>Ga0210403_10005317_pt1 | contig 10945 bp, 7 predicted proteins | sample IncBWC19MmetaG_FD_150863 | JGI IMG/M metagenome (GOLD analysis project Ga0210403, IMG submission 150863) | Forest soil microbial communities from Barre Woods Harvard Forest LTER site, Petersham, Massachusetts, United States - Inc-BW-C-19-M | ecosystem: Environmental > Terrestrial > Soil >... | reverse complement strand
GAAATAAGACAGCGCTACGAACACAAAAATAAAAAACGAGATGCGAACATCGAGAAACGCGAGCGGCACCGAAGCGAGGTAAAGGAACAACGAATAGAGATTCTTGAATTGGATGCTGCGATGGTAGTGAACCACGTCAGGATTGTCGCGGTGGTGCTGAATGATGGCGGAGCGCAGCAGGGCGAACGACAAAGAGCACAGCGTCAGCACAACTCCATAGAGAGCGACGGCGCGGGGATCGTGCGGATTGTTGCCCATGAAAGCGGTAACGAAGGGGACGAGCGACATCCAGAAAAGGAGCGCGTTGTTCGACCAGAGCAGGCGCGCATCGGCGCGACGGGCGGAGTGCAAGATGTGATGATGATTCACCCACATGATGGCGACGACGAGAAAGCTCAGGAGATAGCTGAGAAACTGCGGGAGAACGCCGCGCAGCGAGGCGAGCGCGGTGTCGCGCGGAATCTTGAGCTCCAGCACCATGATGGTGATGATGACGGCGATGACGCCGTCGCTGAACGCTTCGAGCCTGTTGGTACCGATGCCGTCCATTTGTATCAGATCGTGTTTATCACAACATGTTTATCAGATTCGAGGCGGATTCACGACCGGGCATCGGGCCCAGTGTCCGGGATGGACTTCGACCAGCGGCGGAAGTTCCACGGCGCAGGCGGCAACGCGGTGCGGGCAGCGCGGTTCGAAGGGGCATCCGGGAGGAAGTTGGGCGATGGGCGGGACGGCGCCTTCGATGGTCGCGAGCGGAAGGGCGCGGTCGGTCGCGAGCGTGGGAATCGCGCGCAGCAGGCCTTGAGTATAGGGATGCGCGGGCGCGTGGAAGATATCGGCCTTTGTGCCGAGCTCAACCAGGTTGCCCGCGTACATGACGGCGACGCGATCGGCGACGTGCGAGACGACAGCGAGATCGTGCGAGATGAAGAGCATCGCCAATCCGAATTTATGGCGCAGATCGTTGAGCAAGTCGAGGATTTGCTGCTGGATGGTGACATCGAGCGCGGTGGTGGGCTCGTCGGCGATGAGCAGTTGCGGGCGGTTGACGATGGCCATCGCAATCATGATGCGCTGGCGCATGCCTCCCGAGAGCTGGTGCGGATAGCTGCGGGCGCGCTGCTCGGGGTCGGAGATGGCAACGTCGCGCATGCCTTCGACCGCTCGGTTCCATGCTTCCGATTTGGACACGCGGTGGTGAGCGACCACGGCTTCCGCAATCTGTTCGCCGACACGCATGACCGGGTTGAGAGCGGTCATCGGTTCCTGGAAGATCATGGCCATGCGCGAGCCGCGAAGTTGACGCAGCTGATCGGAGGGAAGGCTGGTGAGTTGCGCAGGCGGGCCGTCGCCGTTCTGAAAAGTGATTTCGCCTGTGACGAAGGCGGCGGACGGAAGCAAGCCCATGATGGCAAGTGATGTGATGGACTTTCCCGAGCCGGATTCGCCCACTAGTCCAAGGACTTCGCCGGGCGCGACGGAGAATGATAAGCTGCGAACGGCGGCCACGGATACAGCAGTCCCGTCTGGCTGAGCGGACGAAAGTGCCCGCCCAGCGCGGGATTGCGGGAACTCGATGGTCAGGTCGCGGACGTCAAGCAGCGGGCACACGAAGAGTATGTTATCAGCGCTGAGTCTACTTCTTTGGCCGCGATTCTGGCGGCACCAATCCGGCAACGCGGTAATACACGACGAGTTGCCCGTAGTGTTCTCCCGAGTGCTCGAGAAGGCCCCACGCCATATCGGAAACTCTCGTCTGCTGATTCGCGAATGGATCGACGACCAAATCGTTCATCCCCTTGTCGCCCTTCAGTCTGATTGCGGCGGCGCCGTCGGCAAACGCTCCCTTCACAAACGTGACCACCGCGGCTTTCGTTTTGTACTGGTCGCGCTTGGGATCTTCTCCGGCCGGCGGCTTCAGTCCCATCACTGGGTTCGTGAAGAAATAATTCGCATTCGCAGCATGCAGCAGTTGCTCCGCGAAACTCCGCTGCGCCGGCACTGGCTTGAAGTCGTATTTGTCCTCGGGAAAATCCTCCGCCATCGCAATCAGCTTACGTCCGACATCGTTCCAGTTGTCGAGCAGAGCCTGCGACGGTCCAACCGCCGGTTTCGGCGCCGCGTCTTTCTTTGTTGTGTCTTGCGCGACGGCGAGCACTGCAAGAATCCCTACCGCCAGAACTACACTAACGATTCCCTTCTTCATTTCCCAATCCCTCCAATTTTTTACTCCAGCCCAGCCTTGCCCAGCATCTCAAGAAACTGCTTTTGCGTGCGCATATCGATCGACTGCGCCACCAGCTTCCCTTCCCGGTCGTAGACAAAACTTTTCGGAATCCCGTCCACCACAAACATTTCGTTTACCTTCCGTCCGGGATCCAGCAACACGGGAAACGAGACCTTGCGCTCCCGGATAAACGGCTCTACCTTCGCCGGCTCTTCATCGGATATGCCAAGCACCACCAGGCCTTTCGATCCGAAGCGCCCGTAAATCGTCTCCAGATCCGGCATCTCCTTGCGGCATGGGGGACACCAGGTCGCCCAGAAATTTAACAGCACAACTTTGCCGCGCAGTTCCGCAAACGTCCAGCTCTTGCCGGAAAGATCTCTCAGCGTAAACTCCGGATGTTCCCGCTTACGGTCATCCGCCTCCAACTGGGCCATTGCCGCCCGAAACTGCTCATCGTTATTAAAGTAGAGCGGCGCCTCGACATGCTCGTAGCGCACCCACGTGGCGAGCTCAATATATGGATACACCGGAGCGCGGGGGGCGGCGTCGTTGCCCGCGTCGGAACTCTTACGTTCGGCCGGCTCCGCCCAGGGCAACGGACGCTCGCGTATGGTGTCGGCCAGCGTCGTTGCCACTTCCTGCAGCGTGTCATGTCCGAAATCGCCTTCGGTGGAAAGCCTCGCCAATCCCTCCGCCAGCCGCAGCTTGTTCTCGGTGGGCGGGAGTTTACGGATCTTCAGTGCCAGATCTTTAGTGGTTCCTGCGCGGACGTCGTCCGCGAGAGTGCGCCGACTATGGATCTGGTCCGCGAGCGTCTTCTCGTCCGCGCTCCAGACAACTTCTTTCTTCTGCGCTGAGGCGAGCTGCAGCCCGAGCGTCATTAATGCGACCAACATCGCGACCAAGACAAAGAGCATCTCGATCCGACGACGCAAGGTCTTGGGTCTCATAGCCCACCAAGCTTAACAACAGACCGCCTCTCGCACCAGCGCTGGGACTAATCCTGGCCGCTCGTATCTGTTATGTTCCGAATGAAACGGCTGACTGATTCAAGTCAAGAGGACGGATCGCCGATCAACGCTATGGAGGCTCGCAAATGAAATCGATTCGCTGCTGGATCGCAGATCCTTGGATCGTAGCTCTTCGAATCGCCGCTCTTTCGATCGTCGCTGTTTGGATTCTCGCTCTGATTTGCGCAACTGCCGTGCGCGTCTCCGCGCAAGACCACGATGCCGCCGTCCGCGATCAGGTCATCGCTCTAGAGAAGGCTTGGAATCAGGCTTATAAGGCGGGCGACACCAAGGCCCTCGCCGCAATCCTCGACAATTCGCTCATCCTGGTCGAAGATGACGGCTCGCTCAAAACCAAGTCGGATTTCCTCGCGAGCGTCAAGTCGTCCAGCGGCAACGAGGAGCAGGTCGCTCCCGAATCGCTCACCGTGCGTGTCTTCGGAAACACTGCCATCGCGATTGGAGTCATCGCCGTCAAGGGAACCAAGGGAGGCAAGTCCGTGGTTCGCATCGATACCTGGATCAACAAAAACGGCGCCTGGATCTGCATCGCCACCGACGCTACTCCGATGACGTATTCGGGCTCATAGTCCGATGACGTATTCGGGCTCATAGAAAGAGCGGGCGAAACGTGCCACTGCGTAGTCATCTAACGGTGTCACTCGCCTCCTAAGCCTTAGTCAATCCGTTCTGAAGGCGTTGTGCAGAACGCGATGTCGATTTGAAAATAATGTCAAACAACCACAAGAGCACGATTGCATCCACAAACCGTTCGAGAGGTTTGATCCATTTCACTGTATGTCTCCTGTAGATCAACCAGACCAGGAGCAAGATCGAGGCCAAAAAGGAAATTGCTTTGTTTACCTCGCGATGCAGTGGAGGGAGCCGAAAAACTTGCCGTGATCTGGGAAGACTTGCACTACAGGGAATTGGGTATGGAAACCAGGAGACGTGCGGCTAATCATCCGAAGGGTTTCTAATCCAACAGGAATTCCCATGGACGCATGCAGTCGTGGAATCCACCCTTTCGACTCCGCTCAGGGCAGCGTCTTGCGCACAGAACGCACAGAAATGGGGCACCCGGCTTGAACGGGATAATTATTTGGTTTGTACCCCCCCCCGATTTGCGCTAAACTATTGAAACGTAAGCACTTACATCCAGACTCTACAAAACAATGGACTTACCGTCAAAGCGGTCCACTCGGGTTCGAGCAGCTGCATCGAGCGCGCGCTGCCTATCCGGTCTTTATTTTCGGATATGGCGATGGGCGTGTCTATGACGGCGGTCACTGCTCATTGTGATGAAAGATGTGATGAAAAAAACTCGGGGGTGATTGGTCGCCGCCGGCAGCGGTGAGGGACAGAATGTAAAGGATGTCCCGGGACTCTGCAGCGGCGCGAAAGGCGGTGCAACCCGGCAACGCAAAACTCCCTACGGATTGAATATCCAATAAGTCATCTGTTCGTAGTTGGCGGCGCGCATGCCAAAGCGCCTGCTGGGAGGCGAGTTAGTCTGCATGACTTCGAACATATCCGCTAGGATGGAGCGTTTGTCGCCGTAATACGCGTGCCCGATTAATCCCGTGTCGACCGCACTGGCATCCACCGTATCGATCCTGGGTACGACGCAAATGTGAGTGGAATCGCCGACCCGATCAAACTGGTGAATCCTCTCCGAAGCCTCGAGGGCCTCGTCTCGCGAAGATGCATATAACGTCACATCGGTTGCGGCCGAGGGGAAGGTTGCGGCCAGTTGCCGAAACACGCCCACATCAATGTCGGGAGCCGCCAAAAATACGTGTTTGAACATTGGAGGAACGCCCGCGTGCTTTTCCGCGATCGCATATAACGCTCGCGTCAGCGCGCGGTTCCCCATGCTGTGCGCGATCAGATGCACGGTGGTCGCATGCGATTGCACGGCCACCGTCTCCAAAAATTTCTCCAGATGTGGCGTTGCCCAGTCGATGGTGGCTTCGTCAGCCGTGTACTCGGCCAGCTTACCCTTCGAGGGCCATGAATACATAATGGGCGCTCCCTGAAACCCGAGATCGTAGGAAAGCTGTGCCGTGCGCCACGCCGCCTGCTCAAACGTGTTGTCAAAGCCGTGAATGAAAACAAAAGCGTCGTTGTTGGCCGACGACTGCACCTTGTTCGCAAGTTCGGTGTAGAACTCCTGTTCTGATTTCGGCAAGACGCTCAGCAAGACCACGTGCTTGTCCGGGTCCTGGCGGAATTCGAGCCTCCAGATCGACGGCCGCTCGATGTGTCCCATGCGATGGTCACGCGGGATGCTGACGTCGAGCGTGCCGAAATGCAGCGTCTCGTCCAGTTGGCGGTCTCCGCCATAGAAATTGCTGGCGGCGCTGTCGCCTGTGGGCTGGCGGTCGGTGGCATAGAAAACTCGCACCACGGCGTAATTCTCGTTACCGCCTCCGTCCCTGGCGGCCGCACCATCTGCCTCTGCGCGCGGTGGCGGGGGAGGAGGTGGGGGAGGCGGAGGTGGTTCCATCTGCGGAGGAGGAGGCGGCGGTGGTGGTGGGGGTGCAGCGGCTGTTGGATGGCTGGCCTTGGCATGGCTTGGAGAGCTAGTCGGAACAGGGCGCCGAGCACAGCCAAGCAGAAGAAAAAGAGACACCAGCAATGCTGTAATCCGCAAGCGGACAGATAGGTTCATGGAAGCCTCCACGCACAACGTCGGCAGGGGAAGCCGGGAGGGAAGATCAATTAGCCCGGGATTACAGGCGAAGCGTAAGACCTGTAATTGGGATTGTCAAGCATTTGTAGATTCGAACCGAGCGCGCAAACGAGGGTTCACAAATCGCAAGTGGGCCAGAGCCGTGGAATCCCACCTTTCGAAAACGCGTAAGGCGGGCACCCGGCCACCCGCCCCACGTTCGATCAATTCAGATCAAGTTCTCCGCTGCCAATGTGCGCGTAGAGCCTGTACTTCCCGGGTCCGTTTTGCTTGTAGGAGCGAAACAATCCGCCTTTAGAGATTCTGAGCGGGCCTAAATTGAGCTCGCCCGTCATCACGGACGCCTCAATTCTAGAATAATCCCTTGGGTCGCCAATCTCCATATTCACTTGCCCCGCATGGAGCTCGACATCTTTGCCGCCGCGCACATTCTCAATCGTGAGCTCGCCGAAGGGCATGCGGACACGCAGCTCGGTCTCGCGTGGAACCTCAATCCGAATTTGAAATTCATTGGGTGGACCACCCGAGATGCTCAGCTCGGCGTTGCCCATCTGCTTCTCGCAGCGGACGGCCACGTCGCCGACATCGTTCCCGTGCCGTCCTTCGTAGTAAATCGAGATCTTGTTGCTGTCGGTCCCCGAAATCCGGACATCTCCCGACCGCACCTCGAGCTGCAAGCGCCCGCCGGGCGCAAATGCGGTCTCGAAGCGATCCTTTCCCTTCTCGGCAATTACCGCACGCTCGTCTGCCAGGGCAATACCGCAAGCCAGCAACAGGAAAACCGCAATTCCGTTTCGCATGGACACACCTCTCGCCTGGGAGTGATACGGGGAGGAAGGTCGGTTTGTTCCGGGGGCATTTTCCTAAAAGTCTCAACAAGAATTAGGGATGTGGAGTCCACCTTTTCGAAAGGCGCGAAAAGGTGGAGCATCCGGCGATTCGTGCGGGCACCAATGGGAAGACGATGAGGTCGCGAAGGAGGAATGTGCACCCGTGGAAGAGCCGGCCTTCAGGCCGGCGTCCGCCGCCAAATAGAAGAGGGCTTTAGCCCCGGCGGTGGCGAATCGAGTTTGAATTTTCCTGTCGCCGACGAATACGAATAATCCTCCGCCTTAACTACCAACCCCGCACGCACCGGATTGCTCCAGATATATTCGCGATGCCGATCAAAATCCTCGTCATCCCGGACACGATGATTCGTAAAACTAGCTTGCCAGACCGGAGGACCCGACTTCAATCGAAACGAAAATCCTCCCTTGATGAATTGCACAGCTCGCTCCAGCGATATCGCTTCCGCAGGTGTAATCAGCGCGTGAAGATGATCGGGCATGATCACAAAGTCATGAAGCAGATATTTGCCCTGCTCGCGATAGTGGAGCAAGACATCCACGAGCAAGTCGGCGGTGGCAACGCGCGAGAATAGTGCTCTCCGCTGCGCAGTCACGGATGTGATGAAAAATGTCCGATCCATTCGCGTAGATTAGTTCTGTCGGGGCGGGGAAAGATGTGAGAGCGGTCACGGACAGATTGTTCAATTAATTGCGGGGATAAAGATGTTTGTGGAAGAGCCGGCCTTCAGGCCGGCGTTACGCGAGAAGTGAGAGGGCTTCAGCCCCTGTGGAGGACGACCACCGGGCCTAAAGGCCTCGTGTATGACCCCGAACGCGGCCCTAAAGGGCCGCTCTTCCACGGTGGCGCAAACGCCGCTCACGACCTATGAACAGCCGCTGGTGCCGCCGCAGTTCATGCACTTGTAGCAACTGCCGTTGCGGACCATGATGGAGCCGCAGACATGGCAACTAGGAGCGTCTCCCATGTCGATTAGATTGGACAGGGCGTCGGCAGCATGGGGAGAACCAGGTCTCAGGTCTCGGGTGTCAGGTGTCAGGGAACCCCCGGAACCTATACTGCCGTTTAGATCGCCTACTCCTTCTGGTGCCGGTTGCGGCTTGGGGCGCAGGTTTTCGAAGAGGAACTGCTGCTGTCCGCTTAGGAAGCGCATTTGCAGCCAGCGGAAAATGTAGTCCATGATCGACTTGGCGAAGCCGATGTCGGGATTGTTTGACCATCCGCTGGGCTCGAAGCGGGTGTGCGCGAATTTTTCGCAGAAAAGTTTCAACGGCACGCCGTGTTGCAGCGAAATGGAGACGGCGAGAGCGAAGCTGTCCATCAGGCCGGAAACGGTCGAGCCTTCTTTGGCCATCTTGATGAAGATCTCGCCGGGCTCTCCATTCGGATAGAGGCCGACGATGATGTAGCCTTCGTGGCCTCCTACGTTGAACTTGTGGGTTACTGACATGCGCTCTTCTTTCAGCTTGTGACGCAGGGCGCGTGGTGGGGCGTCCAGGTTGTCGTCTTCGATCTGGGCTTGGACTGGAACGGGCGAGGCGCCCGTCGCTCCACTACTCAGGGCGGTTTTGCTGCCGGCGGCGGAGAGGGGCTGACTCTGTTTGCATCCATCGCGATAGACGGCTACGGCTTTCAGGCCGAGCTTCCAGGCTTGGATGTAGGCTTCGGAAATATCGTCTACAGTGGCGGCGTTTGGCAGGTTGACGGTCTTCGAGATCGCTCCCGAGATGAAGGGCTGGGCGGCGGCCATCATCTTCAGGTGTCCCATGTAGTGGATCGAACGCGTGCCTTTCGACGGCTTGAATGAGCAATCGAAGACGGCCAGATGCTCATCCTTCACGTGCGGCGCGCCTTCGATGGTGCCGGTGGCGTCTATGTAGCTCACGATGGCGTCGGTCTGCTCGTGGGTGTATCCGAGCTTGAAGAGGGCGCCGGGGACGGTGTTGTTTACGATCTTGATCATGCCGCCGCCTACCAGCTTCTTGTACTTGATCAGCGCCAGGTCGGGCTCGATGCCGGTGGTGTCGCAGTCCATCATGAAGCCGATCGTGCCTGTGGGGGCCAGGACTGTTACCTGGCTGTTGCGGTAGCCGTGTTTTTCTCCGTGGGATAGGGCTTCGTCCCAGCATTGCTTTGAGGCTTCGATTAGCTCTGGCAGTTGGGTGGCTGCGGAGCTTCGCTCCGCTGGACGGCCGGGGGCGGCCGTCGCTACGTGATTCGTGCCTACTCCTATATTGTTTACGCTGGCTCGGTGCATTCTTATTACGTCTAAGAACGGTTCGCGATTGATGTACCAGCCGGGGCAGGCTGCTCCGGGCATGTTTTCTGCGGTGGTTACTCCGAGGCGCGTTTGGACAGGGTCGGTGATTGGCGCCAGCGGCTCGCATTGTTCGGCTATGCGCGAGGATTGGAGATAGGCTTCTCCGCACATGATGGCGGTTACGCAGGCGGCGTAGTCGCGTCCGGCATCGCTGTCGTAGGGGAGTCCGGCGGCCATTAGTAGCGCGCCTAGGTTTGCGTAGCCTAATCCTAGCGGGCGATAGTCGTGCGAATTTTTGCCTATGATCTCTGTGGGATATCCGGCGTTGTCTACCAGAATCTCTTGCGCGGTGATTACTACGTCTACTGCGTGCCGGTAGGCTTCCACGTCGAACGTGCCGTTGGGCGCGAACTTCAGCAGGTTCAGGCTGGCCAGGTTGCAGGCGGAGTCGTCCAGGAACATGTACTCGCTGCAGGGATTGCTCGCGTTGATGCGGGCTGTGTTTTTGGATGTGTGCCAGCGGTTGACGGTGGAATCGTACTGCATTCCGGGATCGCCGCATTGCCAGGTGGCTTCGGAAATTTTTGCCATCAGGTCTTTGGCTTTGTAGGTGGTCACTACGCGGCCGTCCACGATGGATTTGGTGGAAAAATCGGTGTCGCGCATTACGGCTACCATGAAGTCGTCGGTTACGCGGACGGAGTTGTTGGCGTTCTGGAAGAAGATACTGCTGTAGGCATCGGAGTCGGGATGCGATCCGTCGTATCCCTGCAATACCAGCGCGTGGGCTTTGGCTTCCTCTTTACTCTTGCACTCGATGAAGTCGACGATGTCGGGATGGTCGATGTTGAGGATGACCATCTTGGCGGCGCGGCGAGTTTTGCCTCCGGACTTGATTACTCCGGCGAAGGCGTCGAAGCCTTTCATGAAGCTTAGCGGACCACTGGCGGTGCCGCCTCCGCTTAGAACTTCGGTGGAGGAGCGGAGTGGGGAGAGATTGGTGCCGGTGCCGGATCCCCATTTGAACAGCATGCCTTCGGTCTTGGCCAGGGTGAGGATGGAGTCTAGCGAATCTTTCACCGAATTGATGAAGCAGGCGGAGCACTGCGGCCGGGTGTATCCGGTGACGCCGAATTCCACCTGGTTGGTGGTGAAGTTCCAGTGCCAGTTGGTGGCGTCGGATTTCGGCTCGACACGCTCGCAGCCTACGTTGAACCAGACGGGCGAGTTGAAGGCGACGTGCTGGCGGATTAGCAGATGGACTAGTTCGTCGTGGAAGGTGGCGGCATCTTCGGTGGAACGGAAATATCCGTCCTTCATGCCCCAGTCGCGAATGGTCTCGGCTACTCTTGCTACCAGTTGACGGACACCGGTTTCACGCTCGTCAGTGCCGATCGGTCCGTGAAGATATTTCGAGGCGACGATGTTGGTCGCGGTCATGGACCAGTCTTTGGGGACTTCGACGTTTTTCTGCTCGAAGATGATGCCGCCTTGGGAGTCGGTGATCTGGGCGGTGCGGAGTTCCCACTCGACTTCGGAATATGGGGAAACACCGGGCTTGGTGAACAAGCGCCGGAAGGTCAGGCCTTGAGCCTTCGTCTTCTTGTTGACGGCCATATTGCTGGCAGCGGATTGAGCTTTGATTTGGTCGCGCACTTCGGGCATTTCCTTCTCCTAATTAGATGATGGCAAAGAGCAGTTGATCTAGAGCCAAAACGTTCTTTCGACCAGATTGGGCGCGGGCTTGCCGCATCTTCTGGCGCAGAGTGAGACGGGGCAAGCCCCGTCTCTACGGACAGATTTCTTGCGAGCTCTTTCGGTAGTTGTGCTCCGGGAGCGCGGTGGTAAGAGTTGGCTCAGCGGGGCGGACGGTTTGGAGTGGATTCGGTCGGGCCTGC
>Ga0210403_10005312_pt1 | contig 10950 bp, 7 predicted proteins | sample IncBWC19MmetaG_FD_150863 | JGI IMG/M metagenome (GOLD analysis project Ga0210403, IMG submission 150863) | Forest soil microbial communities from Barre Woods Harvard Forest LTER site, Petersham, Massachusetts, United States - Inc-BW-C-19-M | ecosystem: Environmental > Terrestrial > Soil >... | reverse complement strand
CCCTTACGGCGATAAGCCTCCTCTTCCATGCTGAGGTGACCGACAAACATCGGCGACTTCAGTCCCGGGGCCAATACCGCGTCGGCTGCGTTGATGAATGGCTGAATCAGTTCCATCTTCATATCAGGCTCCGGCACCTGCCGCGTTTGTGACCGCCCCGTCGTCTCCGAGGACGTACTTGATCACCTCGTACAAGACCTCCGGCTTGACCGGCTTTTGTACGAAATGGCGAGCGCCTCGTTGCAACGCCGCGACAATATTTTCTTGATAGCCGACGGAAGACACCATCACGATGCGGGCTTCAGGATGCTGTTGAACGATCTTCTCAGCGGCTTCAATGCCTTCCATCTGCGGCATGGTGATATCCATCAGCACGATGTCGGGACTGGTGCGAGTGTATTCGGTAATCGCCGCGAGGCCGTCTCCCGCCTCTCCCGCTATCTGGCCGCCGAAGCTCTCGATGATCCGGGCGAGGTTCTTGCGCGCGAACACGGAATCATCGACGATAAGGTAGCGAACTGGCTGTCCATCTTTGCTGCGTCGTACTGGCACAAATTGATCCATATGAAGCACCCTCCAGTGCTGCTCTAACTCCCTGCGTTGATTCTCAATTGCGTTTTCATATTCAGAACTTGCCAACTCCGGCCGATCTACCGCTGTGATCTCCCCTAATCCCGCTGCGGTTGGTCATGCAGTTCACTTGCAACGCATTAGCCAGCGCGTCCAAGTCCACTACGCGATCAACAAAGCCCTTTTCGATGGCGGCTTTCGGCATTCCAAAGACGACGCAGGAACTCTCACTTTGAGCTATGGTCATTCCCCCTGCCGCCATCACCAACCCCATTCCCTCAGCTCCGTCATCGCCCATGCCTGTCATCAACACGGCGGTCCCTTGGGCGCCGAACTCTTGCGCGAGGCTGTGGAACAAAACATCGACCGATGGTCGATGTCCATTAACTCTGGCCTCGTCACTCAACACAACAATATTTCCCAACGGCAGGCGTTTCACCTTTATATGGCGATTGCCCGGGCAAATAAGAACCCGCCCCGGCACCAGAAGGTCTCCCGACTGTGCTTCCTTGATCGAGACTCCACAGATTTCATCAAGGCGGCGGGCGAACATTTCAGTGAACCCCTCAGGCATGTGCTGAACGATTACGATTGAGCCCGGAAAATCGGCAGGAAGCTCGCCGAGCAGATACTGCACTGCTTGAGGTCCTCCCGTGGAAACTCCTATTGCAATAAAGCGCGCAGGCTGTTTTTTTAAGTCTGGCGAGCGCTTGTCGGCAACCTTCACCGTTCCTGTAACAGTTGGGATATTTACTCCGCGACTCTGCGCGGCAGCCTTGATTTTAGAAATCAACTCCCGTGCAATCTCGGGCATGCGCGCCGAAACATCGCTCGGCTTAGCGATAAAGTCAAAAGCGCCCATGGCAAGCGCCTGGAGCGTTACAGATGCGCCTTCAGTACTGTGGGAACTCACAACTATTACGGGCAAACGATACCGCCGCATAATTTCCTTCAGCATGTCCAACCCGCTCATACGGGGCATTTCCAAATCCAGAGTGACCACCTGCGGTTTTAGTTCCTCAATCTTCTTGAGACCAAAATTTCCATCCATCGCAGTGCCGACAACCTGGATCGAGCTGTCGGTTTCGATAATTTGTGGAATTAGCTTCCGCATCAAAGCGGAATCATCCACGACCAACACTCGTACGGGCTGGATCATTGTGGACCCCCCGCCGTCGCAAACTCTCTCCGCTCGGCATGCGAAAGCAGTAAGCCCGATGCTGCCTCGGCTCCTCGATGCTCCGAACGAGATTTAGAGAAGCGTTCGAGGATGCCCGCGAGATTCATAATCAGAACCACTCGGCCGTCGCCCAAAATCGAGCCGCCGCTGACTAAATCAGTTGTCACCGTGTGATCGTCGAGGGCTTTGATCACCAGTTCCTCTTCACCCTCCAAAGAATCCACTGCCAGCCCCAGTTTGCGCCCGCCAAATGCGATGACCAGCACGAACATTTTGTTTCTGCCTTCTTTTGTGCAACTCTGGCCGGAACGTCCCATTCTTATGATTGGCAGAACCTGGTCGCGAAGTTGAAGGACTTCATAAGACTCCACTTGATGCAGCTCGGACTCATAAGCGCGGGTGATTTCAGCCACCGCATTCAAGGGAATTGCGTACAGCCGCTGCTCGACACGAAATAACAGTGCTTTGATGATGGCCAGCGTCAACGGCAATTTGAGCCTGAAAGTGGTGCCGCCGCCTGCACGCGTCTCGATATCGACCGTCCCTTTTAACCTTTGCAGAACGCTCCGAACCACATCCAGACCTACGCCTCGTCCGGATATTTCTGTTATCTCCTCCGCGGTGCTGAATCCCGGGCGGAATACCAAATCCATAGCCTCCGCGTCTGTAAGTCGCTCTGCTTCTGCCGCAGAGACTACACCCTGCATCACCGCCTTCGTTCTTATCTTTTGCGGATCAATGCCTACGCCATCGTCGCTGACGGAGACAATGACATGATTGGCATGGTGATATGCGTCGAGCCGCAGGACTCCTCTTTCTGGTTTCGAATTTTTCCGTCGTTCCTCGGGAGATTCAATACCATGGCTGACTGCGTTTCGAACGATATGAGTGAGCGGCTCGGCGATCGCATCCAACAGGCTTTTGTCGAGGTCTGTGTCTTGACCGTTCATGATCAATTCCACATCCTTGCCACAACGTTTCGCGATGTCGCGGACCATTCTCGGGAACCGTCGAAAAAGTTGTTCTACCGGAACCATTCGCACCTTCATCACTGAGCGTTGCAAGTCGCCTAACACGCGCGACTGAAAGGCCATGGCGTCGAGAAACTTCCCCCGAATCGCTTCTCGCGGATGAAGTTTGGCAAGCTCATTGAGCGCCTGTTGAAGCATGGATTTTCCGATGATCAACTCACCGACAAGGTTGAGCACTGCATCGATTCGCCCAGAGTCCACACGCAGAGTGTTCTCAGCCGCAGGAGACGGCGACTGTGCCTCTATGGCGTCCGGTTCCGACGATGCTACTGACAGAGAGGATGATTTGCCGTCGCCAATAAAAGGCTCCGGTGGCACACTACTCTCTACAGCCACAGAAGGGGACGTTGGGGCGGCATCCACTGTCTCGGCAATTTGGGTTCGGGTTTTGGAGGCCTTCAAAATTTGGACATTGACGTCGGAAATAATCGTTGGAATGCGGCTCGCAGCAGCAACGACCTCCGCATCGCGGCCACTCGCCACCAGAAACTGCAGCTGCTTGCTGGTTCCTTCGGCGCCAGCTTCCGGACGCACTCCCAGAATTTCTCCCACCTTGCTGAGAGCCATCGTTACAAGTTGCCGCGCGGCCATAGGCATGGCACAGATGGGATCGATTTGCGCGTTGACCTGGTAAACTTGTCTTCCCCGGTTCGCAGATTCTTGAATTGCTACTTTCTCGTATTCTGTCCAGACCGAGGCTGCGGCAATTTCAGCTTTCTTCTGACGGGATTTCCGTTTGGCTTTCGGTTTAACTTCCGTCAATTCCCGGACTAGCTTTTTCAGGGATGTAATGGATGGCAACTTTCCACCATCACGGTAGGCGGTAAGCAAGGCGCTAAAAGTATCGGCGGCGCTGAACGCGATTTCCGCTAACGAGATGTGAGATGGCACGGACTCAGCCGCAAGAGCATCCTCGAGTTCGTGCGCTAATTCGCTCAGTTCCCGATAGCTGCAGGCTGCGGCATCACCCTTAAGCGTATGCACGGTGCGGCGAATGCTTCGCACCGCCTCAATGTTTCCGGGGGCTTTCTCCAGCTTCAATGCCTGGTCGTTCAATGCATGCAACAGTTCCTGAGCGGACTCGAAGAAGAGCTCGCGCAAGTCGTCGCCGGTGTCGTCTGAGAACTGAGTCATAACCTGGTCCCCACGTGCTGGTAGGCGGTTCCGCTTTCCCGGTACAGCAGTGTGAACTCCTCGCTGAGGTTGCGCAGGCTCTCGGCGTGCCCGACCAAGAGATATCCGCCCGGATTGAGACAGCGGGCAAATTTTTCCACCAGTCGCTTCTGTTCAGGTTCGTCAAAATACATCATTACATTGCGGCAGAAAATCACGTCATTGTGTTGCGGCAGATAATTTGTCTTTAAATTGTGAAAGTCGAAATGGACGAGCTCCTTTACCGCCTTCTTGATTACGTACCGTTCGCCCACTTTGTCGAAATAACGCAACCGATAGCTGTAATCGACTGAAGCCATCTGGTTTTCGGAATAGCTGCCTTCTTGTCCCGCTCGTAAGACCGAATAGTTAAGATCACTGGCCGTGATTTCGATCTTCCAGGGAGCGGGGATTGGAGGCTTCGGCCAGATCAACGGCAGAGAAACGTGAGAGCGCTCATGATTTTGAAGCGCGTCCGCAACGAGCATGGCGATGGTGTAGGGCTCCTGCCCAGTTGAACAACCCGCGCTCCAAAAGCGCAGAGAGAAATCGCCAGCTTCTTTTTTCCGCTGCAGGATGTCCCCGAGTATGTGGTGATGAAAGAGATCCAGTTGTGCTTTATTGCGGAAGAAGCTTGTCTCGTTGATGGTCAGGTCCTCCAGCAATTTGGACAATTCCTGCCTGCCCTGGTCGCTGATCAGCAATCTGTAATAACTGTAGAAGGAATCAAGCTGGCATTCCTTGAGTCTCCGCTGCAGGCGATCCTGCAAGAAATGCTCGCGCCTGGAGTCGAAATGCATGCCGCACTCCTGATAGACGAGCGCCTGCAGAAGCTTCAGTTCGGCGTCCGAGACCTGCATCGCAATTGCTGGTGTGCTCATTGGCTCTTTCTGTTAATTTCTATTTTGCTGAAACCGCACTGGACACTTTTTCCGCTGGTGCCGGGTGGGTGACGGCGGGTTGGACGACGCGCTGAAGGCTGCTGTATTCGAGCAGTTTGGCCATATCCAGCAACACGATCAGGCGACCTTTATATTTCCCTAGACCGGTTACGCAGTTAAGGCCACCATCTTCGAATTCCATCGGAGATGACTCTACGTCTTCAGCCGGAACCTTCAAGACTTCCGAAGCGGAGTCCACGATCAAGCCGGACAGCCGCCCCTTGTGCTCCACGACCAGAATTCGATTTCGGCGGCTGTTGACTATTTCCCGCTCGCCCAATCGCTTTCTCAGATCAATAACCGAAACAATTTTGCCGCGCAGATTGATAACACCTTCCACATAGTCGGGCGCATCGGGTACGGCGGTGATTTCGGGCACTCTTACAATTTCGTGCAACGAAACAATCGGGACACCGTAAGTTTCGCGTCCGACACGGAAGCCGACGATGTGCAGTTCTCGATTCATGTGTAGGACTGTTTGATCAGGCATGTGCGCCAGCGGCGGCCTGGCGAACTACGCCGCGACGAATTCGGTTTGCCTCGGATCCCAAGGCTCGCTCCACTTGCTCCAGCGCAAAGCGGTCCATGGAATCCATTAACTCGCGTGACATCTTCGACATTTGCTCCGCGGAGGCAGCCAATTCGGTCGAACCGGATGTCGTCTGCTGCACCAATTCCCTCATCCTCTCCATAGCCTTCACCACCGCATGCGCTCCCGAAGCCTGTTCTTCCACGGCCGAGTTGATCTCATGAGTAATCTCGTTCAGCCGAGTAGTTGCCCGCGCAATCTGGGAAGATCCATGGGATTGTTCGTTGGTCGCCGCTCCAATTTCTTGCGCGAACTTGTAGACTTCGGTCACGACGTTGGAGATTTTTCGGAGGGCGCCATTCAATTCTTCTCCCAGTCCCAACCCCTCGTTCACGATATCCGTGCTCTGCTCCATGTTCTCCACAGCTTTTCTTGCTTCTTTCTGAATGCTTTGAATGAGCTCGGAAATTTCCTTGGTCGACTGAGCAGATTTTTCAGCTAATTTTCTGACTTCATCGGCGACCACGGCGAAACCCAAACCATGTTCCCCGGCCCGGGCTGCCTCAATTGCGGCATTCAGGGCCAGCAGGTTTGTCTGCTCCGCCAGGTCGTCGATGACCTCAATGATCTTTCCAATGTCATCGGCTCTTTGGCCTAGGACATCAATAATTTCTCCGGAGGAATGAATTGTCGTATTGATCCGGTTCAATCCATCGGTGGCCTTCTCCATCGTTGTAATTCCACTGTGCACTTCTTCGCGAGAACGGTTGGAGATGTCTAGCAGCACTTTGGCAGTGTCCGCCACTCTCTGAATGGAGGCGACCATCTCGTCAATGGAGGCCGACGTTTCGCTCACGCTCGAAGCCTGAACCTGGGTGCTCTTCACCATGTTTTGCACGTTAACGCTCATCTCGTGCATGGTGCTGGTAACTTCGTCAATCGCCGAAGACGTCTGCAGGCTGATTTTCGCGGATTCATCAGAAGCCCCCGCGACCTGGCTCGAAGCGCTGGCTACTTGCGATGACGCATCACGAACATTTCTTACCAGACTTCTCAGGCCTTCGATCATCCGCGCAAACGCATTTCCGAGGGTGTCACTGGTTGATCTGGGCTTAACTTCCACGGCGAGGTTCCCACCTGCGATGGCTTCCGAGACGGATGCCATCTCTTTCAGGTAAGTGACCATGCTTCCGAAAGTCCGAGATAGTTGTCCGATTTCGTCATTGCCTTGGACGTCGATGTGGTGTTCCAAATCGCCGTTATTGGCAATCTCCTGAGCCACGACGATCAAGCTGTTCAGCGGACCCGTGATCGATTTTGATGTGCGGTAGGCAATGAAAATTCCCAGGCTCAATGCAATCAGCGTGCTAAACAATGCGATCCCAATGGTCCAGGAACCGGCCGTTTCGTCCGAGCGCCGCCGCTGTTCCAGCACCAGGTCGTTTTCTCGATCTGCTGCATCGAGCGATTCAGTTGAGTTCTTTACCCAGGAAGCCGCGTCTTTTTGCAAATAGAAGATTTGCAGTTCAGCAACCGTGGAATTCCCCGCGTCCACTTGTTTTCGCTTCTCCAGCAACGGAGCGGCGAATTCGCTGGCCCAACCGTCCTCATTCCTCTGCACCTTGTCGAGCGCCTCACGCTCTTGCTCGGAAGCCAATCGCTGGCTGGATTGCAAATGTTCGTCGAGCTGCCGCATGCCGTCATTCATCCGGTCAACTTCGCGTGTATCACCGCTAAGCAGGTAATTGCTCAAATACAACCGGTTCTGCATCATCTGAAATCTGATTTTGTCCGTGGCTTCCGCTATCTCTAGCGATTGGGCAGCTGCCGCCTTCGCGCTCCGCTCCCGGTACATGGCCACGATGTTCACGAAGAACAACACCACGACCATCAGAAGGATGGCTCCGAAGTTCCAGTAGAGTTTCCTGCCGATCGTCATTGCTGTTCCTCCGTCTTGAGACGTGATTCAGTTATCTTGAGGGCTAAATTTGATCTCAACTGTCCCTGTACTTTCTGCCGCCGCGGACTCGAACTTCCATTTCTTCACGGCATCCATTGCTGCATTCAGCAACAAAGGGTGGCCTCCCATTGCGGTGGTAGTTTTTACGTTGCCGTTCGGCGCCACAACCACTGCTAATCTCACCGTGCCGGAAATCCCCATCCGCCGTGCGATCTCTGGATACGTTGGAATAACTCTCGTTTTTACTTTCCGGGTCATGGCATCCTGAGCGACGCACGGAACGCTTAAGTAAACCGAAACCGCCGCAACAGTGAGCAATGCCGCTAGTATTCCCTGGTTCAACTGCCGAACAATTCGCAAGGAGAATCCTCCGTCGAGTCATCAATGATTCGTTGCTCCGAACTCAATGCCGGTGCAACGGCCATACCACTTCACTCCTTCTAGGTTTACCCTTCATTCTTTTCGGCAACAAATCCTTTTAGATTCAGTGAATTACTTTGGTACTTTGGGCGGGGCGAAGACCCAGAATGCGGTTGATCTAGTCTCATTTGGTGGTTCCGGTCTCAATCTGACACTGACAGTCGCAATCCTAGGATTGCCACTTCGGCACCTTGGCTGTCATTTCTCTTGACTCAAAATGAGATTTAAGGCTAATGTCCAATTAATCAATTGGTTATAAGCGTCTCAAAAGGAGCGGAGCTCTGATCGGGGAACATGGACAGCTACGCGGGACTCCACCGATGTCCGCCGACGCCCCAGAGTCTTTCCAGCACCTACTCCTGAAACTGTCAGAAGCCGCCGTCACCGTGCCAGCCGCTGATCTCATTCGATTCTTTTGCGAAATCACACGTCAGTTCTTTCAGGTGGATGGAGTTTACTTTTGGCAAGTCGTCTCGCCAACGGAATTCATTGGCGTCGAAGCTGACGGCTTAATGGCCGAGGGCTTTCGCGGAGCGCGTCTAAACTCAACTCAAAGCAACACTGTGGCGGATGCAGTCCGTAGACGTAAGACTGCATTCGCCAATCAGGTCGACCTGGCTCAGAGTTCCCCCTCCTCGCATCCTTGTAAGTCCCTGATGGCAGCTCCTCTGGTGGTTTCCAACCAGGTGAGCGGGGTCGCGGTATTTGTTAAGCAGGATGAAGTCGACTTCTTCAACGAAGACCTCGCGGTCAAGGCGACTATTCTCGTCCGCCAATTGGCAAGTCTGCTTGAAGCCGGCCGATTATCGGAGCGCGCGCGCGAAGAGCATCGCCGCACGGGGATTTTGGCGGAAGTCGCCCAGATGCTGCACTCGGTCCTCGACGCATCCAGCGTAGTAGAAGCCATTGGTGGTCGCGTTCGAGTTCTGTTGCGGACGAATCTGGTCGCTGTCCTCATACGCAGGGGAACGCATTTTGAACTTTGCAACGTCTCCGCTGAGACTCCTGAGCTAGCATTGTCAGTTCGCGCCCGCCACGACCGTAAGGGGATTCAATTCGCAACGGAGTTAGTCGGCCGGGCTCTTTCAGCGGGAAAGTTAGTTGCAGTTCCAATCGATCCCGCTACTCACGTTCTCGCGGAGTTAGTTCCAGCCGGAGAATTGATCGCTGTTCCCTTTCGCACGGCTCAGGGCGAAGGCGCGGTTCTGGTGTATCCGAGGGAAAACGAAGCCTTCCGCGAAGAAGAGAAATCGCTGGTCGCTGCGGTGGTTGGATTTGGGGCGGTCGCAATCGCGAATGCAGAATTGTACGCAACCACCCACGGACAAGGCCACGAACTCCATCAACTACTTAACATCTCCGCCGAACTGGGATCGCTTGGGAATCTCGACCAATTCATGCGTCAGTTTGTGTTTCGAGCCAGCGACTTCCTCGGCTTTGAGCGTGCCTTTGTTGGTCTGCTCGAAGGTGAGGCATTCCGTATTCGCTGGAAATACAGCGACGGGCAGTCAGTTCCCACCGACGCGATGTTACCGGATGGCCCCGCCAGCCAAACGCTCCTGAAGAAAGAGGCTTTCTGGACCGACCATCCTGCGGAAGTCCCGGGTGCGAATCTGGAGTTGATTGAGAAGTTCAGAGTCCGCCAGTTGTTAGCGGTTCCTTTGCTCGGAACCGACGGCAAAGTTCTGGGAATGCTGGGCGTTCTCGATCGTAGCAATGGCGCCGACATTTCCCAGGAGGACATTCGAAGAGCCCGCGCCCTCGCCGCGCAGGTTGCAATCGCACTCGAAGTAACCCGGAATTTGGATTTGGCCGATCAGCATCGCAAGAGAGCCGAGTCCTTGATGGGGTTGGCTCTTGAGTTGAGCTCTCAAATGGGTGTTCCAGAGCTGGCCAAGAGGTTTGTCACTCATGCTTTGGCTATGACGGACGCTCCCGCTGCGGCGCTGGTAGTGCAAGGCGATTCGGCATTAGAAACAGTAGTGCTCCAGAACCTCTCCGGAGAAGACATCCACGACTCCTCCCTCGTTAATGATTTCGCTACAGCAATTTCGGATGCTCTATCCCGAAACACCGAACCCATCATCTCCGCAGCCGCTGCAGGTCTCTTAGGTGTGGCGATGTCAGAAGCATTAGGGTGGAAAGACTGCACTCTGGTTCGACTTCTCGGCGCCACCGGGGAATTAGTAGGCGTATTTTGCATTGCCAAACTTTCAGGCCCAGAAGACAAGCTTCTTTTGCAGGCGATTGCCGGGCACGCTTCGGTTGCTTTAGAGAACGCGCGATTCTTCGCGGTGATGGATCTCGCCAATCGTCATTGGATTGAGATATTCGATGCCATAACTGATTTCATCGTCTCGCACGATGAAGCGGGAAACGTTCTGCGGGCCAATCGCTCGCTTGCGGATTTCATTGGAGTGCAACCCAAAGAGCTTATCGGAGTGAACATGGGCGCGCTGCTTGCCACCGGCACCGATGCGCCACCGCGTTCTTGTCCATTCTGCCGGAGCACTGGCGAGGGTGCGGGTGAGTATGTACACCCCGAACTCGAGCGTACGTTTCTGGTTTCCACCTCCCGCGTTCACGGTGCCAGCAGCGAAGTGCTTCAGACCATCCACGTACTAAAAGACATAACCGACCGGCGGGAAGCCGAGCGCCGCTATCGCGAGCTTTTCGATAATATTCAAGAAGGCTTGTTCTTCTCCACCCCTGATGGGCGCTTCATCGAAGTAAACGACGCATTGGTGCGCATGCTCGGCTACAACAGTCGCGAGGAACTTCTCCAGACAGACGTTCCCAGCCAGGTTTACTTTTCACCCGAGCAGTTGCTGGGAATTACCAGCCATATGCAGCGGCAAGGAGTTTTGCGCAATCAGGAAGAAACGCTCCGTCATAAAGACGGCAGCACGGTTCACGTCTTGATCAATGCTTTTGCGGTGCGTGATATTCACGGCAACATGATCCAATATCGCGGATTGATGCTCGATATCAGCGGCCTCAAAAACTTTCAATCAGAACTGCAGCGTGAGCGCGATTTTTCCGGAAAAATTCTCAATAACACGCAAAGCCTCATCCTCGTGACCGATACTGCCGGCAAAGTGAGCTACGCCAACAGCCGCTGGTATGACATGGGTTATGAGCAACGACAGATGCTGGGTTGCGTCCTC
>Ga0210403_10005311_pt1 | contig 10952 bp, 14 predicted proteins | sample IncBWC19MmetaG_FD_150863 | JGI IMG/M metagenome (GOLD analysis project Ga0210403, IMG submission 150863) | Forest soil microbial communities from Barre Woods Harvard Forest LTER site, Petersham, Massachusetts, United States - Inc-BW-C-19-M | ecosystem: Environmental > Terrestrial > Soil >... | reverse complement strand
TACGATGTGGAATACGGGCGGTGCTGGAGCAGCGTCCAGGCTGGAATATTGTTGCCGAGGCGGCTGATGGAAGGACGGCATTTGAGGCGGCTCTTGAAGAGCGGCCCGACGTTGCGATCGTCGATTTCTTTATGCCGCGTATGACCGGAGTGGAAGTAACGAGAGGGATCAAAAAGCACCTCAAGGAGACTGAGGTGCTGATTTTCTCAGCACATGAATCCGAAGTGCTGGCGCAAGAGGCGTTCCAAGCTGGCGCCCGTGCATTCCTGGCCAAGTCCGATGCGAACAAGCTACTGCTAGCCGCCGTCGAGGCCCTCATGGCACACAGGCCATTTGTGGGTGGGCGATTTTGTGTTCAATCGCGCAGAGAACAGGAGGAAATAAGCGAAGGACATCCGAGGCTCTCTCCGCGAGAGCGGCTCGTCGTCAAGCTCGTGGCTGAGGGGTATAGCAACAAGGGAATTAGCGCTATCCTGAACTCAAGTGTGAAAACCACGGAAACTCATCGGGCGTCAGCCATGGGTAAATTAGGCGTAAATTCGATCGCTGGACTGGTGCGCTACGCGGTGAGGGCCAAGCTGGTTGAACAATGAACGATCGGGTCACTCTGCCCATGGATGATCCGGTGGTGCACTTGGGCTTGAATGTCGTGTTCAGTGGAAGGCGAGAGCAGGGATGATCACACAAGCGCAGCTCTATCCTCCCCGGTCGGCATAGGGATTGTCGGCGGTCGCGGTGTCATCGGTCGCCTTCCTCGCCAGACTTCCGAGATGATCCTTGAGTCTTGCGAGTGCTTCGGGCGACCAGTGCCGCACATCGGTTACGGCCACCCAGGCTTCGACATAATGCTCCGCCGCGTAAACGTGGCCATAACCCATCGGAGTATTGGTCGCGACGGCCATGTCGAGAGCAATCTGCAGCATCGTGACAATCGGATACCATTGCAGGTCCGGTGAAACGTCCGGACCGCGCGGCGTCTTCATCCAGGCGGGGGGCTGGTACGCATCTCGGTACGAGAACAGCACGATCGCGTCACTTGCATACTGCAGGTAGACGACGCGCATCGGTCCCCATGGCGCGCCACCGGGCACCATTGCTCCGTTCTGGTTCATGAACCGCACGAAGCGGCCGTCGCGAAATTCCGGCAGCCAGGCCGGAGAGCCTTGGTTGCGGTTCGCTGTGATCGAGCGCCAGATGCGACTCTCGAACGGCGGCCCGCTCCAGAGCGCCCCTGCGATCGGATCGCCGATTGTCTCGAACAGCTCCGCCGATCTTTCGGAATTCATGGCTCCAAGGCTCAAGCCGTGCAGATACAGTTTGGGGCGCTTGTCTCTCGGTAATGTCGTCCAATAGCCGTAGATCTCCGCGAACAGCGCTTGCGCGGCTGCCTCGCCGTAATCGGGCTGAAACAGCAGTGACAGCGGGCTGTTGAGATAGGAATACTGCATCGCCACACTGGCAACATCTCCATCATGGAGATACTCCACCGAATCCATTGCTGCGGGGTCGATCCAGCCGGTGCCGGTCGGCGTAATGATGATGAGGGTGGAGCGGTCGAAACCGTGCTGGCGCTTGAGCTCGTCGAGCGCCAGCTTTGCGCGGGCTTGCGGCGTGTCGGCACCGCGCAAGCCTACATAGACGCGGACGGGATCCTGGGCGGGCCGCCCCGTGACGGCGCTGATCTGTTCGGCGGTTGGCCCCGACGCAACGAATTCGCGGCCGGCACGACCGAGTTCATCCCACTTCACCAGGGATGCCCCGCTTCCCGTCTTTCCGGGGGCAGTCGGCTGCGGCCGCTCAGGTTCAAGCAAGGCGTCAAATTCGCGGAAGGAGGAATCGAGCGCGCGAAAAGCCGTGCGAACGAGGAGATTGTTGGCGATCGACCAGAACAGCAGGGCTGCCGCAAGCACGCCGACGACATTTGCAACCTTTCTCGGAATGAACAGCCGAATGCGCGAGGAAAGGAAGCGGGTCACGAGCCCGAACAGCCGCGCCAGGGCCAAGAGCACCACGAACGTGATCAACGCGATCGCGCAGACCTTGAGCGGATGAGCGGTTTCGACTGGAGGCAAGCTCATTGCGGCACGAACCGAATTTTGCCATTCCGCAGCCCGCCAGAGAAATGTAATGACAACGACGAGGCCGGCGACCGCGACGACCGCATTGGTGGTTGATCGAAGGCGCGCCGAGGGTTCGGGCAGTTCGAGGTAGTGCCACAGCCAACGCCAGAAGATGCCGGCCGCGTAGCCAATGGCAAAGCAGGTCCCGGCTAGGGCGCCCTGAGTGAGATAGCTTCTCGGAACGAGCGTCGGCGTGAGCGAGGCTGAAAAAAACAATGCGCCCAGAACAATCCCGACGCCGCATAGCGACAGCATCTGTTGCCTGATGACCCAGGCCGTGCTTTTCATCATGCTCACGGTGCGTTCCTCCAGGGAGGCCCCTGACTGACCAGAAATACAGGACTATGCCGACCGATTGAAAAGGGAGCATTCCAGACATCTCGATCTTACGTCAGGTTCGGCTGATACCGCGAAGCCGATTTTTCCTTGGAGATTGCTGCTGGCGAGCACCAGGCTCGGGATCACCGAGCTCCCGTGTAGAGCTATCGAAAACATCCAGGTGAACAAGGCCGCGACTTGGGTGAGTACATCGCGCCCGCCTTGCTCCAGGCCAGGAACAAAAACTGCGGGCTCAATGCGTCATCAAGACCTCGCTCATTCCCGCGGCGTCCTGTCGCTGCGCGCTGGTTCGTCGTAGCCCTTGCGCTGGCTGTAGTACATCAGCGCGATCAGGCCGCCTCCGGCCGCCAAAGCCAATACAGCGGCCACACCCATGATAATATTGCCGTAGAGAGGCATCGATGGCGTCGCGCGCCAGATCTCCACGCAAGACCAGACTGCGGCGACGAGAAGCGCCACCAGCACGGCGATGAGAAACCATTGGCTCTTGTTGCTCACGGTGTCCTCCTTCCACTTGGATGAAGGGTCAGATAGCTTTCATAACAAACTCGCCGAGCACATGCGTTCGTGTTGCGATCGGCGCCCTAGACCCATCGCCACCCGCAACGACGACGGCCGCGATGCCACCAGCAAACCCAGCGACGCCTGCGCCTCCACTGCACTTGCGTCACGAGATCCGATGGCGTCCCGGCTTGCCCCAGGTCGGGGGCGACCGGCATCGCCTCCGCAGCCTCAATGAAGCGAACGCCGATTGCGCCCACCGCTGCGGCGGCAACGGCATTCTGCGCAAGGCCAAGGAAAGTTTGGCGGGTGGGAGCATTCATTGTCATGTTCCTCTTCTTGTTACGCTGTCCCCCGCACGGACCGAAGCGCGTAGAGCAGCCAGGCCAGACCGTGCGAAATCAGGTCGACGCCAAGCAGGAATCCAAGAGCCCAGACGCTGATGGACGGGAAGCCGAACAGGATCCAAATGCCGGCGAGCACGCCGAAGATTCCCGAGATCAGCATCATCCAGCCGTCCTGGTGCCAATGGGCGAAGCTCAGCACGCAACGGATGAGGCCCGATGCGAACAGCACGGCACCGAGGAGGTAGGTCAGGATGAGGGCGCCGGATGCCGGCTGGGTGAGCAGCACGAATCCGAAGGCGAGATAAAGCGCGCCGAGCAGGATCTGCCACAGGAATCCGCCCCATCCCTTGGTCCAGAACGCATGCATGATCTCGAACGCGCCGGCCACGATCGCAGTCACTCCGATAAATTTGACGCTTATGATGGTCGCGAACACGACATCGCTGAGCGCGAAGATGCCGGCAGCGATAAACACGATGCCGAGGAGCGTGCAGACCCATAGCGCGGGAGGGCTCCGCGTTTTGACGGTGGATCTGCTGTCATAGGTGGTCATGCCATCCTCCGGTCTCGGCGACACTTCTGTTCGAACGCCCGGGATGGTAGCTGCGACCCCGCAACGCCGACATCCGACGAAACCCTGAGCGGCAGGAGGGGAGTATTCCCGGCCTCTTGAATGGCGATGTCGGGGATCGCGGATACCTGAACTACCTCGTTCCGCGAGAATCCAGCGTTAGGCTAGTGACCCCTGCCGCGAGGTTGAATCCGATCGCTCGCTCGACTGACAGCGGTTGCAGGACGATCGTCCGACGAGAGCCGCCGATCAGGGCGTTGACGCCGAAGCCGGGACCCACTGCAACATTGCCGCTCACGCCGACATAGCTTCCGCGCAGGGTGCTGGGGCCGATGCGCGAATTCCTGGCGAAAACGGCCCAGGACAATACGCTTGCGCTAGTCGCGCCGAGGTCGAGACCGGCCCGCCTGATCCGTCCTACATAGACATACTGCCGCAGCGAATTTCTCGCATGGAATACGCAGCGAAGCGACTGCGCTGATCCAAGCACCAGTCCGACGCGTGGCGTACCGGCGCACAAGAGCCTGCCGACCCTGAACCTCTCGGCGCGCGCGGGCAGCGCGGTGGCGCAAATCAACGCGGTTGCGCCGATGGCTGCGACAAGCAGGTTGATTCGCATTCAAGCCTCCATCTGATTTTTGCTGTCGGCGGGCGTCGCTCTCGGCCGGCGATCCTGGCTAAGCCAGAACGTGATGCCAAGGCCGATCAGCAACACGGCGCCGAGCAGGAAGAAGATGACGGATTGCTGCAGCCAGGATATCGCGGGAACCGCGAGGCCCATCGCAAGGCCGAGGAAGGCGATTTGCAGCGAAAGAAGACTGACGCCGGCGAGGAACGTGCCGAGCGCGAGTAGTATGAGGAGGACAAGGCTGGTCGCCGGGGTCGGGAGCAATTGCTGCACGCCCGATACCAGCATGATGTTCATCGTGACCAGGACGGCAACCCAGTGCAGCGCCTGGGTCCAGATCAGCCGCCACCGGGCCTGTTTGCTGTCGATCTCCGGCCATTTGTTGATGACGCAGACGACACCGATGGCAAGCGCCAGAAACTCCCAGTAGCGTACGAGAGGCTGGTGCGAAGCGTTGGTGTACGCGACGCCGGCAATGGCGAGCACCAGCGCAACAATGTAGGGAAGTTGCTGCCACAGAAAATGAACCACGCCGGAACGCGTCTGGGAAGATTCCGCACCATCGTTCCGCTCGGCTTCAATCTCGCTCATGGGCCACCCACTTACGATTGTCCTTTGAACGTCTGCTCGGGCTTATCGCCAAGGTAATCCTCGACGTAGAATCTGACGACCGCGACCTGGCCGATGGCGACCAGCGGCATGGCGAGCGCGATGCCCATGACGCCGAACAGCGCGCCCAAAAGCACGATCGCGACCAAGGTCCAGGCGGGGGGCGTGTCGACCGCCTGGCGCTGGATCAGCGGGCCGATCACATAGCCCTCGATCGACTGAATGACGGTGTAGATGACGACGGCCCAGACAAGCGGTGAACCGCCGAGCGGCATTGCCACGAGTGCGATTGGGATCGCGGCAACGATGGGCCCAAGATAGGGGATGAAGTTCGACAGGCCTGCCTGGAGCCCGAGCACGAAGGGACCGGGAAGTCCGATGAGATAAAGCGCGAGCCACACGCACAGCGTCATCAGGGTGATCCGGATGAGCTGTCCGACGAACCAAAGCCGCAGGATGTTGCCCATCTCGTCCATCACCATTCGCGTCCGGGCGCGATATGATTGCTTCACCAGCATCACCAGGCTTTCGCGGTAACTGGCAGGATCGAATGCAAAGAGGATCCCGAGGGACACGATCACGAGCGCGCCGGTCACGACGGTCGATGCACCGCCAAGGACCAGCCGGGCATGGCTGAGAAAACGACCCTGATCGGAGAACAGCCATTGCGTAAGGTCCCGGCCCCATTCCGGGCCAAGCAGGTCGACGCCGTAGGCCACGAGATGCCCCTGAAGGACGTCAAGTTGAGTATCCATGACTTTCAGCAAGAGGCGCGTTTGTTCCGGCAGCTTGCCCGCGCCCCAGACGAGGCCAAATCCCGTCAGAGCGGTGAGCAGCAGAAGCACCAGCGTCAGCCGCAGGGTACGATTGAGGGGTAGAACGGGCGCCAAGGCCCTCGCAGCAGCATCCAGAAAGGCTGCGAATAGCACGCCTGCGAAGACGATCAGGAGGCTCGAGACCGTTTGCCACACCAGAAAGAGAGCGACGCACGTGGCGAGCAAGGTCAGCCCCGTCGCCAGAATGCTGCGCCGCCCGCTAAACTCGGTGAGTTCGGTCGGGCCGTCACGGATCACGACCTCGCGGACCCGCTCATGTCCTGTCCTCGTATCGCTCATCGGTCGGCCAACTCGAAGGGACTGAAATGATCGGCGCCGCGACCGGGCCCTAGGTGCGAACGCGGCGGCTGCCATAGTGCGGATGCACGCCGCCGCGATGACGCCAATAGCGATGCTTCGTCGGGTTGGTGTTGGTATTGGGCGTCGAACTGTTGGGCGCAGATGCGCGGGTGTCCTTTGGCGCCGACACACCCTTGTCGCTCGACTGGGCCAGAGACACGGTTGTTGGTGCGATCATTGCCACCAATCCACCAAGGATCAGGGCGCCGCACACGGTTGGGATGTTCATGCTAGTCTCCAAATGGCCAACGAGTGACAACAACAAGACTTCAGATCGAGATCGTTCCGACCGCCGGCGCATAGATGCCGGCGCATGCGGCGATCGCAAGCGCTGCAAACAAAGCGGCGACCGACTTGAAGGCCGTCTCCTTGCGTTCGCGCTTGGCGAGAAAGAAGAGCAATGTCCCGGGCGCGTACAGGATCGCCGACAGCAACAGAAACTGGGGCCGCCCGCATAGATCATACCGGCAGCGTAGGGGGCGACGTTAGAAGCAGCCTTCTAGTCCGCAAATCAGGGTTTCTCTGTAGAGAGCGGGGGCAGGAAATCGGCATGCCAATTTCCAGCCGGACCGCCTCCGCGAAGGAAACGGCTGTGCCTTGATCACGACTGGATATCGACTCGGGAACGGCGGCCCGCGACGAGCACGAAGCTCGGCCGGAAGAATTCACCAGCCTTCGCGAGCTCGGCCGCGATGCGCTTGGCGTGGAGAACGGCAGCGTCCTGGTCGGCATGCTCGCATCCGGTCCGGTCCGGAGAGAGGCCGTATTTGTCGACGATGTGAAAGAAGTAGCGCATGCGGCGGAATTACGCTGGAGCACTGCTAGTTTACAGTGACAAACGTGTAAGGGGCCTCCGTCAAAGGAATGAGGGATCCGCGGAGGTTTCAGGTTACGGTTTTGTTAAGCGGACAGTGATCGCCAGCACCGGATGAGGGCGTCCGGAGATAGGGTATTTGTCCTTCCGGACTCGGGTAATATCCGATACCCCGGCAAGGCCTGAGGACTAGCGTAGCCCTGCGCTGATGCACAAGGAGGTACGCGATGTCAAACTATGACCAAAACCTGGCGGCGTCCGGGACCGGCGACACTGCGCTCGCCATCGACACCGGTCTGCGCAGCTACATGCTGCGCATCTACAACCACATGGCTGCTGGTGTCGCCCTGACCGCGCTCGTCGCGTGGCTGACGTATCAGCTCACCGGTCCGGCGCTGCTGCAGAATCCGCTGATGTGGGTATTCATCCTGGCGCCGCTGGTGCTGGTGTTCTTCATCAGCGCGCGCATCAATACCCTGTCGGTGACAACGGCGCGGTGGCTGTTCTTCGTCTATGCGGCCCTGGTCGGCGTGTCGCTCTCGACGCTGTTCCACATCTATACCAATTCCTCGATCACACGGGTGTTCTTCATCACGGCCGCGATGTTCGGGGCGCTCAGCCTCTTTGGTTACACCACCAGGCGTGACCTTTCCGGATTGGGTACTTTCCTGTTCATGGGACTGATCGGTGTCATTATCGCAAGCTTGGTCAATCTCTTCCTGAGGTCGAGCGGGCTTGACTGGCTGATCTCGGTCGTCGGTGTCGGCGTCTTTGCCGGGCTGACCGCCTACGACACGCAGCGGATCAAGGCGATGTACAGCAGCACGGACGATGAAACCTCCGCGGGCCGCAAGTCCGTAATCGCGGCCCTGTCGCTCTACCTCAATTTCATCAACCTGTTCATGATGATGCTGCGCCTCGCCGGGGGGCGGCGCTGACAACATTTGACGAGTTGACGCGTTTAGCCGGATGTCCGGTCTAGGCCGCGGTCTTCGCTGCCGCGCTTGCGAGCGCATCGCGCAGGGCTTTTTCTTTTGCGTCATCCAAGGAGGTTTTCAGCACAACGCCGCCGGCGTCCTGAATTTCCCTGAGCACCTTGTCCGCGGTCATGTTCTTGACCAGGACGAAGAGGGCGGCGTCGCCGGGGTGGATGCTCGTTGCCAGCTCTTTCATGAAAGAATCGTCGATACCAAAATCGGTCAGCGCGCCGCCAAGCGCACCCGAGGCGGCGCCGAGCGCAACGCCCACGATCGGGTTGAGGAACAGCACGCCAATCAGGAGCCCCCAGAAGCTTCCCGAGATCGCACCTCTCGCGGTGGTATTGACAAGCTGGTTCAGCTTGATGTCGCCTGAATCGGTTTTGACGGCGATGACGGCGTCACTTAGCGTTATCAGATACTCCTTCTGCAATTTGAGGAGACGTTGACGTACTTCTTCCGCTTTGGATTCAGATGGATACACGATTGCTACGAGATCAGACATGAAAGGCCTCCTTCTCGATGAAGTTTCCGTCGACTAAGACTGAAGGGTGGTTGGCGTATTGCCCCTGAAGCTATCCGGCATGGCGCCGTTGCGACACCCGAGAAAACCCTCAAGCGCAGGGGTGAATGTTCCCGATTGCTCGGGAATCCTGCCGATTTTCCAGATTGCAGCATCAGAAGGATAGGAGCATCGACGCTCCAAACAATGCCGCCAGCGTCAGGAGGGAAATGCACGCCGTGGGCCACTGGCGGAGAACGTTGTCGCATCCCTCAACGATCGCACTCAATGCAAGGCCTGCGCGACGGACCGGGCCGACTACCACCATGAGTGCCTTCCAGCGCGATAGACGTCCGGGCGGATGCTCCCAGCGGCCCAGCAAGATCGCCACCACTGCGCCTCCCAGGATGGGGAGGAGGGTTTTCGAAAGTGCTCCAAGGCCGAACTTGTCCGACGCGACGCCGTGCGGAATCGACAGATAGGCCTCCCAGGGTACAAGGCCGAGCAACAGCGAGCATAGCGCCAGCGCCAGGGCTGCCAGCTCTTGAATACGCGGTGCGGCGCTGTCAGGAGTAGTCGGTTCGTTTGCGGGCGCGAGTGCATGTGCCAGCACAAGCACAACGTATGCGCCTGTGAAAATCCCGCCCGCCTGAAGCACGACAGCCCACCACCACTGTCCTTTCTCGGCTGCCGCCTGAAGCAGCAGCTCCTTCGCGAGGTAGGCGCCGCCCGGCGGTAGCCCCATCAGCGCAAGACCACTCAGCGCGAAAGCGAGTACGCTGATGGGCAATATCCGTCCGACACCGCCCAACGCCATGATCCGATCCTGACCCAGCCTCGCATAGATCGACCCGGCCGCCATGAACATCGCAGCCTTCGCGGTGGCATGCGAGACCGCCTGCAACAGACCGCCCGCCAACGCGCCTCCACTCTCAAGCCGTCCGGAGGCACCGAACGCGAGCGGAAACATCAAGAACAAATATCCGATCTGGGCGAGCGTCGAATAAGCAATCAGAAGCTTCAGTCGTTCCTGGCGCAGCGCGACAACGCTGCCGAACACGATGGCCGCCCCGCCGAGCGCAGCGAGCAACTGCGTGGCGGCGAAGCCAGGCAGGCCGGGCATGACGTTGAACCAGAGCCGTACAATGATGAAGAAGGATCCCTTCACGACCAGGCCGGACAGAATCGCACTGGCTGCCGCCGGCGCGCCGGCGTGGGCCGGCGGCAGCCAAAGATGCAACGGGAAGAGCGCGGTCTTGGCGAGAAGACCCGTTGTCATCAACGCCGCTGCGACGAAAACGGTAGGCTCCGTGCCGATGCGACGTGACAACAGCACGATGTCAAGTGTGCCATACCGGCCATAGAGGAGTGCCGTGCCCAGCAAGTAGAGGACGGAGCCGAGCAACGCAAAGAGCAGATATCGCAGCGCGGCCTGCAGCGTCTCCGCCCGGCCCTCGAGCGACACCAGCGGCACTGCGGCAAATGTCAGCAATTCCAGGGCAACATAGAGGGTGAAGAGGTCTCCACCGAGGAAGATCGTGTTCAGCGCGCCCCAGATCGCCAACAGCAAGATCCAGAACGCGAATGGCGCGCGGGTTTCGGTCGCCGAGGGAGAGAAATCAGCGGCGGCAAAGGCGGTGACTGCGCAGATCACGACGGCAGTCACAGCGATCATCACCGCCGACAATCCGTCCGCGCGCAGCGCTACTCCCAGCGGTGGTGGCCAGGTGCCTAGCAGGTAGACGATAGGGCCCTTGCTCCCTGGCAGTACGACGAGAATCGCCACGGCAATCGCCAACCCAAGCGGGATAATCGCGCATGCGACCAGCCTGACGTACCGGTCGCCCAGAACGAAGCCCAGCAAAACGCCTGCGACGGGGACGACGATCGACAGCACCAGCAGGAAACCGCCCGTGGTTGTTATCGCGTCCAGCGCCGGGGCGGGGGGCAGCATCAGCCACCTGGCGGATCAGAGCCGGCGCTCGGCGGCGCGCCGTTGCTCAGCGTTGTGGAGCCGGCCTTCTGGAACAGCCGCAGCAAGAGCGCGATTGCCAAAGCCGTCGCGGAAAACGCGACGACGACGCCGGTAATCACCAGGGCCTGCGGCACCGGGTCGTTGCCGACGCCCGCCGCCGCGCCCCGCCGTCCGACGACGCCGAACAGGAGGAATACGCCACTGCCGAGCAGATTGAAGGCGATGATCTTGCGGAGTGGCTGCGGATTGGTGATCAGCCCGTAAAGTCCAAGTCCGACCGCGACAGCCGCACACACTCCAAACACCGTCACGCCGCTCATCACTTCACGCTCCGTTCCGGTGCGCCGGTGAGCAGCAGGCCGAGGGTTGCCGCGATCGTCAGGATCATAGCGAC
>Ga0210403_10005310_pt1 | contig 10953 bp, 9 predicted proteins | sample IncBWC19MmetaG_FD_150863 | JGI IMG/M metagenome (GOLD analysis project Ga0210403, IMG submission 150863) | Forest soil microbial communities from Barre Woods Harvard Forest LTER site, Petersham, Massachusetts, United States - Inc-BW-C-19-M | ecosystem: Environmental > Terrestrial > Soil >... | reverse complement strand
ACAGAGCCAATCATTCCCTTTGCCAATATTCTCGACTCGAATCCCTAGCTTTCAGCGATATGCTCACCTCGTCATGTGGTTTATCAGAAGCGTGCGTACCAAAGTCAAGCCGAACACCAGAACGCTAGGGTTGGAAGGCAACGTGAAGCTCCTGACTCTTTTCTTTTCGTCGAGAACAAATGAATAGCCGTAGAGGTGAAACGTCCGATCATCCCTCGCGCCGCTGCCATCGAGACGATACGGCGTGACGGTCACATCAGACTCGCCGCTGAAATTCTCAGGCGTGTACCAATCGCTAAGGCTCTGAGAAAAGTCAGTGGACGTACCGTCAGAATAGGTCACCCTAAAAACCTGCGACTCCTGATCGCCATTCACTCCCACCGCCAACATCTTCAGGCCGTCGAATTTTCCTGCCGGTAGCTCAATAGTTCCGCTGGTAACTGCGTCCTGTGCATTGGCCGGACCCAGCGAAAAGGTTACCCCGTCCCAAATCTTTGTGGCTTTCAGCACTTCTGCCGGAAAGGCATGACCTACGTGATCGAGACTGGCATCCGATGGAAATGCCGTCCCTTCCGTGTAGATTCCCGTCGCGTTGTAATCGGGCGAAAGGTCGACGGCGCGGCTCCGGGGCAGTGGTTTGAGCGGATTCGGCTTTGCGACTGCCCCAAGACTCCTCGCAGGATCCAGGCCTGCCTTAGACACACTCTGCGATCTGCGCTCTTCCGATGGCGTCGGCGCCCTCTTCACCAAAAGCGTGAGAATTGCAGCTCCAAGAACGGCCGCAATGCTCCCCGATAACATCCGCTTTTTCCAACGCGTCCAGGAGTCTTGGACAGTGATCGTTGCATTTCGCGGAATAGGAGCTCGCAAGCCTGCCTGCTCAGCGCTAATTTCTCTCTTCAGCCGCTGCAAATCAGTGCGAATTTCGGCCGCGAACTGATACCGAAATTTGCGATCCTTCTCCAGTGCTTTCAGGATGATTTCCTCGAGCCTAGGGGGAACCTCGGGATACAGATGAGACGGAGCTTCTGGCGCGCGGTTCAGAATCGCCTCCTGTATCACCTCGGAATCCTCGCCACGGAAAGGCAAAACTCCCGTCGCCATTTGATAGAGAGTCACGCCAAACGAAAACAGGTCGGCACGTGCATCGAGCTCCTCGCCCCGCACCTGCTCCGGGGACATGTATGTTAGCGTCCCCATCGCCCTACCCATCAGCGTGAGCCCTCCCACCCCGCGCTGCGCGGGCCTTGCGAAGAGATACGCGTGATCAGAGTTCCCCGCCGCCGTCAATTTCGCCAAGCCAAAATCCAGAACTTTGGCAGTTCCGCGCTTGGTGACGAATACGTTGGCCGTTTTGATGTCCCGGTGAATGATGCCCTCCGCATGAGCTGCGCTTAGTGCGTCGGCAATTTCAATGGCCAACTCCAGCGTCTCATCCAGGGGCAAGGGCTTGCCGGAAATGCGGCGCTCGAGCGTCTGGCCGTCCAGAAACTCCATAGCAATAAATCGCTGTCCTCCTCCCCCCTCGAAAAGCATCTCGCCAATGTCATAAATGGTACAGATATTCGGGTGATTCAGTGCTGATGCGGCTTGCGCCTCGCGTCGAAACCGCTCCAGAGCGGCTTCGTCATCCGCCCTGTCCGCGGGAAGAAACTTCAAGGCTACAGCTCGATTCAGTCGCGTGTCTCTGGCCTTATAGACCACTCCCATGCCGCCGCCTCCCAGCATCTCGATCACCTGGTAGTGTGAAGCGGTCCGGCCAATCAGTTTCTCGCTCGGGGAGATCGCCTCGCAAAGTCCAGCTGGCGAGACTGGCGCATCCTCAAATTGCACAGGAACCATAAACCGGTAACCCCGCCGGGCCAGCGTTTCAATGAACCGGGGCTGTTCGGCGGAATCGCCCAGCGCCTGCCGCAGCCGGTTCATGGCCGCGCTTATGCTGTGCTCGAACTCGACAATCGTATCGTTCGGCCAAAGGCACTTCTGAAGTTCCTCCCGCGTCACCACTCGGCCTGTATGTTCGAGCAACTTCTTTAGAATCCGAAACGGCTGGTCTGGCAGCCGCACGGTCTTGCCTCCGTCGGCGAGCAGCTCACCCGCGCGAAGATCGAGCCTAAAGCCTGTGAAGTTAGCCACAACTGGGAACCTAGGGGACGCCTGCATGCCTGGCCTCGTCTTCTCCTGTATCTACGTGCCGTGCCTATGTATGGTTCCACGCTCTAGCTGATTTAGATTTAGACGTCCGCCGCCCTAACTTGTCTGCGGTGCTCCTGCAGTCCGCTTTCAGCTCCTAGCCCAGACCAGCGTTAACTCATTGAACTTGCTCGACATCCGGCTGTGAAGCAGAAATGACCTGGTTGTGAACCGCAGCGCATCGAGCTCCTCGCCTGCCTAATCCAAAGTCGCTAGAGTTGACCGAAGATCAAATCCCGGATGGGGGGCTTCGTCCGAACGGCGTTCTGGCAGTTCGCAGCGAACCCTTCGGTTCTCGACTATCTCAGGATGCCAGAGGCAAAAGAAAAGCCCCGGCTCTGTAGAACGTGAGTCGGGGCCATTCTTTTTTTGGGTTCGCGGCAAGAAATGCGGGCACGCTCGTTCTATTAGTGTGCTTGTCACCCGTTTATTCCGCGCTGCGGCGCTGGTCATCCTTTGTGGCGTCTTAACCGCCAAATTACAAGCAGACGATGTTCCTGCGGCCCGATTGCTTGAGACGCTACTCTCACCCGACACTTCAGACGAGCAATGGCGCCGAGCGGCAGACTTATACCGGGAACTCCCGGTTGATGTAGCTATCAGAACTCTCTATCCCGCAATTGCGAAAGGAATACCGCACGGTATGTCTTACGCTGCATACAACTGCAGCGATCCTGGTCGCGATAGACACATCGGCGGTTGGGGAGGGTATTGCGTCGCAAATTGGCTCTGGTGCAAGACAATGTCCTGCGGGAGGGAACATTCAAAGGTCGGCAAGACCCTGCTGGAGCTTTGGACGCAACCGCAATCCGGCTACGGACAAGGCGTGCTGCTCTCAGCCCTTGACTACGACAATTGGGTTCCAGAAGCCGAAGAACCTGTGCGAAAGCTCTTCACAGATTCCCAAGCCGACTCGGGGTTGCGGGCACAAGCGGCGGCCTGCCTTTTGCATCATTTTGGAACCAAATACCAACACGATGCAATCAGCTTCGCGCTGTTCAGCAGCCACGAGATTCGGGATTTCCTATTTAGACAACTTGTTTCGCCGCCTTATGCTCGCGTCTCGGGAATCGATGCAACCGTTGTACGCATGGGGTTTTGGCTCATGTTCGAAGAACTAGCCAAAAATGAAGACCGATTTGCACATCGGAGCGTTGGCGGTTCGTACTATGGTGCATTTCTGTCAGCCAATGCGTTGGGGGCATACTTAGGCGAAGGATTCACACCTGATTACAAACTCCCGAAATACCAAGGGGAACGCGGTAGAGAACTCTGGTATCGAGAAACCGCTGAGAATGCATTGACGTGGTGGTTGAAGAAGAAGGAGCGTTACGCTAATTAGCTCGCGCTCGATTCCGTCTTGCAACCAGCCTGGGAACATGGTCGCGAGGGATGGGAATCCTAACTAAGAAAGGATGAATTCAGTATCGGCCGGAAAGTGCTGGTCTACTGAATGCAGTGAAGGCTTTAGGCTTGGCCGATTACGCGACAACCACGCCACTCGCCAGAGCAAGAGTGGACCCAAAGCGAAAACGGACCAAGAAGAGGACTAAGGTCAGAATTCCCAAAGGTACAGAAGGTTTTCCTTATTTCAGAGCCTTCTCAATCGCTGCCTCCGCCACAGAAACCATCTGCGCGTAGCCCTGTGGGTTTGGATGGAGACCATCGTTGGAGAAACCTTCCTTAAGCATGCCGCTGCCATCCACCACCGCCGAGAAATAATCTGCGTAAACCGCTCCGACGCTGGCTGCGTAACTCTTCATCCAAATATTCAGTTGCAGAATTTGAGCCGGCGGACGCTGGACGCTCTGTATGAGCTTGGGGTGAGTGGCCCCTGGTGGCGGCGGAGGGTCCCAGTCGGGCGGCATTATCGTGTAATCGCTGATGGGCGTAACCGAGCAAAGAATTACCTTGATACCGTGCTTTTGAGCGAGCTCGGTCATGGCCATCAAGTTTTCCTCGATCATCGTCGCCGTTTCCGGACCCGTGTTCTGTGCAATGTCGTTCGTCCCCGCTAGAATTACGATAGCTGCCGGTTTCAGGTCGATCACGTCTGGAAACATTCGCACCAGCATCTGCGGTGTTGTTTGACCTCCGATTCCGCGGTTCACGTAGGGCTTGCCGGGAAATGACTCTCCCAGCTTCCAAAAGTCGGTGATGGAATCTCCCAAGAACACGACTCGCTTGGGGTCGGCGGATTGCCTCTTAAGCTCCTCATTGGCGGCGTGATACCGGCTAAGCTGGTTCCAGTCCTGCATTTGATCCGAAAGGTGCTTGGCGGTGTCAGCCAGACAGCAGCTCGATCTCGGTGGGTTATAGTCCGTCACCAGCTGCGCTCGCGCGGGCGCACACATCAGCAGGCCGATGAACAAGACTAGCAATAGGCATCGAGACATTTTTCTTCTCCCTATGAATCGTCCTGAATTCCTGCGGTGATCACAGAACGATAACGTACGGGATTCCTGATTTGGACTTCTGTCTCGCGCATCGTACCCTTCTCCTACGCCGGAGCCAACGAATTTGTCACCACAAGATGACCCCAGCGACATCAGCGGGGTTCCGACCGCTAACTGTCGCGGTAGGGACGACCATCGCTGATCGCCCCCCAGTAGTTTCAACGAGACCGGAGAATCCAAATCAAAAGGCCAATCGGAATCCCCGCCGCCGCAATAACAGTGGACAAGATGATTGCGAGGAACATCCAATCCCGCCCGGTGTTGGAGCCGGGCTGCTCCTTCTCCCGGATCAGCAGGCGGTAATTGCGTCTATTCGCCTTCCAAAAGATGTGGAAGACGTCGCCTGCTACCGGTATTGCTCCTAGCGTGGTTTCTAGGAGTACGTTAGCAATCATCCGAACGAGAGTGACCGCTTGCACGCCGCGTCGCCAGGCCGCGAACACAATTAAGAAAGATGCGATCGACGCCATGGCATCTCCGATTCCCGGGACCCATCCAATCAAGGCGTCGAGCCCAAATCGAATCTGAGATCCAGGGATGCGGAATCTGTCGTCCAGGAGGGCGGCAACGTAATCGAGGTGTTCGTCTGACGAGAGTTGGAGGGGCATGAGGCCAGTCTCCTTGATACTATACAGGCCCGCACAAACCGGACGGGGGGAGTTGCTCTATTGCACGAACGCGATTTCGGGGCAGAGGGGCAGAGCACATCGTCCGATAATCAACTAACCGGGCACTCGACCTGTCTCAAGACCATGAGCGAACATTTTCCCCGGAGAAATACATGCTCGAGTTTTCCACACCCGTAAGAAGTGGAGGAACTCCGCGATTGGCTGGGAACAGGGCGTCTTAGCGCTCGCGGGATCGCCGCAAGCGTTTCGTCGCGGAACGCGACAAGCTTGAAATTATCGCGCCAGAGTCAGAACTCCAGAAATCCCGGGAGTCGGCGATAACTTTTTGCGCCACAATCCAATGCGAGGTCATCTCTTCGACGAGAAGCAAGATTACGGTCGTCCCCAATCTGCCCAGGCCAGCTCTTTGATTCGAGCAAATTCTGAGAGATTTGCTGTGATCAATGTCAGCTTGTTTCGGATCGCCTGCCCGGCCATCAGAAGGTCATAAGCGCCTATCGGCTTTCCGATGGCTTCCAGATCAGCTCGGATCGCGCCAGCGATTTCAGCATCCTGATCCTCAAAGGGCAGCGGATGAATGGGGCCAGCAAAAAAAGTCTCGAGTCGCTTCTTGTTAAAATCTCGTCGCGAACTTTTCGCGACACCGTACCAGAGTTCGAACAGAGCGATGGACGACACAAATACCTGGCCCCCGAGGCCTGTCGCCTTCCGAAACTTGGCACGGACCGAGGGCGGATTCCCATTGATCAGCGCGATGCAAGCATTAGTATCCAGCAGATAGTTCACTTGAAAATCTTGCGACGCGGAGTGATAGGTTGATCGCGTCTCTTGCCCATGAACTGTTCCTGATTGAACCGGTCCATCTCATCGAACCATTTAGCAGCATCGGGAATCATTGGTTCTAAGATGACACCATGATCGATTCTCCGAATGCGGACTCGATCTCCTTCGAAGCGAAACTCTTGCGGCAGCCGAACGGCTTGGCTGCGCCCATTGCGGAACAGTTTGGCGATCCCGTTTTTGCCCATCGCAACCTCCAATAGCGGTATATACCCATAGTATATATCAACGGAGAATCGACGACCAGATGTTTCTCGATAAGATGAATGGTCATCTTTGTAGAAGCGACCAAGTGCCCACAAAAATGAATCCTGACATTTCATTTCTAAGAACAATGATATAAGTCGATGGCAGAGAGTCGCATCGACGATCGCAAGGCGGAGGATGTTCACGGCGTCGAGCGTGCCGCAGTGAATTCCACTCCATCCGGATCACGGCCCCAAAAGACCAGGTGTATCGCGCCCTTAGGTTCGTGACGGCTGACGAGATTGCTTTGTTCCGCACACTGACCTGGCTCCGGCGCTTCGGCCGTCCTGGACCGGAAAGCATGCTTAACCCGCCCCCGCACGTGCCGGTCCTCGATGTCGCCGTACTGCAAGAGCGACGTGAGGATCTCAAAATTCTTGGCGCGATCTGCCCAAACGGCACAATAGAGTAATAGAGCTGCACTCGGCATTCCGCTGGCGAGCACAGCCCAACTACAAGACCGTGAGGAGTCACCCAAGCCGAAAGTTACCGGCGATTCCGGCTAGTTGCCGGAGGAGGTGCTGGTCGAAGAAAGGGCGGAGAGCGACTTTTGTTTGGCAACCCAATCGCGGATGCGCTTATCAAGGACGTCCAGAGGGAGGGCGCCGCCGCCGAGGACCTCATCGTGAAAGGCGCGGATGTCGAACTTGTCGCCGAGCTGATCTTTAGCGAATTGGCGGAGCTTGAGAATTTCCAGCTGTCCGAGCTTGTAAGCCAGGGCCTGTGCGGGTGTCGCGATGTATCTGTCCACTTCCGTCTGAACGTTAGGCTCATCCATGGCAGTGTAGCGATGGAAATAGGCCACCATCTGATCGCGGGACCAGTGCTTCTCGTGTATGCCGGTATCGATGACTAGACGGATGGCTCGCCACATTTCATTTTCCAGCCGCCCGTAATTACTATAGGGATCTTGATAGCGGCCCACCTCTTTGCCCAGCCGCTCTGAGTAAAGAGCCCAGCCCTCGATGAAAGCCGTGTAATTCGCATATTTCCGGAAGGAAGGTTGATCCGGCAGTTCCTGCGCGCGTGAGAGCTGGAGATGATGTCCGGGAACTCCTTCGTGGTAGGCGATGGCCTCGACATTCAGCAAGAGGCGGTGCTCGGGGTCCCATTCGTTGACGTTGATATGCCCCGGGCGCGAACCGTCCGCTGTGCCGTCGGTATAGTCAGCCGGGACGGCATCCTTGGAACGTGAAGCCTCCATCGGAATGACGGTAAGCTTGCTCTTGGGAAGAACGCCGAAGAGTTTGGGAAGTTCCGGCTCTATCTCCCGCACGTACTTCGCGTACAAGTCGAGCACCTGCTGGCCGGAAGTGGCATAGAAACGACGCTCCTTCTTGATATGGCTGTTGAGGCTGGCCAGGTCTTTGAATCCAAGTTGGCGCGCCACGGCAAGCATCTCGGCTTCCACCTCGTCCACCTGCTTGAGCCCGACTTCGTGAATCTGCTCCGGTGTGAGGTCGGTGGTGGTCATGCGGCGGATTTCGAGGCGATACCGCGCTCCTCCGTCGGGAAGTGACCAGATGCCAGGTTCGATGCGGCCCTTCGGGACGTACTCTTCACGGACGAAAATGGTGAAGCGGGCATAGGCGGGTAAGACGGATTCCTTAATCGCGGCAAGGCCCGCTTCGCGCAGCCGGTTCTGATCGGATTCGGAAATGCCACTGGGGAAAGCGGAGAAGGGTTGCGCAAAGGGAGACCTTCCGGGTTCTTGGGAGGAGAGGGCGTTGCACTGATCTACGACTTTCTCCAGAAGGAAACGTGGCGGCATCAATTTATCGTTCATGCCCTTGCGCATCTGGATGGTGGTCTGATCCATCAGACGAGGGATTTGCGTCAGGCGGGAAATATAGTCCTCATAGTCTTTGACCGACTGGAAAGAGAGCACGTTGACAAGTTCGGGCAACGCAAGCTGAAAGCCGTTCTGCTGGTCCACCGGCATTTCCCAGAGTTTGAATCGAGCGCTCTCTAGTTGCATCTTGAGGTCACGAACCATCAAAGCTTGGTTGAGCGCGTCTTGTTCGGGAAAGCCGGCCATGTCGATAGCTTCGAAGCGAGTGAGGAATTTCTGAGTCTCCTGCAGATCCTTATCGATGGCTTCCTGAGAGAAGTCGTCGAGTTTGTCGTTCCAGCGCTTGTCTCCTAAGAAAGAAGCGAAAAGCGGATTGGTGCGCAGCTTATAGTCCCACTGATCGGCCAGAAGATCGTTGAGTGCTTTGCGTCGTGACTCAAGGGACGATGGTGACTGTGCGGATGCAGAGAAGGAACAAAACACACAGAGGTACAAAGCAATGCCCGTACGGAGTTTAAGAAGGCGCATCCACTCTCCTTCAATTAACAATTCTTCGGACGAGTGACCCTCCAAAGAAGTGCTCGCTGGGGTTTCCGTTTTGGCTGCCCATGTCTGGGGATTCTACTCTGGAGCCCTCCTCGAAGTCCTCACCCATTGACATGCAAAGGCCCCACTCATCGCACTTATCCGGCAAAGCGTCCATGTGGCTTTACCCGCCTGAAAAATCTTGACTGAGAAGATGGGAAAGACGCGACTCCGATAGGAGTCGGTGCCGCACGTCGAGTCACGTTCATTTCTTGAGTTTCGCGCCCGCTAGCTGCGCCAGCGCTGCCAGCGTCGTCTGCGTCGCGTTCAAGCCGAGACGGAAATCTTTGTTCGAGTAGGTGATGTAGAGGTCGGTCGGCTGGTGCCATTGTGGATCCCAGCCATTCCCGATTTGCGTGCCGCGCTCGTTCTCCCGCAGACTGATCGCAGCCACTACATCCTGGAAAGGTCCTGAATCCGTATTCGTCATGTGACTGCTCACAGCGGCCGGATAGTCCGTGGCGTATTTCTCATTAGTGGACTCGAAGGCCCACGCCAGCGCCTGTGACTGCGCAGCGAACTTCGCGCTCGTCTGGAATTCGATATTGATGTCGGCTTCGGGCCGCTGCTCCTTGCTAACCGTGCCGTCCTCCAGGGGCATCCCGTGGTCGAAAAGCATCATGTCGTGCTGGACCATGCCCAGCCACTTCGGCTCAGGGTACTGGCCTGAACCGGGCGGATCCTCCTGGCCTTGAAGATTTTTGCGTTGATCGACGTAGGCGTGGCTGCCATTGGTCCCGGTTTCCTCGTTGTTCCAGAGAATAAACCGGATGGAGCGCTCCGTCTGGACATCCACACCGCTCAGCACGCGCGCCGCTTCCATCACAAGCGCGGTACCAGAGCCGTCGTCGTTAGCCGCTTCACCCCAGCCGATTCCATCCATATGGGCGCCGACGATGTACATTTCTTCGGGATGGGTCGTCCCAATCTTGGTGCAGTAGATCTCCTCGCGTGGCCCCGGCATCGCTGGTTGGGAGTTAAGCTGACGAAGTTTCACATCAGGTTGCGCGTTGGGATCGTTGTTCACGCCGGTGCGAGCACGGAAGCCGCGTGGTCGACCGCCGCCTTGCGTGGTGGTGGCCGTTCCACTGCGACGAGCAGTACGTTCCCCGCCAGCGGCTCCGGCCTTCTTGGTTCCGCGAACTGACCCGGCCGGTGGTTGATACTCGTACTTGAGGCGCTCGGTGTTCGTGCAGCCATAGCTCTTGAGCTGGGCTTCGATCCAGTCGATTGCCGCCTTGTTGCGGTCGGTTCCCTGCCGCCTATCGCCGAATTGCGTTAGTCCTTTGATCGTGGCCTTGTACAGGTCCAAATCGAGTCGTTCCACGAGAACCCTCGCCACGTCGGTCTCCTCGAGGCCCTTTGTCGACCGGCCCACGCGCTGAGGGAACGCGGGTGAGGCAAGGACTAAGCCGCAAGCCGAGACCATGATCAGATTTGAGCGCATGTGCCCTCCGCAGCAGAGTGATGTCGAACTTGCGATGGACTGGCCGATCAAATACAGGTTCGACTCGTTCGCGAGTTAGACCGCATTAGCGCAAGCGGATTCAACTGTATCCGAAAAGATAGGCTCGCACAGAAAGGATATACCTCGGCTCGCCTATGCGACGAACGGGGAGGTTTGGCCTTTTCTTCTATCTCCAATCGCCTGAATGCGCTCGGGCCCAAATAGCCCCACTTCAGTGTTCTGCCAATGGATTGGCCTTCAGGTTGCATCTAGGGACTGCGAAAGGAGAAGCCATGAAAACCAAGACGAATGTGAAGGCTGGCAGCGGAAAGAGACAGCATTAATCCCGAGATTCGAGAAAGTAGCAGGCTGGCGGCAAACACGCTAATTTGGAAACTCACGAGAGGAGAAAGCCATGAAAACTAAGACGAATGTAAAGGCCGGAATTATAGTCGTCTGCCGTTCGCGGTCATAACTGAAGGCGTGGCGATCCCGCCGCGCGCTTCCTTCGCTGTTGAGAGACACAAGAAAGGAGAGGCCTCCCTCGGCAGGGCCGCCGAGCTTGCCGGTCTTCCTCTCGGGCAGCTGATCACGATCCTGACTGAATTTGGAGCAGAGCGCAGGCTAGAAAAGGAAGAATACCTCCAGGGGATTAAGAATCTCCATAAAGTATGGTGATTACTCGCGGGAGCTGGAGCTCCGCGTCAACCAGGCGCCAACGCAACCCTCGAGGAACAACTTCGGCGATTCGCGCCGAAGCGTTGA
>Ga0210403_10005309_pt1 | contig 10954 bp, 7 predicted proteins | sample IncBWC19MmetaG_FD_150863 | JGI IMG/M metagenome (GOLD analysis project Ga0210403, IMG submission 150863) | Forest soil microbial communities from Barre Woods Harvard Forest LTER site, Petersham, Massachusetts, United States - Inc-BW-C-19-M | ecosystem: Environmental > Terrestrial > Soil >... | reverse complement strand
CCGGACGCTGTTCTTGCGCTGGCCGTTCTTCTTCTCGGGCGGCACGATTCCGCTGAGGGTGAACCGCTTTTGCGGCGCGGGCTTGAGCTTAATCCGAACTCCTGGGTTGGTTACTACGAGTTGGGGCAGCCGGAGCTATATCGGATGCGTCTGGAACCCGCGCTGGAAGCGGCGAAAACAGCGGAGTCCCTGGCACCGAAGCAGCCCAAGGGTTACCGGCTGCTTTCGCTGATCCATCTGCGGCAGAAAAATTATCAGGCTGCGCTCGCTGATCTCGACGCTTACATCCACCTCGACCCCGACAGTGCCGAGGGCCAAACCACAAAGCAGATTCGCGCTGACACCCAGCGTCAGATTGAAACCGCCCATCCTTGATTTATTTTTGTGTTCGTTGGACCCGCTAAACAAGCAGGCGATCGAGGTCTCGCGCCCGATCCAGCAGCGCCAGCGCGCCAAGCTCACGAAATTTTTTCGCGCGGTCCCGGTAATCGTATGAACTCCTCGGCAAAATCGCCATGAACGGCACGTCTGCCCCTTTGGCCGCCAGGGCATCGTCTACGTTGTCCCCCAGGTACAAGGCCGTATCTGGATCGCGTTTGCCCAAAATTGCCAGCAAGCCGTCGGGGTGCGGTTTTTTCCGCGCGTCGTCCATCGTCACTACCATGCGAAAATATTTCGCCGCAGGCCACCGCTTGAACGAATAGGCAAATTCCGGCCGCGTTCTTCCGGTGAATAGATTCAGCTCCCACCTGCGCGCCCACTTTTCCACCAGTTTTGGCGTGATCAGCCATTTTTCCTTGGCCACATTTCCCGGCTTGCCGTTGCTCCCCCAATAAAACGGCTGAAACGCCTCGCGTGCTTCTTCATAAGTCGTCGGCACGCCTTTTGCCGTCACCCACCGCGAAACCATCATCCAGTCGTCGTTATTCCCCTGCTGGCGTTTCCATTTGTGGAGTTCCGCCCAGGTCGCTTTTTCCCCTGTCAACTTTTCCACCGTCTGCAGTGCCGACCGCCAGAATGTCTCCTTCACATCAATCAGCACGCCATCCACGTCGAATATCAGAATCTCCGGATCGACCTTCTTCACCGCTCGTTTGGCCACGCCACTCGTCCTTTCCAGTTCCACTCTAGTGTACCCGCTCCGCCGCACTCCCCGCGTTTTCTTGCCGCTCCCCGAATCGCCTTGCTACACTTCCTGCGTCGCGCCTTTTGCCTGACGAAGGATTCTTTCATGCCCTCTTTTGCCGGTGTCGATTACATCGACTTTGATTCCCAACTCAACGACGAAGAAAAACTTGTCCGCCAGACTGCGCGCCAGTTCGTCGACAACGAAATTATTCCCATCATTGAAAAGCACAGCCGCGAAGGCACTTTTCCCAAACACCTGATCCCGGAACTCGGCGAACTGGGCTTCTTCGGCGCCAATCTTCACGGTTACGGTTGTGCGGGAATGTCCAACGTCGCTTACGGGCTGATGACCCAGGAACTCGAACGCGGCGATTCCGGCCTGCGCAGCTTCGTCTCCGTGCAGGGCGCGCTGGTGATGTATCCGATCCATTCGTTCGGCAGCGACACGCAAAAAGAAAAATGGCTGCCGCGGTTGCAATCGGGCAACGCGGTCGGCTGCTTCGGCCTGACCGAACCGCAGTTCGGTTCAAATCCCGGCGGGATGCTCACTCGCGCGATGAAAAAAGGCAACAAATACGTTCTGAACGGCGAAAAAATGTGGATCACCAGCGGTTCGCTCGCCGACGTCGCCGTGGTGTGGGCCAAAGCGGAAGACGATCAGATTCGCGGCTTCCTGGTGGAAAAAGGAACGCCGGGCTTCAAGGCGTGGGACGTGCACGGCAAATGGTCGCTGCGCGCTTCGGTCACTTCAGGCCTTTCCTTCACCGATTGCGCCATCCCTGAGGAAAATCTTCTTCCCGGCGTCACCGGTTTGCGCGGCCCGCTCAGTTGCCTGAACCAGGCGCGTTACGGCATCGGCTGGGGCGCCATCGGTGCGGCCATGGCCTGCTACGACACTGCGCTGCAATACGCCAAAACGCGCAAGCAGTTCGCTAACAAACCCATCGCCTCGCATCAACTCGTGCAGGAAAAACTTGCGTGGATGATCACCGAGATCGTCAAAGGGCAACTGCTCGCGCTTCACATCGGCCGCCTGAAGGACAAAGGCAGGGCCGACGCCTCGCACATCTCCATGCTGAAAATGAACAACGTCGCGATTGCGCTTGAAACCGCGCGCAGATCCCGCGACATTCTCGGCGCCAACGGAATCGTCGACGACTACTGCATCATGCGCCACATGAACAACCTCGAAAGCGTCTATACCTACGAGGGTACCAACGATATTCACAAACTGATCATCGGAGAAAAAATCACCGGCATTTCCGCCTTTGTGTAAACCCATGAAAAACTACGCCAAAGTTTTCATCCTGTTTCTTGCCGCGTTATTCGTTTTCATCCCGGTTACTTTGTCCCAGGCGCGAACGCCGCCGCCGGCAAAGACTCCCGCAGACACAAAGCCCCACGTCCGAACCATCACCGCCTTCATCAATCTCGACCGCTCGCAGTACCAGTTGCAGTTCGCCGAGACCGCCAGGTTTCTCGGCTACGCAAAAACCGTTTTTGAGTCCCGCGGCTACACCGTCGAAACGCTTCGCATCGTCACGCAACCTTTCCCCGAATACACCAAGTATCTTTCCACCGACGACGCCATCCGTTTCTTCAAAAATCTCGACGGCTTGGCCGACCAGAATCACGTGCGTCTCTCCATCGGCTCCGCGTATCTGGCGGGCAATGACGGAGACGCGCAAGCCGATCTTCTCGCCGCCGTCCTCGAAAACACGAAAAATATTTTCGGCAGCCTCACTGTGACCAACGACGCAGGTATCAACTGGCCCGCCGTCAACGCCGCCGCCCGCCTGATCAAAAAGCTTTCCCAAACCACCGATCACAGCGAAGGCAATTTCCACTTCGCCGCCAACGCCAGCGTTCCGCCCTACTCGCCCTTTTTCCCCGGTGCGTATCACACCGGCGCCGGCCACCAGTTCGCCATCGGACTCGCCTCCGCCGGCCTGCTCACCGCGGCCGCGCAAAACGCCCCCGATCTCGCCGCAGCCCGCCGCCAGATCGTCGACGCTTTTTACAATGCAGCGTTTGACGTCGAAGACGCCGCGTTGCGCGTCGATCGCGAACAGGGCTGGATCTACATGGGCCTCGATCTTTCCCCCGCTTCCTCGCAGGGCGCTTCGATCGGCGCAGCCATCGAGACCATATCCAAGCAGCCGCTCGGCTCCAGCGGCACCATGACCGCCGTTGGCGTCATCACTTCCGCGCTCAAAGACATCGGCGCGCGCCGCACCGGATATTCCGGCGTGATGCTTCCAGTCCTCGAAGACCCGACTCTTGCCGACCGCTGGAACCAGGGCCGCCTTTCGCTCGACCAACTCCTCAGCTACTCCGCCGTCTGCGCCACCGGCCTCGACACGATTCCACTTCCCGGCGACACAACTGTCGAAGAACTCGCCCGCATTATCGGCGACGTCGCAACACTTTCCGTCAAATGGAACAAGCCGCTCTCCGCGCGCCTGCTCCCTGTTAAGGAAAAACACGCCGGCGAGATGACCGAGTTTACCGATCCGTTCCTCATCAACGGGCTTATCCGTCCACTTCCGGGCAAAGAACAAGTACAATGAGTCCATTGTTGGTGTGTATTCGCCCTGTACGGTTGCCGGGTTTGCTCCATCGCTTCCAACACCCCTGTCGACCTTAAGCCGCACTTTGCCCTAAGATTGCGTCCGCGGAGGGCGCCACAATGGAAGAACAGCTCAGCCTTGAATTCCTGCGCGTAGTTGAGAATGGAGCCATCGCTGCCGCCCGCACCATGGGCTTCGGCGATCGCCACAAGGCCGACGAAGTCGCCGTAGAAGCCATGCGCAAGACCATGGACCAAGTCGAAATGGACGGCACGATCGTCATCGGCGAAGGCGAACGCGACGAAGCGCCCATGCTCTACATCGGCGAAAAAGTCGGCCTTGCCACACACGCGCCCAAAGCCCTCTTTCCCACCGTGGATATCGCCGTTGATCCGCTTGAAGGCACGAATCTCTGCGCTACTGGCGCGCCCAATGCAATCGCCGTGCTTGCCGCCAGCGAAAGCGGCGGCCTGCTTCACGCTCCCGATCTGTACATGGAAAAAATCATCGTCGGTCCCTCGTGTAAGGGCGCCGTTGATCTCGATGCCCCGGTCGCCGACAACTTGAAGTCCGTCGCCAAACGCCTCAACCGCGACGTGGAAGATTTGGTCGTAATGGTGCTCGATCGTCCGCGCCATGAAAAAATGATTGAAGAGATTCGCCGGGTTGGCGCGCGTATTCGCCTGATTGGCGACGGCGATTTGTCCGCGGGCATTTCCGCCGCCGTCATCGGCACCGGCGTTCACATGGTGATGGGCACCGGCGGCGCACCCGAAGGCGTGCTCACTGCCGCGGCGCTGCGATGCCTCAACGGCCAAATTCTCGCACGATTGGTCATCAGCAAGCCGCAGGACGCGGAGCGTCTCGCCAAAATGGGCGTCACCGACACCAAGCGCATCTATAACACGGAGGATTTGGCGCCAGGCAAGAGAATCATTTTCGCCTGCACCGGCGTCACTGACGGCAACCTACTGAAGGGCGTGCGCTTCTTTGGCGAAGGCATCCGCACCTCTTCCATGATTCTGACCCTTGAGGAACATCAGGTGCGTTTCATTGATTCCGTGCGGCTTGAAAATCGGCCGGACCTGAAGGTTCGCTTCAACTAGTTTTTACTTTCGATTTTCAGCCCGAGTCGCCGTCGCTACTGCTGCTTCGGAACTGCCAGCACTACACCTTCATCCACCGCGACCGTCGGTGTGAACACCGTCGCGCTCTTCCCGTCCGCCAGCGCAATCTGCTTGGCCGCGCCACTGATCGCAGGTCCCGCGGGTTTTGTTCCATTGGCCGGAGCATCCCCCGGCATCATCGAAATGCGCGTCGTTTTCGGCGTGCAATCCTTTGCGCCCAGACAAGTGTCGCGCATAAAGACCTGCCGCAAGCCGCTATTCGGCGCACCAGCCTGCACATTAGCCGCAGCGCTGCCGGCAATCTTTGGCGTATTGCTCGGCGTGATCGACACAAACGCAATATATCTGCCCGTGGAACTGATTGAAGGCAAAATACTTTCCGTGCCGTTCAACGCGCCCTGCGAGTCGGTCGAAATCAGCGTGGTCGTACTCTTGCAAGAGTTTTCCGCTCCGATGCAGGTATCGTGTGCATAGATCTGTCGCCCCGCCGGCGCGCCTTCCACCAGATTCGTAGCGGCTGAACTGAACGCGATGTATCGTCCGTCCGGAGTCACCACTGGGTTGTGGCTGTCCGCATTCCCGGCCGTGCCATCCGCCGCAACGGAAACCACGCGTGTCCTCACGCTGCATCCGCTGGAAATTCCCAGGCAGGTATCTTTCAACAGGATCTGGTTAACCTGGCTCTGCTGCGCGCCATACACGACGTAACGCCCATCCTGGCTGATCGCCGGACTTTCTTCCGCGATCGCCGCCGCTGCCCCGCTGCCAATCGTAAAATTCAACGAGTTGCTGAATCCGCCACCCGCCAGCTTCGTGCAGGTCAGATCATTGCATTGGCCGCATACGCCGCCACCCGGCATGTTGGGCGGATTGCACACGGCAACGGTCCCCAGATCCGCGTTCGCCAGGTAGACTCCGGGGATCACCGCCTTGATTTCGGTATCGGAGCGACTGGTGATTGTTAGCGCGGTCGGTTGTCCCGTCGGTTTTCCCGCGGGCGTCAGCTTGTCCGCGAACGTCACAATCGTTCCACCATTGTTCGAAGCGGGTAGAAAATTAGTTCCGGTCACCGTAATCGTGACCGATACGTTTGCACAACTCGTTCCGCAAGCTGGCGCCGAATTTGGCGACACATCCGTCACTGTCGGAAGAGGGTTCGGCACTCCGAAGATGTTCAAGGCCAACGTGTTCGAAAGTCCGTTTTGTCCGGTGCCCGATTGCGCCGTCAGCGTGTTGACGTGCGCCACTCCCGGCTTGGCGAGCAGGCTCGCCGGAACCGTAGCAGTCATCGTCGTAACATCCAGAAACGCCGACGTCGCCAGCTTCTGCCCGTTCCACTGGACCACAGTCGTATTGTTGAATCCGTTTAACTGGTTGGCGTTCACCGTCAACAGGAAGTCGGATGCTCCCGCCGGGACTCCATTTGGCGATAAATTCGTCAGCGTCGCACCGGTGTTGTACTGGATCGAATTGTTGTAATCATTGCATCCGGCCAACAGACCGAACGCCAAACCTGCGACAGCCATTGCTGTCCAAAACCGCTTCATGGAAACTCCTTCGCGCGAAACTCACGTGTGCGTCCGATTCTCTCGTCGCAAGAGAGAAAGGAACTTCGCCTGACTGTTTGGGTTGAGATGCGAAAAAGCGTGGCCGCGTTGACCGGCCCCCCCGCAGATCCCCTTGGGACTCGGGTACCTGACTCCTGCCCACAAACCCAGGGACCTATTATGGCGCAGGCCGCCGCAGGCTCAAAGCCCGGAGTGGCCGCTTCTATGGGGCCGCCACGCTTGCGTCTGCCGCGCCCTGCGCAGCCAGGCACTGTTTCACTAATTGTTCGATTTTCGTCTGGCATGCGGGATCGTTGATTCGTACCGCCGCGGCTGCGCGGTAATCCGCGATTGCCAGCGCTTTTCTGCCGAGTTTTCCGTACAGGTCGCCGCGCACCAGCCGGAAGACCGGATTCTCCGGGTATTTTTCCACCAACGGGGTCGCCACGCGCAACGCTTGTTCATACTTCTGATCGTAAAGGTGCAGGCAGACCGCCAGGTAATATCGCCCCAGCGCCGAGGTCAATTGCCCGTGATCGATGGCCAGTTGCAATTGACGGATGCCGTCGTCTTTCGATCCTCCGGGGATGCCCATGAAAAAACGCAACACTCGAGCGATCGTCGAAAGCGTGTCCACATAATAGTTGTAGAGGCCCAGGCCCATGTCGGCGTCGGCCAGCGACGGCTCAAGAGCAAGCGCGCGCAGGAAATGTTCTCGTGCACGCACTCCGGCGCGTGCCGCGGCGCGGTTTTCCGCGCGCAAACCGTACATCCGGGCCGCCAAGCCCCCGGCCATTCCGGCGTAAAGTTGCATCTCCGCCGATTCGCGTTTCGCGAGAGAGGCTTCCGCCGTCGTTTCCGCCTTCGCCACCACATCCAGATAAACCTGGTCGCCCAGCGCTTTTGCTCGGTGCCGAGGCAGGTTCATCCCGTATTTGTATTCCGCGGCAAGGCACCAGATCTGCCACCAACGCGCCTCCGCTTCGAGCAAATATCCCAGTGGGTGATCCGGCTGCCCGCGTTGGAGCGCCTGTGCTTCCGGGATCGCCAGATCGCTGCGCCCGGAATAAATGTGTTCGAGAATGACGTCAGTGCCCGGCGGCAGCGTAAGATCGCCCGCCGCGGAATCATACGGCGCAAGCAGAAACGCGCATACGCCGAGCAGTAGCAAAATAAAGTTTCGTATCATTCGTTGAACAGAGAGCCCGGCGGGCTTGCGCTCTCCTCTTCACGAGTGTAAGCCGTCCCCAAGCACCGCCGCAAAACAAATCCAAAGCTTCTCCTTCAAAACCGCCTTCGCGTTTTGAACCGGCGAGAAACATCGGCACCGCGCGGTCCGGGCGATGAGTCTGCTCTTTGGCTTTTCAATTTTCCGATTGCGATCTTCTATTTTCTCTCTTTCTCCCTATTGCATCCCGTAGGAGGATTCCCGCTCATTTGTTATTCTCGCTGCTCATGTCCCTTTCCCCGGCAACTCCTCAACTGGGCGCATCCCAGCCGTCTCTCGAGCGCGGCCTCGGCCTGAAGGAAGCCGTCGCACTCAACATGATCGAGATCGTCGGCATCGGCCCCTTCGTCGTCAGTTCTCTCGTCATCAAAGCCATGGGTGGCCCGCAAGCCCTGATCGCCTGGCTCGCCGGGGCGCTCCTCGCCACGCTTGACGGCTTCGTCTGGTCCGAACTCGGCGCCGCCATGCCCAAAGCCGGCGGCACTTACGTTTTCCTGCGCGAAGCCTATGGCCCAGGCCGCTGGGGACGCCTGATGTCCTTCCTCTTTGTCTGGCAGACCCTGATTCAGGCTCCGCTCACCGTCGCGTCAGCGGCCATCGGTTTTTCCGACTACGCCACCTATATCTACCCATTCAACAAGTGGGAGGCAAAAGCGCTCTCGGGTGGCCTGGTCGTCGTGCTCGTGATCCTGCTCTACCGAAAAATCACCACCATCGGAAAAATTTCCGTGTTTCTCTGGGTCGGCGTCGTCGGCACCATGCTGTGGCTTATCTGGGGAGGCATCCGCCACTTCGATTCCAAGCTTGCATTCGATTTTCCTCCCGGCGCTTTTCAGTTTTCCTCAATGTGGTTCGCTGGCTTGGGCGCGGCCATGGTGAGCACAATCTATAGTTATCTCGGCTACTACAACATCTGCCATTTAGGCGGAGAAATTCGCGATCCCGAAAAAAACATTCCCCGGGGGATTTTCTTGTCTATCGCGGGAATCACGATCCTTTACCTGGCGATGCAGACCGGTTTTCTAGGTGTGGTGCCTTGGCGGGAGGCGCAAAATTCGCCGTTCCTTGCCAGCCTATTCGTCGAGCGGCTCTACGGGCACGCCGCGGCTCGCTTTGTCACGGCGATGGTTTTGTGGATCGCCATGGCCAGCGTGTTCTCTGTCCTGCTGGGATATTCGCGCGTTCCGTATTCCGCGGCGCTGGACGGCAATTTCCTCCCAGTCTTTGCCCGCGTTCACCCGACCAAGCATTTTCCGCACGTCTCTTTGTTGTTTCTGGGCTCGATGTCGTTTGCCTTTAGCTTGACCTTGAAATTGAAAACCGCGATTGCCGCGATTCTGGCCATGCGACTTCTGGTGCAGTTCATCGGTCAAGCGGTAGGAGTAATGCTCTTGCGCCGGCGCCTGGGTTCGGAAAAGCTGCCGTTTAAAATGTGGTTCTATCCTGTACCGGCGGTGCTCACCATGCTGGCGTGGGGCTGGTTGTTCTGGCATACCGGCTCCGTCCGAAAATGGGGCCTGCTGGAAATCGGGCTCGGCGTGATTGCATTTTTAGTTTGGACGCGGGGAGTGCGACAATGGCCTTTCGGCCCGGCGAGCAATCAGCAATCGACTTCCGGCTAGTAACATACACAATTTGTCATCCTGAACGCATCCGATAAGGATGCGTGAAGGACCTCAGCTTTTGAAATTACCGACCAAGCAGGGAGGCCTTTTGAACCGCATCCGCCTGGCAACACTTATCTTCAGCGCCGCGCTGCTCGCTAATGCTTCTCGCGCGCAATTTCCTCCCGCTCCTGGCACCGGCCCGGGCCTCCCCGAGACCATCGAGGCCATCGACGCCGCCCGCGTCACCACGCGCATCCTCTACATCACGGCGCATCCCGATGACGAAAGCGGCGCCATCCTCACCTATCTCGCGCGCGGCCTCCACGCCGATGTCGCGCTGCTCTCGATCACCCGCGGCGAAGGCGGCCAGAACGCGCTCGGCCCCGAACAAGCCCCGCAACTCGGCCTGATCCGCACCCAGGAACTTCTCGCCGCAACCCGCGGCTACGGCGTAAAACTCTATTTCACCCGTGCCAAGGATTTCGGCTTCTCCAAAACTCCCGAAGAAACCGAAAAAATCTGGGGCGACCCCATCCTCGAAGACATGGTCCGCGTCATCCGCGAATTCCGCCCCAACATCGTCATCAACGGCTGGGGCGGCGTCCACGGAGGTCACGGCCATCACCAACTATCTGGTATCTGGACGACCAAAGCAGTGAAGCTAGCCGCTGACCCAAAATTTCTTCCTGATCCCGAGTTCCCTGCATGGAACGCATCGGGCTCAGACGTAAAGATCCTCGATGTCGAACGCGGCAGCGAAACTCCCAAGGGCTATCCCGTGCCTGTGGACGATATCTCTCCGTTGTACGGAAAATCCTGGCGCGAAATCGGCCTCGACGCCTTCAGCAACCACCGCAGCCAGGGCATCTCCGCCTTCCTCAGTTCCCCATTCCTTCGCCGCCCCCTCGCCCTCCTTCTCGAGGACGGCAACAAACTCGATCCCCACTCCCTGGCAATTCCCCTCACCGAACTCTTGGGGCCCGCGGACGGGAAAACGTGTCAGGCGCACCTGGAAGCGTGCGAGAAGTTGAAGAAGATCGATGCAGCTCTCCTCGAAGCGCGGTCACGGTCGTTGAGTTTGGACTGGCCGGCGGCCACGCAACTCCTGGTAGCCGCGCAAAAATCGCTGGCCAGTCTTTTGCCGCCCGATTCCAAGTCTTCTTACGGCCCGCTCGGTCCAGTAAATGAAACGGATTTGCGGATTCAGGCCGGAAGTGTCTCACGAGCGCTGCTGCTGGCAGCCGGATTTGAGTTTTATGCTGAGGCGGAAACCGGCGATGTCGTCTTGCATGAACCATTCACCGTTACAGTTACATACCGCTGCCGACAGGATGTGAAATGCCCCGCGCAAGGACCGGCAAAGGTTTGGGCCAATTCCAGGGAATTCACGGCCAGCGAGGGAGACCCAGCCAAAGGGCTCAAGTTCACGGTCACGATTGATACTCCCCTCCCGGCATCATCTGCTTCGGAACAACTCCGTCCGGAGCCATGGCCCGTCGCCACTGCGGTCCTAAGCGATCCGATGGACGAAACGCACGCAGACCCAATCACCACAACTGTCCTGCACGTTGCGGCAACCTCAACCACCGTGACGCGTTTTCCCGTTCGGCTCGTGCCTGCGTGCACGCTGACGGTCGAACCCAGTCAGGTAGTCGCGGTCGTCGACCAACCGCGCAAGCCCTTCGATATTCTCCTTCGTGCCCACTCGTACTCCATGAAGCCGACAACCGTCAACGTCGGGCTTGAT
>Ga0210403_10005308_pt1 | contig 10954 bp, 7 predicted proteins | sample IncBWC19MmetaG_FD_150863 | JGI IMG/M metagenome (GOLD analysis project Ga0210403, IMG submission 150863) | Forest soil microbial communities from Barre Woods Harvard Forest LTER site, Petersham, Massachusetts, United States - Inc-BW-C-19-M | ecosystem: Environmental > Terrestrial > Soil >... | reverse complement strand
AATCCTCTTTATCGCCCGCGACCGCCGGGCGGTCAGCTGAATTTGGATTAATGGCCCCCGCCACTGGCAAGGAATGGACGCGTGGCTCATTCTACCTGCATTGCGGGGTCGCCCTGTGCGGAGACTGACAATGAACCGCGAAAAGTCGAACCCAACTGCGAGGCATACTTTTCCGGAACCATTGGATTTTAGCATAGTTAGGAAGTCGCGGGAATGGCGAGGGACGTGGCGGCTGGGCGTGTCGCTAAGAGGTTGGCCGGACCCGGGACACCGCGCATTCGACGGCTTCCACTGTGGCGTCGATATATTCCCGGGGCGACCAGGTCTTCATTCTTTCGCCGGCAGCTGCGCGGAGCCTTGCGAGTTGCTGTGGATCCAATAGCGCCCGGCGCAGGAGCGCCGCGAGCGCGGCGACGTCCCCGCAGGGATATATAAAGGAAGCGTCGACAGGTGTGATCAGGTCGCGGGCCGCGCCGACGTGGTCACTGGCTGCGGCCATGCAGCCGCAAAGCATCGCCTCATTGATTACTAGGCCGAAAGGTTCGTACTCAGATGGAAGGACAAGCAAATCTGCGCCAGTGTAGCAGGCTGGGAGCTGCGATTGATTCACGAATCCCAGGAATCGCACTTTGTCGGAACAGCCAAGACGGGAAGCTTCCGATTGCAAGGATTCACGCAAAGGGCCTTCACCTGCAAAAACAAGGAGAGAATTCTCGACGCGGGCTTGAGCGAAGGCTTGCAACAGATCGAGCGGCCGTTTCCATGGCTGGAGTTTCGCGCAGAAGAGAACCACGGATGTGTTCGGGCTTGCTCCCCAAGCGGCGCGCACTGCTTTCCGGTCGACAAGTTCGGATTGGGCTATCCACCAATCGTTGTTTACAACGAACGGTACTCGCGTGACGCGTTCATCGGGAATTCCGAGCGCGCGCATCAGACCGCGGGTGCCCGAAGAGGGGACCACTACCTGGCTTGCGAGCCGGTACAAGAGGGGCCAGAAGATTCTCTTCACGCGACTCTTCCACTTGCTGGAATCGCGGGGGGCGAGGGATGTGGCATCAGTGCCGAAAAGAAAAGCGGATCCAGAAAGCTTGCTGGCGAAATAGGTGATCCAAAAAGAGGCGCGGATGTAGCCCGTATGACAGATTACTGCGTCGAAATCTCCCTCTCGCACCAGCTTCCAGAGGCCGGGGTTGTACAAGCCGAAGAATCCCTCAGAATCCGTGCCTTTGTTGGGGATCTCAACCCAGGTGTAACCGTCCAGCAGAGGTATATCCCATTGAATTTTTGCGCCAAATTCGGGATCGACTCCCGCTTTGGCGCCTCGCAACCGGCAGTACACGGTGCTTGTATCGAGTCGCGGGTGCTGCGCCATTCTCTGCAGCATCGGCGACATATATTGCACGGGGTGCCCGCAAACGAAGAGCACTTTATATCTGCGATCAGACACGGCTGGCACCCATAGGCAGATACGCGGCACACATATTTATGCTCCAGAGCCAGGCTGACAAGAAATTCCTCGCCCAAAAAGTATACATGGCCAGGTTCGGGGTGTCCGCGCCGCCTGGTCTTCCCAGCAACTTCAGCGTTGCCGACCATCCTTCCGGAACTCATTTTCGCGCAATGAGTTAAGTCGACTTCGTCAGGCCGATCGTGAACTCAAAAAACACATGTGCCCTCGAGCGAAGTAAGAGCATCTAAATCCGCTGTGGGATTCCAAGAAGGGTGTAACGCAAGGGATGTGCGTGGATTCTACGAAAGAGAAATTGGCTTTTCGGGGTGGAACCCTGATTTTGCTCGGCCTGTCTGCCCTGCTTTGCGGTTTCCCGTGCATGTCCCAGCAAGCCCCTACCATCGGCAGAGAGAATAGCGAGCTACCTGACTCACGAGGCGCCGAGGCACTCACCCTGGCGCCGCAAGCCGATCAGCAACAATCCGGGAGCATCAGCGGGACAGTTGTCGATCAATCCGGAGCCCGTATCACCGGAGCCTCGGTGAAACTCGTGCGAGAAGGTAATCCCTCCGGCACAGAGGTTTTCTCGGACGAAAATGGGCAGTTCTTTTTTTTCAATGTCGCGCCGGGGCCGTTCCATCTCGCCATCACGTGTGAAGGTCTCGCCGCGCAAGAGTTCTCCGGGAACATGCATCCTGGAGAGACCTATGTAACCCCGCTGATCCGATTGATTATCGCCACCCAGGTAACCGAAGTGCGCGTGGCACTTACACCAGACGAACTCGCGGACGCGCAGGTGAAGGATCAAGAGAAGCAACGTGTGTTCGGCTTCATTCCGAATTTTTACGTCAGCTACGTTCCCGATGCCGCCCCGCTTGCGCCCAGACATAAATTCGCGCTTGCCTGGAAGTCGGCCACCGATCCGGTGACGTTCGCCGCGGTGGGCGTTGTGGCCGGGTTCGATCAGGCAGGAGACCGCTGGGGCGCCTACGGGCAAGGCGCGCAAGGATACGCCAGGCGCTTCGGAGCCTCCTACGGCGATGTTTTTGCAGGAACGTTTATCGGAAGCGCTATCCTGCCCTCGGTGCTGAAACAAGATCCGCGGTATTTCTATAAAGGAAGAGGATCGAAGCGCTCACGGATTCTCTATGCGTTGGCAAACTCGGTTATCTGCAAGGGCGACAACGGGCGCTGGCAGCCGAATTACTCCAGCATCGCGGGGAATCTTGCCGCCGGTGGAATTTCAAATCTCTACTATCCGGCGAATGATCGCAATGGAATCGGAACCGTGGTCGGCACCGCCCTGATCCGGCTTGGAGAAACGGCTGTCGCCAATATCTTTCAGGAGTTCTTTGCTCCAAAGATGACACCGAGTCTTTCGAGTCGCGGGGCAGGCCAACCCTAAAGCGCTTACCTGGCTACAACAGTTTTCACTAAGTTATGGGAAAGTTATTCGAAGCTTCCCGTTACGCCCTGGAAGCCGTTGATGGCCTGTTTATAAAGCCACTTCATGACGCGAGCCGCGTCGTAACAGTAGGCGACGTTGTAACCGAGCGTCGAGAAGCAGTGCGGCTCACAGCCTTGTTTCATTTCGGCGAGTTGCTTCAGGTCAAACTTCTGTTTTCCGACCGTTCCCCAGTCATAAGTGGCGTTGTACATGGGGAAGCAAGGCGCAAGTGTCCCATCGGTGCGAATGATCAGCCAGTTCTGACCGGCGCGGCAGCCCCAGTGCTCACCCACGCCGCGCATGAAGCCCTTCATATTTTGCAAACGCGGAATGGAGTCCACCATTTTGTATCCCTGGCGTTGCTTGTCGATGAGCCAATCCAACAGATCATCGACCATCGGAAAGTCTTCCGGGCGGATGTAGGTGTCGTTTTCGTGAAGGTGCTTGAAATGGGATTGCTCCATCATGGGAGCTTCATTGATGTGGAAGGTGAGCGAAATCCCGTGATCGTGGGCGATCTCCACCAGTTGCTTCACGTCCTCAATGTTGGTGCGGCAAATGTTGGTGTTGAAGAAAACCGTGTAGCCGTAGCGGTACTGCCGCCTCACCAGGTAATCGAAGTTCGAACGCACGTGCTCCAAGGCTTTCGGCAGGCCGGGCTTTTCTTTAATCGCGTCCACCGCAAAATTGATGGTTGCGATTCCGGCGTCGGCGAGTCGGTCGGTAACATCCGGGCGGAGTAAGCGAGCGTTGGTTGCCAGATAGACCCAGAAGTCTTTTTTCGCGGCGTAGTAAATCACCTTGTGGACAAAATCGGGCCTTAACAACGGCTCTCCTCCCGTGGGAGCGAGTACTCGGCCAGGAGTTGTTTCCAGCCAGTCAATGGCGCGGCGCGCCGTTTCTTCGGTCATGCCTTTCACGCGGTTGTCGTACGACCAGCAGTAGTGGCAGTCCAGATTGCATTTCCACTCTGTAAATAGATAGGCGATGATCGGCTGGAAATCTCCCGGGAGGACGCGCGATTTGATGTAAGGCACCATCCAACCACGCATGGTTTGGAGAATTCGGGAAACCGGCCATTGACGCTTCCCGGTGCTCAAGACATGATCGTGCGCCGCGATGTCGAAACCGTCGAGTTCGTGCAACAACTCCGGATGCTGCGGAAAAACCGGCTCAGGGAGCGCGCCAGCCTCCTTGGAAGAATGAGGCGATGGACGCTGCCCGGGCTGCTGCAGGAGATTGTGTAGTGGAACGTCGAGACGAAACGACTGATTAGGAACAGTAGGGAGTGGTTGTTCCATCGTAGACATGAATCCAACCTCTTCTTTGCGTAAGATGACCAGGGTTGGAGCTTAGCCAGCTCATCCTCGAAAATATCAAAACTGACTTGATGTGTTCAACTCCCCTCACTGCGCCTTCAGGGGAGCTGCCCGTGTACTGGCGGACCCTGGTTACAAAATCTTGGATAGCCGGAACTGCAGGAGAGATACATCGATGACGCAAAAACTCTGAATTTTTGCCAAAAAATCCTTTAACCAATTTGACTAGCCGCAGCATCTATATATGGATGGGCACTCTGACAGGAAGATATAGTGCGATTTTTCTTTAACATATGCTTACCAAAGCCGGCCCGCCGTTAGTCCTGTGCCGCGGGGCGAAGAATTACGCGACTTGAGGGTGTTGTGGGATGGATTCAATTCAAGTCCTGGTTGAAGTTATTGCTGCCCGGGCTGGGCGGAGTCGGACTGCTGATGTCCGCGTTTATTGATTCTTCCTTCGTCCCGCTTCCGCTGGTCACAGATTTGCTCCTGATGGAGCTTTCCAGCCGGCACCCGATGCGCATGCCGTGTTACGCCGCTATGGCCGCGTTCGGATCACTGGCGGGTTGCATCTGGATTTACTGGCTGGCCCGGAAGGGCGGGCAAGCTTACTACCGCAGAACCCAGGGCCATCCGCCGGGCAGGATACGAAAGTACATTCAGGAGTATCCGCTCGCGTCCGTCTTTCTCCCCGCGGTTGCGCCATTTCCGGTGCCGTTCAAACCGTTTGTGATTGCCCAAGGCGTCTTTCAAGTGCCGTTTGTGACGTTTGTGACGGGCACCCTGCTCGGACGCGGCTTTCTCTTCTTCGTCGAAGCATTTCTGGGAGCACGATACGGCGCGGCTGCGAAGCAATTCCTTGTTGACCAGAAATGGGCTTCGATCTCCCTGGCGGCTGGGCTTGTTCTGGTGTTCTTTCTGGTTCGCCGGCTGCTGACGCTGCGCCGGACGGAATATTCTCAGACGGACTGAAGCTCTCGAACGCGTCTCTCCAACTCAAGAGCAATCTCGTTCGTGTCCTGGTCGGCGGCAAACCGCACTGGCGCGCCAATCGTGGCCCGTACAAGGCCGGGTCGCGCGAAGATTGTCTCGCGCTGTTTCAGATCAAAAAGGCCATCCAGGTGGACCGGCACAACGGGGATGTTCAACTGTTTCGCGAGCAGGCCGATGCCAGAACGGAAAGGCAGCAAGTTTCCATCCTCGGTCGTTTTGCCTTCCGGAAAAACCAGAACGTTCCAGCCGCGGTCGGCAAGATTGCCCGCGAAGGCAAAGCTGCGGAGGAAGCCCGATTGTTGCGGCAGCGGAAATACATTGAACAAACTTACCGCGAGAAAATACCTCAGGTGTTCCATGAATCGCTCGAACAGGCTCAAGCTGTTGGAGGGACGTCGCATTCGCGCGAGCCTTTCACCGCCCATCGCAGTGGCAAGGCGGTTTCGGAATCTTGCGGGAAGCGCCGGCAGAATCCAGGCGATGTCGAGATAGGTGACGTGGTTGGAGACCACCAGGACCGGCCCTTGTAGCCCGCGGAGATTCTCGTGGCCGCGAATCCGGGGAGCCGCGAGCAGATACGTCGCCGGCCACGCGAGCAAATAGTAGATGGCAAGGCGCAAAAGTCTAACGAGCCAATGCTGCGGCCAGGTGGGGAAAACGTGCTGAATCGGGGCGGAATTACCCTGGGTGAGGAGCCTCTCCAGTTGCGCGACTGTGGTCACGTCCTGAAACTGCGCCTCGTTCAGGTCCACTTGATGGCGCTGTTCCAGAGCGCTCATGAGTTCGACCCGGTCGAGCGACGAGAGATGTAAGTCGGTTTCGAGATTGGCGTCTGGGGCGCCCGGTTGAACGGGGCGCCCGGTAATGCGCGCGATCAGTCCTGCGACGGAATCCGCGGAAGGAGTGTGTTCCGTTGCGCCCCTCTTCGCGTTCTGAACCACTTCGCGGATGCGGGGAAGCATCGGCTTCTGCGTCGGCGTTCTGGGGAAATCAGTCTCTGGCCAGAGAAACGAATGGCGTATTTTCTGATACTCAGCCAGCGACTGATTGGCGCCTTCAATTACGGCGGCCGGGTTGCCGTTGGAATCGTTCAACAGGAGTACGGCGCAAGGCTCGGCATTGCCGTCGCGTTCGAGGCCGATCACGACGCAATCGCGAATGCCCGGTTGCGCAAGCAGGGCTTTTTCCAGATCCTCCGGGAAAATATTCATGCCGGCCGGAGTGACGATGACGTTTTTGCGCCGGCCCTTGAAATACAGGTTGCCAGTCTCATCCGTCTCCGCGACGTCTCCTGTTCGAAACCATCCGTCGGATTCAGCTACAGACAATATCTGCCCATTCTGCCGGTAGGCGGTCGCGACGTTTTCTCCCCGCACCAGGATTTCGCCATTCGCGTCAACGCGCACCTCCATCCCCGGAAACACTTTGCCGATGGAACCCTGCGTGGAACGGAACGGGTGATTCAAGCTGATGATCGAAGTAGTTTCCGTCATCCCGTATCCCTGGATGACGGCGTACCCCAATCGATTCCAGAACGTCTCGGCCTGCTTGGGAAGCGCCGCGCCTCCGGAAATGAAGGCCCAGAATTTCCAGCCGAGTCGCGAGTGGACCTTGCGGAATCGCCACCAGCGCCGGAGAAAATGCTCCTTCTCCGCGAGGGCGAAATTCTTTCGAAACCGCTCCATTTTTCCGCTTCGTTCCGGCAGGCGTTCGACCTCGCGTTGCAGAGACTCAATAAAGCGGGGAACCGCAACGACGAGGGAGACCCGCTCCCGTCGAATGGTGTCCACGAATTCTGCGGGTCTGAGCGAATCGATGAAAACAACGGTGCCTGCAAGCAGTGAAGGGATGAAAACGCCGAGCATTTGCCCGAATACGTGGCTAAGAGGCAGCAGGTTCAAGAACCGAAGCGGATGAACAAATTTCTCGTAGCGAAGATATTTCCGGATTTCAGTCTGCAGCGGTTCGATATTCGCTAGAACGTTTCCGTGCGAGATCACTACACCGCGGGGCTCGGCCGTAGTGCCCGATGTGAAGATGATTTCCAAGGTGTCCTGGCGGGAGAGCGGCGGCGAGGGGTAGGGAGAAGAGTCGTGTTTCGCTGTTATGGTGAAAAGCGACTCCAAGGGGATAGAAGGAACCGTTCCACATTCCTTGTGCGCGCCCGCACACATGATGAGCTTCGCATTAACTTCCCGAGACACCCGGCTTACAAATTCCCCCGACGAGGCGTGGTCGATGGGGACGACGGCTACGCCACGAAGCAGGCATCCGAGAAATGCCGTGATCCATTCCGCCGAGTTTTCGCCCCACAACAAAACCGCGTCACCTTTGGTTATGCCGCGGGCTTCGAGCTCTCGAGCGAGCCGATTTGCCCGTTCGCCGATCTGCCCGTACGTCCAGCTTTCCATGCGATAGCCGCGCCGTTGCCGCACGGCGATTTCGCCGCCAAGCGATGCGTAATTCCGCGCGAAATTTAGAAGTGACTCCACGGGGGTTCCAGACATCTATTTTGGCAGAAGTTTGGGAGCCTGGCGCACTTCAAGGGCCTCCCGGAAGTTTGATAGGCATAGGTTGCCGTGGGATACACACAAAAAGTCGCGGTGATCGGCGCGGGAATCTCCGGCCTGGCTTGCGCGTATCGCTTGAAGCAATTGGGAATTCCCTGCCTCGTCCTGGAGGCTCGGGAACGCGCCGGCGGCTTAATTGCCACCGTCAGAAGGAATGGATTCTTATTTGAGACTGGACCGCAGTGCCCTCGATTTCCCCCTCTGGTTTGGCAGCTGGTGCGCGACTTAAATCTGGAAACCGAATTTGTAGCGGGCGACGCAGGAGCAAAGCGTTATATCTTGCGGGCTGGCCGGCTTCACCCCGCCCCCTTCTCGCCGGCGGGTTTGATCGGCACGCGATTGGTTGGGCTCGGATCCAAATTGCGAATCCTGACCGAGGTCTTTCGATCTTCGCAACCACCTCCGCGCGAAGAAAGTCTGGCGGATTTCGTTCAACGCAAATTTGGCGCTGAGGTGCTGGACTATGTGGTGGACCCTTTGATTTCCACGATTTTTTTTGGGGATGCGCAAAAAATGGGCATGGAAAGCGCTTTTCCGGCCCTGGTGGAATGGGAGCGCAATCAGGGAAGCCTGGTGCGAGGGGCGATTCGGGCGCGCAAGTCAAAAGGACGAGAGTTGAAAGAAGACTCTTCTCCGCAGAAGACCGGCGGAAATCGCAAGCGCGAGACGTTGCAAGTGACCGACGCACTGCCGTCTCTGGGCTCCTTCCGGTCCGGAATGACGGCGCTTCCAGAGAGGCTCGCGGCGGAATTGCACGAGGAGATTCGTTATGGCGTCACGATCACGTGCGTCGCACAAATACGGAACGACAATGGTGCAGCGAAGACTTTCTGGCAAATTGGTATGTCGAACGGTGAAAAAATAACGGCGGAGCAACTGATACTCGCGGTACCCGCATACGTTGCGGCACAACTTTTGGCAGACGCCGTGCCGGCACTTGCCATTCCACTGCAAGCGATCGAGTATGCACCGGTCTGCGCGGTGGCTTCTGCGTATGAACGCTCGGAGGTGGCCAATACGCTGGATGGATTCGGCTTCATGGTCCCGCGGCGAGAGGGGTTGGAAACAATCTGCACGTTTTGGAATTCGTCCCTGTTTTCAGGACGCGCCCCGGAAGGCAAAGTGTTGCTGACCAGTTTTGCCGGAAGAGGGATGAGCAAAACTGCGGAGAGCGAAGAAGAGTCCGCACGGGCCGTCGAGGTGGAAAACGCCCGAGCCCTCGGGATTAAGGGTCCACCGCTGGACCGCGTGGTCTGGAAAGATTCACGCGCGCTGCCGCAGTACAACGTTGGCCACGCAGAGCGAGTCGCGGAGATTCAAAACATCTTGCGCACAACTCCAAACCTGAGGATTGCGGGTAATTTTCTGAAGGGCCGGTCCATTGGTGATTGTGTCGATGCAGCTTTTGGGGCGGCGCAGGATGTCCATAGCCGGATTCACAGCGAGAACATCTAAGCGATTGCGGAATGCTCTCGAAGAGAGGGAACGTTGATTCAAATTGTGGCTTGGATCGCAGGCCTTACCTTGCTGTGTGCAGCGCTGGGCATGGTGTACCAGGCCTTGGGGACACGCCGGGATGGCAGAGTCCATCCGCCACCGGGCAGGTTGGTTGACCTGGGAAGTCATCGCCTTCACTTGCTCGAAGCGGGACGTGGGAACCCAACGATTTTGCTGGAAGCGGGACTGATGTCCACCGTTTTGAGCTGGAGCGAGCTGCAACGCACGTTGGCCAGATCATTTCGTGTTGTCAGTTATGACCGAGCGGGGCTTGGCTGGAGTGAGTTGGGGCCAATGCCTCGAACGGCGGATCGCATCGTGGATGAGTTGCATACTTTACTGGAGCGGGCGGCGATTTCCCCTCCTTATGTGCTGGTGGGACATTCGTTCGGCGGTTTGACCATGCCGCTGTTTGCCGCGCGTTTTCCGGACGAAGTTGCCGGCATGGTGCTTGTTGATCCTGTGGCGCCGGCAGAATGGAGTCCGCCTTCGGAACGTGACTTGAAACTGACGCGCATCGGAGCCAAGGTGTGCCGGCGCGCGGCAATCCTCGCGCGAGTTGGAATGATTCGTTTCGTGGCTTTTCTTCTGACCACCGGCGTAAAGAAACTGGCAGGTTATCTGGTTCGTCTAATCAGCCGGGGCACGCCCACCGAATCTGGCTCCGTTTCAAGTCCCTGGTTTTCGGCACTTCCCGCAAATGAAAGAGCCATGGCGGCCGTTTTCTGGGTTCAGCCGAAATTCGCGCTCACGATCGCCAGCCAACTGGAAAATCTCCCCATCAGCGCGGCGAGTGTCGGCCAATTCGCCAATTTTTCCGATAAGCCGGTGGTGATCCTGTCGGCGCGGACGGCACCCGAGCATCGCCGCTTAGAACATGCCTCGATGGCAGAGCGCCTGCCGCAAGGGGAGCACGTGCTGGCGGGAAATAGCAATCACTGGATCATGCAAGAGGACCCGGACCTAGTGATTCGCGCGATAGAAAAGGTCATCCGATCCTCGGAGAAAGTGATGGCCCAACCGTCGTGACTTGTCGCCTTAATGAGCGCTAATCATTTTTTGTGGCGTACCAGACCCCATCGAAGTGAGCCTTGCAACTTGGCGTTAGTCACTATAATGTTAGCGTGACTATCGGAATGTAGCCCCCGCGCCACTGACGGCGCATCATTGCGGAGGAAATGTACTATGCGCCGTGGAAGGGTCGCCGCGAGAGGGTCGAAAGCGCCTGTGAACGTTAACGGCCGCGGGGTCACAAGAAAACAACGCGAGGATCCTAAGTCTGGAAAGGAAGCAAAATCCGGACTTCGTGAAAGGAAGAAGGCGCGTCTTCGCCAGCAAATCGTCGAAACGGCATTGCATCTTTTTCGCCAGCGCGGCTACGAAAACACGCGTATCGACGACATCGTTCATACTCTGGAAATCAGCCAGCCTACTTTTTTCCGTTATTTTCCCAGCAAAGACGCGGTATTGCGCGAAGTGGGGCGCCGCGCCTTTGCCCGCCAAGCTGAAAGCCTGAAGGCCGAGCTATCGATCAAGGCCACCACGGAGCAACGCTTGCGCCGATTTTACGAAACTCTGGGAAATGTGACCGAAGTGGGGCGGCCCCTCTGGCAGGCTGTCATTCTTGCCGGCGCGATGGACCCGGTTCGCTCTCCGGAATTGAGAGGCGCGGAAGCGG
>Ga0210403_10005305_pt1 | contig 10957 bp, 9 predicted proteins | sample IncBWC19MmetaG_FD_150863 | JGI IMG/M metagenome (GOLD analysis project Ga0210403, IMG submission 150863) | Forest soil microbial communities from Barre Woods Harvard Forest LTER site, Petersham, Massachusetts, United States - Inc-BW-C-19-M | ecosystem: Environmental > Terrestrial > Soil >... | reverse complement strand
ATACAGTCGACTATTTCGTGCGTTAGATGGACGTCATCACTTCTTTTGGATCTTTTGAATACGTTCTGCGAGACCGAGTGTTTTTAAGATTTCCGGCGAAGCTTCATCCATGGCCAGTGCCTCATGGCAGCTGTTGCAGTCTTGTGTAATCGTTTTGCCGTCGGAGGTCACGTGTGCCCCGTCGTGACAACGGAAACAGCCGAGAAACTCCGTATGTCCCAAGTTGTTGGGATAGGTTCCCCATCCGACCTTCAGCTCTGGAAATACGTTTCGCTTGTAGATAGCAAGTATCGCCTGAGTAGCCTGGCGAATGTCGTCTGAGCGCTTTGCGTGGAGATCCGGGTAGTTCTGCTGATAAAACCTATCTAGTGTGGGCGGTAACTGTGCACCTGCATCCGTACCGGTGGGGTAAACCGCTTTCAATACTTCCACACCTTTCTTCTTAATGAATGGCAAACTAACGGATATCTGACCGACCGCCAGCGCGTTGTCCATCGCTCGGTCTGGTAATTCAAATGTGTGCGTCGGACGGTTGTGGCAATCGACACACTCCATTTCGTACTTTGGCATTTCGTTAGTTGAGTTCGGTTTCTCGGCAGCAACAAACGTGCGGACATCTCCTGTCTCTGTGTTCCGGTATTCGACCCATGGGACTGTTTGCCGAGCAGGATCGGCAGCGGTGAAGCGGATTTGAACTCCTGGGCCGAAATGCGCGCCGTGAATTCCGTGAATCCGGTTTCCGCCCACTAACATGAGGAGCACGGTTTGCGAGAGTGTATTTGCTTCATCCTCGGCGTACTTGTTAAGTATCCGTACACGAACACCGGCGAACATCTGCGGCCAGTGGCAGTTCTCACACGTTTTTCTGGCAGGGATAAGTCGATTGCTTTCAATAGCGGAAGGAATCGGTTTGTGATAGCTGTCAAATACAGTTTCGAATAGCTGGCGAATTCCATTCGTTTTGCTGCTGATCCAGCCGGCCGCTCCTGGCGCAACGTGGCACTCCACGCATTCCACCCGCGAGTGAGCGGAATTCTGATAGGCCGCGAATTCCGGGTTCATGGTGTGGCACGAGGCTCCGCAGAATTGCGGAGTCTCCATATGTTTGACCGCTCGATAGGTGATCTGGGTTCCGATCAGCAAGTTCAAAATCGTTACAGTGCCGAAAAACCACGCTAAACGTCTCAGCGCATCTCCTCGATCGAACACAACTTCGGCTATTCCCTTACGGATCTTGCGTTTGCCAAGATAGATCCCGATTGGGATCAAGATCAGTCCGGCAAAGAAAATGATCGGGAGAAGGAGAAAGATAATGATTCCCACGTACGGATTGTCGACGTGGCCACGAACTTGTTGCGGTAGGACAAAGAGCGAGGAAATCAACGCTGTCGCAAGCAGCGCCATACCGAGCAAGCTCAGCCAATGCTGGGACACTAGAAACCACACTGGTCGTTTATCGGTGACACCCATAAGCATCCACAGAACGGTAGAGTCAGAATAGCTAATAAAAGCGGGCGCCCTCGACTGCCACAACTGACAGTCTTTTTTCGACTAGGGGGACAGATATTCTTTTCATCCAGAGTTCTGTGGGTTGATGAGCCGAAGGATTGTGGGACCGAGGGAAAGGGGTTACCGTACAGGCGGGCCGGACGGTGGACACAGGTCTTCAGGGTGGACAGTTTGTCGGTACGAGATTTGCGGGCCACGATTTCACCGGAGCGTCAGACGCATGAACCTTCCGATGAACCCCGACACCGTCAAGACCAACAACAACGTTTTTACACCGCTTCAGCAAAGCATGAAGATCTCCCGCCGCAAGAGTCAGGCTTTTATCCTGATGATCGATTTGTTAAGACCATCTTAGGCGGTTCGTTGTCCACGGCTGGCAACTATCCTCTTGCGCCTTCGCTCGCTCCAGTGTCTGCGCCACTTGCACCCCGTCATGGTGCGATCTGCTTCCAAACAAAAAGCTCGAAGGTATAGTTCGATATCAGAATCAATCTGATAAAAGTGAGCTAGCTGCCTCGGAAAGGGCAGTGGCAAATTGCCGGCGAAATTTATCGTCGTCCGTTTCCTCAGCCACTCCTTCCTTCGTTCCGATGCGTCGAGCGGACAGCGTCGGCCCCGGTTCCCTTGCCCGCGGCCTAACCGCGGAGCTTTTTCCTCCTGATGACGCTCCTGGCCCGAAAGAACGCGTCTCGAGAACACAGTTTCGAGCTGTCAGTCGCGACAGGCAGCCACTGACTGTCACACGTGACAGTTCCCAAGGCTCCTTCCTCTACTGTTGAGTAGCAAGGTCAGTGCTCGGCGAGGGAATTGTCCTAGAATTGCCTCGCCTCTAGACTGGCGCAGTCTTCATTAAGGCTCACACAAAAGTGTCTGACTGCGCCATTGTCTCAGCCTTGGGGCACCAAACTGAGAATTCTTCCCACCCTTTAGAACACAGAATTCCGGCGCAGGTTTTGATTCCGAAGCGGCAAGGCAAGGTCGAGGGATTGGTGTGGTCAGCATGGAAGAGCGGCTGAAGCTACTGAAGAGAACCCTTGCAATCGAATAGCAACCCAGGCGCGGAACGACTATCCACGCTTGCGTCCCTTTCACTTCAAGCAGAGATTCTGCGCTGGCGGCAGGATAGGAGCAGTGGGGGCGCCGGCAAGTTTGCCAAGTCTCTCACCGCGAATGAGCTGCTGAATGCTCGGCACAGATTCGTTGGAAAATCTGGCTGCTGGCTCTGCCTTGAAAGCTCCCCAAGGAATACCCGCACAGAATGTCCACATCGTATGTCTTGGCTAGCTGGTTGCCGAGTTTTTCGAACTGAATTGCCGCCTCGCCGTTACCTTGCGCCCACAAGAGTTGCACGCACTCTCCGAAAACTGCAACGCGGGCTTGTTTCCCCGTCACAGCCTTCGACACAGTCGCAATGAGATTACCCAAAAGGTTCAAGAATCGACTTGGATCGGGCATGCCATTGAGCATGAGTGCCGAGAGCGTGTCAGCAGCATCCAGCGGGATGTATCTTCCTTGCTCAATAGCGGTGCCAATATCCAAGCCATGCGCCTGCAACCTTAGAAGAAGGCTTTCGCGGTGTGACTCGGTCGCCACCACAATGGCTGCATTCCCGGCATTGAGAGCAGCAGCGATGAACTGTGTAAGATCATTTAGCAGAGGTGCATCGTCAGAATAGAACCCCACGTCGTGGCGGTGAGCGATCTCAGTATTTTGCTGGAGCGGTGCAAAAGCATTCTTGGTTCGGAACTCGTGGGAGGCTCCCGCATCCGAAGCTCCAACCAAAGCATGAGCAGAAAACCTCCTACCGACAAACTGCTCACCCCCAAGAACGGCGGTCACAGCCTCCGGTAGCTCCCTTCCGGCATCAGTCTTGACGATGTAGCCGTGTGCTCCTGTGCTAAGAGCTTCCTGAACTATGTCGGTGGATGTTTCTTGGCTTAGAAAGAGTATTCTGGATTGTGGGGATAGCTTGCGGACTCGCCTAGCGACCTCGATCCCATTGAGCAACGGAAGCCCAATGTCGAGGACAATTAGGTCGGGTTGCAGTTCTTCCGCCTGCTGAACCGCTTCTAGTCCGTCTGCGACCTCGCCGACGATCTGCAATTCCGGCCTTTTCTCAAGCGCCGCACAAGTGAATTTCCGAAAAGGCTTCGAATCTTCGACCACAAGAACCCGGCTTGATGATGTTTCCAAGTCGCCCCCTTTGCCAGCGTTCCAACCAGACCCTGAGAGTCTAGTTGCTGGTTGTATTTCACAATCCCATGTTCCACAATTCAGGTCGTTGCGCTCGCGCATGGATAAATCAGCAACAGTACTGGCTGGGGGACTGATCGGAAACAAGTGATTCAATGCTACACCTCTTCTCCTCGGCTTAGCAGCAAGAACCGCACCGAGACTTGAGGTTATTGTGTTGTGACCGAAGGAAAGATCCAATACCGTGGGAACTGGAGTCGCCACCGTCAAAATTGACAGTTGCTCACACATCCAAGGTGTGCTTGCTGAAGACAGTCGAGAGGTCGCGTGGTGGCCTGACTCAGCACTCGCGCCTGCACCGGAAATGTGCGTTCGGAGTCGGCGTCCTTGTTGTTTTGACTACGGTGCTGTCAACAAGAACAAGTCTAGGCGACCCGCCGCGTCGCGAGCCAATCGCAGCGATGAGCGGGCTTACCGCGCCGTAATCTTCTTGCTCTCGATTCAGTGGAAGCGCGCCGCCAGTGTCATAACTATTTCAAGCCTTGGCAGGTCAGATGATTCCGGAGCTATATATGTCACCTTGCTTCGCAGGTTGCCGCCACGAAAGAGTCTCATCTAGAAAGAAGGCAAGCTTTTTGATTCGAAAGTCTTTTGGACCAATGTCGTTGACTAAGTGCAACCAGGCCGCATTGGCATGGAAGCTATCTGTCTACGCCGTCCCTTGCAGTCAAACCTTGAGAGTGGTATACAGTTCGCCAGAGGGTTTCGCCAAAAGGAAGCGCCGCTGACTGGGTTTCGTCTATGGCACATAGCACACCAGCGACACAGATCCCCGATGTTCAGCTTTTCCGTGATGTCTTCAACGCGAGTCCAATAGGGATCGCGGTCGAGAATTTGGACGGGCAACCGCTCTTCGCAAATCCGGCCCTTAGTTCGATGTTGGGTTTCAGCGAAGAAGAACTGCGCGGCAAGCACTGCGTTCAATTTTCTCCTCCCGATGATGCAGAGAAGGACTGGGCGCTTTTTCAGAAATTGCGGGCGGGTTCGATAGACCACTACCAACTGGAAAAACGCTATTTGCGGAGAGACGGCTTATTGTTCTGGGGGCGCTTGAGCCTGTCATTGTTAGACCATCGTCCGTCTCCGCTGGTACTGGCGATGGTCGAGGACATAACGGAGAAGAAGAGTGCGGAAGAGGCCCGATTCCGAAATGCCGCAATTGTCGAATCGTCTGACGATGCGATTGCTTCGGGCACTCTGGATGGAAGTATCGTCAGTTGGAACGCAGGTGCCCAGAAAATGTACGGATACACGGAAGCAGAAGTGGTGGGAAAGTCCATTGCTATGCTTTTTCCGCCTGAGCTACCGGATGAGGAGAACAAGATTCTTGAAACATTGAGGGCGGGGGGTCGCATCGAGCAGTTTGAAACGGTTCGGGTTACCAAGGCAGGGAAACGAATCAACGTATCCCTGAGTATTTCCCCAATTAGGGATTCGACCGGAAGAATTGTGGGTATTTCTGGCATCGGACGTGACATCACCGAGCGAAAGCGCGCGGAAAAGGCACTTGCGGAAGTGAACCGCACCTTGTTAGCGCAGACCGCATCCCTGCAAGCACGGGAAGAACTGCTCAGGGTTTTCGTTAAGAACGTGCCAGCGGCGGTCGCCATGCTCGACCGTGACGGTCGTTATCTGCAAGTCAGCGACCGATGGTGTAGGGATAATTCGGTTGAAGCTTCAGAGTTATTGGGCCGTTCGCGCGAGCTTTCTCCCAAAATGCCCGATCGCTGGAAGGAGGTGAATCGCCGCGCTCTCCAAGGGGAAACCTTGCGAGCCGATGAAGACCGTTGGGAGTCCGAAGGCAGCACTCGTTGGGCGCGGTGGGAGGTTCGTCCGTGGAGAGCCGATGACGGCACAGTGGGAGGAATTCTCATCCTGGCTGAGGACATAACCCGTCGCAAAGAGATGGAAGAAACGCTATCGGACATGACGAGGAAGCTCATCGAATCGCAGGAACAGGAACGCGCTCGCATTGGAAGAGAGCTTCATGACGACATTAACCAAAAACTGGCAATGCTGTCGCTCGAACTCGAACAATTGCAAGAGAACCCTTCTGAAATCCACCCTCGCGTGAACGAACTCCGAAGACAAATGGCTGAGGTGTCGAATGACGTGCAATCTTTGTCGCACGAGTTGCACTCCTCAAAACTAGAATATCTGGGCGTCGTTGCAGGCATAAGAAGTTGGTGCAAGGAATCTGGCAACCGGCAGAAAATCGAGATCGAGTTCAGCAGTGATGTTTCCAGCACGATCCCGCTCGACATCGGCCTTTGCCTCTTTCGAGTCTTACAAGAAGCCGTGCACAATGCCATCAAACACAGCGGAGTAAAACGGATTGAAGTGCAACTCCGCGAGGAGTCAGGTCAGATTCATCTGATCGTCAGTGATTCAGGCAGAGGCTTTGATGTCGAAGCAGCAAGGCAAGGCAAGGGTCTAGGTCTCACGAGCATGAGTGAACGAGTTCGCTTGGTGAATGGAACGATTGCCATTGAATCGAAGCCGATGGGTGGAACTGCGATCCATGTTAATGTGCCTCTTGGGTCTGCGAAAGGTGACCAACGGCAGGCTGTCTGACAGTCGGAGTACCTGAATCTGTTGTTGAGTTCGCCTAATAGCCCAGATCCCGCCCATGAACGGCTGAGTGTTCCCCGCAGATTCTTGTGAAGATTGGGCTGCTTTCACTGTCTGGAAAGGCGCTCCATAAGTACCCACACAGAGTGTGTACTCCATAACCTCCCGAAGTAGCTGTGTTACCGTGTCTAACAGTCCTTGCACATCTTCGGCCAACAAAACTCGTGGAGATTCCATCTCACCTCCGTCACAATCATGCAGCTCCCGAGATCGCTTGACTCTCACGATTAAGCGCAATGGGAACGCGAAGACTGATCTCGGTTCCTGATGCAATGGGAAAGTTGCGACAGGCACTATCGAAAACCTTATCTGGCAGCGAAGTGGCACCGAACGCAGCAAACGCCACGGCATGCCCTGCCGTTAACTAGTGCGTTTTCTTCCTGATGGAGTGGGGGCCCCGGGCAGAGTCGAACTGCCGACCAACGGTTTAGGAAACCGCTGCTCTATCCATCTGAGCTACGGGGCCAAAAGGGTTTAGCGGCTTAGTGTCTCCCAAGTGTCTCCCATTCACTCGAAAAAACCGCTATTCATCCGGAAGGACGAACTGCATGCCATTATAACGGCGCTCACCGCTTTTTGGAGTCTTCAGCAACATGGCCTACCCTCTGCAGGGGCATTGTCAGAGTCGCAGTCGCGGGAAAGACTCAGTGCGCGGCAACTGTGTATAAGAGCATTGACCTCGCTGGCAGAAGCGAACAACATGGCCGCTTGTCATGCGTGTGTTCTGGCACCTGAAACGGGTTGCGAGGAATACAACAGCTTCCTGGATCGTGCATTGCTCGTCGGATTGCCTGAAGACCGTTCTGTAGGTTTCTTCGCTGACCTGCTTAACATGTCATGACCTTATCGAGAGTGTATCCAAAGGAAATGCCGTCCTGGGTACGTCAGGACCCGCTGCGGTCGGCAGAGTGCAAGGTCTACAGCGCCCTCAAGACACAACTGGATGAGCCATATGTTCTGTTCTACTCCCGACCCTGGCTTGGGTTAACGAGTGATGGCCGGGAAATTGATGGCGAGGCGGACTTCGTGATTGTACATCCGGAGTTCGGCATCCTGAGCATTGAGGTCAAAGGAGGCGAAATTCACTACGACCCCGCTGTTGCCATTTCAGCCCTTGAGGTGGTCGAATGTACGAGCCCCTTCCGGTACGCCATCATCGCTATAGCACTCAGAATGCCCGGAGCAGGGATTCTGAGTGTAACCGTCTGATTTCGTCAGCTATCGCTTACAATCGTCGGGCCTGAACGCGACAAAACGACAGGGCGCTATTGTCGATCTTCATCTTCTTCAAAAACGCGGCAAAACGGGGATCGGCACGCAGAGGATCGAACTGGTTAAAAACCAGGGCTCCGTTTAGCGGCACACACATCCGTGATGCCCATCACGGCGCCACATTGAACAATCCTGTAGACTGTGTGTCGACTTCGGTCGGCAGGTCATTGACCACTGACCTGCATATGAGAACGGTTCTCTGTCCTCGACTGCCATGAACTCCCTTCCCCTAATCAGCAGCCGAGCTTGAGCCTTTTTTCCTCGCAACTCGGATTCGACGGAAGGAACTTATGAAGCGTGCCTTCGCCTGCCTGTTTCTGTGTTTGACCACCTCATTTGCCGTTCACCCAGCGCAGGCTCAAACTGAGACTGTGCTCTACAACTTCAAAGGCGGAAGCGATGGCTTCACTCCCCTGTCCCGGCTTACCTCTGACGGTGCCGGTAATTTCTATGGCACGACTGACTTCGGCGGTTCGGGAGCGGGAACAGTGTTTGAGCTTTCGCCGAACGGCAACGGAGGTTGGAACGAAACCGTGCTCTACAGCTTCACCGGCGGAGCAGACGGCTCGGTTCCATATTTTTCGTATGTGCTCTTCGACTCCGAGGGAAATCTTTACGGCACGACCTACTGGGGCGGTTCCTACGGCTATGGCGCTGTGTTCGAACGCAGTCCTGAAGTAACAAGCTGGAGGGAAACCGTCCTGTATAGCTTTACCGGCGGGGCGGATGATGCGAATCCTATGAATGGCTTGATCATGGACACGGCGGGCAACCTCTATGGCAGAACATACGTATCCGGCGGCGGAAATGGAACCATCTTCGAGCTGAGCAAGTCCGGTGGCGAATGGACAAAGCAGGTGATCTACGACGGTGTACCCGGCTACGCTGGGTTGACTATGGACGCCTCCGGAAACATCTTCGGCGTCGCAAGCAATGGCGGCACAATTGATCTGGCGTTCGAGTTGTCGCCGAACGGCCAAGGTGGTTGGAATCCAACCGTGATCCACACGTTTTCTGGCGGTTCTACAGATGGCCTTGTTGCAGAAGGCACTCCCGTGCTCGACCACGCCGGTAACCTTTACGGTACAACGTTGGGAGGGGGCTCCAAAAACAGTGGAACGGTCTACGAACTGATCCGTGGAACGAATGGATGGAGAGAGAGGATTCTCCACTCTTTTCAGGGCGGCAGCAATGATGGCAGTGAGCCTTTTGCGGGGATCGTGTTCGATGCCGCGGGAAACATTTACGGCACTACGGAAGTCGGTGGCAATCCCCTCGCGGGCACAGTCTACGAGCTAGTGGCGCCGGTTGGCACAGGTGGCTACAAAGAGAAGGTTCTCTGGAAATTCGATACAACCGACGGATATGAGCCGGTTGACAGCTTGATTCTGGACAGCGCGGGCAACCTCTATGGCACGACCTCCGAGGGCGGATCGAATGGGTACGGCGTTGTGTTCAAGGTGAATGTACCGGCTGCATGGACCACGACTACGCTTACGACTTCGCTGAATCCGTCCACTTATGGACAGGCGCTGACCTTCAGCGCGGTGGTCACTTCCAGCTTGGGTGCGCCTCCGGATGGGGAAACCGTCACGTTTATGAAAGGCGCAACCGTATTGGGAACGGGCGCATTGACTGGCGGCTCGGCCAGTTTCACGGCCTCGACACTTGCAGTCGGTACGAACGGAATCAGGGCGGTGTACGGCGGTGACTCGAAATTCGGCTACAGCACGTCGAACACGGTGGAGCAGGTGGTAAACAAGGCAACGACTAAGACGACTTTGGCTTCCTCGCTGAATCCGTCGAACTTTGGGCAATCTGTGACCTTTACGACGAGCGTGACGCCACAGTTCAGCGGTACGGTCAAGGGGACAGTGACCTTCTACGATGGCACGACGGCCCTGAAGACTGTGTACCTGAGCGGAGAGGTTGCCAAGTGTACGACCTCTACGCTGACGGCGGGCTCGCACAGCATCACGGCGACCTACAACGGCAATGCCAGCTTTATCGGCAGTTCGGCTTCGCTGACACAAACGGTAAATTAAAATAGCGGGGGAAACAGAAGCCTTGGGTACGCGGCTTTGACCTACTTCGAGATTTTTCGGCCCCTCAATGAGCGCAATTGATTCCATAACAATGCCGGCTCCCCGACCCGAGTAAGCTTGGTGGTGCCAAACCAACCATGAAGGCTCGGGTAGAAAGGAGCCGGACCATGATCATTATAGGATGCGATTATCACCCGGGCTTCCAGCAAATAGCGTTTGTGGATACCGAAACGGGAGATTACGGAGAGCCACGATTAGAGCACAGTGAGGGAGCAGAAAAGTTTTATCGTGACCTCGCTGCCCAGGGGAAGAAGGTACGAGTGGGCATGGAAGCGAGTGGGCATGCACGCTGGTTTGAGCGACTCCTCGGGGAACTGAACATGGAGTTGTGGATCGGGGACGCCAGCGAGATCGCCCGGAAGCGGGAACGCAAGCAAAAGACGGATCTGGAGGATGCGCGGCATATTCTGCAGTTGCTGATGGAGAATCGTTTTCCCAAGATCTGGGTACCGAGTGGGGAGAATCGGGATCTGCGGCAACTGTTGTGGCATCGGCATCGCATGGTGCAAGCGCGCACGCGCATTATGAACCAACTGCAAGCGGTGGCTCTGAACGAGGGGCTACGCTGCAAAAAGAAGTTGTGGCGGCAGCATGGACGAGAGCAACTGGAGTCGTTTCGCTTAGCCCCCTGGGCGAGCCGGCGACGGGAAGATCTGCTGCAACTGCTGGATCGGCTGAACCCGACGATTGCCGAGCTGACGCAAGCGATCGAGCAGGAAGTAGAGAAATGTCCGGAGGCAGGGCGCTTGCGGACGCATCCTGGAGTGGGTGCACTGACGGCCTTAGCCTTCGTATTGATCATCGGAAGGCCGGAGCGATTTCAGTGCGGGAAGCAGATCGCGGCGTATTTGGGGTTAGTGCCCTTGGAGGACTCCAGCGGAAGTCGGCGACGACTGGGCCATATCACGAAGCAAGGGAATTCGATGTTGCGCTTCTTGCTGGTGGAAGCGGCCCAAGTTACAGCGCGCAGCATTCCGGAATGGCGCAATAAGTACTTCCACCTGGCGATGCGACGCGGACGGAAGATCGCCAAGGTAGCGATGGCACGGAGACTAGCTATCGCTCTCTACTGGATGTGGCGTAAGGGATGGGATTACGAGCAGTTAAGAAAGTTCGGTTCGCACGCGGGCAAGCTCGGAACAGGCGATGGTGTGCAGTAGAAGACCGAGAAATTGATTGAGCAGCCC
>Ga0210403_10005304_pt1 | contig 10959 bp, 7 predicted proteins | sample IncBWC19MmetaG_FD_150863 | JGI IMG/M metagenome (GOLD analysis project Ga0210403, IMG submission 150863) | Forest soil microbial communities from Barre Woods Harvard Forest LTER site, Petersham, Massachusetts, United States - Inc-BW-C-19-M | ecosystem: Environmental > Terrestrial > Soil >... | reverse complement strand
TTTCAAGCTCCATTTTACCCATTTCTACTTTTGAGAAATCGAGCACGTCATTCACCACCGAGAGCAGCGCGCTCGCGGATTCCCCGGCCAGGGCCAGAAGCTCTTCCTGTTGAGGGTCCATCTGGGTCTGCGCGGCAAGCTCAAGGGTGCCCAGGATGCCGTTCAGGGGCGTACGAATCTCGTGGCTCATGTTCGAGAGGAAGTCAGTCTTGGCCTGGGCGGCCGCCTCCGCGGCTTTTTGCGCCCGCTGAATCTCAAGTTCCGCCTGTTTGCGGACACTGAGGTCCTGCATGCTGCCAATCGTCCGCAGTGGTCTGCCGTGCGCATCGCGAACCACGTAGCCGCGATCCAGCACAAACGCGTACGAGCCCCCGGCCTTCTTGAAACGATATTCAACCGACCACGCGCTATTCTCACTTTCGATGGCGGCCTGTATGCTGCCCAGAATGTGCTCACGGTCGTCTGGATGTATCTTACTGATCCACCAGCCGCGGTCCGTGGGCAGGTCCTCCAGTTGATAGTCAAACAAGGAGTACAGATTTTCGTTCCAGGTGACGCTATCGTTCGCCAAGCTTCGGTCCCAAAGAACATCATTGGTCGCCAAAGAGACGCATTTGTAACGGGTATTGCTTTCCTGGAGCGCAGCAACATACTTTTCTTGCGAGTCTTGCATCAGAGCGCAGCGAACGGCGTAGGAAAACAGCACCACGGCCACCGCCACCAGACCCACGATGCGCGATGCATCGACTACCCTGAGTCCAAGAACGGCACTGCTGAGCACCATGGCGGCCATGCTCAGGTTGAAACACAGCAGGGCCGCGCGTCTGCTGATCCGTGGTTCTGCGGGCTTGTCCTCGGATGTATCCGGGCGCCATGTGATGGCCAGGGCCGAAGCCACAAGGTATGGAACAATCCAGAAGAGGTCAAAGGACTGGTCGACTGTGGGAAAATAAGCGTCCACGTAGCTGGTGGCAAATGCGATCAAGGAATAAGCTGCAAAAAAAATCGCCAGCCGTCCATAAAGGCCACGCAGCATTCCGGGTGTGGAAAAAACAAAGCGGGCCAATGCAGCCAGGAGCAGGATGACATTTACAACCGTCGTGGTAGTGATGAGCTGCCCAATGTTCGGATCATGGGCATTGAGCTCGGCCAGTTGGATTTGGTACATCCCCAGGCCCACCAGCCCCACCACGATACAGCCATCAAGAAAGGTTTCGAGCCTAGATGTGCGAACGTCATCTGACAGGAAAAGAGTGATGGCCATCGGCGCGGCGTAGAGGCGGTAGAACAGAGATGGAAACAGGGCGGTTTCAGGCACCGCAATGCCGAAATAGCGATAGTAGGCCCAGCCAGTGTCCGCTACCAGATGAAGCACGAACGCGCTGGAAAACAACAGCCAGAAAATACGAAACACCCCCCGGCCGCGTTTAGCGGCGGCCAGCGAGGAGCCGATGGCCAGAAGGTTGATCGTGATTCCCAGCGCGGCGATGAACAGAGTGCCGGTCTGTCCCGGCCCGAGGATGATAAATCCAGCGCGTTGAACAACCAGTATCAATACGGCAAAGCCAATGAATTGGTTACGCGATGGCGCTGATAGTGACATTAGAAGGCTTTAAATCGTTTAGCAGCTTGCCTGATCGATATATCGGCAATCGAACTGCAAACTTCAGGAGGAAAGCTTTGTATTTCCAGGATAGGACCACGTGCCGCAATCGCTTTTAGAAGCTCAACCGCGTGGAGAATTGCAGGCTGCGGGCCCCGTAGCGAGACGCGGCCGCCTGGGGCCGGCCGAACGCCGGGTTGGTGGCCGCATCCCAAAGGTCCAGGCCATTGCCCATGCTGTCGGTCCTTTGCGTGAGGTTGTATTGCACGTTGTTGACAATGCCCTGCTGAAAGTTGGCATGGTTAAGGACATTGAACGATTCCGCTGCGAATCTCAGAGCGACCCTCTCATTGACTTTGAAGGCCCGGGCGATGCGCAAGTCCACATCCCGCACACCGGCATCACGAAAGGAATTGAAGCCCTCGCCTGGCACCAGGGAGAAATTCACTTCCGCTAGGTCAAACACCGCGGTGTAAGGACGCCCGCCGGCAAACGTTGAAACCGCGGAGAACGTAAAGCCTCGCAATGCCCGCAATTCCGGAGTCCAGGAGCCGCTGGCGACAAATCTGGCCGTCTGGTCCAACTGCGATAAGCCCCGCTGCGAAGCCTGATCAAACTGGTTGTAGTACCCAACACCCTGGTCGATCGTTTTTGAAAAGGTATAGCCGATCAGGCCAAACCATTGCGAAGATCTGTAGCGGAGAGTCGCCTGCAGCGCGTGATAGATGGATTTGCCGGAATTGTCGATGGCATTGATGGCGCCGAAGCCAGGATTCAAGGCGCCATCGATCGCTTCGAAGTCGGGCACGACAAATGATTTACCATTCGGCAGGAATACCGTGCCGGTGTTAAAGGAACCGCCATTTGCGATCTGCCGACTGGGAGCGACCAGATTCAAATCGAAACCGAAGTTCCCATTGGCCTGCCGGGTCACGCCGTTGGAATTGCCCAGGAGCTGCAAGCCATGGCTATAGACGTAGGTAGCTCCGAGGGCGAGATGGTTTCCAAACTGATGTTCAAGCCCCAGGTTGCCCTGTTCCGAATACGGGCTGCGGAAATTAGGCGCGAAGACCACAATCGACGGCGTACTCGATACCCCAGACGGAAAGGCGGTCAGGCTGTCCGGAAAGGTGACGGCGGGGCTGGAATTCCCGAAGCCTGGCCCGGTCGCAACCAGGAATTGACGCAGGATTCCGTTGACGGTAAGAGCTTGGGCGACATCGAGCAGGTTTTCCTGGATATAGAAAAGGCCAAAGCTTCCGCGCAGCACCGTCTTGCCGGATGGACCGAACGCGTAGGCAAACCCGGCCCGCGGCGCCAGGTTGTCATGGCTGTAAGGAATCTTGCAGGTCAGAGTCAGCGCCGGATTGCAGATATCGGGCTGCGGCAACACCTGAAGATCGTAACGTAATCCATAATTGAAGCTGAGGCGGCCGGTTGCGCGGTACTCATCCTGCGCAAAAAGTGAAACTGTGGGGGAGTTGAACCTGGTGGTTGACTGGCCGAAGGACTGTAGATAGAGCTCGAAGGCCCCGGTGGCAACGGCCGGAAGGCCGGCAAAGCGATATTCGCCCTTGGGGCCGTATACGAAATAGTCGCGTTCGTGGCTCAGGTTGAAATCCACGCCCGCCTTCAACACGTGTTTGCCCATCAGCCGGGTGAGGTTGTCGCGGACCTGGTAGCGCCGGTCGGTCTCTAAAAGCTGGAAGCGGTTGCCTCCGTAGACCGACCCGGTATCGGGGTTCTGAATGGTGATGGTGGGGGATAGAGGAGGGCCGGCCGGCAGATCAAAGTGCGTGTCCTGCCCAATATGCAGTGTCAGTTCGTTGATCGTGCGAGCGCTGAAGGCGGTCTGCAGCCAGAGCTGGAAAAAGTTACTGGTTGCACCGTCCGTCAGCGAGAGCCCATCCCCGGTTGAGGTGGGCGTGCTGAAGTAGCCATGCGGGCTGCGAAAGCGCTGATAGTTGTAGGTAGCGGTCAAGGTATTTTTTTCGTCGAGTTTCCCCTGGACCTTGCCGAAGGCCGTATTTTGGTTGAAAGACCGGGGATTCACGCCCGTTCCCGTCAACAGCGGCTGCAGGGAAGGATTGGCGGCAAGAAAACCTGCGGGCAGCAGATTGTTGGCAAATAGAGGCTCGTTACGTATCTGGCCCTCATAGTTGGCGATATAGAAGAACCGGTCCTTCCGTATGGGGCCGCCGATCGTGCTTCCAAACTGCTGGCGGCGGTTGGAAGGCTTGGCAATGTTGCTTCTCTTATTGATCGAATCGTTGGCGTTCAGGGACGAATCCAGAAAGTAATAATAGGCATCGCCACGGAGCTGATTCCCGCCATCCTTGGTGACAATGTTCACCAGACCGCCACCGGCCTGCCCAAATTCCGCTTCGAAGCCTGTGCTGGTGACTTGAAATTCCTTGATCACATCTTCACTGAACTGATAGGGGATGCTGGTCCGCCCGATCTGCTGCGAGTAGAAGGCATTATTATTGTTGGCGCCATCCACCGAGTAATTGTTAAAGTTCCCTGCGATGCCGTTGAAGCTGACCATTCCCGCATCGCCATCGGTGGTCGAACCGGGCGTGAGCAAAACAAAATCGGCGAAGTTGCGGCCATTCAGCGGCAATACATCGATGGCCCGGTCATCGATGACGGAACTCACGGCAGAGGTCGCGGTATCGATGGCCACCTCAGAGACTGGCGAAGCAAACACGGCCGTTTCCTGATGAAAGGACGCTACCTGGAGAGTGACCTTGAGATTCGTGGCGGTGCCCACGTTCACGACAATGTGGGCGAACATCGATGGAGCAAAGCCATTGCTGGAGACGGTGACTTGATAGGCGCCCGGCCCAAGGACTGGAAAGACAAAATGCCCCTCGTCATCCGCCGTCTTCGTTTCAGCAATCCCCGTGCTTTCGTTGAACGCGCTGACTTCAGCGTGCGCGATCAGGGCGCCCTCGGAGTCAGCAATCGTGCCTTCCAGTTTTCCGTTGCGGGAGCTCGATTGCGCAGACCCGGTACAGGGAAGCAGGAAGACTGGAACCAAGACAAGCAGCCAAAAACTGCGAGATATTCGACTGCCGATAACGCATCCATTTTTCATGAGACAAATTCCATCTTGCTGAATTGGACCTTAGGTCTTGCCCAGGGAGATCTTGCTGAGGCGCGCCGGTCCAGCATACGCGGTTTTCTTGCGGACATAGAGCACCATACTGTGAATGCCTCGCATTCAGCCCTTACTCAATTTAAGATCGGTTGAAGCCAGGAAAGCTTAAAGGTCCTTTTAAGGAAGACTGTATCCACTATGGTTGGCGAGCAGAGATTTAAAAACCGTGAGCAAAAACGGCCATAAGACACACTTTCAATCTTGTCATTCAATCAGCGGACCCGTGTTCCGCCCAGCTTCAGCTTTCACAATCCTCTGAGGGTGGCGGAGCCGGTCCCTCAGCTCCTGCACGCGCTAAAACCGCGCGCGCAGGAGCTTTCGGGATGACAGAATAGATAAGGGCGGTGTGGAGGCAAATCGGCGGTGTCCGCCGGCTATAGAAAATCAATCAACTGGGAACGACGGCCTTTCTTTCTCTTGCCTGTTTTACACCGCTGACCAAGCCCACAACTTTCAACAGATTGATGAAATACCATCCGATGTCAATCTGCCACCAGCGCAATCCCAGGCGGGCCGAGCCGGCGTAGGTATGGTGGTTCCGGTGCCAGTTCTCACCCCAGGCCATCAGTTGTAAAGGTCCCAGCCACCAGATGTTCTGGCTGGTGTCACTTTCTTCTGAGTCTCCCAGGTGCGTCAGGCTATTCACCAGACACTGCATATGGAGCGAATAGACCAGACGAATTGCGCCGATCCAGAAAAAACCTCTCCATCCGAGCACCAGGCCGCAAGAGAGCGAGAGTAAGATCATGGGAACTTCAGCGTATTCCCAGAATCTGTAGACGCCGCGAGTCAGATCAGGACACCATTTTTCCGGTACCGCGGGGGCCGACTGGTAGAGCCAGCGCAGGTGTGCCCACCAGAAGCCGCCTTGCTTGGGACTGGAAATATCGTCGGGCGTGTCAGTGTGCGAGTGATGATGCCGGTGGTAGGCGACCCAGGTCCCGGGAGCTCCGGAACCATTGAACATGGCCGTGAAAATGAGCAACTGCTCAACGACTTTATTCAGCTTGAAGGTGCGGTGCGCGAGCAAACGATGGTAGCAAACGGTTGTTCCTAAACCGCCAAGACCGGTAAGGACGAGAGTTGCAATCAGCACCTTCCAGCCTGGGACCGGAAATAGGACCAGCCCCGTGACCGCCAATATGTGGACCATGATCAGATAGGCAAAAATTCCGGCTTTGGCCGGCACCGGCTTCCAGAAAGGCCGTTCCCAGGGGCGAATGTTTTGAATGGCAATCTCGCTCATGCTTTCTCCTGTTTGATATGTGAGAATCGATCTGACTCGCCAACCATTCCATTGTGCCTGAGGACCAGCCTGTGCCGGTCATGCGAAGTGAAGCGGAAGAGGTTGCCAGAGATGAACGCCGTATCGGCCTCCCGAATGTTGGCAAAAGAAATGGTCCGAGTCGCTGTCTAACAGCCGCCCCATGTAGGAGCTCACTCCCACCAGGTTACGCGAGTATAATGTGGCACGGCCCCTTGGGACAAGAAGAAACTCCCCTCGCTCCACGACCCGACATCGCGCTCTCCCTTCGTGTCACTTTACCGGTATGTTACGATTGATTTTCTTCCCCCAATAACGGTCTCGACCGATAATCCAAGAGATGACGAGAGGTATTTCCCGGATGCTCCGACGAGTCTTGAGTTTCAGCTTGGTCATGACCGGCTGGGCTTATGCGCAACAGCCCCCTTCCAGCCCGCAGCAGAAACCACCCATGACCACTCCGGCGGCCCCGCCCGCCACTTCAGCCCAATCGGACCAAGGCGCGGCGGTCCCTGCGGGCGATACGATCATCACCATCCACGGCATCTGCGACAGCGCAAAGGACGGCGCAAAGAAAGAAGACAACTGCACCACGGCCGTTACCAAACAGCAGTTTGAGAGGCTCGTGGGTTCAGCCACTAGCGGGAACCAAGCCATGGCGCCCGCGATGCGGCGCAATGTCGCCCAAGCCTATGCGGAACTGCTCGCGTTTGCGCAGGCGGCAACCGCGGCAGGTGTCGAGAACGACCCCAAATTCCAAGAGAGCATGCGCGTAATCCGCCTGCAGAGGTTGGCCGAGGTCTATCGGCGAAACCTGGAAGAAAAATTCCGTAACGTTTCCCCGGAAGAGATCCAGGCCAGTTACAACCAGAATCAGGCACGGTACCAGGAACTCACCCTTAGCCGTATTTTCCTGCCTAGAACCAATCCCGACAGCAAGAATAAGGACGAATGGGAAAAGCAGGCCGCCCATGTAGCCGAAGACGTCAGGGCGCGGGCAACCAAGGATAGCGACCTGGAGAAATTGGAGAAGGAGGCCTTCACGACTCTGGGGCTCAGCACTCCGCCCCCAACAACGGCGGTGGGTGCGCGGCGCCGGGGCATGCTTCCCAAACAGGAAGAAGAGGCGGTATTCGCCCTCAAAGCCGGCGAGCTTACCAAGGTAATCGCCGGGCCTTCCGCTTATGTCATCTACCGGCTGGAAAGCCAGCAGTACATTCCACTGGAGCGCGTGAAAGATGAAATCTCGCGCGAGATCTTCCGGCAAAAGATCGAAGCCCAGACCAAGGCAATCACCGGCAGCGTACACAGCGACCTGAATGAGAGCTATTTTGGAGCGCCACCCGCTCCCGCGACGCAACCCGCGCCCGGCGGACTGAAGCCACCGGTGGTAGCGCCTCCAGGGCCACCAACCGCCGCTCCCACAAAGACACCCCCGGCGTTACCCAAGCCGGGCGCTCTTCACTAGTATGGGCCGTAAGCCCACGATTCTCATCACCGGAGTCTCAGGCAACCTAGGACTACGCTTGCCTGAATTCCTGTGTGATTTTGAAATTGTGGGCATCGACTTTCGCGAGCCCCGCGACCACGCTCCCCTGACGGCCTTTGAAAAGATCGACCTGGCCGAAGAGCGATCATGCGGGCAGCTTCTCGGCATCATGAACCGCTGGCGTCCGGAAGCGGTGGTCCACCTGGCATTTGTGGTTGATCCCTTGAGCACCGGCATCATCGATCCTCGGAAGATGTGGAACATCAATGTCTCGGGCACCGGCCGCGTGATGGAAGCCATCGCCGAATACAATCGCTCTCTAGGAGGGGTCCTCAAATTCATTTTTCCCAGCAGCGTCTCCGCCTACGGACCGGAGCTGGCCCAGGCCGTCAACGAAGACGCCCCCTTGCAGGCCCACACTTTTCCCTATGCCTTGCACAAACGGGAAGCCGACCTGGCCGTACAATCGCGGGCGCGGAGCTTGAAGTGCCAGACTTACATCCTACGCCCCAGCATCTTCAGCGGGCCAACCGTACAGAACTTCTTAATGTCGGTACTGCGCGGCATTCCCGGAGGCCGGGGCCGGACCGCGCGCAAGATGCGCGAACGAAGCAAACGCATGCCGCTGCTGCTGCCGGCGGGCAAGAAACACCGGCACAAGAAATTTCAGTTCGTCCACGTGGATGACATGGGCCGACTGATCGCCCATATCCTCAACCGCCGCCAGCTTGATCCATCATTGACGGTGCTGAACGTGGCGGGAAGAGGCCCAGCGCTCACCCTAGGCGAGTGCGCAGAGATCGCGCACCTCAACACCCTGCGCGTCCCCGGAAGAGTCTCGGCCGGATGGCTGCTCAACCTGCTGTGGAAGGCGGGAGTGACCGATGTTCCACCCGAGGCCCTGCCCTACATGCTGGGGAATTTCGTCGTGGATACCAGCCGGCTGGAAAGATTTATCGGGGAGCAGTACGGTGAGGTCATTCAGCACACGAGTGCGGAGGCGTTAATGCTGGGAGTAAGGGACGCAAACCACCTTCGGTAGCCCTACAGCGCGGCGTAGCAGTTTCCTCCCGCTACGCGGCTCGGAATGACATGAAGCAATAAGGAGGATACATGCGACCGGTTCAACCCATTTTTACGGTCCATCTGTTTCTGCCGCTGCACGAACGCCTGATGGAGCTGCTGCGCGGGTTATCGCCGGAGGACTGGCGAAAGCCGACCGTGTGCCGTGACTGGTCGGTGCAGGATATCGTTGCACACATGCTCGACACGCAGGTCCGCATCCTCTCCCGAGGCAGGGATGCCGCACCGCTTCCCGCTTCAGCCGGGCCGATCACGAGCTACAGCGGACTGGTCGAGTTCCTCAACCATCTCAACGCGCAATGGGTGGAGGCGACACGCAGAATCAGTCCTCGGCTGTTGATGGAGTTTTTAGCGCTGGTGGGACCACAACTCGCTGCATATTTTGCGTCGCTCGATCCGCAGGGGCCTGCACTATTCGGCGTTGCATGGGCCGGGGAAGAGGTTTCGGCCAACTGGTTCGACATAGGCCGCAACTACACCGAGTACTGGCACCATCAGGAACAGATACGCAACGCCGTCGGCGCCGCCGGCCTTACCGGACGGGAATGGCTGCATCCGGTGCTGGCGCTGTTCATGCGCGCCCTGCCGCATACTTATCGCGATCTCCGCGCACCTGCCGGAACGGCGATCACCGTCACCATTACCGGCGAAGCCGGTGGAACATGGTCCTTGGTCTTGGGGGCCAAGGGCTGGCAACTGGAAGAAGGAACGGCGATATCTGCGGTAACCCAAATCACGCTCTCCGGGGACACCGCCTGGCGGCTGTTTACCAAAGGCCTTCACCCGGAGCAGGCGCGAACACTGGTATCGGTGCAAGGCGATCCGGCGCTCGGTGGGCCGTTTCTTACCGCGCTCGCAGTGATGGCGTAGTTCATCCAATTCTGGCGATGCCTGGGTTCATGAAAGACAAGAATCCACCAAAGTCTTCGCGTCTCACGACGATTCCAGCTCTCATTCGCGTTGATTCGCGGCTCACCGCAATACAGATCAGGGTCGAAAAACCAAGCGTCTCCTAGTATTTTCATGAGCTTTCGCGGGCCAAGGGCCCTGAGGGACACTTAAGGAGAAGCAGCGAATCTCGGTTGCTATCATCTCCATGGCCGTCCCCTGAAATGGCTATGAGACTAGTGCCGTGACCGCATGGTTCTTACCGCTCGGCAGCGGTCGTTTACATCAGGAAACACAGCATACAGCGATCTGGCTGTGGAACAATTTACCCGGTCACGGTACTAGCTTCCTGTTCTCGCCATAGATTCTGAACCTCAATCTTTTTGTATGTCCGAACACGCGCTGCCGCGCACTTGGGCCTTCGCTGCCGCGAAGACCCAGAGACGGTGCGGAGCACCGTCTCTACGGCCGCGGTTGTTTATGCTGGTTGACGGAACAGAAGGGTCAACGCCGCTCCTCCATGTACTTCCCCACAATCGCAGCGCAGCCCTCGATAAACAATCGCTCCTCTGGCATGAACACTCCCGCGAAGTAACTGTTGACATCCAAAATGGCGACGACTCTCCTCAGGGCAAACACAGGCGCGACCAGTTCGGACTTCACCATCTCTGAGCCTGGCAGATAGCGTGGATCGGCGGCCACGTCATTGACAACCACGGTCGATTCGGAAGTGACCGCCGCGCCGCATAACCCCTGGTCAATGGAAATGCGTTCCAGCGGACTGAAACTGCCGTTGAAAGGCCCCAGCACAAAAATGTTGGGATCAGACTTGTCGCGCAGATAAAAGCCCACCCAGTTGTAGCGCGCGGTCTCCGTATGGAGCCGCTCGCAGATCTGCTCCATCAAGTGCTCTAACCGGGGACTCACCTGGGCGGCGGCCGAAAATGCATCCAATAGCTGCCGGTGGTTGGCCATGGCCCATTTATAGTCCAGATGGTGGCGCGGTTAAAGGGCAAAACCAACAGTCAAATTCCGGGAGAGCACCTTGCGGAAGTACAAGCCGAAGCACCGCTAGATTCCACGCGCACCGCAAGGCCCCTCAGGCATACTCGCGCGCTGAAGAAAGCGCGCGCTCCTAACGGCCTTCGGGATGACACCGTCGACTCGTTCGTCCTTCTCTGTCGTGAATTTGCGGCTTCAGGTTCTCTTCCCCCGATACAGCCCGGCAATCCCAAACGTATACGGCGTCCAGCTCACGTTGCTGAACCCCGCAGCTTCCATGCGCCGCAGCATCTCTGCCGGTGGTGGAAACTTCCCTACCGAAGCCGGCAGATACTCATAGGGGCCTTTCACGCCGGAAAGCATTGTGCCGATTCGTGGGAGCACTTTGCGGAAGTAGAAGCCGTAGAGCGGCCCCATCCAGCCGCCGGGCTCGCTGAAATCGAGGATGCCCACTTCCCCGCCGGCCT
>Ga0210403_10005303_pt1 | contig 10960 bp, 7 predicted proteins | sample IncBWC19MmetaG_FD_150863 | JGI IMG/M metagenome (GOLD analysis project Ga0210403, IMG submission 150863) | Forest soil microbial communities from Barre Woods Harvard Forest LTER site, Petersham, Massachusetts, United States - Inc-BW-C-19-M | ecosystem: Environmental > Terrestrial > Soil >... | reverse complement strand
TCATCTCGCCGCCCAGCTTCTCTGTCTTGTCGCGGTCCTGCTGTGGCGCCTGCTTGACCTGCGCAAAATTATCGTCGTCTCGGGTTGCCGACGGGAGCGGCCTCTCGACATTCTTGGTGACTTCCCTGCTATAGAGCCACGCGCCGGCCACTAGCGCAGCCACGGAAGCGGCGATCTTGAGCCACCGTCGCGGGCGTCGGGTGACGGTCGGCGCCTCCGGCGCCGTCGCCGGCACCATCGTCGCTGGCTTGTCGTCCGCCGGCATCATCGCTTGTCACTCGTGCGGAGCGGGCCTGTCGCGGGTTTGCCCATCGCCGACGCCTGTGTCGGCTCGGGTATATCCCGCAGCGTCTGACCGTCAGTCATTTCGACCATCCCGTCGGTTGGAATCAGACCGGACCACAACGGGGAAGCCTTAGACGGTGCCCATCGAACCGGCCTTGATCGCTGACTGCCGCGGGCGTCGCTCTAGCTGGCAGGTCTGGTGCAATCAGAAGCCCGCAAGCAGCGTCTGCTGGATAGGAAGTTATCGCCTTGGCTCGCGAGCCCGAATTGCTCATGGGAGGTAACCCTGAGTTGCCTCGTCTGAAGGTCAACCGGGCGGACTTAGCGACGCACTAATGCGGCGAGCATCTCGGCCGCCAAGACGGCCCGATATTGCATCGGCCGACTGCCTGTCTGACGGAACAGCTCTGCACCCGACCAAACGCAGGACCCCTATTTCGGACTGTTCTTGGTACGAAGGGCTGTCCCTGCCGAAAACTACGTCCGGCAGTATTCATGGTGCAGTCCGCCGGCGGATCTCCAACGGAACTTTTGGCCGCCTACCCCGAGAGCGCGACTTCCAGCGCCAGCTGGAAGCCCGCCCGATGCCATCGGATGACGGTCTCCGGTTGGACAATCGTCACAGCATTCAACGCCGACGGAAACAGGCGATAGAGCCAGACGAAGATCAGTCGGTCCGCCACCGTCAGTCTCGGCTTCGAGGGCACGCGCTGACGCAGCACACTCAATTGGTGCGCATCAACGCATTTCAGCGGTCGTCACAGAAATCTGCTCTGCCGGCAATGTTGCAGACAAGGTCTTCCACAACATCAAAGGCCATATTGAAACCGACGTACAAGCCCGCTGCGACCAAGAGAAGTCCGATAAATGACACGACCCACGGCGTGCGGCGCTCCGATGCTATGCGACCCCCGTTCTTGCGGTCCACGTTGATTTTTGTCGGCAGGCCAACCAACGCCAAGTCGGGGGATCTGACCAAATCTTCAATGAGTTGCCGATAAAAGTGCCGTTCGTCGTCAGGCAGTGCCGACCATTCGGGGCCACCCTCAACTGGATCAAGTTCGATCATGCGGGAATAGAGTCGCTTCGCAAGGCGATCTACAGCCTCGCTCGTCGAGGCAAAGGTCGCCGTCTCTTGATTGCCAGACATCATGTGACCCTCCCCGAAGGCCATTATGTCCTGCGGCATGCCCAGCATGGCAATGGTGGCCGCTGTTCGGCGGCACCAAGAACGGGTCTCAATGGAGGGACCTAGGGAATGCCCCCATCGAGCCGGCTTTGGCCCCTGGTTGCTACGGAGATCGATCTAGCTGACAGGATTGATGCAACAGAAGGACTCGCAAGCAACGTCTGTTGTGTAGGAGACTACCGCCGTGGGTACCTGAGGCTGAACGGCGCGTAAGAGGTAATTCTTATGTGCCTAGCGACAAGCCGAGATCGGCTGCTCTGAAGGGGTGCAGGCATGGTTCAAGGAGCATGCCGCTGCCGCGAAGGGCGGACACGGTCTGTGCTCGCCGGGAATGGGTTAATCACCGGCAGCACACGGTTCAGCTCCCAGAGGAAGGGCGCCAGAGGTCGCGTGGATGCTGCCGTCTCCAGGCTGTTGGGCTTGGTCGAGAGCGGGGCCATGGAACCTGATGCGCCCGAACTGCGGGACCGTCTGGTAGCCCTGCGTCTACAGAAGGCCGAGCTCGACCGGGACATCGCCCGACTGCATGACAATTACAAACCGGACAACTGGAGCTTTCGCCGGAGAAGCTGAAGACTTTGTCGATGGAGATGCGCCACCGCCTTGCCGAGGGGCCTCCCGAGCGCCAAGCCTACATGAAGCTTCTGTTGGACACCGTGACTGTCGACCACCACAGTATCCAGGTCGACGGCTCCCCCGCCATTCTGGAGAAGCTCGCGAGCCGGGGGCTGTCAAAGTCGTCTCCCGAAGTTCTCTCGTTTGTTCGGAGTGGCGTCCCCTACGGGATTCGAACCCGTGTTTTAGCCTTGAGAGATTCGCAACGAGGGCCCGTACCGCCTAGGGGCCGCGGTCAACGCGTGCCGTTTCAGTCGCTGCATCGTCGACAACACCCTGGGCCGACACCACCACGCCGTAGTCCCTCAGCGCCGTCTCGACCGAGACGACGCCATCCAGCACATCATCTGCCACCTTCGCCGGATCGCGCTCCAGCGGATTGCCGTAGCCGCCGCCAGCCGGTCCGTAGCAGACGAACCGCCCGTCCTTGGCGACATTCATGTGCGGCACCTTCGATGGGAGCGCCTTGGGCGCGTTGCTGCCCGGCAGCAGAAGATCGAGCTTGGCCGGCATGCCTTCGCTGCCGCCTAGGAAACCCCACGGCCGATACCGATGGCCTTCGCCTTCGACCGAGGCGCCGCCGTCGCTCAGGAAGGCGAACTCGCGCACCGAGCCCAGGCCGCCGCGCCACTTGCCGGCGCCGGCCACGTCCTCGCGCAGCTCGTAGCGCAGCACGCGCAAGGGCAGATCGGTCTCGATGTCCTCGATCGGATTGTTGCGGGTGTTGGCGTAGAGCGTGTCGACGGCGTCCATGCCGTCCTTGCCCAGCCGGCCGCCATAGGAGCCCTCGAAGATCTCCATGTGCACCCAGTGCGTCTCGTCCTTGAGGCCGGAGAAGGCGATGACCTTGAGGTTGCCGATGCCGGCCGAGACATTGCCCGGCATGGCGGCCGACAGCGCCTTCATCACTGTGTCGGCGAGCTGGTTGCCCGGGCAGAAGCGGGCGATGGTGGGGGCGGGGAAGGTCGGGTTGGCCAGGCACCCCTTGGGCGCCACGATGGTGATCGGCCGGATCAGGCCGGCGTTGACCGGGATGTGGCCGTGGATCTCGGTATCGAGCAGCACCGAGCGGATGGTGAGCCAGATCGCGATGTCGGCGGTGCCTTCCAGCGGCATGTTGATCGGCCGGTCGGGCACCTGCGGCGCCGTGCCGGTGAGGTCGACCACCAGGGAGTCGTCCTTCTTGGTGATGGTGACGACGATCGGCAGCTCCTTCTTGGAAGGATCGTCGCTGTCGAGATAGCCGTCGATCGCCGTCTCGGCGCGATAGACGCCGTCCGGCAGCCTGGCGATCGCCTGGCGCATCAGCCGCTCGGCATGGTCCATCAGGGCGGTACAGCCCATCTCGAAGGTCTCCAGCCCGTAGCGCTCGACCAGCTCCGCCATGCGCTCGGCGCCGATGCGCGCGGCGGCCACCTGGGCGTCCATGTCGCCGACCACGAGGTCGGAGGCGCGGATGTTGTCGCGCACGATCTGCCACACCATGTCGTTCTTTACGCCGCGGTCGTAGACCTTGATGGCCTTGAACTGCAGGCCCTCGGCGTAAGCGTCGATCGCCTCGACGATGCCGCACGAGCCGGGCGACAGCGCGCCGATGTCGAGATGATGCGCCGTCGTGGCAGCAAAGCCGATCAGGCGTCCGGCCACGAACACCGGCACGATGAAGGCGACGTCCGGGCCGTGGCTGGCGCCGGAATAGGCGTCGTTGTGCATGACGACGTCGCCCGGCCGGAACGTGTCGCCGCGCGCCGCCAGGGTCTTCAGCACGCCGCGCACATAGCCCGGGATCGGGCCCGACTGCAGCGGCGTCGATTGCGCCGATTCGGCCAGGCCACGGCCCTCGGCGTCGACCAGAGCCGCGCCAAAATCCTCCGACTCGCGGATGATCGAGGAGTAGCTCATGCGCATGAGCTTGTAGCCCATCTCGATGGCGATGTTCTCCAGCGCGCCCTGGATCACGCTGGTGGTGATCGGGTCGATGCGGTCGGGCTTGAGCGCGGGTTGGCGGCGAGGGGCGGTGCTCATGATCTACTCCGAATCTTCTCCTCCCCCGTCATACGGGGGAGGGCAGGGAGGGGGAAGGCCACACAGGCGTTTCCGTCGTCTCGACCGGAGCGCGAAGCGCGGAGCGGAGAGACCTTCTCTCAACGATAAGCGGCCTATCGTGGAGAGAAGGTCTCTCCGCGCGGCCCTTCGGGCCTTGGTCGAGACGACGGCAAATCGCATATGCGATAGCCCTGCGTGTGACGGGGGAGGCTGAGGCGACAGTGCATGCACTGCTGTCACTCTCTGCTCCGGGCCAACGGACACTATATAGCGGGGCGCAAAAAGTCCGGGTCCCCACAATCCCTGGTCGGCCGCTAAACCTCGCATTGCACTTGACAGAACTGAGCAATGTTGTGGCGTATCTCTGCCGACACTCGCTGAGAGGTTCGGCCCCATGTCCGTTGCCTTTGGGCGCGAGGCCCCGGCCCCGCAATTGCGGGCGAGCCACGCCGATCCGGCCCTGTCGCGGCTGCGGCGGGTGGCGTTGCCGCGCGCTGCCGTCGATGAATCTCTGCGAGCGGATGGCCTTCGGCCAAAACGGGTAGCGGAAATTGCGCTAATTGCCCGGTTGGGTCCCGGCGCGAACCCCGCGCCCGGCCTGCGGCCGCGGATATGGCTAGCGGGAATTGCGGAAATCCCCCCAACCAGGCCGCGGCGCCGTGGCCGACAGGCGCTAAGCACCGGCCCTCCGCACGATCAGGTTGCCTGCCGCATCGGCCTCGAAGCCATAGTGCGGCGGGACCACGGTGGTCGAGTCCATCTGCAGCACGATCGCCGGGCCGGCAACGTGTGTGCCGACCGGCAAGAGGTCGCGGCGATAGAAGGTCGTCGGGTAGTCGGCCAGCTTGCCGTCGACGCGGAAGGTGCAGATCCCGGTCCGCACCTTCGCCGCCTCGAGCGATGTCGCCGCGCCGACCGACGGCTTGGCGATGGTGGCGGCGCTGGCCGCGCCGACCAGCCGCAGGTTCACGATCTCGATCGCCGAATCGGCGAAGTGATGGCCGTACTCGCGGCGATGGATCTCGTGGAAGGCGTCGAACGCCTGGGCCAGCGCCGCCGCGTCGATCTTGCCGTCGGGGAAGGGCACGCGGAGCTCGTAGCCCTGGCCGACATAGCGCAGGTCGCCGCGGCGCTCGAAGCCGACGCGCGCCAGATCGATGCCGTCGGCGGTGAAGCGATCGGCCAGCTCCTTGGCCATGGCCGCGAAGTCGGCATTGATGCGCGCAAGGTCGGCCGCCCCCGAGACCTGGAACGAGGTGCGGATGGCGTCGTAGCGCAGGTCGCTGATCAACAGCCCGACCGCCGAGGTGATGCCGGGATGGGGCGGCACGATCACTTCGGGCACGCCCAGCATGTCGGCCACCTCCGCGCCGTGCAGCGGGCCTGCGCCGCCGAAGGCCACCAGCGCATAGTTGCGCGGGTCGATGCCCTTCTGGACGGTGCGCGAGCGGATAGCGTTGGCCATGTTGGCGTTGATCAGGGTGATGACGCCTTCGGCCGCCTCGCGGTCGGAGAGGCCGAGCTCGCGCGCCAGCTCGCCGATCACGCGGCGCGCCGCCACCTCGTCGAGCGACATGGTTCCGCCCAGGAAGTTGCCGACATCGAGCCGGCCCAGCACGACATTGGCGTCGGTGACGGTGGGCCGCGTGCCGCCGAGGCCGTAGGCCGCCGGTCCGGGCACGGCGCCGGCCGAGCGCGGTCCGACCTTGAAGGCGCCGGCCTGGTCGACGAAGGCGATCGAGCCGCCGCCGGCGCCGATCGTGTGCACGTCGATCATCGGCACCATGACGGGGAAGCCCGCGATCCATGTGTCGCGCGCCGTCGCCTCGCCGAAGCCGCCTTCGGTGACGATGCCGATATCGGCCGAGGTGCCGCCGACATCGAAGGTGATGAGGTTGCGCCGGCCGGAGAGACCGCCCGCCCAGTCGCCGCCGATCACCCCGGCCGCCGGACCCGACAGCAAAGTGAGCACCGGCCGCTCGGCCACCATGGCGGGCGTCGCCACGCCGCCGTTCGACGCCATGATGCGCAGATCGGCCTTGAAGCCCGAGGCCTCGATCTCCGATTCGAGCCGCGTCACGTAGTTGCGCACCTTGGGGCCGACGAAGGCGTTCAGCGCCGTGGTGGTGAAGCGCTCGAACTCGCGGAACTGCGGCGACACCGACGAGGAGGTGGTGGCGAAGCAGTCGGGATATTCCTCGCGCACGATCGCCATGGCGCGCGCCTCGTGCGCCGGGTCGAGATAGGAGAACAGGAAGCAGATGGCGATGGCCTCGACGCCCGCTTCCTTCAGTTCGCGCACGGCCTGGCGCACGCCTTCCTCGTCGAGCGGCTCCAGCACCTCGCCGCGCGGCGGCACCAGCCGCTCCGTCACCGTCTTGCGATGTCGGCGCTTGACCAATGGCCTGCTCTGCCACGGGATGTCCTGCATGATCGAGTAGTGCTGCGGTCGCTGATGGCGGCCGATATGCAGGATATCGCGGTAGCCGCCGGTGGTGATCATGCCCGTGACGGCGCCGTCGTGCTCGAGGATGGAATTGGTGGCGATGGTGGTGCCGTGGAACACCACGTCGATCGTCTCGCGCGGGATGCCGTACTTGTCGCAAAGCGCCGTCAGGCCCTGCACCACGCCGCGCGAGGGGTCATCGGGCGTGGTCGAGATCTTGTGGACCGCGGTCGAGCCGGCATCCGTGTCGGCATAGACCAGGTCGGTGAAAGTCCCGCCCACATCGACCCCGATCAACCGCATCCGCTGTGCTCCCTCAACTACGCGCCGCCGAGTGTCGCGCATATTCTGGCGCGATACATCCCCCGGACAAATCATTATGAGTTGGGCTACCGTATCTGCCTTCCCGTCGTCTCGACCGAGGGCCGCAGGCCCGAGCGGAGAGACCTTCTGTCCACGATAAGCGGCCTATGGGGGCGAGAAGGTCTCTCCGCGCGGCCCGGAGTTTACCCCGAGCGAAGTCGAGGGGGGCCTTGGTCGAGACGACGGACGTTTCCCGCGTGCAATGCCCGCGCCATTCAGGGAGCTTTTTCCCCCAGCCTATTTTACAGTGCTGGCATGGGGCTTGCTTCTAGGGGGACTGTGTAAGGGGGACCATGGCGACGAAGCCCGACATCGAACTGGTGGCCGTGACCAAGCGCTTCGGCGACGCCGTCGCGGTCGACAATGTCAGCCTGCGCATCCCGGCCGGCTGCTATTGCTGCCTGCTGGGCCCGAGCGGCTGCGGCAAGACCACGACCTTGCGCATGATCGCCGGCCACGAGGAGGCGACCGAGGGCGACATCATCCTGGGCAGCGAAAACATCACCAACGCGGCCCCGGCCAGCCGCGGCACGGCGATGATGTTCCAGAGCTACGCGCTGTTTCCACACCTCGATTGCACCGACAACGTGGCCTTCAGCCTGCGCATGCGCGGCGTCGACAAGGACACCCGCCGCGCGCGCGCGCTCGACATGCTGAAGCGCGTGCAGATGGAGCCGTTCGCCGGTCGCCTGCCGGCGCAGCTCTCGGGCGGCCAGCAGCAGCGGGTGGCGCTGGCGCGCGCGCTGATCACCGACCCGCAGGTCCTGCTGCTCGACGAGCCCCTCTCGGCGCTCGATCCCTTCCTGCGCATCCGCATGCGCGAGGAATTGAAGAGCCTGCAGACGCGGCTCGGCATCAGTTTCATCCACGTCACCCACAGCCAGGACGAGGCGATGGCGCTGGCCGACCTCGTGGTGGTGATGAATCACGGCAGGATCGAGCAGGCCGCCACCGCGCGCGAGGTCTTCAACAAGCCGGCGTCGGCCTTCGTGGCGCGCTTCATCGGCGGCCACAACGTGCTGCCGGCGGCGGTCGCCCGGGCACCCAGCGAGGCGGCTTTCGTCGCCATCCGCGCCGACCGCATGAGCGTGGCCGCCGGCGCCGCGGCTTCGGTCGGCGCCTCGTCGATCGCGGGCGTGGCGCGCTCGGTCGAGTATCTCGGCTCGACCGTGCAGGTCGGCATCGACGTGATCGGCCTCGACGCCCTGTCCGCGGTGGTGCCCGAGGAGCGCTTCGACGCCGCGCCGGTGCGGCCCGGCGAGCCGGTGGTTCTGTCGTGGAAACCCGAGGACGTCCACGTTCTCGGACATTGAAGTCAACCGAAGGAGGAACAGGAGATGGCTCGTAAATTCAACGGCGCTTTCGGCCGCCGTAAGGTCCTGAAGGGCGCGGCGGGCATCGCCGGCGCGGCGCTGGGAAGCGGCGCGGTCACCGGCTTCCCGACCCTGTGGGCCCAGAACAACAAGAACATCGTGCTGCGCCAGTGCGGCACCGGCGTGTCGGCGATCAACGAGATCGCCGAGAAGTGCAAGGCCGACCTCGGCATCACACTGCAGATGACGGCGCTCGACTCCGACGCCGTCGTGCAGCGGGTGGTGACCCAGCCGAACTCCTTCGACATCGGCGACATCGAATACTGGATGATCAAGAAGGTCTTCCCGGCCAACAACCTGCAGGCGATGGACGTCAAGAAGATCAAGTACTTCGACAAGATCGTGCCGATCTTCACCACCGGCAAGCTGAAGCCCGACAGCGTGATCGCCCAGGGCACGGCGCCCAACACGGTGAGCTTCGTCGAGGGCGCCGGGTCGACCAAGTTCGCCAAGGGCCAGACCCAGTGGTTCACCATCGTGCCGACGATCTACAACGCCGACACCCTGGGCATCCGGCCCGACCTGGTCGGCCGCAAGATCGACAGCTGGAAGGACATCCTCGACCCCAAGTTCAAGGGCAAGACGTCGATCCTGAACATTCCTTCGATCGGCATCATGGACGCCGCGATGATCTGCGAAGCGGCCGGCATCGCCAAGTATGTCGACAAGGGCAACATGACCAAGCCGGAGATCGACAAGACCATCGATTTCCTGATCAAGACCAAGAAGGACGGCCAGTTCCGCGCCTTCTGGAAGACCTTCGACGAGTCGGTGAACCTCATGGCCTCGGGCGAGGTCGTGATCCAGTCGATGTGGTCGCCGGCGGTGTCGGCGGTGCGCGGCAAGGGCGTGCCCTGCACCTACCAGCCGCTCAAGGAAGGCTACCGCGCCTGGGGCGGCGGGCTCACGATGGCCAAGCACCTGCAGGGCGCGCAGCTCGACGCGGCCTACGAGTACATCAACTGGTACCTGTCAGGCTGGACCGGCGCCTTCCTCAACCGCCAGGGCTACTACTCGGCGGTGCTCGAGACGGCCAAGGCCAACATGACGCCCGACGAGTGGGGCTTCTGGATGGAAGGCAAGCCCGCCCAGGGCGACATCAAGAACCCGCAGGGCCAGGTGGTCGAGAAGGCCGGCGCGGTGCGCGACGGCGGCTCGTTCTACGAACGCATGGGCTCGGTCGCCTGCTGGAACGCCGTGATGGATGAAGACCGCTACATGGTCCAGAAGTGGAATTCGTTCATCGCCGCTTGATCTTTGCTGGGGGCGCGCCACTCCAGTGGCGCGTCTTCCTCCTTCATTTATGCAAGAAAGAGATCGCGCGACTGGAGTCGCGCGCCCCCAGCCCCCAATGAAACGCGTTTCCGCCTGGATCACCTACCTGCAGGTGGCGCCGTTGGCGCTGGTGTTCCTGCTGTTCCTGGTCGTGCCGATCCTCACCATCGTCGTGGTGAGCTTCTTCGACTACAACACCACCCAGATCATCCCCGACTTCCTGATCCAGAACTACGAGGAGCTGCTGTTCTCGCCGGTCACCTGGCGGACCTACGCGCAGACCGTCGAGTTCGCCGTCATCACCTGGGTGCTGACGCTGCTGATCGGCTTCACCGTCGCCTATTTCCTGGCCTTCCATGTCCGCTCGGCGACCTGGCAGACGGTGCTCTTCCTGGTCTGCACCATCCCGTTCTGGACCTCCAACGTCATCCGCATGATCTCGTGGATCCCCTTCCTCGGCCGCAACGGGCTGGCCAACACCACCTTGCTGCAGCTCGGCCTGATCAGGGAGCCGCTCGAGTTCCTGCTGTTCTCCGACTTCGCCGTCGTGCTGGCCTATGTGCACCTCTACACGCTGTTCATGGTGGTGCCGATCTTCAACTCGATGATGCGCATCGACCGCAGCCTGCTCGAGGCCGCGCGCGACGCCGGCGCCACCGGCTGGCAGGCGCTGCGCTTCGTCATCGTGCCGCTGTGCAAGCCCGGCATCGCCATCGGCTCGATCTTCATCGTCACCATCGTCATGGGCGACTTCGTGACGGTGCGCATGATGAGCGGCGGCCAGAGCGCCTCGGTCTCACTGATGATGGTGAACGCCATGTCGCTGCTGCAGTATCCGGCGGCGGCGGCCAATGCCGTGGTCCTGCTGCTGCTGGTGCTGTTCACCGTCGCCGCCATGATGCGCATGGTCGACATAAGGAAGGAGCTCTAGAGGTGATGCACGGCCGCCGCGGTCCCGGTTTCTGGCTGCTCGCCGGCTTCTTCGGCCTGTTCGTGCTGTTCCTCTACGGGCCCACGATCACCATCCTGGTCCTGTCGTTCCAGGGTCCGACGGGCGGGCTCACCTTCCCGATGCAGGGCGTGTCGGTGCACTGGTTCGGCAACCTGTTCGAGAAGCAGATGGTCGGCGACTTCGCCGGTTCCTTCGAGCGCTCGATGATCCTGGGCGTGGCCGCCATGCTGGTGACCGTCGTCGCCTCGTTCTCGGCCGGCCTCGCCTTCCGCACGCGCTTCCACGGCTCGGCGCTGATCTTCTATCTCGCCATCGCCAGCCTGATCGTGCCCTCGGTCCTGGTCAGCCTGGGCATCGGCCTCTTGTTCCGCGTCGTGGGCTGGGACCCCGCCTGGTACACCTCGGCCTTCGGCGCG
>Ga0210403_10005302_pt1 | contig 10962 bp, 11 predicted proteins | sample IncBWC19MmetaG_FD_150863 | JGI IMG/M metagenome (GOLD analysis project Ga0210403, IMG submission 150863) | Forest soil microbial communities from Barre Woods Harvard Forest LTER site, Petersham, Massachusetts, United States - Inc-BW-C-19-M | ecosystem: Environmental > Terrestrial > Soil >... | reverse complement strand
GGGTCCTCCACCCTAACCAACGACAGAATACGATTCGCGCAGGTTCGCGCGTATTGTCAAGATTGACAGGTCTCGCAAAAACTCGCGAGACCTCCATCTTCGATCCCTCACCGAACACAGAGATAGTTTACATGCGCCGCGCGGAGGATCGACGGCGCGTTGCCGAAAAATAGAGGTCCTGCTGTATGCGCATGAATCTGCAACTGGAATGGCCGGGCGTAGCTCTCGGAAATCCATTTGCCTATTTGAGGGTGATGCTCACGCCAAACAGTACCCCGGACGTCGCGGTGTCTAGGTACGCGCCTGAAGCGCGCCGATAGTCAAAGTAGAGGTAACGGTAACCGGCTTGCAGCGCCAGCGCAGGTTTGATCCGGTAACCGAGAAGACCAAAAATCTGGTAATCCATTTGGGATCCGGCGCCCCAGCCGCCCACGTCACCTCCAACCGTAACTTCCACTTTGGGAGTCAGAATTCCAGTGATGCGTCCTCCAACCAGCGGGTCCACCCAGCTCTGCGACCCGGAGAAATTCAGAGTGTTGGTAGTAAACGACAAATTCTCCCCGAAGTACCAGTAGCGGAATCCCGCGAGTGCATCAATCTTGAGCCTCTCGGAATCAATCAGCCGATAACCGATCTTCTGAGTTAGGAAGAATTCGGTCGCGTGTAGGTTCGCAACTCCCTGGCCAGGGGTGTTGGGGAGTGCTCTATCAGATCCCAGCCGGATCCAAAAGATATCGAGCGGCATCACGATCCGCTTGTAACGAGGTTCTACCACGCCCATTAACCCAATCCGGAAGTGCGAAAGAAGGTCACCCGGAGACGCACTGAAACCGATTTCCCTGCCATTCGGGCCGGCAATATTTCCGTGGACTCCCGGGAACCACAAGTAGGGCGACACCGTGAAGTGCCAGTCGCTTGCGGAAGCGGCACTGGCGTCAGTTGCAATAGCACCGCCACCGGGAGTTACCGCGGCGGGCGCGGCGTCGGAAGCCGTAGCAGAGTCCGTGGCCGCGACAGTCGCGGCCGAGCTCGAGGAGCTGGACGCAGGATTGTCACCAACAGCAGCGCTGGCTGATGGAGAAGTCGCTTGAGCGCGAGCCGGGAGCGCGTTCGCGAGCAACAGCAGTCCCAAGACTATCGCGGATACCGTGAATCTCTGATTTGCGCTCAAGAGAAACTCCTCGTTCTGCTTTTCGCCAGCCCGCGTGCTGTCGACTAACTGAATTGCTAATTCTGTGCCTCGCGCGCAGTGGAGATAATTGTCAGAAGTAACAATCCGCACGCGGCTGCGCTCGCCTGCCAGGCCTAGAAAAAAAGGTCCAGTATTAGACCTATAGCGTTCACCTGCTGATTCGGGCGCTTGCCCGTGTTGTTCTCGTGCTCATAGTAAGGATCGAATTCGATGTGCTTGTTCACCGGCAGCAAGCAACCCGCATACAGATTAGTGGAGCTGATTTTTGCGTACTGACTCTCGTAGAAAAGTTCGGCGCTCACGTAAGGCGCTGGATGGTAGTCTCTGATCGTGAAGCTCCGTTCGGCCGTTAGCCGATTGCGATAGCGCCAGACGAACTTGCCGGGAGACCAATCAAGATCGGCGCGGTTTCTATCGGTAACCAGAATACGAGCCGTAATGGGAACGTGAAAAGTGAGGACGGGTTCCAGCCGATTGATCGTCGGTTTTCCCGGTGACGGGACAACGCGGTATCCGACCGCCAGCACCAACGGCCTGGATTTCGCATCGTCCAGATCGAAAAGGGTGACGTTTTTCAGCTTGAGCAACGGCTTCAAATAGAACTCTACGCTGGGTCCCATTTCCGCTTGCGTAGGATCACCACCTTCTCTGGTTTCCTTCGCTTGAAAAAGAAATCGCACATTGGGATTCAGTTTGAAATTAGCATCGATTTCGGGCAGGAATTCCGTCGTTGATGTTTGAGCGTGCAGGCAAGAACAGCGCAACAACAAAATAAGAGCTGCCATCAGCCATCGGCCACGAACGCATTTCATCTCTTGATCTTTTCAGAAAACCCAAGGCGCTCGGGAATCGCGAGCTGCAAAGGAGAAGACGTGCCGCTTCACACCTGTCTCGCCTTTAGGGTGCGGCCGCGGTGGTGGCCATCGATCTGCGTAGTCGAATCGATGGCTATAATCCAATATCCACTCCAGTCCGTGAGGAGCGTTGGAGACAGTGAAACGATACACGGCTCTGAACTATATGCTTTTGGCCGGGCCGCTTCATCGAGAAGCGGCCCGGGGTTTTTCGCAATCGAACATTCAACTATTTACCGGCCCCAGAAGCACCTTGGGAGACCGCGTCAAGGAACTGAGTGACCGTAGGTCCGCCGCTCGCCTGGCTCGGCGGATATTCCTTAAAGTTCCCCAGGAACTGGCTCACAATAACCGTCGCGGGCACCATCGCCCACAGCTTTTCGCCCCAACATCTGCCGTAATTCATCGACTCGTCCTGATAGCGCTCCCACGGGTCCTGCCGCAAATTGGTTACGCTAGGAGCCTGCGTGCTCGATGCCTCGCCCGTGAACAGGTTGCCTTTGATGGTCTTAAAGCTGACCTTCCACTGGTCATATCGCGTGGCCATGAGGTCAGCGGTGTTGCTGAAGTAGAAAAACTCGTGCCGTGGACCTGCCGCGACTTCGCCCTTGAAGTAGGGCATAAAGTTGTAACCGTCCAGGTGAGTCCTGAACGTGTTGTCGCCCACGGTCACGCCCTTCAGAAGCTTGTCTTTCATGTCGGGTTCGCCGGCCGCAGCAACTAGTGTCGGCAACCAGTCCTCCATCGCCATGATGTCGTTTACAACGATGCCGGGCTTAACGACGCCGGGCCACTTGACCAACATCGGGACGCGGAATCCACCCTCGTAGGTAACGCCCTTCTCACCGCGAAAAGGTTGATTGCCGCCGTCCGGCCAGGTAAAGATTTCCGGACCGTTGTCGCTGGTGAACAACACGATGGTGTTGTCGGCGATTCCCAGGTCATCGATCTTTTTGAGGAGCTCTCCGACCTCCCAGTCCAGCTCCATCATGCCGTCGGCGTAAAGACCGAATCCGCTCTTGTTCTGCCAGTTCGGAGAGAGGTGAGTCCAGACATGCATGCGGGTGGAGTTGTGCCAAAGAAAAAACGGCTAATTGGCCTTCGCTGATCGTTCCATGAAATCTGTAGAATGCTGGACGAGTACCTGCTCGATATCCTCCATGTTAGTCGTCGCTTTCGGATCCATATTTGGATGCGGAGGCAATGGACCTTCGTCCTTGATGACCTGCTTGCCGACCCTGCCAAAGCGCGGATCAATCGTGGGATCGTCCACGTTGGACGCCGTGGTTGAGAGAATGTCGCGAGGACCGAAACGATCCTTGAAATTGGCCATCTTTGGATCGTCGTACTCGTACGGCTCCTCCATGGCATTCAAGTGGTAAAGAATTCCGTAGAACTCATCGAAGCCATGTGCCGTGGGCAGAAATTCATTGCGGTCGCCAAGATGGTTCTTGCCGATCTGAGCGGTGGCATAGCCGAGCGGCTTGAGCAGCTCGGCAATCGTAGGATCCTTATCCTGTATCCCTTGTCTCGCGCCGGGCAGACCGACCATCAACAGACCGGTGCGAAAAGGCGTCTGCCCGAGGATAAACGCCGCGCGCCCTGCCGTGCAGGATTGCTGGGCATAATAATCTGTGAACAGGGCGCCTTCACTTGCGATGCGGTCAATATTCGGCGTGCGCCCGCCCATCATGCCGCGATGATAAGCACTGATGTTCCAGATGCCCACATCGTCCGACATGATCACGCCGATGTTGGGTTTCTTCGCCTGCGCTGGAGCGGAGGGCGCTGCGGCCAGCCCCAGGAACACGAGCAACGCTGCGACAACAAGAATCAAATTCCCGTTACGCTTCATGTGTGCTCTCCTCAACTTTTTTCTCTTCCTGAGGAAAAACGGGAGGGTTGATTCCTTCACTCCAGAGTCATGGCGCAGGTTCAGAACCGCGGAGATACTGGCCTCCAAGCGCCGGAGGTGTAATTGTCAGAACTGACAATCTCACGGCGCGTGATCGCAACCGGCACGTCGCTACGACGGATATTTCTTGAACATCTTGGCGACCGCTTTGTCCACCAGCTGCATATTTTTCTGCGAGTTCTTTTCGTTCAAGGTGCCTTGCCCGACGCCGCGCCAAACCAATTCTTTGGCTTTTACATCGTAAATATCCACGATCAACGTTCCGGTCACGTTCTGCTCCGGAGTAATGCCGCCCATTCCGCCACCGATCCCGCGCATTCCCCAAGCCTGGTACGAGGTCTGCGTCTTCATTCCACCGCTGCCCACTACGATCAAATCGGGGTTCTCTGACTCCTGGACCAACTTGAGGCCCTTGCTCTGCATCTGTGTGTTGATCTGGGTTTTCGCTTCCTGCGCCAGAAATGGACTAGCGATCTGGTTGGGGTTCTGCTGTTGTCCCCAGGCGTAGGTGTGATATTGGGAAAAAGTTGCGTTGGGACTCGAAGTCACATACACATCTTGTGCGGAAGCCGCGGTAAAGGTGAGACAAATTAGAAGCGGCAGAGAGAGAAGCAATCGTGTTTTCATCGCATTTTCCTTTTGCAAATCGGTTTTAGTGAAAGCTGCCAGGAAATCATTCTCGAATCGTTGACTCCGTGCTTTGCGAGCGAACGATCACCCACCTGCCGTCGCGCTTAACAAAGACATCCATCCAGGCATATTTCCCGCTGGAGTCTTTTCCATCGGCGGTGGCGCTTTTTTCGGTGTTGCTGCCCTGGACGACAGCAACACTCCCCAACACCTTCACATCCATGGGCCCGAATTCGAAAGACTCAAGTTTCGCCGTGCCGGACTTCATCTCCGCCAAGTGCTTCTTCTTCGTTTCCCTGACGCCGTCGTAACCGATGCCGATCCAATCGTCGGCGAGGATCTCGCTAACTTTGTCAGCATCACCGGCTTTCACCGCATCAACCCAGTCGTGTTCGATTTGCTTGACGGCTTCCGCCACGCTCGGGCCTTTGGCCGGCGGCGTCTGGCTTTGCGCGAGGGTTAGCCCAACGCAGGCCGACACTAGCAAAACCGCCGCTACGAGTTTCATCGTTTTTCTCTCCTATTGGAATTCAAGCCGCGTCTATTTGCGATGTTCAAAGTGACGGCCAGCCGTGATCGGCATCGCTGAATCCTTCAGTACAACGCACAGCTGTACCTGCTTAAGGCGTGTCCGCTTGAGACGGAAAGCAAGACGTAAATGTATGACCAGCCAGCGCCTCATTCATCGCCGGCACCAAGTCCGAGTCCATCAGTACCTTGATCACGTATCCCAGCCCGCCGGCGGCCCGGCAGGTGTTCAGGATGTCCTGATCCTCGTGAACCGTGAGAAATACGATTTTGGCTTTGTTACCTAGCCTCGTAAGTTCTTCTGCGACTTCGATTCCACTCATTACTGGCATCGAGATGTCTAAAACCACCAAGTCGGGTTTGAGCTTCAGCGTTGCTTCCAGAGCCGCTCGGCCATCGGAAACCGTGTCAACGACATCGAATGACTCGCGTAACAATGCGGCCACGGTACTCAACACGGGAGCGAGATCATCCGCGACTAACACCCGTTTTCGAGTCATGAGAGCTCATCCCTGAGCTGTTTTCTAGACCTCCACCAAGGATCTGGGACGCCGGTGCGACGTGAGAGGCTCAGCGATCTCGGCCTTCGAGTTCATCTCGGTCAGCGTGGAGGTAGGCATCCACGGCTATCTTGGGCGCGATTCGCGCGACTGGATATTGGCAAAATTAACAGTAAGGTAGAAAAACGGTATTCGTTAGACGGAGATGATTTTGCTCTTGATGGCGTACTGAACGAGTTCGGCGTTGGTTTTGATCTGCAAGAGTTCCATGGCGTGGTATTTGTGCGCGGCGACAGTGCGGGTGGTTATCTTCAGCACGCTAGCTGCTTCTTTCATGGTGCGACCCTCTGCCAATAGCTGGATGACTTCCCGCTCTCGTCCGCTTGGTCCAGGGGCGTGCTCGCGAGACTTGGGCTCTCGCAATGAGATGCTCGTCAAACCCTTGGCGGCGCGGGGAGTTAGATATTTACCTCCCTTCAGCACTTTTTCAATCGCGTCAATCAACTCGAAGCCCGCCGCCTGCTTCAGGAGAAACCCCGATGCCCCTGCGCGAAAAGCCTCCCCTACTAGATAAGGGTCCTCATTCATGGTCATGAAGATAAGTTTGACGGCAGGCATCTTCTGTTGAAGCTTCCTCGCGGCGTCCAGCCCATTTAACTGGGGCATGGCAATATCGAGCACGATGACGTCGGGTCGCAACTTCTCGGCAGCTTCCAGCAGCGAGTGACCGTTGGTCACCGCGCCGACTACTTCACAGCGGGGTTCCAGTACGCTCTTCAGCGCATCCATCAACATCTGATGGTCATCCGCCAACAGTACACGTATGCGTTTCATGATCTTGTTCCTCCCGCGGTAGTTATGCTTGCATGGGACTCATCAACGGAGACCGAGAGTGGAACCTCGGCAAGAATTTCTGTCCCCCGCGTAGGCGCGGATTGCACCGACAGCCTTCCGCCGACCAAACGAAGCCGCTCGCGCATTCCGACAAGTCCGATTCCCACGTCTTTGTTGCTGAGAGAGACATCAAAACCGAGGCCGGCATCGACGATCCGCAGGCGGATTTCATTGTTCGCGTTGCAAAGTTCCACCTGGGCTTGCTTCGCTCGACTGTGTTTAACCACGTTGCTCAGCGCTTCCTGGGCGACTCGGAACAGACACAGCGCCACATCCTTCGAGATTTGCGGAGCAACGCCGTGGTCCGTGAACTCCACCTGAATCCCATACTTTTCGCTGATCTCATCGCAAAGTCCCATGACAGCCGGCCCTAGACCGACGTGCTGCAGCTTGCTGGAATGGAGTTGATGGGACAGACGATGGACGTCAGAAGATATTTCCTGGGTGCGATTCCACAATTCCCGCACGAGGGTTCGTTCCTCCGCTTCTGACTCGGGCCGCTTGTTCCATAGGCGCGAAAGTCCGATACCCAGCAATGCCAATCGCTGGCTGAAGTCGTCGTGCAGCTCTCTGGCGATGCGTCCGCGCTCTTCCTCTTGCGCGGTGATCAGCCGCCCGCTCAACAATTCAAGCGACTCGGCTGCTGCCTTACGCTCCGTGATGTCCACACATGTGCCGATGTAACCGTAGAAAGACCCATCGGGTTCGAATCTAGGCACGCCATAATCAACAATCCAGCGATAGGCTCCGTCGAAGCGTCTCAGACGATACTCCATCTCAAATTCCACCCGGGCGTCAAAAGCGTCGGAGTAGATGCCGAGACAACGATCCAGATCGTCCGGATGCACGCCAACGGCCCAACCTATTCCCATCTCTTGTTCGAGGGTTCGACCGGTGAAATTCAGCCAGCTCTGATTGAAAAAAGTGCAGAGTTTTTCGGTCCCGGCCATCCAGATCAGCACCGGCGCTGAGTCTGCGACCCGACGAAAACGTTGTTCGCTCTCGCGCAGCGTCTGCTCTGCTCGCTTACGATCAGTAATGTCCAGCACTTCGGCAACGAAATACTGAGGATTCCCGTGGATATCCCGGATCAACGAAGCACTGCACTCCCCGCACAGTACTTTTCCATCTTTGTGCAGACAGCGCTTTTCCACGCCCTGGAAGCTGGCGCCGTCCGCCAGTGCTTGGCTCAACCTCTGCGAAAAACTCGGCCAGTCATCCGGATGAGTGACCGATTCAACCGTCTTGCCCAGAAGTTCCTCTTGTGTATATCCGATGAAGCTGGAAAAAGCCTGATTGCCGGCAAGAAAACGGCCCTCCGGTGAAACGATCGCCATTCCCATGCCAGCATCACGGAAGACACTGCGGAATTTTCCCTCGCTTTCCCCCAACTCTTCGGTTGTCCGCTTCCGCTCCTCGACAACGGCTGCGAGGACCATGAAAGGCGCAGCCGCGAAGAATAAGAAAAGCTGCAGCGACAACACGCTGTTGATGGGTTCTGAGTCGGTGAATGGGCCTCGGCCGTGGGTCGCGCCCCAAATCGACAACACTGCGATTAAGATTACCGAACTGCTGACGCCAGTCGATCCGAAACGCAACGCTGACCACAACATGAACGGCACCAGGGTATAAAGCAGTGCCGGCGGGCTATTTCGCCCTGGAGCGACGAACGCAAGATATCCGAAGAACACCAGCCCAACGGTCAATGCAGCGGCTTCCAGGTAATAAGCGCGCGATCTCCGGCCTCCGTCCGATCCTTTGCCCACCCAGCTAAAAAAGGCAGGCATCAGGGTAAGAAATCCTAGTGATTCCGAAAAGAAGCTTGTCCTCCAATTAATCCAATAGTCCCCAGGGACGGCCAGCGCTCCGACAAAAGCTCCCGCCGCCGGCGCGAGGATCACCGCGAACAACGAAAACTTTGCCAAGGCTCTTACGCTATCCAGCCGCGGTATTCCGACGAAAAAATAGCTGAGACACGCAAGGGCGGTGAAGACCTCCACAATGTCCGCCAAAATGAGCCCAATAATCGACCGCGTCAGCACGCCCCTTTGTACGTCGTAGAAAACAAACACAGCTAAGGCCGCCAAGATGAGCGCCGGCCATCTTCTTCGTGGGACCAGCAGCAACACCGAAACCAGCAGCACGCAACCCGGCCAAAGCGGCGAAAGCATTTGCGGACGGAGAACCAATGCGCCGCCTAGTTTTGAAGCGAAGTAAGAAAGGATGGTAATCAGGCACACCAGGATCGCAGTGTGAAAGGTGGAATCATCGTCGAGGAAACTCGATGAGCGCCGTAAAGAACCAGCTTCCATCATCTGCCTCCGATCTAAACGTCAGCGGCGAACACCGAGGCTTCCGTCAACTGACGCGCCGACACCCACGGGAAAGGAATGCCTCAAGCAGGCACTCCGACTGTTGCAATTCGTTCTGTTTTGGTTTTGCTCGGCGTAACAAAATTACCGGCGATTCGCATCGCCGATACGATTTGAAAACATCCCCGGTCAAGCGTTAAGTCCGATCGCTGGTCGCAGAGTGTACCACGAGGCAAAGCTGCTAGTGTTAAAAATGGCACACTTCTTAGAATGCTCCCATCGTTATAGGGAGAGTAATAGCGAGACGTACAGCCATGCCTTCTCGGACGCCGATTCTAAGCTACTCGTGGAGGACAACATTGAGGAGCGAACTGCGCACCTTCAAGCCGCCGTTGTCTTCGATGCAGCCAAGCTTTTTGAATCTGTTCAAGAAAACGTTCACGTGCGAGCGGCTGGTACCGATCATTTCCGCCAGAGTCTGTTGATTTACACCTGCGATCAGAATGTCCGACCTGCCTTCCTTTCCAAAACGGGCTAGCAATAAGCGCGTTCGTGCTAGCCGCCTTTCGGTTGAATTGAAAAGTTGATCAACCAAGTCCGACTGCGTGCGCTTGTCGCGACCCACCGCGTACGCAACAAACATGTCCGAAAACCTGTGCTCTTCGTGGAGCGTACGCAGCATCTCGCGCTTTGCGATCTTCAGGACGGTGCAGCGAGTGGTTGCAATTGCCGTCATCATGTGGAAAGGCTGATCCGAAGCGATGCATCCCTCACCGAAGAAATCACCTGGGCCGAGCAATGCTATGGTCGCTTCCTTACCTTGATTGGAGACTACGCTCAGCCGCGCGGTCCCGTCCTGAATGTAAAACACAGCGTCCGCACGTGCTCCTTGCGAGAAGATGATTTGTTTCGGGCTGAACTGAAGAGTCGTCCTGCCAATGCCAGCATTCGTCAAAAAGGCCCAGGGATCAAATACCTTGCTTGGCTTTTGCGTCTTGCGTCGTCGGCCTGGGAAACCGGCTAGGCGATGACACGACGAACTCCCGAGAGCCCTAGCGGGCACAGATTTTTGCGGTGATTATAACAACAAAATTTTAGAGCGGCGATAACTCCTTCTTCTTGGAGTTGGAACCGCGGTTGCATTGTTGGGCGGCCGAACTTGCCGGAAGTCATCCCACGGCTCGGATTCAAATCAGCACTGTCATTAATGACAATTCCATTGGGCCGTCCCCTCGATCAATCATCGGACTTTCCGGCGCCGGGAGCTCCAGCCAGTGTGGGCGCAGCCATGGGTGGGATGAGGTGAAGGGTGAAAAGTGCCTAGCGCAACCGGGAAGACGCTATGAATGCCGAGGGTCCTAAGGCGGCGACTCTGAAGCAAAAGGCCACGCACGAATTGCGCGAGTTTGCCGTGATCTCCTTGTATCTAGCCTTATTTTTTTGCGCCGTTGCGACCTACAGCCTGCTCCTGTTAAACCAGTTTCACGTTTCGTATTTCATTTATTGCACAGCGTTGATCAACGCTCTGGTAATCGCCAAAGTCATTCTCATCGGCGAATACGCGCACCTTGGCAAGAAACACGAATCCAAGCCATTGTTTCAGTCGGCACTGCATAAGGCGTTTCTATTTAGCTTGCTGGTGTTCGCCTTTCACATTGTCGAGGAAGCGATCAAACGACGCTGGCATGGCGAAAACTTTGCAACCGCGTACCACGGGATACGCGTCAACGAGCTCCTTGCCCGCAGCGTCGTCATATTTTGCACTTTCCTTCCACTGTTTGCATTCCGGGAATTGCGCAGGGTACTGGGCGAGGACAATTTTCGATCCCTGTTCTTCCGAACTGGAGCGACAACGAAAACAGACGCAGATTGACGAGAGCTGGTTATTGAGCGACGGCTGGCAACACGTCTTTGACGCAGCGGAAGCCGAGGTGATTCGTCCCTGTAGTCACCTCGCCTTTGCCCCGAGTGCCCACCATGTAGCGTGAACAATACTGATCGGTGCACAAAAACGAACCTCCCCGTTGGGTTTTCTTTCGTTCGTTCGGTTCGCTGGGGTCGTAGGGCGAAGCCGGGCCCTTGGGATTTCGCGCCACACCGCGGACAGATGCCAATTGCTGGTAGTATTCCGGGCGAT
>Ga0210403_10005301_pt1 | contig 10963 bp, 6 predicted proteins | sample IncBWC19MmetaG_FD_150863 | JGI IMG/M metagenome (GOLD analysis project Ga0210403, IMG submission 150863) | Forest soil microbial communities from Barre Woods Harvard Forest LTER site, Petersham, Massachusetts, United States - Inc-BW-C-19-M | ecosystem: Environmental > Terrestrial > Soil >... | reverse complement strand
GCAGAAGGAACAGCATTGATAGTAGCTGTAACATTTGTTTGTGTACTCGTACACGAACCGTTGGTGATGGCCACGGAGTATTGCGTTGTGGTAGAAATAGTTGGGGTAGTATAAGTACTATTGGATTGGCCGGGAACAAGCCCGTTAACATCATACCACAAATAATTTCCATTGCTGCCGCCAGAAGCAGTGAGCGTTAGACTACCCGGACCGCAACTGCTCACACCAGGTGCTGATGGAGCTACAGGGACAATATTGATAGTGGCGTTAACCGCTACTTTTGAACTGTTACAAGTTCCGTTAGTGATGGCCACAAAATAGATCATTGTAGCGGCGAGAACAGGCGTTGTATAGATGGAATTAACCTGCCCCGAAATCACTATAGAACTTGGATCATACCAGATATAATTTCCGTTGGAGGCTCCCGACGCGGAAAGTATTATACTTCCCGAACCACAATTGCTTCCATCAGTTGTGGCGGGAGCCGCGGGAACTGCATTGATAGTTGCAGTAACAGCAGTCGAAGGACCTGTGCAAATTCCATTGGAGATGGCTACGTGGTAAATAGCTGTTGCAGCGAGAACAGGTGTCGTATAGGTAGGATTAGTTTGTCCCGAAATCACCGCTGAACTTGGATCGTACCATATGTAATTTCCGTTGGAGCCACCGGAAGCCGTGAACATTACACTTCCAGAACCGCAGTGGCTTACGTTCGAAGTCACCGGAACAGCGGGCACTGCATTGACGGTGAGTGTAGATGCATTGGTCGTTACTTGATTGGCGAAATCTCCGTTTACTCGACATCGATAAAATCCAGCTCCAAAATTACCTGTAGTGTTCACCGATAGTGTTGAGGTTGCGACATTGGTGTAACCACCGATGTTGGTGATGTCGGCATAAGGAGCAATTCCGTCAGAGGAATATTGCCATTGATAGGTGATATTCGTCGTGCCTGAAGCTGCTACTGTGAATTGACCTGTGTTGCCATCGCAAACTGCAGCATTTGTAGGCTGCGTATTAACTGCGATGACCGGCACAACAATATTGTTTTGAAAAACCATCAACGCATTCCCAATCGTGCTGCTATTGGCAACAATTAAAATGTCTGGTTTCTGGTCTGAATTAATGTCAGCAATATTTAATGCCTGCGGACTTCTCGAAAGAGTGGTGTTAATGCCGGCTGCAAAATTTATATTACCAGGCGTACTGTTATTTTTAAGGACGGTGAATGATGGTGTTCCTGGATTTGGTTGATGAATCACGACAATTTCAGCTAGCCCGTCTCCGTCCAAATCCTGCGACACGAGATTATACGCCCAGGAAGCAGAAGTAAGATTTACGGGTGGGGCAAAGCTGATGGTACCAATAGTGCTTTTGTTTATACAAACCGAAACATAATTAATGGTACTGCTAAAATAGGAGATAGCAATATCAGTTTTCCCGTCACCATCAAAATCACTGGCTGTTATTCCCCTTGGAGAACTTGCCGTTGTGACGTTGGTGCCTGTTGAAAAGGACGAGGCGGTGATTGGCCCATTTACGGCAAGGTTCAAGTACGAAGTAAAAAGGTTGCCAGCTGTAGAAGTCACTACAACATCGTCGTATCCGTCACCATCAAAATCAGTTGCCACAATACCAACGTAGTTATTGGCGGTTGGCAAGTACGTGGGATTAGCAAGAGTTGGAAAGTTTGTTCCGTAGACAAACGGCCCCTTTGTACTTAGATTTTCGACGACGGCGACATTGCCGGTGGTCAGGGCCAGATCAAGTTTACCGTCTTTATTGAAATCCGAATATGCGCCATAGCCGAAAGCGGGGGCTGAAGTGGCAATACCACCGGGTCCGGATGCAAATGAGATAGCGCCGGTCGAACTTGTGTTTTGCAAAAGTGCGCCCCCTACATCGAGGTCGACTTTACCATCGCCGTCAATATCAAGGGCAAGCACATTGTAGTAAACATTATAGGGCGCAGCTATCTTTGACAAGGAAGAGGATGAGATCGATTGGCCGACGGAATTTGCATTGAGGAAAACATCCCCTCCTGAACTTTCTCCAGTAACCACATCCATTTTTCCATCGTCGTCAAAGTCTGCCACTTCCAAAATATCCTTTGGACTAAAACCCATAGCAAAATCGACGCTAGGGCCGAATGAAGAACTGTTGATAACGCGAGCGGTATTAAATGTTGAATTGACGTAAGGGCTAACAGCGGCAAGTGCATGATTGGTGAGGATTAATTTTCCGCCGATTGCACCCAAAGGGTTTGTTGTCGTGACGGACGTATTGGAAGATGCTGTAACTGAAGAATTTATTTTATTCATTCTAACTGAGGGAGTAGAATTTCCCGTCATCATCAAATTGCCATTGACCGTTATTGAAGCGCTCACGTTTGCCGGAGAGGGTGTGACGCTTACAATCGACGGTGCGGGAAAACTTTCGTTGTGAAAGATATTTATTCCATTCTGTGAGGTTACGTTTCCTGTATGAACAAAAGCAACTTCCGGCTTGTTGTCACCATCCAGATCTGCAATTATCGGAGTGGAATGACCGGCGGAAGTTCCTTGAAACGGAACAAGTGGAAAAAATGAGTTTGCGCTTAAAGATCCAGTAGCGCCCACGTTTTGCAGCACCCCGAGGTCAGAATTGCCCGATATGACAACATCAGGCTTGCCGTCCGCATTCATGTCACCTACTGAAATTCCATTTGTAGCTGTAAACGACAAGCTGTTAGCGACTTGAAAGGTGGCGCCAAAAGACGAGGCATTGAAAGTCGAACCCGAATAAATGTTCTGGGCAAAATAAATGTAAAAAGCGCCGTTCGTGCTCCACAGCAAGTCGGGCTTATTGTCAGCGTCGAGGTCGGCGACGCGAACGATCGAGGCGTTCGGAGTGGTGAGTGAAAAGGGAGCATTAAAAGTAATCGCGCCACCAGTGCTTGTATTCTGATAAATCTCAAATGCTCCTCCTAGCCCGGCGATGATCTCAGGCTTACCATCGGCATTCAAATCACCGGTGGTAAGACCGGTGTGGGCCAGGGTAGTACCTGCCAAGAAACCATAAGCGAAATTAATATTCCCCGGTGAGCTCAAGTTTTGATTTATCCAAAGTCCTCCGGGCGAAGTTCCCGTGGTGTACGCAAAGTCCACGCGCCCATCGCCATCATAGTCGCCCAACGTCATTCGCAGCTGTGATGAATAGTATGGATAGCCAAAAAACTGCGGGCTATTGAAGGAAATATTACCCGATGTGCTAGTGTTTCGGAAGACCGCCAGATATCCAGCGCCTCCCCCCGATGAGGTAACAGCAACAACGTCGAGCATTCCATCTGAGTCAACATCAGCTACCGACAGCAGTCCTAAGTTCGGTGAGCCTCCCGGAATACCGGAAAAGTCTGGCAAGGTTATGGCAGCACTGAAAGATGATGAAGAAACAGTTCCGCCCGTTCCCAGATTTCTGAACACGTAAATGGCCGGCGTATGTGAAATCCCATCTTCAGTTGTCACCAAATCAATCCAGCCATCGCCGTCGAAGTCACCTTTGTCCATTCCCCCATCATTGTTGTAAAGGTCAGCCATAGGCAACAGGGCCTTAGTACCCTGTAACATCGTCGATGGAATTATTCTTCCTCCGAAGTCTTTGTTGTTATCAAAGAGCAAATTGAAGTTTTGTCCGCTCGTGGCCTGCAGTCCTGAAGTGAGGTTTATTGCTGTTATTGGGCCATCGGCAGCACTTTTAGGCACCGTTACGATGAGTTGCGTTGCAGACGCGCCAGTGACTGTTCCTTTCATCCCATTGAAGTAAACAATATTCTGTGTTGCTATCGCATCAAAATTTGACCCAGCAATAGTTACCGTCGATCCTGCTAATGCAGAAATTGGAGAGAAGGAAGTAATCACCGGAGGAGTGCCAAGCGGCATTGTGTTGATTACAACATTGTCAAGCTGCCCCGTGTAGGGACTCGAATTCCCTGATAAATATTTAAGCCTTATTTGAAGATTGGTAATGTTTTCAATTGCTTGTTTGAATTGATTCTGTGTCGGCGGACAGGTGGGGCAGCCATTGTACCACCCTGCGGATTCGTTTAGCGTAATTGTATATGATGTCCATGTACCGGAAGCTGGCTTGACGGGCAACGGAAAGGTGAATGTATATCCAGTTCCGCTTAAAATTACATCGCCATAGCTACCGTCGGTTCCAGCCGTATTAACATACAAATCAAATTTCAACGTCTGGTTATATGATCGTCCAAAGTTTCCATTGAACTTGCCTGGCGCTTGAAAATAATAAGGAACGTCAACGGCCAAAGTGGTGTAAGAAATATAACCTCCAGGGTTGCCGCCAGAGCCATTCCAAGTTGCTGCTGCATTCAGGCCCGTGTTATTATTAATTACTTTCCAACCCTCATTGTCGGTAGTAAAGTTGCTCGAGACTTGCGCCTGAGCTCGTAAAGCGAACAACACAAAAAGCAACGTAATCCTGAGCCCTTTTTTTTGGGGTGAAAATATTGCATCCATAGTCAATTGGTTTACTGTAAACCGTCAGCAAAATCTGGACTAAAATAAGCTAAATTTAAGAGAGTGTTTCTAGGTTCAACTTAAACCCAAACAAGTATGGAAACGAACGAAAAAAGCAGTCCACCGGGAACTTCATCAAGGATGTAAGACGCAAGACGTCCAGGTTCTTTACCGTCACAATTCAATTTTATTAATCTGAAAAATATGTTATCATTGTGTTATAATTACACAATGAATCAGTTACTTAATATTTTAAAACCAATTTCCATGCTCCGCAATCGCTTAGTACTGGCGTGCCTCCTGTTGGGCCTTGCCATTCTTGTGCACGCACAACAGATCTTGCCACAACTAGGAAAAAATCCAATGCAAGAGGTCGTCTCCGCCATGACCCTTGAAGAAAAAGTAAACATGCTCGTGGGCGGCGGCATGAACGTGCCGGGCATGCCTTTACCTGGAGGAACTCTCGAGCCCACAGACGCGCAGAAGAGAGTCCGGGGAGCTGCAGGTACCGTGGTTGGTGTCCCACGCCTTGGCATTCCGTCGCTGGTTGTTTGTGACGGCCCTGCAGGCATTCATGCGTTTAATGCTGGTCAATCTCGTCTTTATTATGCAACCGCTTGGCCAATCGGAACCTTACTGGCTTCAAGCTGGGATACAACGCTCGTGAAAAAAGTCGGGGCAGCTTTCGGCAAGGAAGCCAAAGAGTATGGCATCGACATATTGCTCGCGCCCGGACTAAACATACATCGCAATCCGCTGGGTGGAAGGAACTTTGAATACTATTCCGAAGATCCAATCGTTACCGGAAATATTGCTGCTGCGATGATCAATGGTATCCAAAGTAATGGTGTCGGCGTTTCAGCCAAACATTTCTTCGCCAATAACCAGGAAACAAATCGCAATACGGTCAATACCATCGCTAGCGAAAGGGTCCTTCGTGAAATCTATCTGAAAGGCTGGGAAATCATGGTGAAGCATTCCAAGCCTTGGACGATCATGAGTTCCTATAATCTTGTGAACGGAAGTTACACGGCTCAAAACCCTGAGTTGCTGACAACAATCCTTCGAAACGAGTGGGGATACAAGGGCTTCGTCATGTCGGATTGGTTTGGAGGGAGAGATGCAGTGGCTATGACGAAGGCTGGAAATAATTTGCTTATGCCTGGTATGCCTCAACAGAAACAAGCTATTCTTGATGCGGTGAAGACAGGACAATTAGATGTAAAGGTGCTTGATCGGAACGTGACCGACATATTGAACATTGTGCTTCTTTCTCCAACCTACAATGGCTACAAATATTCTGACAACCCGGACTTGAAGAAGAACGCTCTGCTTTCGAGGGAAGCTGCCGCGGAAGGAATGGTTCTGCTGAAGAACAACAACGCGTTACCAATTGCCGTCGGAAGTTCTGTGGCGTTGATAGGAAACAACGGCTATGATATTATTGCCGGAGGCACTGGCAGTGGTGAAGTAACGAAGATGTACACCGTTCCACTGGCTGATGGACTCTTTTATGCAGGCTTTTCCTTGAACCCCGAAATTTACACTGCTTACACAAAATACATGGAAGAAGAATTAACTAAGCACCCTAAGAAAAGCATGTTCGAAGAGTTCATGAATCCCACCAAGCCGATTGAAGAATACGCACTCGCCACCGACATCGTAGCCAAAGCTGCTGGCACAAATGATCATGCTATCATTAGCATCGGTAGAAATGCAGGGGAGGGAACTGACAGAAAAGTGGAAGGTAATTACACCTTGAATGAAACCGAAAAGGCACTGATCAAAAATGTGGCAGATGCTTTTCATGCGAAGAACAAGAAAGTGATTGTCGTTCTCAACATTGCCGGCCCAATCGATGTAGCATCATGGAGGGATAATGTTGATGCGATTCTGTTAGCGTGGCAACCCGGACTCGAAGGCGGCAATGCTATCACGGATGTGCTTAGTGGCAAGGTTAACCCTTCCGGAAAACTGGCTACTACCTTCCCAATGAGTTATGCCGATGACGCTTCAAGTAAGAATTTTCCTGGCAAGGAATTTAAAGATAAACCCGTTCCCGGAATGTTTGGCCAGAAGTCCTTCGAGGCTGAGGTCACCTATGAAGAGGGAGTATATGTAGGCTATCGCTATTACACCACCTTTGAAGTAAAGCCTGCTTATGAATTCGGTTATGGCCTATCATACACCGACTTTACCTACAGTGATCTGAGGTTGAGTTCTTCTTCACTTACAGATAAAATCACTGCTTCTGTCACCGTAACTAACTCAGGCAAAGCAGATGGAAAAGAAGTTGTTCAGTTGTACATCAGCGCACCTACCAACAAACTTGATAAGCCTGCTACTGAACTGAAAACTTTTACAAAGACTGGATTATTAAAGCCTGGAGAATCACAGACATTTACATTTACCATTACCGCACGCGACCTTGCATCCTATCAAACGAAGACCAATTCATGGGTGGCTGATGCAGGAACATACAACGTAAAAATTGGTACATCGCAAACTGCGAAGCAATCGGCATCATTCAAGTTGGCCAAAGAAATTATTACGGAGAAGATGAATAAAGTGCTAGTTCCTAAGTCACCGATAAATGAATTAGTAAATAAGCCAACACAGAAGAAGTAATTATTCATTATTTTATTGCCATCCAAAAAAAATCTATGAGAAAAATAATCAACTCCAGCTTGTATCTCGCGATGATATCCATCATGATTTGCGAATCCAAAGTATCAGCACAAACCAATAACATTTTTCCGTTCAGACGAAAATTGAAAATGGTGTGATTGAAGGTTTGTATGATACGAAGACGGGGTTGCAGTTATATCAAGGAATACCATTCGCAAAACCTCCAATTGGCAATTTGAGATGGAAAGCTCCGCAGCCACTTGATAATTGGAGTGATGTGAAGGACACAAAAGCATTTGGCCCACGCGCCGTTCAATCCATTGTATTTGGCGATATGAGTTCACGCTCGAATGGAATCAATGACTCAAAGAATTCAGATCACGCATTGAAGTTGACAAAATAAGAAAAAAAATCGTCTCCCATCAACGATGCACTTAAGAGCAAGTTTCAATTTCGTGGGTTTAGCGGTTTTGTTAAAAAACGTTAACCTGCCCGCTAATGAAGATCTCCGTCCGCCTGCGAACATCCTTCCGGCAAGTCATCCCTTGAAGAAACTGAAAAGCGCCTTCGGCACGAAACTTGAATACGGATCAATGAAAAACATCATATATGAACTCATTCTCAACCTCCGTTTTTGTAATCCTATCATTGATTGGCCCATGGGCTGACCTCACCGCACAAAACAAGACAATCCTGGTCGATGTAGGCCACGGCCAGAAATTCTACAGCGACCCTGCCGACAAGATCTCTAGTGACCTTGTATCTACTGAGCGGCTGAAATACATGACCGATGAACTCACCAAAAATGGCGCAGCCCATAATGCTGTCATTGGCTACCTGAAAACATCCATTACACGAGAGGCGCTATCCCAATGCAATCTGCTTTTTATTCATACTCCTTCGAAGAAGTATTCAGCCGACGAATGCACAGCGATCCGGCAATATGTAGAGAAAGGTGGTACGCTATTTATTGTTATTGAAGAGGACTACTGGGCCACTCTGGCACAGGTCAATGCAAACGACATCGTTTCGCCTTTCGGCATTACTTTCAAATCTAACGGCACCGACGCATCCTCCGGTGGACATTCCGTTCCCGGCAAGGTGACAAAGAAGAAATACTCGATCCCATTCCATGGTGCGCGCATGGTTGAAGGCGGCACGCCATTCGCATACAGCAACGCATCCGACGCGAATCCCTTTGGTGTCTATACAGAAACAAAGGGAGGAGGCAAGGTCGTTGCCATGGGCGAGGGAATGGTATCACTGTACATGACGAGCTGGCAAGGCGTTACCGACTACCAGTGCGCTGGATTTATGGACGAGGTTATAGGGTGGTTGCTGGAAAAATAATCGATGCCCGCGACAAGCACAATTGGCAACGACTAATGATCATAACTCACCACCCTCGAAATCTTCCAGTCTCCATTTTCTTTTTTCCAAACATGAACAAACTTGAAAGTGCCGCAATCCCGTTTTCCATTCTCATCATGACAAAATCTGTGAGAACCAATTTCAATCGCACCGTAATTCTTGATAGGATAAACTTCGAGACTTCCCGAGATGAGGTCTCTTCTGATCTTATTATTTTGCGCGAAGAGCTGATTTAAATTATCCCTAACATTGTCATAGGAGATCAGTCCTCCTGTATCATGATAGAATTCTAGATCTTTGGTGAAGAAGTTTAGCATCGCATCTACATCATGTGCATTGTAGGCATTAAACAAAACGCTATCCATGTGAGCAATTTCATTATATAAACTATTTGGACTGGCCGGAGCATTATTGAATTTTGTATTGGTTAGGAAATCAAGCTCACTTGAAATCTTCCAGTCACCATCCGATTTCCTCCATACTCTTGAGAACTTCGATTCTTCAACCAGTTTTTCTTCTTTGGCCTGCATTACATAAAAATGTTGAACTCCTGTTTGGATAGCTTCATCTTTACCTTTAGAAAATACCTGAACAGTTCCTTCAACTATCGCTCTTCTCATTTTCACGGCTTTATTTTCGCAAAAATTCTTTTTGATGCTTGCGATAAACTCATCACGACTCTGATTTGTGGTTGGGTTTGTGATTCCCTTGTCCTGGAAGAACACAAAATCCTTTGATAGTATATTTTCGATTTCCATTAAGTTGCAGGTGTTGAAAATTGCATTGAATAAAGTGTTATCCTTTTTCAAAAGTTTATCATGGAAATCAATCGTATTTCCAGAATGATCAATTTGGGCGCTTACTCGGTTTGCAAAAATTAGGGCAATAGAAAATAGTCCAGTTCTTATTGAAGGAATCGGTTTCATGGCTTTTATTGATTAGGGTTTCTTTGAGAGTAATTAGTTTTTCATTCTGCGTTCAATGATGTAATTCAGGATAAGACTGATCCCACCAAAAAGAAACATCATGGAAAAATAGGCCACACCAGGAACCAGGATATCATTCTTCGCCAGAAGATTTCCGGTAAGAAGACCGAGCGAAACCCCAACGAACAACATTCCGAATTTGAGTGTTGGTGATGAGCCATTTTTCGATGCCAACAGGGATGCGTCTACCCCCTTTTCAATCATCGACATCCTTTCCTTAAAGCGAGTCATTATGAATACATAAATGATTCCGAAAATGGCAATAAATGCCGATAAGGAAACAAGAAAATCCCTGAGAATCTCATCCATAATATTGTTGTTTAGCGTTAAAATATCGATTCATGCACATGTGACAGAAGTCTCCGGGGGTTGGTTACAGTCTGAAAAAGAAATAAGTCGCCTGGATTAAAAATCGGTTAAGTTTTGTAACCAGTTGAATGAAAGTCTTGTCTCATTAACGAATGACGAATTCCGACGACCAGCTTTATATAGAAAGGGTTAAGAGAGGTGATTCGCTTTCATTTTCATTTCTAGTTGACAAATACAAGCACATGGCTTATACGATTGCCATGAAAATTATGAGAAACGAGGAGGACGCTGAGGATGCAGCCCAGGAAGGATTTATACGGGCGTATCAGCAGATTCACACTTTTCAGGGGAAATCGAAATTTTCGACTTGGCTGTACACTATTATATATAGAGTAAGTATTTCAAAGTGGAAAGAAAACAAGCTTTCCACCTCATCACTAGATAACGAAACCAGGGAAAGCTATAACCCGGACCATACTTCACCGCAACTAGAGCAACTACACGCGCAACAGCAGCAGTTGTATATCAAGCAGGCCATTGATAGACTACCTCCTGCTGAAGGATTATTGGTAACACTTTTTTACATCAATGATAATTCTGTAAGGGAGATCCAAGAGATAACAGGATTCTCACTTGCCAATATTAAAGTGAAATTATTCCGAGCAAGAAAGAAACTAGAGCGAGAACTTCAGTTTTTATTGCAACACGAAACAATGAACTAGAAATGACTAATCAGAAAGACGATAAACTAAGGAAACTTCTTCAAGGTGTCGAATTGAATAAGCCCGGCTCCTCATTTACCGAAGGAGTGATGAAAGAAATTCAGAGTGAAGTCGTGTTTAATCCGTTGTTAAAATCCATGCTGAAGAATACTTCCATCGAAGGACCAAGTGAAAATTTCACTTATGATATCATGGGCCAACTTGAAGTTTCAGATTTCAAACTCGCGGACCAATCAATTATCAGTAAAAAGGTTTGGTTAATTGCATCGGTGTTAGTAGTCCTCCTGGTTATGATTGCACTATCCGGTCAACAAGAAAACAATCCATCCATATCGCCATATTTTAACGGATTCAGAAATTCGCTTCACCCGATTTTAACATACTTGAATTCAATCCCATCCATTACACTTATCTGCCTTATTTCGGTCAGCGG
>Ga0210403_10005299_pt1 | contig 10966 bp, 10 predicted proteins | sample IncBWC19MmetaG_FD_150863 | JGI IMG/M metagenome (GOLD analysis project Ga0210403, IMG submission 150863) | Forest soil microbial communities from Barre Woods Harvard Forest LTER site, Petersham, Massachusetts, United States - Inc-BW-C-19-M | ecosystem: Environmental > Terrestrial > Soil >... | reverse complement strand
AGAGGTTCGTCCGCACTCCGCGCACTTTGGGCCTGACGGATTGCTGTATGTTTCCGCGGAACTCGCCAATGCCATCTACATCGTGGACACCAAGACTCGCTCTCTCGTAGGCGAGATTCCTACTGGTGCCAGTCACACCCACATGTTCGTGATCTCTCCTGACGGCCAGAGGATCTACACCGCGAATAACGAGGCGGGCAGCGTGAGTGTTCTCGATATGCGAGCGCGGACTTTGCTCGCGACGATTCCAATCTCCAAGAAAGTGCAGCGCATCTCGATTTCGCCCGATGGCAAGTTCGTTTTTACCCAGGACCAGGAAACACCCCGCATCGTGGTCATCGATACTGCAACCAAGGCGATCGTCCGATCGATTCCCCTCCCGAGGATTCCGTTCTCTTCCGCGATCACAAGAGACGGTCGTTGGCTCCTTGCCAACTCCGAATCAGGAAAGCTCTTCGTCGTAGATGTCGCCAGTGGAGCACTTACAAAAACGTTCGATACCCCGGATGTTCCCGTTCTACCCACCCCAGGAGAATTCGCACTGGCGCCGGACGGCATACACGCCTATGTGAGCTGTCCCCAGGGCGGCACCATCGAGATCCTGAATCTTAAAGATTGGAAGCTGGAAGAGCCCATTCGGCTCACGAAAGGCGTGGATGGCATGGCTTGGGTGCCTGCGGCAATAAGTTCAGCAGCTTCGGACGCCCGATAACTCCCGTCGTTGGCTACTCGGAAGGTACCGTCGGACAACGTCGCTAAGTCCTGGGGAGTCTAACCGGACATTGGGGCTAGCTTCGGCTTAATCCGCTCAGTCAACACCCCTTGATGAGCACTAGCTCCGTGGCTTTGTCCCCGTGAAAGATGACGATCCATGGGCTGTTTCGGATGAAGAGCGCATCGCTATCCTTCCAAGCCGACGCCTGATAACAGCCTCTCAGATATTGCGATACGTCTGCGGGCATTGAGAGATAACCAAACTTTTCTCGCAACTGGACTTTTGTCTTACCTATGACCAACTTCTCGCGGCTCGCATCACCAATCATCGTGCCCGTCGCTGTATCAAGGTTCATTCCGTAGAGGCCGTTTTTCCAGAGGACGTACTTGATGTTCTTGGGGTCGCTATCGGATGGATAAGTCACAGACCAGCCGATGACGACAGCAATGAAAAACGTGAGGGCTAGCGCCACGGTTCTCGCAAGAGATTTCGTCATTGTTCGCCCTTGCGAAATTCTACTGCATGAAGTTGGCTAAGTCCTGATAAGTCTTAGGGCTGTATCGGAAGCGCGAGTCGGCAAGCTGCGCACACGAGCACGGTGGGGGTTGCGCGGTTTCGATACAGCGACTTGAAGGAAGGCGCCCGGTTTGCGGCGGACGCGGGTGTTATGCAAATTCAATCAGGACCTAGTCTGTTAACGAACCAGATGCGAAATTGCGCTAGAGCAATCCAACGGTTGCGTGCAGGAATGTCCCCGGTGGTTGTCATGCTAGGAATTCCCCCAGTTGCGTTAGGACTTGGTTAGTCCAAACATGTTTCCGCAAGAGATAGCCGTTCGCCTCGGGAGGGAACCAGCATGAAACGATCAAGCTATTTCACACTTGCAGTCCTTGCTTTCGGTTTGGTCTTAAGTACAAGTGCACAGCAGAACTCGACACAGGTAACCGTCTCGTCGGTCGTTAGTTGCGTTTCTACAGGTGATCAGCGTCAGCACTGTCCAGCAAATACTAGCGCCGGCGTGGTCATCTTGCGCCAAAGCAGCGAAACCAATTGCCTGCTCGGCAGAAATTGGGGATATGACGCGCAGGGAGTCTGGGTGTCGGAAGGCTGTGGCGGCGAGTTCGCCACCGGCAGCACATCGCGCTCCGCCGCCGTACCTGGCGAAGCGAATGCGTACGTCGAGCCCTTGGACCAGAAGGCGCAGATGGCCACCGTCACAACCGGTACCAATTCCAAACTGCGCTACACCGGGATGTTTAATCCTTACGGAAGCATCCGTAACATTGTCAGCACTTCGGACGCCGGCGCAGAGGTACAGGATGATGCCAGCCGTGTGGGTATCAATTTCAACACCTTCGGACCCATCAAGGTGTTTGGCACGGCGGAGTGGGGTGTGAATCTGGTTCAAAGCGAGACCACGTTCAACGCCGGCGCCACCACGGCGTCAGGGTTCGGCGTGATCAGTCAGGAGACGCAGCCTGTTTTCGGGGCACGCCTCGGTTTTATCGGCGTGGATTTCGGAAGGTTCGGAAGGCTTTCTTTCGGCAAACAGAATTCTACCCACTACGACGTCACGGACTACACGACGGACCGTTTCAATGTGTTCGGGGGCCAGTCCACCGCAACCTATGTGGCAGGAACGGATGGCGGGCAATCTGGCACTGGACGCGCTGACCAAACCATTCTGTACCACCTGACATTCGCCAAGATCTTCGACTTTGGCGCGCAGGGACAGTTACGCACTGCTGACACTCCGCAGGCCTTCAATGGCTTCGGCTTCTCGCTGCAAGCGGCGGTGCTCCCAGGATTGAAGATTGGCGGAGCCTATAACAAGACCTACTTCAACCCGCAGTTTACCCACGCCGTATTCAATGGTGGTGGCACGGATTACTGGACCATCGGCGCCAAAGGCGACTGGCGCAACCTGGAATGGGGCGCCGTCTGGGCGCGGCAAACCAATGGTGACCTAGCATTCATCCCTGACCCGGCAGGAGGCCCGGAACCTATCGCTGTGGGATTCTCTGCCAGTGGAGTCGAACTCTATTCCAGACTGAAATTCGGCGAGTTTGCCGCCGTCTTGGGCTTTGAGGACTATTTTTCTCGCGACCTCAGCCCTCTCATTAACCCGAATTTCAAGACCCGGTACGCGATCCTGGGCGCCGAATGGCACTTCTCAAAGTCCGGCTACGCCTTCTTCGAAACGAGGCTCGGCGACTCCGTGGATGCACAGGGAAAGGACGTATCCGACGCGGTGGCCATCGGCTTCCGTTACGACTTTAGCTTGAAAACCCCACATACCGAGTAAACTGCGCATCCAGTCCGGGGTCGCATCCAGGCCGGGGTGCCCGACGCTGCGGTAGTTTTTGGTGAAACGATACGCGCAGAGCCTCGCCAATGCTTGACAGCAATTCTCAAGTCCATTTGAGATGCTAGAACTTGACACATTATAAGAGGCTTACCAGGACCGAGGCCGTTGCTTCGGAGTGGTTAGGGATTCCCCTAGTTGTACAAGTGCCGAAATCGGCCTAAATGTGAAGCCGGTCACACCCCTGATTTGTGAACGGTAGGGCTTGAGTGATTTGCGTTTGCGGACCCATAAGTCTAGCGAGGAACCGTAGCTGGTCTGGGACGTCGTTCCAGGAAGGCATGAATCCCGGTGGCGAGGTTGCTGTTTATCTTTCCGGAGCGCCAAATCCATGGTCGGGCTCTGTTGTCTACGTCGCCAGCGAAAGAGTGAAACGTTTCCCAATAACGCTAACGGAGGCGCTGCGCAACATTCGCAGCTTAGGTAAGGGATCGATCAACATCGCTCAAAAACAAAAGATTGGAACTGCACAAGGCGTCTGAAAAGTGACTCCCCGTGCGGGAGGAGCAAGATTATGCCATCCAAGCGTGTAATGAAAATCCTGGGAATTGTAGTTGGGGCCATCGTCATCCTATTCATAGCGCTGCCTTCTTTGATTAACATCAACAGCTTCCGCCCGAAAATCGAGTCGGAACTCACGAGTGCCCTGGGGCGCCAAGTGACACTGGGAAATTTGAGCCTGTCCATTCTGAGGGGCAGAGTTGGGGTAGAGGATGTCAGCATTGCTGACGATCCCGCCTTCAGCAAGTCGCCTTTCATCACGGCAAAGTCATTGCAAGTCGGTGTCGAGTTGATGCCGCTCGTCTTCTCCAAGCAGTTAAACGTCACGGGAATCGTCCTAGATGAGCCGCAGATTACGTTGCTCAAAGCGGCGAACGGTAGCTGGAACGCTTCGAGCCTTGGTGGAACGAGTCCTCAGAAGTCCCCCGAGCCCGCCAAGTCCGGGGCGTCTCAGGCGCTTTCCATCGCCAAGTTGGAGATCAAAGATGGAAAACTTGCAGTCGGAAAAACGAACTCCACGGCCAAGCCCCAGGTCTATGACAATCTGAATATTGAATTGAAAAATTTTTCGTCTACCTCGCAGTTTCCGTTCAAATTGAGCATCGGCTTGCCCGGGGGTGGCAGCGCCAACGTGTCGGGCAAAGCGGGGCCCATCAACCCGCAGGACGCTGCAAAAACTCCCTTGGAGGCGACTATGGAAGTGAAAGACCTAGACTTCGTGGCCTCAGGTTTCGTTGATCCAGCCACTGGCATCGGAGGTTCCGCGGATTTTGATGGAGCCGTGAACTCCGACGGCAAACAGGCCAAGGCAACAGGCGTCGTTACCTGCGAAAAGCTGAAGCTCTCCCCGAAGGGTTCCCCAGCTCCCAAAGCGGTGATAATCAAATACGCCGTCAATTCAGACCTCGATCGGGAGGCCGGAACCATTACCCAGGGAGATATCGCAGTCGGTAAGGCCGTCGCTCGACTTACGGGCGGATTTCAGACCCAAGGTGAAACGCAGGTTCTGAATCTCAAACTCAATGCCCCCGACACGCCGGTGGATGAACTGGAACCGATGCTTCCAGCCCTTGGCGTAGTTCTTCCCTCAAGCTCGAAGCTAAAGGGTGGAACGCTGTCGGCCGACTTGGCCATCACCGGCCCTCTCGACAAACTGGTGATTGCCGGCCCCGTCCGCATGTCGAACACGAAGCTAGCCGGTTTCGATATGGGCGCGAAATTAGGAGCGTTATCGGCCTTTAGTGGAAGGGCTCCCTCAAATCCCGACACCACGATTCAGAATGCGAGCTTGAATGCTCGCATCGCTCCTGAGATGACAAGGGCCGACGCCATCAATGTGACGATATCCTCCCTCGGCGTGGTAACTGGAGCGGGCACGATTAGCCCTGCCGGGGCCCTTGATTTCCGCATGACTGCCGACTTGCAGACTCAGAGGTCTGAGGCACGCGCGGAAAAATCGGGCCGCGGAGGCGACAGAGGAGGCGTGTCCTTCAAGATTCAAGGGACAACATCAAATCCAACCTTTGTTCCGGACGTCGGGAGTATGGCCGGTAGCGCCGCAAAGGGAGCAATACAGAAATCTGTCACTGGAAAGACCGGTGGCATCTTCGGGAGGAAGAAGCCGAACTAGCATTGCGTATGGAACGACTTCAATCCGGTTAAGAGGCAGGCTTTTCATTAGGAGGTCGAACATGAACTGCAGGACGCGAACTGTATTTTGCTATATGGCGATCCTCGCCGCTATCAGCCTTTCCACAACGACGCGCGCCCAGACGACTCCATTTACAAAGCCTCAGGTTGCCGACCGCATCCGCAAAGTGGAAGACGGGGTGGACCAATTCCAAAAGTAACTCGAAAACAGGGGACAAGACGCCAAGAACCGGACGGAATCGGCACAGAGCAGCGGAGCAACAACAGGCCGCCAGCGTTCGAGTTCAGCTAACACGGGGGCCCGAGGGAGCCAAGCCAAGCAGACAAAAGACGATCTCGAGAACGCCATGGACGACCTGAATCGCACCACGAACCGCCTGCGGCGCAAGTTCGATGGAACGTCAAATTATCTGGAGACAAAGGCGCAAATGGAGCAGGTTATGGACAGCGCGCGCCGCGTCAATCAGGTGATAGTTAAGGGGAATTACGGCACTCAGGCAGAAAAATACTGGGCGGCTTTGCGTGCGAATATCAATGAGCTTGCGCGGTGCTACAACTTGACACCCATGGGGTCGTAGGTCTCCTTCAAGTCCTGGCTTGCGGGGTCCGAAAACCGCAATGAGTTGTTTGCGGTGACTTCATTTTTCACAAGCAGTCAAAAAGCGATGCAATGGATGGCCGGCGAATCCGGTGTGAATGAGCCATCCAACCTTTCTCTGGGGGGCAGTATCCTAATAACCATAGAGGCGCAACCGTTCAGCACTTGTTTGCCCGGGCGCACCAACGGATTCTGTCTTCAGGAAACCACGTCACTGACGAAGCTAGTTCTTTTCCTGGTGCCTCGCAGCAGCAACTTGGGGTGAAAGGCGCAACTCAACAGGCCCACAAAGGCCTGTTCGGCTCTGACGAGCCGAGCAGGTGAAGGATGCACGGCTACAGTACAGACTCTGACGAACGGAGGGTTGTCCCTCTTTTGCTGGCACTCTTTGCGATTTCTTTGGCGTGGCTGTCGTCCAAACTTCTGTCGGTGATTCACCTCTCAATCCCCTGGTGGGTGGATGCTCCTTCCCTCATGGCTTTCTATGGGACGCTCTACGCCCTTTTCGATAGGTATCTATGGCGGAACGGTTTCGTATGCAAATTGGGCTTGGTCAAAATCCCGAATCTCGCTGGACGCTGGCATGGTTACCTTATCTCTTCTTTTGACGGTCATGCCAGGCGCCACAACTTGGTGATCAATATCTTCCAGACTTGGACGCAACTCGCCGTGTTTCTCGCCACAACCACATCCATCTCCCGGAGCTGCGCGGCGGTGATTCAAGTCGGCGACCCGGAAGGCGTCGCGCTGATCTACCAGTATCAGAATCAGCCACTCGCAGACGCGACAAGAACGATGCACATGCACTACGGCACTGCGATGTTGAGAGTCTCCAACGGAGGTTGTCTGGTCGGAGACTATTATTCGGGGCGTGACCGGCGGACCTTCGGCCGGATTTGCTGCCGCAGGCAATTGGCCAATCCGAAGAAGAACCCAGAATCCGTCTCTATACCGTGAACAGAGAAAAAGACTCTCGGATAGTCGGGTGTTTGATACACCGCTTATTCGCTTCCTGCCTCTTCTCGGCGCGCATAGGCGGTTTGGAATAGTTCTCCAAGAAAGAATCCGCCCATTGCCGTAAGTCAAGGTTTCGCCCTTTCCTACGACTTCCAGGAGATTGGCGTCTCTCGCTAGAAGTCGTTGTCTGAACTTCTTATTTGCTTCTTCCCAATCGGCGATTTGGTTGGACTCTCTCCGGTCAATACCCTTGCGATTCCGATAGCGAATCCACCAGACTTGCGTACCAGCCCGCCTGTAAACCACACCGTCGTACTTTCGTGCTCTAGGCATTCTCCATCTCCTGTTTGAAAGACGCACGGAATGTTTCGAGATCCGACCTAAGAAACCGGATATTCCGACCCATAACGCGAAGATGGGGAATCTGCTTTCGCTCAACCCAAAGATACACAGTCTGCGGACTGACGCCATGATATTTGGCAGCTTCTCGGACGTTCATGGGATGTTCGTCTTTGGGTTTCGAAATCTGTTGGTCGCTTTCAACCAAAGCCGCATGAGTCATGACACTTCCCTCCAATCTTTCTTGAGTTGCTGGTCTTCCATCCGCTGTGAATCGTCTGCTCCCCCGGCAGCGATTCCTCGGTGAAGGTCAGCCTGGGCCTTGGTGACCGTGAGCCGTGCGTAATACTGGGGGTCGCTTTTGTCATGGGCCCGATGTTGTGCAATTCTGCGGATGACGTCTTCCGAGTCTTCGCCGCGTGCTAGTGCCCGTTTGGCAAAAGCCCAATCGAGTTCGGACTGGCTCAGAGTGGTCCGTGAGGAGGACCCGTGTTTGGAGTGGTCGTGGTAGTTGTGGTGCGGCGAGTCTTGGGAATCGACGTCCAGTTTGAAATCGAGAAGGTGGTAGATTTCAGCAGATTCCTTGCGGGTCTTCACATAGAAGTCGGTCTCGTATTTCTTGTTGGCAAATCCCGGCAGGCGCAGCACCCGAGTCACATCCGTGGCGGCGGGATCTCCCCCGAATTCGCGTACCATTGCGTGTAAAAGCCCTTCTGCCTCCTCGATGTTCATCCCTTCAACCTTCCAAACGATTTGGAATTTTCCGGGCGAACTGGTCAGGACGTAATTCGGTTTCGGGACAGCGCTGGAGTTCTCAAGGGATGCGAGGGCTTGCGGGCCTCCGTGATCGAGGTCGAGATACACATGCCGGATGAATTCGATGTCTTCCTTCGTTCGCGTTGAGGCGTCCCGCCGGAGCGGATTCATCCCTATATAGATTATGTGGAATTGGAAGGATTTTTTATCGGTCTTGAGATGAAAGGTCATGAGAGAGACCTCCTAGGAGCTGGTTTATTTCTCTTGAAGCCAGTTGATCCGGCTGGCTTCCGGAAGCGAGTTCAGCGATTTGCACGGCGATGTGTGAGGACAGTGCATCGGCGGCTGAAGCGGTCGCGGCCTTCCCTGCTTCATCACCATCCAGCATAAGGATTGCCTGATCGAAGTAAGTTCCGACGAGGCTGGTTTGCCGCTCGGAAAGGTTCGATCCCATGAGAGCGGCCACGTTGTGATGCCCGGCCTGATGGATTTTGAAGGTGTCAAAAAACCCTTCCACGAGGATGAGACGGCGGTCGCCCGAGCCGATGGCTCGGTGAAGATTGAACAACAGGTGAGACTTGTGGAAGCCAGCAGGAAGGCGGTATTTGGGCTCGGTCTGATCGATCGCGCGCCCGCTGTAGGCGACTAGTTCTCCCTGTTCATTGTGGATTGGAATGACAATCCGTCGATGCAGAAACCCGTTTCCGCCGTAGTAGCCAACACCGAAATAGCGAGCTATTTCTTCACTTAACCCTCGCGATAAGACGTAGGGATGTCGGTGGTCGATGTTGGACAAGGTAAAGGATAGCGGTCGATTCTCTTGAGTGTAGGGAGCCGGCTCCTCGTTCGTGAATGTAGTAGGAGGCATCTGATTGTCGACAAGAGAATGTTGCAGGAGTAGAGCCGCTTGCCGGATCGAGCAGCGTTCCATTTCGGCCACGAAGTCAAAGACGTTTCCACCGACGCGCCCCGAACGCGCCGCGATGCACGAAGCCGACTGACAGGACCAAGCGTTGCGAGTGAAACTGACGGAGAAGCTGTCATTACTTTGGGTAGAAGAGTGAGTAGGAAGAGGGCATTTCCCGCGAAACTCGTCCGCACCGACTCGCCGGAGACGAACATCATAGTGCGAAAGAACCGTCTCCATTGAGACTTTCGCTTTGATGCTTTTGAAGTCGACCCATTTCGCTGACATCATTTGCTCCTATCGTTCGTCGGTTGGATCTGAACGAGTTCGCACTGAAGCTGGCGGGGAGTAGGACCAGCTGGAGTCGGAACGTCCTCAAGCTGTGCGAGGAGCCTTTCGAAAGAGTGCACACCATCCTGGACGGCACTTGCCTCCGCTTCGGTTAAGGGGATGTCTTGTTGAAGGCGAAGTAGGTTTTTCTTGCCCTCAAGGAAGAGTGCTGCGGCGCTATTCTTCGGGCGGTAGAACCCACAACGAGCACAGGCCATGCGGTGTGGGCACTGATCAAAGAAGTCGTAAGTGCAATAGCCGTGCCCCAAATCATAAAAACGCCACGGCTCGCTATCTGCTTTCCCACTGCGTATAACCTCCGAATCGATTAACACTTCAATGGTGCGCAAGTTCCGTTGGAAGTAGGCTGCGTCGGCATAGGAGCGCGCGAGTTTCGTGGGGCTGATACGCGCATAGTGTTGAGTGGAATGCGGAGAGCTATGCCCGAGCCATGCTTGCAGCTCGAACAGCGAGAGCGGTTGCTTGGCATTGAAGAGCTGGGTGGCGATGGTTGATCGGGCCCGGTGACTTGTGATGCGTCCACGAGCGTCATCGCGCGGTATTCCTGCTTTCTTGCAAAGAGCAGGGATAAGAGTTTTATTGAGATATTTGAGAGAAAAGCGGGTCGTTCGGTAGTGGAACAAAAAATGCACAAGCTCGCCCGTCTTGTCATCGAGCGCAAGTGGCTGTACTGGACGGTCGGCTTCCCACGCTCGAATCGCTTCTCCAACTGCAGGATCAACGGGTTTCGTAAATGCAGTGCTCGTCTTGTTGACAGGAACGTCGAGAAGACAGATCTGATTCTGTCGATCAACTGGGGCATTCGGTGCTGGTGCATATCGGATACAGCCAACGCGGAGGCGCCGTATTTCACTGCGTCGCAGGCCCGCGAACAACCATACAACCGTAACAGCCCGGATCATCTTAAGTGGGTAGTAATGGCATCCACCGAATACATTTGAAAGATCGTCCTCGGTCAGATTCAGTCCAGCCCAGAGCAACTTAGCCCAGACATGGTCGCTGATTACCTGGGGGTTGGTTCCAAGTAAAGCGCGAAGCTGACGAGGCTGAGCAAAGGCTCGCGATGCATCAAAACGGCGTGGAATTAATTCCCAGTCCTGACAATCTCGAAAGAAAGTAGAGATCGCGTTTAGGAAGTGTAGTCGAGTTGATGCGCTTAGGGGTTTCCCACGGTGGGCCTTGTACCGAAACATGCCTTCATCGACCCATTCTCCGACGTTCTTCCGGCAGATCATCGCCACGCACTCCGAGGCTGTCTCACGAGTCCAACCTTCGGGAGAGGCGACTTCCGGGTCCTTTGCATTCACCCAACGTCCGATGATCAGAATTTGCCGGTAGTAAGATTTGCGCGCCGCAGGGGAGAGCGTCGTAGCGTCCAGCCAACGTTGTGCACAGAAGGCCCAGCGAGGAGCGATGGCATCGATCGGCTTGGCTGGCACACCCTGATTTCCATCACTCCACATGCCAAGCGGACGATCGATGATCCCTAGGCCAGCAAGCGCTTTCGAGAGACGAAAGATTACGCCAGTTGTTCCCGGCCGAGACTTGGGGTCACGGAGGCGTTCCACCATGTCGTAGGTGATGTCTTCTAGGCGTGGGCTTTTGTTAAGCAGAAGGAGGTCGCAAAGCGCTGTTCGAATACCGACGGTGACGCGCGTCGGTATGTAGCCCCAGCGGACGAGCGGTTCCTTTATTCGTTCGAGGGCCGCATCAACACATTCATGTCCGAAGATGCGATATGCCAAGCTCAAGCGCTGGAAGCGACGACCTTCGACCAGAGGTTCATGATCTCTCCTCAGCAAGTAGGCCACGGCAAACACAAAGCGC
>Ga0210403_10005298_pt1 | contig 10969 bp, 8 predicted proteins | sample IncBWC19MmetaG_FD_150863 | JGI IMG/M metagenome (GOLD analysis project Ga0210403, IMG submission 150863) | Forest soil microbial communities from Barre Woods Harvard Forest LTER site, Petersham, Massachusetts, United States - Inc-BW-C-19-M | ecosystem: Environmental > Terrestrial > Soil >... | reverse complement strand
CTCGTGGATGCCGGTTGCGCTCAAGTCGATGCTGTCCAGGGGACCGCTGGTTTTCGACATGCTGTGGAGCACCAAGGACTACGTCAAAGGTGCGGGGAGCGCGGGCCACATGATTGCCGTCGTGGGAATTCGCGGCGACAACGATCAATCGGGCAAGGGCACGACCCTGCGCATCTACGACCCCTGGCCTCCCAACAAAGGAGATCGCTATTCCGTTGGGTACTTCAAGTGGATCCAGGAAGTACCGACCCGTACCTACCACATCTACCACAAGGTCTAACCGCAGGATGTTCCATCCTCGCGCGTTCTTGTGCACTTGCGGAATGCAAGCAGCCGATCGCCCCTGCTTGAAGCTCAGTCTGTCGCTTTCTTCCGCTATATTGGATTTGAGATGAAAACCCACTCCGAAATGGTCGTGCGCCCGGCGCGCAATATCCGGGGAAGCGTCGAGTTGCCCGGAGACAAGTCGATCTCCCACCGCTACGGAATGCTGGCGGGAATTGCCGAGGGCCCCTCGCGCATCGAGAACTATTCCACCGGCGCCGACTGCGCCAGCACGCTGGGCTGCATGCGAGCGATGGGTGTGAAGTGGGAACGCAAGTCGGAAGCTCAGAATGTCATCGAAGTACAAGGCCGCGGCCTCTTGCTCTCTGCGCCGGCAATGCCGCTCGATTGCGGAAATTCCGGTTCCACCATGCGGATGTTGAGCGGGATCGTTGCCGGGCAAAGCTTCACCAGCGGGATGATCGGCGATCAATCACTCTCCCGCCGCCCGATGGAGCGCATCATCAAGCCACTCACCGCCATGGGCGCCCAGATCGAGTCGCAGCAGGGAAAGCCGCCCTTGCGGATTACCGGTGGACCGCTAAAGCCAATTGATTACAAAATGCCCGTTGCAAGCGCGCAGGTGAAGTCGTGCCTGTTGTTCGCCGGACTCTTCACCGATGGCGAAACGCGAGTCGAAGAATCGGTGCGCACACGCGATCATGGCGAGGTAGCTCTGCGCGCCTTCGGAGCGCAATTGCAGCGCAAAAAAGCCGACGGAGGAAGCGAAGTTCGCATCCGTGGCGGCCAGCGTTTACACGGCATCGAAGCGCGTGTCCCTGGAGATCTTTCCAGCGCGGCGTTTTTTCTTTGCGCTGCGGCTTTATTCCCAGGATCCCAACTGACTCTGCCCAAACTTCTGATGAATCCTACCCGTGCCCGCCTGCTCGACATCCTCATGCACATGGGCCTGCACATCTCCGTGACCCAACTCGAAGAGATTCACGGCGAGATGGTGGGATCGCTCCAGATCGAAGGCGCGACCCTGAAGGGCACCACAATTGCCGGAGCAGACTCGGCCAAACTGATTGACGAAATCCCCGTGCTGGCCGCGATCGCGCCCTTCACCGACCAGGGAATCGAAGTGCGCGACGCGAAGGAACTGCGAGTGAAAGAATCGGATCGAATCTCCGCCGTCGCGACGAACCTCCGTAAGATGGGCGCGCAAGTGGAAGAGTTCGAAGACGGCCTGAAGATCCCCGGCAGGCAGACCCTCCACGGCGCCGAACTCGATGCCTTCGACGATCACCGCATCGCCATGGCTTTTGCCATCGCAGCCCTGCGTGCCGAAGGTGAAACCGTAATCCAAGGCGCAGAGTCAGCCGCAATTTCATACCCGGCATTCTTCGAGAAGCTTGAAGAACTCATCGCCCGCTAAGGCCTCTGTGCCGCCCCGTGCCGTCTGTGGTGATGGTTCTTGCCGTAGCAAATTCAATACAGTATTTCCCGGAATCCACCGGTAACTTCCGTTCTATTACGGAAGTGACCTGCCATCCCTTGCCGTCCCTCGGGAAAATACCTGCACGTGGGTCGAGGCCTCGACGCCTCGCGCGTACTTTTCTCTGGGGAGATTCACATGCGATTCAAAATGATGTTCTGTGTATTGTTGCTCCTGGCGTTGATGGCATACGCCAAGGAGCCCAAGCCTTTTCAGACCGGCAAGCTCTTGCAGATGGATTCTGTCGCCTGCGGGGTGTCGGAGAAAGACGGCAAGAGTCTCGCCGGCGAAATGCTCGGCACCGATTCCGGCAGCAAGAAGACGCACGAGCTTCTTTGCCAGGAATATCTCTTGCAGTCCGAACACGTGATCTACCGCATTCGTCCGCGGGATGAGAAGCACCCCGTGCTTCTGCCCGTTGGCGAGCAGGCGCAGTTCCGCATTCAGAAAGACAAGATGTTGCTGCGCGTGGAAGATCTCGACAGCAAGGAGCGCGAGTACATCGTAGTCTCGATGACTCCCCGCAGTGACAGCAGCACCGCCGATGCGGCTCCGTCGCGAGTCAGCCATCTCCAATAAGTTAGCCTGACTATTCACGAAGATGGCGCGGAAAACACTCCGCGCCATTTGTTTTGCACGCCTCAGGTCATCTCTGTAGCTGGCGTAGAAGCCTCATCTAGCACGGCTTCCGCCCTCCAACCCGGCCAAACCGATCCGCATCCATATAGGCGATTCGCATCTTAGGCGTCCGCTCGTTGTGTGGGCCGTGCCGGGAATGCGAACGGCACGGAGAATTTCGGGAGGAGTAACACTAACCATGAAACACTATCTAGGACTAATTCTAACGGCACTGTTCTTCGCTACCCCTGTGCTAGTCGCGCAGGAAACCGGTCCCGCGGATCACGCGGAAGTCGGCATCTTTGCCGAATATTTCCGCTTCGGTGACCCCGGACCCACCAGCAACTACATCGGTCTTGGTGGACGAGCGGCATTCAATGTCCGCCCCAGCGTGCAGATCGAAGGGGAAATGGGATACGACTTCGAGCGCAACTACACCAGCACCTTCAGCAACGGCGTCACCACGGCGACAGTGCAGAGCAGACTTCGCACGTTGCACGGATTGTTTGGTCCGAAGTTCCAGACAGGCTCTGGTCCATTCCGTGTGTTCGTGACCGGCAAAGTCGGATTTGAAAACTTCACGGTGACCAACCAGGGTGCACCAACCGGATTTCAGACTGCTGTGGGATTGGCTAGCGGTGCAACATACTTCTCTGTGTATCCGGGTGGAGGTGTCGAAGCCTTTGCCGGCCCCATCGGTGTTCGCGCTGAAATCGGCGACAACATCTTTTTCAACAACGGGGTCCACAACAACATGCGCGTCACCTTCGGTCCACAATTCCGGTTCTGATTCGGAATACGCCTGGGAACCAACCGGCGGCCACAATGGCCGCCGGATTTGTCTAGAGCGAGCCCATGGGTGCCCCATCCTTGTCGCGTTTTCTGCGACAGAGCCTGCCCGGGGCCAAGCCGAAGGGGTGGGGATTCTGACTTCTTGACCGCGCCCGAAATCGTTGAATCCGTAATTCAAAATCCCCGCCCTGTCCCTGCAAAGATCGCAGGGACAAGGACACGGCACCGTTCCTATCTAGTTTGCGCTGCCTGATCCGCAAAAACGATTAGCCCGTTGTAGAGGCGTTCCTTGCAACGTCTCTCTGTCCGGGAGCACCGGCCTCAATCTCTTCACTGTCCACTTTCGCATGCGATATGGGCCGAAAAACCGCGCAACGCCTCCCTGCGCCTGTGGTACAGTATTGCCCATTCACTTCAGGTCGGCCGTGGGGCTGGCTGCATCCTGATATTCCCCTTCGCCGAGGACCCATCGATGACTACTCTTCGCGAGCTGATTAAAGACCGCAGACTCTATTCCGTCGACGCGAACCGCACCGTGCTCGAAGCCGCGCGTTACATGCTGGAGCACAATATCGGTGCCCTGCCCGTACTCCGCGACGGAAATCTCACCGGCATCCTCTCCGAACGCGACATTATGAACCGCGTAGTCGCCGTCGGCCGCACCCCGGGCACCACCGCCGTTTCTGAGGTCATGACCGCGAACCCGCGCGCCGTCCCAGCCGATGAAAGCATCGAAGAGTGCCTGTTCATCATGCGCGAATTCGGATTCCGCCATCTCCCCATCGTCGAAGGTAAGGAGTTAAAAGGACTGGTTTCTCTGCGGGATGTTCTGATGCACCAGGCGGCTGAGATCGAAAAGCAGACGAGACGAGCGGCATCGTAAAAACTGGTCCCAGTTGTTGTAACCCATAACAATGTCATCCTGAGCCGCTTCTCCTGCGGCGAAGGACCTATGAAACTCGCTGGCAGCACCGGCGCAGCGAAGGAGTGCATAGGTCCTTTGCGGCAAACAACGGCGCCCAGGATGACACCCTAAGAGGGGTGCACATTCCTAAAGGGCTCCAAGGCCCGGACCCCTGACGCCCGACCCCTCGCCTACTCCCGTTTCCGCAGAATCGTCTCCCCCGGCTTCGGCGGCAGCCGGAATGGAAACTCGAAAATTTTTCCCGCCAGCGGCACACGCAGGATGAACTCCTCCTGCTTCTTCCACCGGCTGATCCACTTGCTGTCGGTGCTGAACAGGACCCAACCGCTGGCCTCGGATTTCTCTGGACTCAGTCGCGTCGGCCGCAGGCTATTCTTGCCCACGAATTCCTGCAGTTCCGCCGAATCCTTCAGAAACGCGCGCACGAAAGCTTCTTTCTGCTCCTTCTGCTCAGGATGCTTCTCCACCTGCCGCGCGGTCTCGTCGTTCAATGTGTCCGCATCGTTCTGCACTTTGTCGGAGAAGCCATCTGGATCGAGCGCGGTCTGCATCACCTGAAAATGTTTCATGAACTGCAGCGAGATGTTTCGGGTTTCAACCTCGAGTGACGCCTGTCCGCGATAGCGCACCGTCAGCAGCACCGCGAAGAACGGCTGGTGCCGCCGATGCACCTTCTCCAGTTCCTGCGAATCGACCGCCACCACGATCCCAGCCTCATCCGACCAGAGCCCGTAACGGTACTTCCCGTCGGCGTCGCGCGAGAATGTACAGCGGGGATTTCCTTCCACCCAGCGCACCGCCGGAATCCTGTTCTTGTCCTTTTTCGACGCGAACGCCGGATGCGGCAGCAGGGAACTGGTCGCCGCCATCAGCACGAGAAAATTCAGCAGCTTTCTCATAAACGGCTTTGAGAAGAACACCGCTGCAACCGTGCCGCTTAAGAGTGTTTTTGGAAAGGGCATGGCTTCCCAGCTTGCGGGAAAATGCAGGTCTTGACCGTTTGAAAGGGCGCGTCTTCAAGTCGCGTCATTAGGCGCCACAAAATCCGTGCGGCTTTAGCCGCCGAAGGACCATGCCCGGCAGACCGGCTCATGGCTTACGGTGTTTTGGGAGGCGCGGTGACCGTCAAGCTGACGGTAGGCCCGGTGGTGGTTGTGCTCGCGTTACTCGAAGCGACACCATTGGAATCAACCCCGACGATTGTAAACGTATACGTGTTGGCCGGCGTGATCCCGTTCGGCGTCGTTGTGGACGTGGTGTTATTGGCGCATCCCGGAGTCAGAATGAAAACTCCGCAGAGCACAACAACTGCCAGCATGCCCCACGCACCTCTCAAGCGTTTCCCGCTTGCCGCGGCGCCGAGGCCGACCAGTCCGATAAGCGGCAACGAGAACCAAAAGCCCATGACGTTGCGCGAATGCGCTCCGGTAGGGACAGGCCCAAACGTGCTGATGGTCAGCGTGGCGCTGGCGGGCGTCCCATTCACCTGCAGGCTCAGGGCATTTTTCGGATAGGTAAAAGAGCATACCGGAGCGATCGTCACCAGCGGACTGATCGACGCGCATGCCAGCGTAATGCCCCCGTCCGGAGGAGTGACATATCCGTAGACGGGATTCACCGTGACCACGGCCTCGGCGCCGTTGCCGGCAGGTACGCTGGTCGGCGCTACCGAACTGGTCACGCTGAGGGTGAATTGCGGGGTCACGGCGAGAACGGTGATTGGAAGTGCCGGCGTCGTGTAAGTGGTAGTCGGCCCCGTGCCCGTAATCGTGATGTTGTAAGGCTGCGTGCTGGTATCGCTCAGGGTCGTTACCGTCGCGCTCACGTTCCCCGGAGCCGTCACCGACGCGGGACTCATCGTGCACAAAGGAGGATCCGTCGCCACCTGCTGCGATGCGACCTGGCAGGTCAAGTTGACGGTGCCGCTGAATCCGTTCACCGATCCCACCTGGATCAGGGACGACGAAACCCCTCCCGGTGCCACCGCGTCAGGGTCGAACGATGCCGGCGTGAGCGTGAATTCCGATGTCCCGCCCTGAGCCAGCGCCGCCGGGGCGAAGCAAGTAAAGGCAAAGGCCGCGGCCATCAGGCACAGGACTGCAATCCCGTGATGCCCAAAGGTAGATTTCAACTTGGATTCAGACCACTCGGATCTCAACATGAACGGGTTCTGGTTCAACTAGCTTCGATTCCTGGGAATGCAAAAACGCTGCCCGCCACCCGGGCGGATCGTGTTCAGTACGGTTCGAGGTCCCAAGGCACAAGTCAGATGTCCTTGAAACGATGAACTTTGAATGTCCATACTACCATTCCCCGTCGTTGGATGATTCGGACTTGAGCCCTCGCGGAAAGGAGAACGGCCGCCTCCCGGATGGAAGGCGGCCTTGAAGCTGGAAATGTCTTAGTTGACAGTGAGGGTAACTTGGGCCGAGTGTGACAATGCTCCCTGCGTGCCCGTGATGGTGACTGTGTAACTGCCGGCTGGGGTACATCCCGAACATCCCCCGCCTCCTCCCCCGCTGCTTCCTCCGCACGCAGGCAAGAAGAATAACATCGTCATCACGATGGCGAGGAGCAGGAAGCCGAGGAGTTTCTTTTTGCGTGAGTCTTTAGTGCTGAAGCGCATTCCCACTAACGACACGCCCACTACCGGCAGCCACATCGCGTAGTAAATGGTTGATTTCCGATCTAAAGATGCGGCTGCGCCTGTGGTTGTGATGGTTAAGGTCGATGTTGCGCCGGGATTGGCGGGCGTCACCGGGTTCGTAGAGAAGGCACTTGCAGCGCTACACGACGGTGCGGGGGATCCGCCGCCGCTGACGCTGCACGCCAGGGTTACTTGCTGGGAAAATCCGTTTAACGCAGTCAGGGTGACCGTAGATGTTCCTGAAGTGCCAGGGTTCACCGCTGCGGGCGTGGTCGCGGCAATTGCAAAGTCGGCAGCGGTGGCCGATCCAAAGGCGGTTATGAAAGCATCCGGACAAGGCACGTTCGTGCTTCCCGACGTGCATGTACCGCCTCCAAAAGTCCCATCAACTGCTCCCGTCGTAGTGGGGAAGACGGCTGTGGAACCACCGGAATCTGTTTCTCCTGTCACGTAAATTCTGTCTGAAGGATCAACAGCGATCCCGGCAAAGGATTGGTTCTCGTCTCCACCTCCGCCCAAATAAGTGGAGAACAAAAGCTGTCCTTGGCTGATACTCAAAACGCTGACAAACGCGTCGCTCGGACCGCTGAGCGCCTGTTGTGTCGCGTTCTGCAAGGGAAAATTGGCCGAAGAACTCGTTTGACCAGTCAGGTAAACGTTATCCGATCCGTCGAGGGCGATCGCCAATCCGGCGTCAGTGCCGTTTCCACCGAAATACGAACCGTACGTTGCTGCTGTGCCGGTGCTGTTGAGTTCAAGTACAAAGGAATTCTGTGTCCCTGCAAGAGCGCTTTGAACCGGTGTCCCCGCAGTCTGGAAATCAGTTGACTGGGTGATACCCGTAAGGAATGCATTTCCGCTGGCATCCGCGGCAATCGCAAAAGCGTCATCGGCTGCACTGCCGCCGTAATAGGTCACATAGTTGTAGCCGGAGAGGTTGGCCTTGATGGCGACTGCGAACGCATCGTCTAGTGGTCCCGCCGTGTTGTTGCACGTGCCGTCCGTGCCACACTTATTCTGAACGACTCCTGGATTTGGAGTTACAGGTAAGTCCGTTGAGATGGTTTCACCAGATACGTAAATATTCCCATTTCCATCCAGGGCAACGCCGGTTGTCAAATCTCCGTTGCTGCCGCCAATGTAGCTGACTAACGCATAGCTGGCGCCGTTCGAGTTTAACTTAACGATGTACCCGTCATCGTTACCTGTGGCCTGTCCCAGATTGACGGCGCTGCCGTTGGGCAAAGGACTGACTCCGCCCACAACTCCACCCAGGTTGTTTGAGAAAGTTTCTCCGGTTACGTAAACATTGTGACTGCTGTCGACTGCAACCCCCAAACCAGAGTCGCTGTCACTGCCTGCAATATAAGTACCCCAAGTAATAGAACTTCCGTTGAGGGCGAGCTTCACAGCAAAGGCGTCATTATTCCCACTGGCGGCGCCTCCCAAGAACGCCGTCTGCGCCCCCCCCGGTACCGGGAAATCGCTCGAATCGGTTGTCCCCGCGACGTAGATGCCTTGGCTATCCACCGCAATTCCTCCCGGGAAATCGTCGACGCTTCCCCCGAAGACGGAAGTGAAGACTAGGGTCCCGGAAGACGTGAGTTCGGTGACAAAAACGTCAAAACCGACGTTAGCGCTCGAATGGCCTGGAATTGACGAAGAGTCTGCGGTCCCAGCGATAAACGCGTTTCCGCTTGCGTCTACTGCAATGCTTGTGCCGTAATCCGGCCCGTCACCCCCGATGTAGGTGGAATATGTCACGGTCGGATCGATTACGAGCTCCCGGTCGTGGTCATAAGCCCCCAGTCCGAATGTGATCCTGTCCTTGCCGTCAGCAACGAACCAGGCATCGACGCCTTGTCGTTTTCCGTCCTTATCCTGGTACGCTACTGGCTTATGGAGCTGTAACGGGCCAGCCGCTGTCGCAATCATCAGATTGCCATCGGGCGTGATGTCGAGACCTTGCGCTCCGTCAAAACCCAACGCAATTTTGCCTGCATCTGCACCCGGATGTACTACATAGTCAAACTCCAGTGTCTTGCTTTCGCCAAGAAACGCGAGGTCGATCCCGGGGTAGAGTTCCTCGTATTCAACGCGACTGAATAGGGGAATGTTGGCGTGCCACTTCGCGGGATCATTGCCGAGGAAGTAGTTAACTTTGCCAGCTTGCTGATTTCGCCCAACCAGTGCACGAGCATTGCCGCCAACAAAATCCATCCGCAACGAAGCGACGGACGTTTTTTCTTGGGTCCGACCGCCCTTCCTGAGCATTGCCTTCACCGCAGCGGCGCCGTGTCGCTTGTGCAGCATCATTTCTCGAACTTCTGACGCCCCTCTCCCTTGAGCCAGTGCCATGGTCGCGTGCGACGATGAGAGGTAGAGCTTGTATCCATTCCCCCGCGCCGTGTACTTCACCTGCGGATCGGTCTGTCCCTGGTTGGCTTCGAAGGCCAGAGGCAGGGCGTCCAGGCTGGCGCGAATCCGTCCCCGCTGCTCGGCGCTAACCGCCGGCTGAGACTTGTTGGCGCTCTGATGCATCGCTTGTGCGCTCTTCGCACCCGAGGCGGAGAACAGAGCCGCCCCCCCAGCGACCGCGACTGTCAACACGGCTATCGCAGCAACCCACTTGGAAGGCATCCGGAATTTGGCATTGGAAGGTTTCGACACGACATTCTCCTGAAATGAACCCTAGTCTCTTTTGCGGGGGATAGACTCGGCTGCAACGCAAAGAAATCCCGATGCGCGCCGATGCTCCGATGTCAGCAAGGTTCTTAGATTTTTGAAGCTTAGGCGAAAGTATGGATTGGACCAAACGGCCTTGTCAATGAAACTAAGGTACCTCTTTGTGTACCGTACATCTGGAGGAACCTGATGATTGTGGTTTTCCCGACGGTCCTTACGGAACCGTGATGATTACCCCGGTGCACGGTTTCTGCCCGCGCCGCCGATAGCTGTGTTGCACCGCCGAATCGAAGTAGATCGCGTCCTCGGTCTCGAGTGAGAATTCCTCACCGCCGATCTTCATGATCAACGACCCCTTCATCAAATACAGCAGTTCCACCCCGGGATGCTGGTGGGGCTTCAGTTTCTCCGGAGCAATTTCCTGGAACTCGGCCACAAACACGCTCATCTTCCGTTCGGTCGCCTTGTAATCCAGGCACTCAAAAAAGTACCCTACTTCCTGCGTCCCAGGCCGCTCCGGGAAGCGCACCCGGTCTTCTTTCCGCACCACGCTCACCACCCGCCGCTTGCGCTCATCGGTGAAAAAGTATTCCAGCCCCACCGAGTACACCATGGCAATCCGCAGCAGTGTGGGAAGCGTAGGGAACAGCTTTCCTCTCTCCAACTTCGATAACAGTGCCGCCGAAAGCCCCGTGTGCTTGCTGAGTTCGACCAATCCCATGCTTTTCCGCAAACGTAACGTACGGAGTTTTTCGCCGATCGAATACCGCCCTAGGCCTTGCGAGATGGCGTCAGGAACCCGAGTCATAGTTTCGCAATAATAAAACTAATGTGCATGAGAGTAAACGTAGCGCCAGGGCGTCTTCAGGGGCGTCTCCCCGTAAGCGCTACCTTAAGCAGAGTTCCTTCCGAATAGCCGACGACTCGCTCAGAATCGTCGGATTCACTGCACACCGATGATTAGCGAACCCGGATTGCTACGTGTACGGTGTGACCGTACAGATCCAAGTGAGGGTGCTAATCTGGCGTGAGATCGATTTTTGTTTACGAGAAGGGGATTGTTTCAAGTAGGAGTCTTGAAGGGCGTCTAATAAACAGGGCACTCGATAATGCTATGTCCATCAAGCGATCTTACGCCGGGATGCCGACGCGTCGAAGCAGGTCGGCGAACCGGTGATCGGAGCGAAGGGGGTCCCAGAGCGCCTCTACTTTGAGGTAAGCGAGACGATTGAACCGCTCCTCGTAAGCCTTTTCTAGCCAAATAAAGGCCTGATCTTTTTCTTCCAGACCGGCATAAACCAGCGCAACGAAAAGTGCAGGCACAAGACTTTGCTTCGAGGCCGCCTTAAGCTCCTCGATCATACGTAGCGCCTCCTTTCGCTCGCCTAGTCGAGCATACGAGTATCCAAGAAAAGCGAGGGACGTGACGCTCCTTCGGCTTAGTGTGGAATATTTTTCCAGCGCGGGCAGACCTTCTCGGTACATTCCATTCGCGAGATACACCTCTCCCAGCACCGCGTATGAAATGGCAAAGTTCTCA
>Ga0210403_10005296_pt1 | contig 10971 bp, 8 predicted proteins | sample IncBWC19MmetaG_FD_150863 | JGI IMG/M metagenome (GOLD analysis project Ga0210403, IMG submission 150863) | Forest soil microbial communities from Barre Woods Harvard Forest LTER site, Petersham, Massachusetts, United States - Inc-BW-C-19-M | ecosystem: Environmental > Terrestrial > Soil >... | reverse complement strand
GCGCCATATATAGTCCTAGGGCCAAAAGCACGCCCTTGAAGCCCTGTTCTTCAGCCCACGCCGACATGATGAAATCCGAATACCGGACGGGGATGTAGCCCAGTTGATTCTGACTGCCATTACCGAACCCTTTACCCCAGAAACCACCGGAACCTACGGCAATCTTCGACTGCAGCAATTGATAGCCGGAACCTTTGGCATCATCTTCCGGATGCAGGAAGGAAGTGATGCGATCGCGCTGGTATGGCTTGAGGATGCGGCGGCTGACGGGCGGATAGAAAACAGCTCCCACGAGCAAAATTCCCGCCAGCGAAAAGATTGCCGCGTGCTGCCACTGCAAGCCCGCGAGAAACGCGCCAACAACTAGCATGGGCATGAGTACCAGGGCCGTGCCCAAATCGGGTTGCTTGAGAATCAAGACCAGTGGAATCCCCACCAGCAAGCCTGCCTTGATCAAATCACGCAGATCAAGCTGATCGCTGCGCACTTCGGCGAAGAAGCGCGCCAGCACTATAATTATAATCAATTTTACCATTTCTGACACCTGAACCAGCTCTCCGATAGCCGGGATCTGAATCCAACGCTTGGCGCCAAAATGGGTGTGCCCGACGAGAAGCACAGCGACGAGAGCGGAGAGGCCGACGAGGTAGAGGATAGGCGCCTGGTCGAGAATGAGGTGGTAGTCCAGGCGCGAGAGCGCAAACATCAGGACAAATCCGATGGCCAGCCAGCGGATTTGCTTCATGTGCATGCCGGCCAAAGAACTGCCGTGCGTGGCGGAATAAATCTCAATCACGCCGAGCGCGCAGATGGCGGTGAGGATGGCCAGGAGCCACCAGTCGTAGTCGCGTGTTCCGGGAGCGTCTTTCATGAATCCTTTTCCAAACACATCCGAACAACGATTAACGTTGTGGCGTGGCGCGTGCCGGCACGACCACAGATGCATTTCCCTGCTTCAGAGCCACACGCGGAGCAACAATCGCCGCGGCGGTTGCCACTTTTCCAGCATCATCGCCCTTAGAGTCGGCGGTGTACTGGCCTTGGGTCTTCTTGGCTTTCTTGTCGTAATAGGCCTTGATGATATCGCGCACCACCGGTCCGGCGGCCTCGCCGCCATGCTTACCGCTTTCCTGGACCAGCACGCTCACAACAATATCCGGATTGCGGCGCGGCGCATATCCCACGAACCACGCATTGTCCTCAAACTGTTTCTGTTTCCCGAAGCGCGCGCGCGTGTCGTAACCAATGACTTGCGCGGTGCCGGATTTGCCGCTGAACTCAATGCCGGCGAGTCTCAGCTGGCCGCCGGTGCCGCCGCTCTCATTGACGACGCCGTACATGGCATCCGTTATTTTTTCTACCGTGGATTCGGAGATAGGGAATCGTTCTTCTCCCACGTTAGGCGCATCCTTCAGCAGATGCGGCTGCTTGAAGACGCCGCCCGTGGCGATTCCGCCAATCATGCGAGCCAGTTGCAGCGGTGTGGTGGTGACGGCGCCCTGACCGGTGGATACGGAAATCGTTTCACCGGGGTACCACTTGCGATGATAGACGCGCTCGACCCATTCCGCCGAAGGCATGAGCCCCGGCTCTTCCGAGGGGAGATCGATGCCGGTCTTATGTCCGATGCCGAATTTGCTGCCGTAATACGAAAGCCTGTCGATGCCCAGGCGCATACCGACGTTGTAGAAGAAAACGTCGCAGGATTTCAGAATGGCCTCGTGGAGATTGGTGACCCCATGCGAGGTTGCTCCGGTCTTTGCGTAGTAGACCCAGCACTTGAACTGGCGGCCGTAGAACGTCCCGTAGCCCGGACAAAACGTGGTGAAACTTTCTGGTGGAACTTTGTCCTCCAGCATGGCTGTGGCGGTGACGATTTTGAATACCGAACCCGGAGCAAGCTGCGCCTGAATCGCGCGATTCATCAAGGGATGTTCCGTGCTCTCGTTGAGCTTGTTCCAGTCCTCCGCCGAGATGCGCACGGCGAAATCATTGGCATCCATGGAAGGGTGGCTGGCCATGGCCAAAACTTCCCCCGTGCGTGGATCCAGAGCAACCACGGCGCCGGGGCGTGCTCCAAGAGACTGCTCCGCAACCTGCTGCAGGTCGTAGTCGATGGTCAACTGAATCTGTTTACCCGGAATGGCTTCTTGCGTGGAGAGTCGGCCCACTTCTTTGCCAACGCTGTTGACGATGACACGGCGCTTCCCGTCGGTGCCGATCAGGATGTCGTTGTACTGGCGCTCGAGGCCGAATTTGCCGGCAAAGTCGCCCATGCGCAGCTTGCCGTTGCTGGACTCGATCTGCTGCTCGCTGACCTCACCCACGTACCCCACGGCGTGGGCGAGAAAGCCATTGGGCAGATAGCGCCGCCGGGAGACGGAGATCATCTCAAGGACCGGAATGTCTGAGCGGTGCGATTCGATAAATGCGATGTCCGCGTCGGAAGCTTCCGGCTTGATGATGATCGGCTGGAATTTCGGGAGATTTTTCGTATTGCTGAGCTGGTCTTTCAAGTCCTCCAGCGGTATGCCGATGCCATCAGCGATTCCGGGAAGATGTTTTTCAACCAGCGCGGGATCATCGCGGAGCAGTAGGACGCTGAAAGACGGACGGTTGTCCACCAGCACGCGTCCATCGCGGTCCAGCATGCGGCCGCGCGGCGCGATGACGGGAATCTCGCGCACGCGGTTGCGCTCGGCCATGGACGTGTACTTGTCGGCGTCAATGACCTGAAGCTTCCAAAAGCCGAGCAGCAACACACCGATCATTCCCACGATGATGTAGGAAGCCACGGCCAGCCGCCCTTGCGGCAATCGATTGTCGTTGCGAAACCAGTACGACACGAAAACCCCGCGCGCGAGTACTTCCAGGGCTCACGCCCGTTCCGGCTGAATTGAATTAAATTGGCCGGAATAAACTCGCGTCACGAAAAAAGTCTGCAGCGTGGGTTTCGAGTGGACTCGACAAATTCAGAGTCACGCCGAAAATGCCCGTCGAAAATTTCCTCGAACCTGGGAACCGAAAAAATCTCCCGGAGCTCCCGAAGTACCGCCGGACTGAAGCCGCGTGAAGCAGCCAGAGTCTTTTTAACCGTAGCACTTGGAGGCAAGGGCCGCAAGCCGTCCTGGAGGACAGGTTCCAGATTTGCATTGTTTTCCTGGTGGCTGGATGCGCGGCGGCGGTTGCCCGCGCTGCGGCTATCACGCTATCGTAGGCAGTTCGCTTGGGATGGTTGGAACGACTATGGAAAAGCCTCTGCGGCTGGCGCTGATTGGCATGTCTGGCGCCGGGAAAACGTTCTGGACAAAGAAGTTAGCAGCCAGCGGGCTCCCGGCCATCTCCTGTGACGATCGCATCGAGCAGAAGCTTGCGCCGCGCCTTGCCAGCGGAGGACACGCTGGGATCAACGGAGTCGCCGCCTGGATGGGATGGCCGGACTCGGGGACCTACGCCGAGCGCGAGTCGGCCTATTTGGCGGAAGAGATTCACACCCTTGATGAAACTTTGACGGACCTCGCGAAGCAGCCGGAAAAGTCCCTGATGCTCGATACCACCGGAAGCGTGATTTATTGCGGGAACAATGTCCTGATGCGCTTGCGGCGCCAGATGACCATCGTGTATCTCGCCGCGTCTGCGGAAGAACAGCAGCTGCTCATCGAACGATATTTGAGCGATCCGAAGCCTGTGCTTTGGCGCGGCGCGTTTCAGCCGAAGCCGAAGGAATCGCCGCGGGAAACGGTGGCGCGGTGCTACCCGTTGTTGATGGCCGCGAGGCGGCAGAGTTACGAAGCGCTGGCACACTGCACGCTGCAGGTGGCGGCGCTGCGGGATGAAGCGCTGGATGCGGCGGGATTTCTGAAAATGGTTCACGACAAAATCGAAGGCGCGCAATGACTGGGAAGCGATGAGGTACCGGAGCACGTCTCGAGAGGCGCCGCTCACGTCGCTGCGCGGCGCCGTGTTGCGCGGGCTTGCGCCGGATGGCGGGCTGTATATGCCGGCGGAGATTGCGCGGCACTCGCCGGAAGAATTGGAAGAGTTTCGCGGGCTGCCGTTTACGGAAGTGTGCTTCCGCGTTGTGCGGCCGTTTGCTGCGCCGGATGTTCCCGAAGAAGTGCTGTGGCAGGTGGTGAGCGAGGCCATCAATTTTCCGGTGAAGATGGTTTCGCTTTCGCCGGGACTGCACATTCTGGAGCTGTTCCACGGGCCGACGCTGGCGTTCAAGGATTTCGGCGCGCGGTTCATGGCGCGGCTGATGGGCTATTTTGTGCGCGGCGAGACGCGGCCGTTAACGGTGCTGGTGGCGACGTCAGGAGACACCGGCAGCGCGGTCGCGCATGGTTTTTTGGGCGTTCCGGGGATTCGCGTGGTGATTCTCTACCCCTCAAAGCGCATCAGTGAGGCGCAGGAGAAGCAGTTCACCACGCTCGGCGAAAATATCACCGCGCTGGAAGTGGCGGGCACGTTCGACGATTGCCAGCGGTTGGTGAAACAGGCATTTTCCGATGTGGAGTTAAACAAGCGCTCGTTTCTCACTTCGGCCAATTCGATCAATATCGGACGCCTGCTGCCGCAAATGTTCTATCACGTGGCGGCGTACCGGCAGTTGCCGGTGGCGTCCGTGCCGCTGGTGGTTTCCGTGCCGAGCGGAAATTTCGGTAACCTGACGGCGGGAATGTTTGCGAAGCGCATTGGCTTGCCGGTGGCGAAGTTCGTAGCTTCGACCAACGTCAACGACGCCGTTCCTGAATATTTGCGCACCGGCGAATTTCATTTGCGCGCTGCGCAAGCCACTTATTCGAACGCGATGGACGTGGGCAATCCCAACAATTTTCCCCGTCTGCTCGATCTCTTTCGCAGTCGCCTCGAATACATGCAGAAGGAAATCTGGGGGCACGGCGCAACCGATCCAGAAACGCTCGCGGCCATGAAGATGCTGCACGATCGCTTTGGCTATATCGCCGATCCGCACACCGCGGTTGGATTTCTCGGCTGGGAAGCTTACAAGCGTGAACATCCGGAGCCGGCGCAAGGATTGGTGCTGGCGACAGCGCATCCCGCAAAATTCGCCGAGGTGGTCATGAAAGCCATCGGCACCGCTCCGCCGCTGCCGGACCGCCTCGCCGCCTATTTAAAGCGCGAGAAACTCTCACTACAGATGTCCAGCAGCTACGACGACTTCAAGCAGTTCCTGCTATCGCATTGAATCCATCTCTGCTGTTGAGTTTTACTAGGATTTGCGGAGGCGGTCGAGAAGCAGGAAGAAGAAGACGGCGACGAGCGCATTGACGAGCGCGCCGATGAGCAGATGCATGTTGAACCAAGGTTCGGGCTGGCCGAGAAGAATTCGGCGAGTGAGATTGACGAGGCCCTGATGCGCGACAAAGAAAACGGCCGTGAGCGCGAAGCGCGCCGCGGGATGTTCGGTGTCCAGCCGCGCACCGATAGAGGAAGCCAGATAGCCGATCAAAGTTTTCGCGATGCCGTACAGACCGAGAGGAACCGTCGGGCCGCTCAAACTGTCCTGCGCCAGGCCAATGGCCATGCCGAGAAGAAGTCCCGTCGAAGGATTGCGCCGGCTCAAACCAAAATAGACTGTGATTAACAGCGGGAGATCCAAAATCTCCGCTTTGGGCACATAGAGCGGCAAGAAGGCCTGCAAAAACAGCACCAGAAGCAGCGTGCCGATGATCGCGCCGGCGCGGAACTTGTGCACCTCGATGTGCGATTCGGCTCCGCGAATATCGTAGGTGTCGTTCATGGCTTCGCCGCTGCTGCTTTGTCCGTCTTGCTCGCCACGGGAGTCTGCGGGCTCGCCGCTTCTGATTCCGTCCTCAATTCCAGCGGGTGCAGCGTGAGCAGCACGATTACTTCCTCGAGACGTTCGAGATTCGCGGCGGGCCGCACGCGAATTTGTTTGAAGGGATTGCCCGGCTTGATGTCCACGATCGTGCCGACAGGAAGATCGCGCGGAAAGATGCGGTCCATCCCGCTGGTAACCACGCGCTGTCCGTTATTCACGGCGTCATCGTTGGGAACATATTTCATATGCAGCAGCGGCTCGCCCGTGCCACCCACCGGGCTCTGGATGCGGGAATCCGCGAGCATCGCGCCAACGCCGCTGTCCTTGTCGGTCAGAAGAAGAACTTGCGACGTATTCGGATACGCTTCGATGACTTTGCCGACCACGCCATCCGGCGTGATGACTCCCATGTTGCGCTTGATGCCGTCGCGTTCTCCGCGGTCGATGTCGATGGTTTCCGTGGCCGTTCCCGCGCTGGCGCCAATCACGCGTGCGCCGATCATCGGAACGTCCATGTGCAATTTTCTGAAATTGAGCAGCAGCGCGAGCCGGTCGGCCTCGGCGGCCTTGCTCTCCAGCTGCGTAATCTGAAGCTTCAGCGCGTCATTTTCGCGGCGAAGTTCCTCGTTATCGCGAGTGGTATTTTGCAGCGCGAAGTAGTGGCGCCAGGTGCCGCGAACGCGATCCACGCCGTACGTTCCCGCGCGCTGAAACGGCGAAACCGCGCCAACGGTCCAGACGCGGATGAGGCGACCTTGCGAGTCGCGCTTGATCTGCACGGCCAGCAGCAGCACCTGCAACAAGACGACGCCCGCGAGCAGGATCAGCGATCGATGTCGAGAGGGAAGGGCTACCATGTAGATTCCGAAATTAGAAATTCGAAATTGGAAAATTGAACCGCGAAACCTGGCCGCATGGCGACACAATCCTTCACGCGCTGCATGCCGTGTCCTTGCAACAGGAAATTCTCAATCGATGCAAACCTGCCGCAGCAGTTTGAAATCGCTCAGCATTTTGCCGGTGCCCAGCACCACCGACGCCAGCGGATCGTCGGCAATGGAAACAGGCAACCCGGTTTCTTCACGGATGCGCTTGTCGAGATTCTTCAGCAAAGCACCGCCGCCGGTCAGCACGATACCGCGATCGCTGATGTCGGCGGAGAGCTCCGGAGGCGTGCGCTCCAGCGCCACGCGCACGGCATTCAAAATCGTCGCCACGCATTCACTCAACGCTTCGCGAATTTCGCTGTCGTCAATGGTGACGGTGCGCGGCACGCCTTCGATGAGGTTGCGGCCTTTCACTTCCATGGTCAGCGGTTTCTCCAGCGGGTACGCGGAGCCGATCTCCATTTTGATCTGTTCCGCAGTGCGTTCGCCCACCAGAAGGTTGTACTTGCGCTTCAGGTATTGCATGACCGCTTCGTCCATCTCGTTGCCGGCCACGCGCACCGAACGTGAATAAACGATGCCGCTCATGGAGATGACCGCGATGTCCGTCGTGCCGCCGCCGATGTCCACGACCATGTTGCCGGACGGCTCTTCAATCGGCAGCCCCGCGCCAATGGCCGCGGCCATGGCCTGCTCCACGAGAAATACTTCGCTGGCTCGCGCGCGGTACGCAGAGTCCTGCACGGCCCGCTTTTCCACGGGCGTAATCTCGCTGGGGACACCGATGACGATCCGCGGATGCACCAGCACGCGGCGGTTGTGCGCCTTCTGAATAAAATAGGTCAGCATCTTTTCGGTGACTTTGAAGTCCGCGATGACGCCGTCTTTCATCGGCTTGATGGCCACCACGTTCCCCGGCGTGCGCCCTAGCATTTCCTTTGCCTCGCGCCCGACGGCCACGACTTCTCCGCTGGACTTGTTGATGGCGACGATCGAAGGCTCGTTCACGACAATGCCTTTGCCGTGCGCGAACACCAGCGTGTTCGCCGTGCCCAGATCAATGGCGAGGTCGGACGAAAACAAACTGAACACCGACCTCATGTTGTAACCGTTCTTATTCATCCCTACATCCCCCCGCGGAGAGAGCCTCTCCGCTGTCCGGCCGGCAATAGCGCTGACCGCCCTGCGGCCAGCCCAGGCAACTATTGTCTCCGGACACCACGACAAGCGCAAAGGCGTCCGCGCATTTCGTCGGAAATCTTACTTCGGAACCACGATGGACACTTGCTTCATCGCCGTTCCACCCCGGCGATTCGACCCGATAATCGAAATCGTATGCTGGCCCGGCTCGAGCGGCTCCGTGAAATGACGGAAGGTGCCGTCGGGCGCGATATTAGGCACGGATTGGCCGTTCACGATGAGCGCCGCGCCGGGCTCCGTCCGGCCCACGATCTCGGCCACCCGTCCTTGCAAATGCGTGCCGTCAACCTCCAGCAGCATGGCCTGCGACTTCCCCTGCGCGACCAGCGTGAACTTGAAGATTTCGCTGACTTCGCTGTTTTGTTTCTTGCCGTCGGTGGCGATCACATTCCAGAAATAGTCGCCGGGATCGAGGCCGGTGATATCCACGGTCGTCCCTCTGACCGTCGCATCCTTCACGGCCTTTGTAAACATCGTGGTGGTGCTGATTCGCAGCGTATAGGAGACAGCGTCCTGCACCGGCTTCCACTCGAAATGCACGGGCGAGGTTTTCGGATTCTCCGCAATGATGGGAGCGAGGTTTAACGGTTCCACTAGATCCGGCGGGGCCAGCACGGTTGATTTTTGCATTGCGCCAGTCGTGGGAACCGTAATCTTTTCCCAGGGCGCCAGGTCTATCTTCTCCTGGCCGCGCTGCACCTGCGCACTACCGCTGGAAACCACGAATTCGCTTTCCTTTTTCTGCGGATCCGATTTGACGGCCGCACTGCTGTTGGAATGCAGTTGTGCGGTAGCGTCTTCCGCGCTGACGGCGGCTCTCGAATCCGGAGAACTCCAGTTCGGCGTCCTCAGGTCGACTGCTCCAGTATTGATGTGCACGGCGACGCTAGTGGGCTTGTTGCTTTCGGTATTGTTTTCTTCAACGGTGACCAGCGTATCGGGTTTCACCGTGTATGTCGTGCCGTCACCGAAGGTTATCCGTGCGTTGGCGTCGGCTCCCGTTTGCACCAGATCGCCCTTATCGAGCAAGGTGCGAAAATCCGCTTCCACCCATTGCACGGAATTCACTTTTTTCACCTGGACTTTGCCGTCGAGGTTGACGAATTTCGCGTGTCTCTGATCGGCGGCGACCGTATCAGAATCGGGCTCGCTCACCGCCTTGTCGATTCGATTGATGACAATCGAATACAAGTCGGGCTTTGCCAGATAAATTCCGCCGGCAATAATCGCGACGGCCAACAATACATACATAATCACCGTTTTGTAGGTGACGGCCGTCCAATATACCTCGACGCGCGGCCCTTTGTGTGGGACCTGTGCCTGTTTGGGATCGATGGGTGCTTGTGTGGTCACGGGTGGCCGCGCTGTGAAAGCTCCAATTTTTTAATCTACCACAGCCGTCCGCGCGTACCTGAATTGCGGAATGAAGCGTAGTCAAATTGCAAATAGCAGATGGACACTGCGCGGAACTGTACTTCACCTGTCCTGCGGGGCAGGTGCCTCAGGGAGCCTGTGTCGCCTGGGTTTCGCGGATAAAAAAGTGCTGCTTATCCACGGAGGCAGGCACCGCGACATCGAAGAAGCCCACCATCATCTCGTCATACGTCTGCTCGCCCCACCGTACCGCGGCGGTCGGGTCCGGATTGTGTGGATTGTCGTTCGAATTGTCGAACCACGCGACAGCCTGCAGTTCCGTTCCTGCTTTCAGGGTCCGTGGCTCCGCCAGGCGGTAGCTCATCTGCCAATGGAAATGGTATTTGACGCGCAATACCGGTTCAATTTCATACGCGGGTAGACCCTCGGCGCGCTTGCTTGTGTGAATGATGTTGTATTCGAATCGCTTCCCGCGCAGGTGCATGTGCGGAAAGAAGCTGAGGAGCGTGGCGTCGTTTGGCAGCGTGCCGCGCGCCTCCACGCGATAGTCCGGCGCGCCCGGCGGAATCACGAAATGATCGTTGGTGAGCTGCAGCGTCAGCACGCGCTGCTCCGGCGCACTCTTCGAAAAAATCAGACCAATGCTGGATTGATCCTCGACCGCGCGGCCGCTCGCGGTGTAGTGCATTTGAAAAACTAGATCGGACCCTGCAGGAATGAATTTCGCCATGTTTGCCGGCCACCTATCCGGTGAACTGCCTGGCGCATACACCAGCAAAATGTCGCTATCCGTCCAGTGGGCGCCACGGCGGTCTTCTGCATCCGTAAGCGTGGACGCAGTGAAAGGAATGCCTCCGGGCGCGTGGCGCAGCCACTTCGAATCTGGGGGCCGAATGTAAACTACGGCATGATGCACATTGGAACGCCGCGCAGGGAGCACTTCCGCCAGTTGCACCCAGCGGTCCTCGGCAAAATGAGTAGGCACGATCGCATAGGTATATTCAATGTCACCGCTCGCGGGGAGCGGCACAGGCATTGGCATTTTCAGAATTAGATCCGGTTTGGGAATGCTCCAGCTCTGCGCCCACGGGCGTGGTGGCGGAGCATCCCGCGCATCCCCGCCAGGCGCATTCGCGGCGGCCCATGCAGCGAGCGTTGCGATCTGTTCTCCCGTTAGGGAAGGATCGTTCGAAAAGCGCCCGACCTTCGCGTCCGCGAACCATGGCGGCATGGATTTGTCCTGCGCCGCATGGGCAATCGCGCCTGCAAAAGGCCGTGTTTGTTCGTACGTTTCGAACGGCATGGGTGCGATGCCGCCGCCGCGATGGCAATCCTGGCAGTGCCGCTGAAGAATTGGAAGCACGTCCCGGTAGAAAGTCGGCGGCTCCTTTCCCAGCCTCTCTTGCGCGAGGGGAACGCGCGGCGATAAGAGCAGTCCAGCGAGAGCGCAACCAAAGCCAAGAATCGTGAGGAGCTTCGAACCAACCCGAGTCGGCATAGGATTACGATGCGCGGCCACTACAACCCGTGGCTTGCCCTCATCATTCTACTGCCTCCCAGGACTGCCGAGCCGGGGAAGCTTGGCGCTCGAAGACGATTCTATTTGAGGCGCGTGCGTCTATCTCCTATAATACTAAGTTTGTCTACTGACCTGGGAGATTCATCGGATGGCTGGCGCAAAAGATAAAAGCAAACTCGGCTACC
>Ga0210403_10005295_pt1 | contig 10973 bp, 7 predicted proteins | sample IncBWC19MmetaG_FD_150863 | JGI IMG/M metagenome (GOLD analysis project Ga0210403, IMG submission 150863) | Forest soil microbial communities from Barre Woods Harvard Forest LTER site, Petersham, Massachusetts, United States - Inc-BW-C-19-M | ecosystem: Environmental > Terrestrial > Soil >... | reverse complement strand
GCAGGATCAGATTCCCGGAACCAAACAGTGCACGCATTTTTCTGTTGCAAGATGTCGAGAACCTGCTCGCGAGCCCGAGCGATGGTGTCACCGCGTCCGCCCAAGGCCGAGAGCTCCAGCACAACTCGCTCGTCTTGATTCGAGCTGCGCTCTGCATGAGACTGACGTGACGCAAACAATACGCATGGGAGTACGGCAGCGGCGATCACTCCTTGGCGTAGCACACATAGTCGGCGTCTCTTCCGCCACGCCGTCATTCGCGTATATTCGCATCTCATACTAATTCCATTCCTCTACTCATCTGATTCTCTCCTGCTACGGAAAGCGGGGCGCCGGCTTATCACCCCGGCTCTCCGTGGCAGCGGCAGTTTCAGAGTGTGCAGCTGGCTGGCGTTGTGGAATTGTTCGGGTTCGTGCAGAGTGGGCCCAATCCGGTCTTGGCGTCAGGAACACTGAGCATGGCAAACGGTCCGGCCTTGTGCTCGCCGTTGAAGGGTGTGGGCTTGGTCGGGTCGAAGTGACAGCTGGGCAGAGCCGCGGCATCCTGGGGATTGTCAAACCAGAAACCTAGATGAAACGTGTTCGTCGGTGCCAAGCGCACGTCGGGGTCAAAACCAAAGATGTCGTCCAAGAGAATCGTTTTGATCTGGACATGGCCGTCATCTGTTTGCTTACCAATCTTGATATCGGACTGATACCAGGCCAAACCAAAGCTTCCCGTGAAATTGGGGTCCTTGGTGCCATTGGCTTGAAAGAAGCTGTTCTGCACGGTGAACAGGTCAAACGCGAGACCCGGCTTGATCCCGTCCAGGTCCAGAATTAGCGTGTCATTTTGCTTGCCACGAATGACGGTGGCGTGGGCCCGCGGCTCCTCAAAAGGATTGGCGCGAAGACAGTCAACGACCGCCGGGTTCGGCAGCAGGTTGAACGTGATCTCGTCCTTGCTATCTTGGGCGGAAGCGATGCCGGGGGCGGCCAAAACTGCGAACGCCGCCAGCATGCCAAGCGATATGCTGTTAGCGGCTCGACCGCTCCAGGACTTCTTACTGCAATTGTTGTTCAATGCTTTCTCCTTATTCTTCGACTTAGATCGTGCATTTGCGGGAGCCTTAGAAGTCCCTTGCTGCGGGCTTCACGGCTACACAGGCGGCCTGAGGGATGCCTTGAGCGTAGCGGCAAACCATTGGTCCCCACTTGAGATATCGAAATCCAGTGGGAGAAGACGACAAACAGGATGAAAAGATTGTGGCCTTAGCAGATTAGGGGCCGCGAGTTTCAAACCGCGCTGCCGGACAGCCCCATGGGCGATGAGCAGAAATAGCCCCAGACTGGGCTGTGATTATAATTGAAGCGGTTCCCCGGTTCGGTTGTGTGTTGCTGCCGCATCCGCCGCAACCACCCATCACGAGCCCCAACGCAATAATTGGTGCTCCTGCTGCGGCGGTCAGCAGTGAAGCAGGCGCGATGCGCACAAGCCTCTCACGGCACATCGCGAAGCAGAATAAGGCTAACGCGAGAAGGAGAGCACAGAGGCCAAGCAGGTCCGGCATCACAAGCCCGTAACGCGAAACACTAGCCTAGATTGTGCGAATGCACGGCACCTCCAAGCTTCCGCAATTCGCCCTACGTCCGACGCATGGAATCGTGGCGTCGGCGTAAGACTGGAACTATTGGTTCCTAATTAAGATATCGGAAATGGAAGGAAAAAGACGACAGCGGAGGATGAAACATTTGCGTGGCCGATAGACTATTGCGCTTAAGTTCCTGATTCGGCCAACTGCCGGGCAGGCAGGTGTAGGAATCACTCCGGCCTCGGGCCGTTAACAGCTCAGAAGTTGTCGATCATCCAGACATTGGCCTCTGAATTTGAGCCCAAAATAGCTAGATGCCGTCCATCAGGCGACGGTAATCCCCACGTGAAGACCGCCTGAGACTGATGCCACACACGCTGGGCGTCGCCGTTGAGGTCAACATGCAACACGGTAGCGCCATCTGGTTCCAGGGTTGACACAAACATGCTTTGGGAATCCATCGCCCAGTTCAGATCGAGGAGGTCGGAATAGCCCTTTGTCGTAATCGTTCTCGTTTGTCCTCCACCCAGCGGCACCAGCTGAATTTGGTTCCCGTGCCTTTTCACGATACCAATCCGCGAACCATCGGGAGAGAGTTGCCACCAGTAATCGAATCCAATGCCGGCACTGGTGCCCACCTCCAGTGGAATCCGTACCAATTCCTTTCCCGGACCACTGCGTGGGTCAAATGCAGCAATCACCAACTCATTCTTGCCTGCAGACGGCGGCCCAAACACACAAAAGTCGGCAGCCTTATTTGTGCACCAATACTGTACAAACCCCTCCGTGTTGAATAATAGCTGTGGAGCGCCACCCCGTAGATTAACTCGATAGAGGGCAATTTCGTGCGAGCCGGTCGGCTTGCCCTCCATAAGGACCCAAGCTCCATCCGGACTCAACCGCGCCACATAGAAATTCTTGTCAGCAGCGGGCGTAAGGGACTGAGGAGCGCTGCCCGGATCTAGCGCCTGTCGGAACATCAGCCAGTTTGACCCTCGCTGCGACGAATAAATCACCTCACGAGAGTCTGGCGTCCATGCCATGGGGAGATTGTAGTTGTCGTCGAGCGTCAGCTGACGGGAATTGGCGAGACGGTTCTCTTTGCCGGCGAGGTCCCCGACAAAGACAGAAGCGTGATCGGTACTTCTCAGAAAAACCAACTGCTTTCCATCGGCCGTCGCGCTGAAGCCAGCGACAGAAAATCCAGACCAACCCGTCAGCTGGCGTGCTTCGCCTTGCGAAGTTCCGTTCTTGCCTTCGACTCGCAGTTCCCACAAATTATCGGACTCAGCCGAGCCGGCTTCCGTATTTCGCGAATAGATGAATCGCCCCGACGAGAGCCAGGTAAACGCGCTCAAGTGATTGTCTTGGAGGACAGTCGTCTTATCCGCACCACTGAGGTCACAACTCTGAACCATCACTTCCGTGTGATCACCTCGTCGACGCATATATCGGAAGGCAAGCCGGTTTCCCGTAGGCGACCAGGCGATACCCTTAAATACGGCCTGGTTTTCGGCTGTCAGTATCTTGTGAGAAGACTCTCCATTTGGGCCCATCACCCAAATCTCGCGCGCTCCAATGGCGCCCCGCAACCTCTCGAACGCGATGTGCGAGCCATCGTGTGAAACGGTTCCTCCCCCTAGCATATCTTCAACTTCAGCAAGTTTACGTGCCTCGCCTCCCAGTACCGGGATGGACCACACGCTGGATGGCCTTCCGGGGACGCTGACAGAAGCTATGAATCGTGTGGAGTCCGGGAACCAACTCCCAAAAGCCCACAAAGCTTTCCCCGGCTGAATGGCGGGAGGCAAAGCCACACTTTGGACTCCACCCGTCGCGACGAGTTGTAAATGAACGCCTTGCTGGTCAGCGTAGCCCAAATACTTGCCATCCGGAGAAATCCCAGCATTGAGCACCGGTGAGTCCTGGACGTTCGCCGTCAGCTTTCGCTGATTGAACTGGGGTAGAGGTTCGGGGCGACGGGGAAAGAACCATGTAAAGATGGCAGTGCCCATCAGTGCCAGCGTTACCAGCAGCGCCGCAGTAACACTGTTTCTATGTCTGCGCACGAATTTGCCAGTGCGATAGGCGATCGCGTCCGGTCGGGCACTGATCGGCTCGTTTCTCAAGTACCGTTGCAGATCGTCAGCAAATGCCTTTATCGAGGCGTAGCGCTCCCGCGGGTTCTTCTTCAGCGCCTTTGCGACAATCGTGTCGAGGTCGCCGCACAACAACCGCGCCAGTTTGTCGGGCGTTGTGCTGCGTCTCTTGGCATTCGCGTCCGCGGTCTCTGCAGTCGTCTGCGTCGGCGCAACAATCTCCGAAGGACACGGAGGTTCGGTGTCCAATATTGCCTTTACCAGTCCCGCAGGCGTATGCAGACCCGCACCGGCTGGGTGCTGCCCCGTCAGTAACACATACAGCAGCACGCCTGAGGCATAGACATCCGTGGCAGCTGTCACAGTTTCGCCCTTCAGTTGCTCGGGAGCAGCATATTCCGGCGTCAGCGCCCGCTCACCTTCAAGAGTGAGCGGTGACTCCCGGATCTGCCCCTCGCCTTCCAGAAGTTTGGCAATTCCAAAGTCGAGAAGCTTCACCTGACCATCAGTTCGCACCAGGATATTCGAAGGCTTCAAGTCACGGTGAACGATGAGGTTGGCGTGTGCTTGTGCCACGGCGCGCAATGCGTCTAGGAACAGCCGGACGCGTGCTCCGATGTCGAGATTGTTCTGGTCGCAGTAGCGATCAATGTGGTCGCCCTCAACGTACTCGAGAACAAGAAATGGCTGCCCGGCTAGGGACACACCTGCGTCAATCAGTTCCGCGATGTGGGGATGTGTCAGGCGGCCCAGAATGCGGCCCTCGCGCTTGAACCGCTCTTCGCCACCTTTCCCCATCAACGCGATGTTTAGAACCTTCACCGCTACGCGGCGCTCAAATCGTCCGTCGCTTCGTTCCGCCAGCCAGACGGTGCCCATGCCCCCATGGCCGATCTCTGAAACCAGTTTGTAGACACCAAAAGTTTGACCAGCCAGGCCCGGCGCTCCCGGCAATTCAACAGGGCGAGCGTCGAGAAAACCTTCCTCGGACAGTTCGCGGTGCTCTTGCAAAAGTATCTCCAGTTGACGCGCCAGAATAGGGTCCTCGTCCCGCAATGTGCAGAACCAGATCGAGCGCTCCTGGTCTGTCATCCCGAGCGCTTCGTCGAGCCGTGGGCTGAGGGCCAGCCACTGATCGGGACTCAGCTTGGGCATCAATTCCTCACAGCGGCAAATCCGCGCGAATGCTGCGATGGAGATAGATGCGCGCCTTTTCCCAACTTCTCTGCACCGTGCGTTCCGAGAGGTTCCGCAGGGAGGCGATTTCAGCAAATGAGAATCCGCAGAAGAACTTCAAGTCGACGAGTTCAGCAAGTTCCGGCTCTACCTTCGCTAATTGATCCAGGGCATCGCTGATCGTCGAGAGCTCTTTGGCGTCTACGGAATTTTCGACGAAGTCGGTCTTGAGCGACGTGATTTGGAACTCGCCTCCGCGTTTGATCGCGTTGCGGCTCCGGGCATGATCGATGATGAGTCCTCGCATCACGCGCGCTGCATACCCCATGAAGCGCGCCTGGTCGGGGAAGGCCTTGCCTTCGCGCGCGGCTATGTCGAGATAAGCCTCGTGCAAGAGCGTGGTAACACTCAGGCTTGCGGGAGTCCCCCAGCGTGCCAGCTCCCGTTTCGCCAGCCGGTGCAGTTCCGAGTACAGGGTGGTGAAAAGTGCATCGGCGGCTGCGCTATCGCCCTGTTCAGCTGCCCCGATGAGCGAGGAAATTGTCGACCCCACGCGGCACACTCCTGCCGGCGAATCGTCCTGAGTTGCCTTCAGTGTCGCACATTTGCCAGCATCAACCAAGGTAGCCAACTCGCCCGCAACATCGAGAGACATCTGCATTCCTATCCTCCGGATTTGAGATACCGGGCCTTGATGTGAATTCCTGGAAGGCCGAAGCGTTACATACGAAGGTCCTCAGTTACCCGAGCACTATGGAAAGCCCCACCGTCTGATCCTTGTCGGTACCAAACGATCAGACGTACGAGGTCGGGCTCAGGGAAGTATTTCTTTTCTGGAAGAACCGGATTGAAGTGACCATGAAGTCCGGTGCGGCGCTCATGGGGTCGAACCCTTGGCGAAGGCACTTACTTACATCAAGCGGGCTAGGACAGGGCTAGGACAAGTTCTGTTTTCCATCCTCTTTCATTTACCGGAGACTTCATTTCGGTTAAATGGCGCCAGTTCAGCGTGTTAGGGTTTACTCGAGTCAGGTAAGCGGACATGTAAAGCATTCCTTCACTTCTTACTGGTTCAGTGCACGCCAGAATGGCATCCCGTTTGGTCTGTCCGAGAACGAGTGAAAGCCGGTCCAAGCGTTGACTTGCCGGGCTTGTGAGCTTCCCGAAACCGGTATGTACTAAATGTCTACAGAGTTTGGGCGAGCGGCCATGGGTCAATAATCGGGTGTAAGATACGTGGCCGTGTCCCACCCGCTGACCGCTTACCGCGTGTTTATTGCCTCCCCTGGGGGCCTCGCCGACGAGCGCCAAGCCTTTCGCGACATCATCCAGTCCTATAACGAAATGGATGCAATTTCGCGCGGACTTTTGTTTATTCCCGTTGGGTGGGAGTCCACGCTTCCTGGCATGGGCCGGCCGCAATCCTTGATCAACGAGGACCTGAAAGACTGCGACTATTTCATCCTGGTGTTATGGGATCGCTGGGGTTCGTCGTCTGGAGACGAAAAGTACACCTCGGCTACCAGCGAAGAATTTTCCGTCGCCCAGCGATGTTGCCAGGACCCGGAGCATAGCCTGCGCGAGATGGCTGCCTTTTTCAAAGCTGTGGATGCGCGCCAGATGAGCGATCCCGGAGAGCAGTTGAGGAATGTCCTCGATTTCCGGAGGCGTCTGGAGCAAAGCAAGGAGATGTTGTTCGGCACGTTTGACGACGTTTCGTCGTTCCAGAGGCACGTTCAGAGATTGTTGGCGAAGTGGGTGCGCGACCACGAACAGAAGAAGACCGGCGCCGGCAAGAAACGCGCGGCCGCCCAGGCCGTCGCCCCCATGCCGGAGTTCACCCGTCCAGACCTTAGTCCGAGCGCATCGGTAACCGCGGGGCTCAGCGAATTGACGGCGTCTAGCGCTATCATTGACGAGGCCCAACGACTGGCATCGCAGGGAAAACTGACGGACGCGGAAATGTTATTTTCACGGGCGCTCGTCAAAGGCGAACCAGAGATCGTCATTCAGTACGCGCGGTTCTTGCGGCGGCTGGGAAGGTTTTCGCAAGCCCAGGGCCTCCTCGAGGGTGTGCTACAAAAGCAGACGCCCGGCGATGAGCATTGGAAGGCCGGCGCGTACAACTATCTGGGCATGCTGCATCGAGACCGGGGAGAGCTGACGGAGGCGGAACACTTATTCAAAAAAGCCCTGGAGTTCAGCGACCATCCTGGCACCCGTCTGACGACGATCGCTGCGTATAACAATCTGGGCCAATTGTTGCGCGACCACGGCTCTTTGGACGCCGCTGGCGAATTCCACAAGCTCGCGATTGGGATGTGCGACCCGGCCACCGATGAGGCCAGTCTGGCGAGCTCCTATGGCAACCTGGCGCACGTATCCCTGATCCGTGGCGAGCTGGATCAATGCGAAGAGGCAAATCGGAAGGCCTTGGAACTCAGCGAAAAAATTGGCAACACCGAAGGCACCGCCATTGCTTTGCGAAACCAAGGCCTGCTGCTCATAGATCGTAGGCAGCTTGATGCCGCCGAGCAAGTCCTCCAGCGCTCTCTTTCGTTGGCCACCAAGATCGGCCGGCAGAAGAGCATGGCCGACGCCTGCATCAGCCTGGCGCGCATCCGCTGCGATCGCTGCGCCTTTGAAGAAGCGGAGGATTTGCTGGCCAAAGCTATCGAGATCAGTGAACGCATAGGCCGGCTAAAAAGCCTTGCGCGCGGGCTCGGCCTCTTGGGTGAGGTGCGCCAAAAGAAAGGTGAGGACGGGCAGGCGGAGCGCTGCCTGTTGCGTTCCATCGAGATTGCACGGGGACTTGAAGACAAGATTTGCTTGGCTAACGCCTATTCAACGCTCGGAAGCATTTTTGAAAAGCGCGAGGATAAGCCGGCTGCGTTTCTTTTGTGGAGAGATGCGCGCCAGATCTTCGAAAAGGTTGGCATGCCTCAGCGAGTTCGGGACCTAAACGCCAAGCTGGCTCGGGCCGCCGCGTCATAAGTCAGGGCGGGCCAGAAACTCGATTCACGCCCGCCCTGGGTGTAGAATGACGTTGTTGTTGGACTGCCGAACAGAACATGTCCGCTCCCCAGTTCGCCTCCGCAGGCAGTCCCGGATCGCCCGATCGGAGTGACTGAAATGACGAAAACCCTTTCCGCAGTTCTTTTCGCAATCCTCGCTCTTATCCTGCTCAGCACGCCACAGCCTGCTGTCGCGCAGCGTGGTGGCGGCCATGGTGGCGGAGGATTTCATGGTGGAGGTGGATTTCATGGTGGAGGTGGATTTCACGGCGGTGGCGGTTTCCACGGTGGCGGCGGGTTTCACGGTGGCACCGCATTCCATGGCGGATCTGCTTTCCGCGGCGGAATTGGGTTCCGCAACGGTAGCGCCTTCCATGGAGGCACCGGCTTTCGCGGCGGAGCCTTCCGCTCTGGCTTTCGTGGTGAGGGCTTCCGCCGTGGTTGGGGCGGGCGCGGTTGGGGTGGCTGGGGTTGGGGTGGCTGGGGATGGGGAGGTTGGGGTTGGGGCTTCGGCTTTGGCTGGCCCTATTACTGGCCAAGCTATACCTATCCCTACTCATACTCGTACGGTCCCGGGTACGCTACTCCCTACGACCCCAACTATGCTCCCTACGATGATCCGAACTATGACCCTTACAATCTTCCCCCCGCCAACCCATATACTCCTGACAACCGCAACAGCAATCCCCCACAACCAAACGGTGCTCCCAAATCGAAAGACCAGCCCGCGCCGCCCCCGGCCAAAAGCTCAGCAACTCCCTCGCCGGACCGTCCGAGCGACCCAAATCGTGTGACCGTTGCCGCCGCAGCCTTTCAATCCACCGCGCCGTCCCGCGCAACCAACGAAGCAACCCCAACGGCCGGCGTCAGCCCCAAAGCCTTCAGCGCTCTCTCTTCTCCGCCACGCCGCGAAGTTCTCAATGCCATGCGCGCTCTCCGCGAAATGCCGCCCTTCGCCCGCGAGCGCGAAATCGACCGCGGCCGCTATAGCCACTTCTCCCCCGAGGAGCGCGATCTCCTCAGGCACCTGGACCAATAACTACTGCTGCGTTTTTGCGCCTCGTGCAAGCCGGGTGCCCGGCGGCTCGGCCTCTCCACGATTGATCAAACGAAGGACTTCTCGCGCCTGCTACAGATAACGCCGGTCGTGCGCGGCGATGACCAGAAGGCCCGCATGGACGGTGCATTCCCTTCTTCGCGTTACTCGCCGGTCTGGGGGGCCATTCAACGTCGTTATCTCAGTTTTGTCGCACACCCTGACTCTTTCTCCACCTTCCGAGCTGCGGCTTCGCTCCTCATTTTTGGTCTCTCAGAGACCCGATTCATCGGTCTCAGTGATGTCCACAACTTCGGATTCGGACATTTCTCACACTCGCTTATTCCAAAGAGTGCCTTCCCTGGCCTCGCTTTCAAAGCCTGAGTAAACCTCCGCCTCAATTCCAAACCACCACAGCTTCCCCGGCTCTGCGACGACAGATGCAGCACAGGGAGCCCGCTACACCCAACGAAGCGAGGGATACGAACAATTGGCATGTGGTCCAACGATGCGCGTTGATCCTGGAAACGTCGCTCAGGGCAGAATCACTTGTGTGGGCGTCGGCTGCAATGCCCATAGAGCGGGTAGTACGGGTGTTCCGTTTGGATTGGTGCCGGTCGCTAACCCTGCGACCGAGAGATTCTGCTTGGTTCCCGGCCTGCCAGCGGTGGCGGGAAACACCAGTGTGACGGTTGCGGTTGCGCCTGGAGCGACGTTAAGTGCTGGAATTGCTGAGGAATCGAGCTTAGTACCCAGAATACCGGCGGGCGTGACCTGACTCGCCGCAATGTCGCCGTTATTGGTTACCGCGAGTTTGACCACATAAGTTCCGTTGCTAGCAATCGTGATGGAAGTCAACTTCGCGGTGACGGTCAAGTGGGAGTTGACGGTCAAGACTGTGGAGCCATGAGTGCTGCCAAGTGTCGCCGTGATGGTGGACGTTCCGAGGGTGCCCTGCGTGTGTCCAGTTGCCGCAGTGGCGGTGTTGCCGCTCATCGTGGCAACGGCGTTGTTTGAAGAAGACCAGGTTACCGCGGAAGTCAAATTCCGCATGCTCCCATCGCTGAACGTGCCAGTCGCTATAAATTGCTGAGTCGCGCCTTCCGCGATCATGGGACTCACCGGGGAAACGGCAATCGCTTGGAGCGTGATGACCGAGACTGTGTCATTGACGTGAATTGTCTCCGGATCGAATACATCCGGGAACGACACCGTATCGTTCACTTTGATCGTCTCGGTGACCGAGACAATCGCTGGCGGGAGGACTGGCCCGTTGACGGTGAGAGATTCCTGCGTTGCTCCGCTAGAACAACCGTTCTGATCTGTCGCGATGATTGCGAAGGAGTAGGTATTTGCGGTGGTGGGAGGGCCGGAGAGCAAACCGCTTGGCGAAAGAGTTAGGCCGGGAGGCAATGTTCCGCTGGAGGACCAGGTCACATTTCCAACTGCCCCTACTCGCGAGAACTGCTGTTGGTAAGTTGAGCCAACGGTAGCCGCAGCAAGCAGACCGGAGGGAGACACGGCAATGCTTTGGCACGCCGGAGAAACTCCCAGCACATAATTTTGTGTCGCCGAATCGCCGAGCGCATCGGTGACGGTTATTGAGAAAGTGTATCCGGAGCTTGCAACAGTCGGGGCACCCGACAGGGTCAAGGAACCTGCTCCCGTCACAAACCCCATGCCGGGAATGCTTCCACTCTCAGTCACCACCAACGGCCCTCCCGCCCCGCCAACTGCACTAAATGTCACAGACGGATAGGGATTATTCACCACACCTGGAAGCAGCGGACCCACTGGACTGATGACCAGAGGCGCATACGCGCGAACACTGACAGTGTCTTGCACGTGGACGGTCTCCGCGTCGAAAACATCGGGGAACGTCGGCGCGTCCGTAACGGTAATGGTCTCGCTCACCATGACGGAGACGGGCGGGGGAGGCGGTGCCACACCTAGAAAACCACCCGCCAGCACGACCGACTGTCCGTCCGGGTTTGTGACTTGAACATCCACGGCCCCCGCAGGAATTACGGGAACCACCACGCTCAGGCTGGTGGCGGAAATAACCGTCACTGAAATC
>Ga0210403_10005294_pt1 | contig 10974 bp, 10 predicted proteins | sample IncBWC19MmetaG_FD_150863 | JGI IMG/M metagenome (GOLD analysis project Ga0210403, IMG submission 150863) | Forest soil microbial communities from Barre Woods Harvard Forest LTER site, Petersham, Massachusetts, United States - Inc-BW-C-19-M | ecosystem: Environmental > Terrestrial > Soil >... | reverse complement strand
CGGCGGCCGGCGATTTTGTAGTTCCCTTCCAGGATGATTTTTACGGCTTGGGTGTAAATGCGATGTTCTTCTTTCAGGATGCGCTCGGAAAGGGTGTGCTCGTCGTCGGAGTCGAGAACCGGGACGGCGGATTGCAGGATGATGGGGCCGGCATCGAGATTTTCGTCGACGAAGTGGACGGTGCAGCCGGCGAATTTTACGCCGTAGTCGAGGGCTTGTTTTTGGGATTCGAGGCCGGGGAAAGAGGGGAGGAGAGACGGATGGATATTGAGGATGCGCTGGGGGAAGGTGGCGACGAAAAATGGAGAGAGGAGGCGCATGTAGCCTGCGAGGCAGATGAGGTCGACTTTGTATTCGTGGAGGACGGCGGCGACCTGGCGGTCGTAGGCTTCGCGCTCGAGACCTTTGGAGGGGATAGCGCGGGCGGGAATGTTGCGGGCGCTGGCGCGTTCGAGGCCGGGGGCGCCGGGCTTGTTGCTGATGACGACGGAGATTTCTGCGTTGGGGATGCGGCCGGCGGAGACACCATCGGCGAGGGCTTCGAAGTTGGAGCCGCGACCGCTGAGGAGGACGCCGATGCGATGGATCATGAATAGAAAACTTAACACAGGTGCTGGGGGCGGCAAAATTTGGGGGAGATAAAAGAGGGGATTTAACGCAGAGTTCGCCGAGGAAGCAGAGGACGGTGAGAAAAAGAAGAAGACCCCACACGCAAAATCGGCGTGTGGGGCACCCAGGAGAAGTTGGCACTGACGACTTGGACCAATCAGTGTTTTGGAGGGGGGACGGCTTGGGCGAAGGTGATGAAGTGGCCGCCGGGATCCTGGACGCTAAATTCGCGCATGCCGTAGAAGGCGGTGCGGACGGGCATTACGAGTTTGACGTCTTTCATGGCAGTGAGGACGGCGTCGAGATTGTCGACTTCCATGTAGAGATAGGAGGGGCCTTTGCCTGCGGTGGCGGCGACTTCTTTGGGGGCGTCTTTTTCGATGCTGGCGTAGGTCTGGTACATCACTTCGGCAGTTCCCTTCTGGAAGGCGATAAAACCGAGCTTGTTGCCGTCGGGGACTTCGATGGTCTTGGTGAAGCCGAGACGGTCGACCCAGAAGGGGATGATCGGCTCGATGTCCTTGACGAGCAGGACAGTGGTGAGGCGTTTCACGTTCATGGGATTTTTCTCCTGAGATGAAATGGATTGCGGCGAGAGGAAACCGAGAAACAGGGCAAAAGCGGCAAGGGGGAACGGGAAGACTCGCATGGTAGATTCTCCTTGACGGAGCCACTAGTCTTAACTAGACTAGTGCAGGGTAGAGGATGGAAAAATCGAAGTCAAGGAGATTTTATGGGGACGACATCCAGCGTTCGAGGCAGGCAATTGGGCGACTTGATCTCGATCGGGCCGGCGATGCTGCGGGATTTTGCCGAGCTGCGGATTCGCAGCGTGGCGCAATTAGCGCGGCAGAATCCGCAGCGGATGTACGAACGGCTGAACCGCCTGAGCGGTCAGCGGCAGGATCCGTGCGTGCTGGATACGTTTTGTGCGGCGGTGGCACAGGCGAACAATCCTCGGCTGCCGGCGGAAAAATGCCAGTGGTGGTATTGGAGCAGGAAACGGAAGTCGGGGGAAAAATGAAAAAGGCACCGACCGCAGAGACGCCGAAGGCGCGGAGATTCAGCAGCGAACAGAAAAAAGGGCCTGGCGCGAAAAGGAAATTGGGGCTGACTACGCCGGATCTGGTGCTGTTGAGTTTGCTGGCGGAACGGCCGATGCACGGGTATCAGGCGAATCTGGAACTGGAGAGGCGGGAGATTCGGGATTGGGCGGGGATTTCGCGGCCGCAGGTTTATTACTCGCTGGAGAAATTGGCGCGAGCAGGATTGATCCGGGGATTGGAAACGGATGAGCCGGCAGCGGGGCCGGAACGGAGCGCGTTCGAAACTTCCGCGAAGGGCAAGGCTGCGCTTGCAGAGGCATTGGAGCGCGAGGAATGGACTACGCAGCGGGAGCGGCCGGCGTTTCTGACGTGGGTTGCGCTTTCGTGGCAGGCGCGGCCGGGGGTGTTTGAGAAACAGTTGGAGCGGCGGCGGGAATTTCTGGAGAAAGAGGTTTTGCGGGAGAAGGAAGTTTTGGCGTCGATTCTGGAAGAGGTGGGGCATCCTTATCATGAGGCGGTTTGGATGGTGGGGTTTGTGATTGAGCAGTTTCAAGTGGAATTGGCGTGGTTGAAGAAGGTGGGGGAGGAATTGCCGAAGAGGGCGAGGGCACAGCGGCCTGATTATGCGTTGGGGGAGTGAGGAGCGGCTCGGGGACTCGCCGCTGGCACGATGTATCGTGCCCCTACAAGGAAGGAAAATTTGCGTGGCGGCGTTATGGAAGGCCTCACCCCTGAAGGGGTGAGCTACAGATTTAGGGCGCCGGAATAGACGAGGCGGGCTTTGCCGGTGTCGCCGCGTTCGATGCGGCCGATGCGGAAGAATTTTTCGCGGCGGCGTTTGAGGTCGGCTTCGGCTTCTTTTACGTGGTCGGCGGGGACGATGACGATCATGCCTACGCCCATGTTGAAGGATTGCAGGAGTTCGTCGGTGTCGATTTCGCCGAGCTTGGCTAGATATTTAAAGATGGACGGAATTGGCCAGGCGTCTAGATCGATGATAGCTTTTACGCCGCTGGGAAGGACGCGGGGGAGATTGCCGGGAATGCCGCCGCCGGTGATGTGGGCCAGCGCAGAGATCCAACCTTTATTGAGAAGGCTTTTCAGGGCGGGGGCGTAGCAGAGGTGCGGCTTCAGGAGTTCGGCGCCGATTTTGTTGCCGACTTCGGCGACGTAAGTGTCCGGCTTGAGCTTGGCGACGTCGAAGGCGAGTTTGCGGGCGAGGGAGTAGCCGTTGGTGTGGAGTCCGGCGGAGGGAAGGGCGAGGAGCGTGTCGCCGGGTTTCACATTTTTGCCGGTGAGAATATTTTTGCGTTCGACGATGCCGACAATGAAGCCCGCGAGATCGTATTCACCCACAGGATAGAAGCCGGGCATCTCGGCGGTTTCGCCGCCTATCAGGGCGCAGCCTGCTTTGCGGCAGGCGCGGCTCATGCCGTCGACGAGCTGCTCAACGACGTTAGGTTCGAGCTTGCCCATGGCGAGGTAATCGAGGAAGAAGAGCGGCTCGGCGCCTTGCACGAGAATATCGTTGACGCAATGATTGACGAGATCGCCGCCGACGGTGGAGTGAACTCCCATGGCCATGGCGATTTTCAGTTTTGTGCCGACGCCATCGGCGCTGGAGACGAGGACGGGTTCCTTGAATTTTTTGTGGTCGAGGGAGAAGAGGGCGCCGAATCCGCCGATGCCGCCGAGGACCGCGGGCGTGAAGGTGCGGCTGGCGAGATGACGAATGCGCTGCTTGGCGTCATCGGCTACGGCGATATTGACTCCGGCATCCGCGTATTTCATGGTGAGTCGCCTCAACGATTCGATGCGTGACGCTGGGTCGAGCGGTGTGGCTTGCCGGGTTAAAACCTGCGGGTCGGTGGGTGGCCGCGAGGTGGAACACGACAGAGGTCACACTGTGGGCAGAACGTAATCCAAAATCAAAAAGAAAAAACGCCCGCTTCGGAAAGCGGCCGCTACAAAAGCAACTGCACCTAGAGTTTAAAACACATGGAACAGCCTGCGCCAGCGGATGGTACCGGGATGAATGATCGCGTTTCCGTAGGCAAGGAAGCGGGCGCCGATATCGCCGTTCCAGGCGTCGCGCGGCGCGTCGAGTGACATATAAATGAGCACCGGCGTGCCGAGAATATCATTGCGGGGAACGCAGCCCCAATAGCGGGAGTCGAGGGAATTTTCGCGATTGTCGCCCATGACGAAGTAGCAGTCCTTGGGGACGGTGAAGGGGAGGCCGGTGAACGGGGCAATGAGTTGCGAATGGCCGGGAGGTTCGCTGCGGCCGATGGTGTAATTTTCGACGAGCTTCTTGCCATTGATCCAGACGGCGCCGTCGCGGACGTCCACCGTTTCGCCGGGTAGGCCGATGACGCGCTTGACGTAGTCGGGCTGCGCTGGATCGAAGGGCGGTTTGAAGATAACGATTTGCTGGCGCTTGGGTTCACGCCAGAGTGGAACGTGAATGTTAGTGAAGGGGATGCCGGCATCGTAGCCGACGCGGCTCATGATCAAGTGGTCGCCGATGAGCAGGGTGTTTTCCATGGAGCCGGAAGGAATGACGCGGGCCTGGCCGAGGGTGCCGTTGATGAGCATGAAGGCGAGGATGACCCAGAACCAGGCTATGATTTCGCTTTTGACTTTGGCGCTCATGGAAGCGTCGGAATCTTTGGCGGCGCCGTTTTTGGATTTTACTTTGATTGCGTCAGCTTTCACGATTCACCTTATCGAGCGATTCAGCAATATCTCTATTCTAGCAGCGAACGATGGGGTCTTGCTGGCTGGCCGATCTAAAGTTCGGCCACTACATGGCTGCCATGCCAGTTAAAAGGTGTCGAAGAGCCGCTTCCAGCGGATCTCGCTGGGATGCAGCACGGCGCTTCCATAGGCCCGGAGGCGTTCCACGATATCGCCATTCCAGGCGTCACCGGAGGCATTCACGGACATGTAGATCGCTACAGGAGTGCCGAGAATGGAGCTTCGCGGAACGCAGCCCCAGAAGCGGCTGTCGTAGGAGTTGCCGCGGTTATCGCCCATCACAAAGTATTGATTTTCCGGCACGGTCAGGGGCGCTCCGTGAAATGGCGGGAGCAATTCATAGTGCGAAGGTAGTTCGGTGGGGCCGGTGGTGTAGTTTTCCTGCAACTTCGCGCCGTTGATCCACACGGAACCGTCGTGAATGTCGATCTTGTCGCCCGGCAAGCCGATTACGCGCTTGATGAGGTCGGGTTGGTCTGGCTTGCCATAGGGCGGGCGAAAAATAATGATCTGGAGCCGCTTTGGATTGCGCCAGAGGGGAAGGTGAACGTGTGTGAAAGGGATTCCCGCGTCGTAGCCGACGCGGCTCATGATTAGGTGGTCGCCGACGAGCAGCGTGTTTTCCATGGAGCCGGAAGGGATGACGCGGGCTTGCCCTAGAGTGCCGTTGACCAGCATGAAGACGAGACCGATCCAGAACCAGGCCATGATTTCTTTTTTGACTTTGGCGCTGATGGAGGCACCGGATTGTTGTGCCGCGCCGTTTTTAGATTTTCGTTTGGTTGCGTCAGCTTTCACGATTCACCTATATGCGGGAGAGGCGCCTGTTCTTTATTTTAAAACTATTTCGGACTGGCCGGTCTAAAGTCCGGCCACTACATCAGGAGTCATGTGCCACTGTTACTGGCTCGGTAGTCTTTGCGTTTGCGTGGGATTCGCGGACCTCTAGCTGGACCAAGTCTGTTGGATAGTTGCCGGTGTAACAAGAGGTGCAGAATTTGCCTTCGGTGTCGTTTACGGACCGCCGGAGGCCGCCGAGAGAGAGGTAGCCGAGAGAATCGGCGCCGAGATATTTGCAGATCTGTTCCGGAGTGTTGGAAGAGGCGATCAGCTCTTCTTTTGTGGGCGTGTCTACGCCGTAGTAGCAGGGGGAAATTGTGGGGGGACAACTGATGCGCATGTGGACTTCTTTGGCACCGGCTTCGCGCATCATGCGGACTAGTTTGCGGCTGGTGGTGCCGCGGACGATGGAATCGTCGACGAGGACGACGCGCCTTCCGGCGACGAGCTCGCGGACGGGATTGAGTTTTAGTTTGACGCCGAAATTGCGGATGGCTTGCGACGGCTCGATGAAGGTGCGGCCGATGTAGTGATTGCGGATGAGGCCCATGCGGAACGGAATTTTGGATTCGAGCGAATAGCCGATGGCGGCGGGGACGCCGGAGTCTGGAATCGGAACGACCATATCGGCTTCGACGGGATGCTCCTGCGCGAGGAGGCGGCCGAGCATTTCGCGGGAGTTGGTGACGGAGCGGCCGAAGATGATGCTGTCGGGCCGTGAGAAATAGACGTGCTCGAAGATGCAGTATTGGTGCGGCTTGGGCGGGCTGAAGCGGATCGACTCGATGCCAGAGCGGGAGATGCGGACCATTTCGCCGGGTTCGACTTCGCGGACGTAGGTGGCGTCGAGGAGATCGAAGGCGCAGGTTTCGCTGGCGACGACCCAAGCGTCCTGTCCATCGGGAGAGGGGAGTTTGCCGAGGACCAGCGGGCGGAAGCCGCGGGGGTCGCGGACGGCGTAGAGTTCGTCTTGTGTGAGGACGAGGAGAGAATAGGCGCCTTCGACCTGATTGAGCGCGTCGCCGAGCGCGCCGGAGAGATTGCGGGCTTGCGAGCGGGCGATGAGGTGGACGATGACTTCGGTGTCGCTGTTGGTTTGAAAGATGGAGCCGCGATGCTCGAGCTTGCGGCGCCAGTCGGCGGCGTTGGTGAGATTGCCATTGTGGCCGACGGCGATTTTGCCCTTGTTGCAATCGATCATGATGGGCTGAGCGTTGAGGATGGCTTTGTCGCCGGCGGTGGAATAGCGGGTGTGGCCGATGGCGCTATGGCCGGGAAGTTTTGCGAGGACGCTGGGGATGAAGATCTCTTCGACTTCGCCCATCGCGCGGTGGACGTTGAGGTCGGTGCCGTCGCTGGAGACGATGCCGGCGGATTCCTGGCCGCGATGTTGGAGGGCGTAGAGACCGAGGTAGGTGAGGTTGGCGGCTTCGGGATGGCCGAAGACGCCGAAGACACCACATTCGTCGTGGAAGTGGTCGTCGGGAATGGCTTCAAAGAGTTTCATTTCAATCAAAACCTTATCTCAAAGCGAGCCCTAACATCTTGCCTCAACAACCAGATCAGGACCGCGATCATTCCCACAGTGAAAATCGAGGTGAAAACGTACCGTGCGCCTCGCAAATTTGTAATACCGCCAAACCAGTTCAGGATGACTTATCCGACTCAAGTACCAGCCAACTGTTCTTGCTTGATACGAATTCCAAGCCGCTGAGCCCGTAAGCAAGATGAACACGCATTGGGCTACTGAAAAAGAGAGACCATTGCTTGTTCCTGCCACCAATCCTCGGACAAAGTTCATGAGTGCCAACATGCAGCAGACTGCAAAAAACCTACGACTCGACTCTGCCCGACAGAAACCGAACTTTCGCTCACGGGCTGACCAACACACGTTCCAGCGAATGAGCCCAGACATCCCTGAGGGCCGACACATCGGACTGGACAACCGTATGCCCCTTATATTCGATGCGGAGAGAGTTGTCACGGGTGACTTTGCCGATTTCGTGGGCGCCCACACCGTATTGTCGCGCAGTGGCGCGGAGGGCGGCAAGTTTTGCGGGGGAGACGGAGACGATGGCGCGAGCACCGGATTCGCCGAAGAGGGCGTATTCGGCGGAGGCGGATTCGGGGAGGGTTACAGTTGCGCCTAACATCGGTTGACCGGTCTGAAGACCGGCCACTACATGGGAGAAGAGGGATTCGGCAATCGTGACGGCTGCGCCGCCGTCGCTTAGGTCGTGGGCGGATTCGATGGTGTTTCCAGAGGCTAGGGCGACCAGACAGTCGATTAGCCACTTTTCGGCGCCTAGTTCGATCGATGGGGGTTCCCCTGCGACTATGCCTGCGATGGTTTTCGAATATTCGGAGGAGGAGAATTCGCGGCGGCGGGCGGATGGGGCGGTGGTGTGTTGGCCGGCGCCGGAAGAGTTGGCGCCGTTGAGGAGGACGATGATGTCGCCTTCGTTGCGGAAGGCGATTTTCAGGACTTTGGAGGCGTCGTCGAGGATGCCGAGGATGCCGACTACCGGAGTGGGGTAGATCGATTTGCCGAGGGTCTCGTTGTAGAAGCTGACGTTGCCGCCGGTGATGGGCGTGGCAAGGGCGGTGCAGGCTTCGCCTATGCCGTCGATGGCCTGGGAGAATTGCCACATCACTTCAGGCTTTTCGGGGCTGCCGAAATTGAGGCAGTTGGTGGCGGCGATGGGACGCGCGCCCGAGGTGGCGACGTTGCGGGCGGCTTCGGCGACGGCGTGCATGGCTCCGACTTTGGGATTGAGGAAACACCAGCGGCCGTTGCCGTCGGTGGAGAGAGCGAGGGCGCGCAGGACGTCATTTTTTTCGGATTCTTTTATGCGGACTACGGCGGCATCGCTTGCTCCCGGGCCGGCGAGGGTGTTGGTGCGGACGCTGGTGTCGTACTGCTCCGTGATCCACCGTTTGGAGGCGACGGCGGGCGAGGCGAGAAGTTTTTTGAAATTGGCGGTCAGGTCGGTTTTTTCGGGAGCGAACGGGAACCAATTTTTTTCGGATTCGTTGCGCGGCGCCGGATGGGACATGGGGCGATTGTAGATGGGGCCTTCTTCGGCGAGCGGGTGCGCGGGAATTTGGGCGACGACTTTGCCGTGATCTTTTACTACGAGGAGGCCGCCAGTGGTGACTTCACCGACTACCGTGGAATCGAGGCCCCACTTTTTGAAGACGTCGAGGACTTCGTGCTCGCGGCCTTTTTCGGCGACGAGGAGCATGCGCTCCTGGGATTCGCTGAGCATGATTTCGTAAGGGCTCATGCCGGTTTCGCGCTGAGGAACTTTGGCGAGATCGATTTCAATGCCGGTGCCGCCGCGCGAGGCCATTTCGCAGGTGGAACAGGTGAGGCCTGCAGCGCCCATGTCCTGGATGGCGACGATGGCGGCGGTTTTCATGGCTTCGAGACAGCGTTCGAGTAGAAGTTTTTCCGTGAAGGGATCGCCGACCTGGACGTTGGGGCGTTTTTGCTGGGATTCTTCCGTGAATTCGGCGGAGGCTAGGAGCGAGGCGCCGTGGATGCCGTCGCGGCCGGTTTTTGCGCCGACGTAGATTACCGGGTTGCCGAGGCCTTTGGCTTTGGCGAGGAAGATGTCTTCCTTGCGGGCAATGCCGAGGGCCAGCGCGTTTACTAGAGGATTCTGGGAGTAGCAGGGTTCGAAGGAGACTTCGCCGCCGATGGTTGGGACGCCGAAGCAGTTGCCGTAGTGGGCGATGCCGCGGATGACGCCGTCTAATATTCGACGGTTGGTTGCGGCTTCGGAATCGGAATTCGGACCGCTTGGCGACTTGAAAGTTGCCGCTACGGGGGAAATTTCGCCGAAGCGGAGGGAGTCCAGGACGGCTATGGGGCGGGCGCCCATTGTGAAGATGTCGCGGAGGATGCCACCGACGCCTGTGGTGGCGCCTTGGAAGGGTTCGACGTAGCTGGGGTGATTGTGGGATTCGATTTTGAAGGCGGCGACCAGGCCGTCACCGATGTCGACTACGCCGGCGTTTTCACCGGGGCCTTGCACTACTAGTTTGCCTTTCGTGGGCAGGCGCTTGAGATGGACTTTGCTGGATTTGTAGGAGCAGTGCTCGCTCCACATGACGGAGAAGATGCCGAGTTCGGTGATGTTGGGGTCGCGGCCGAGGATTTTCTGGATGCGGGCGTACTCGTCGCGGGTGACGCCGTGTTCGGCGGCGATTTCGGGAGTGACTTTGATTTCGGTTTGTGCGGTGGCCATTTTTAGTTTTGTTTCAATCGAAGAGAGCACGATTTATCGTGCCCCCACGGTTTCCTTTGTGTCTGCAGCACACAGCCAAGAGTGCCTGTGCCACAAGAAAATTCGGGAGTTCACGCGGTGGCCTTGGCTGCGCCTACTAATGCTTCCATCATGGAACGGAGGATTACCAGTCCGTCTTCGGAGTCGAGAGCAGATTCTACGGCGCGCTCGGGATGGGGCATGAGGCCGGCTACGTTGCGTTCGCGATTGCAGATGCCGGCGATGCTGTTCATGGAGCCGTTGGGATTGCCGGCGGTGTCGTCGGTGCCGTCGGGCGTGGTGTAACGGAAGAGAACTTGGTGATTTTTTACGAGGGCGGCGAGAGTGTCCGCGTCGCAATTGTAGTTGCCATCGCTGTGCGCGATGGGAACTTTGAGGATCTGGCCATTTTTCGCGGCGTTGGTAAATGGAGAGTTGGTGTCTTCAACGCGGATGTGGACGTGGCGGCAGATGAAGCGGAGGCCGGAGTTGCGCATCATGGCGCCAGGGAGCAGGCCGGCTTCGAGGAGAATCTGGAAACCGTTGCAGATGCCGAGGACGAGGCCGCCGGTTTTTGCAAATTTGGCGACGGAGTTCATTACGGGAGAGAAGCGGGCGATGGCGCCGGTGCGGAGATAGTCACCATAGGAAAAGCCGCCGGGGAGGATGATGGCGTCGCAATTGTGGAGGTCTTCGGACTGGTGCCAGATGAATTCGACGGGTTTTTCGAGGACGTGGCCGATGGCGTGGAAGGCGTCGTGATCGCAGTTGGACCCGGGAAAGACAACGACTCCGAATTTCATGGGCACCTCCGGGAGTGATGCGGGAAGATTTATTTTAGCACAGAGAGGAGCTGTCACCGCAGAGACGCTGATGGAGCGGAGAAAATTCTTGGTTGAATACGGGGCGGTGTTGCCGCGGTCCCTCCACTTCGCGACCCGGCGCGCCAGAGTTCGGCGTGGAAGAAAAAACCGGGTCGCTTCGGTCGGGATGACAGAGAAGAAAAGCAAAAACGCCCGCTTTAGAAAACGGCCACTGCAAAGGCGGGAGAAACCCAAGAGCGGGCCGGGCGAGCCCGGCCCCTACAAAACGGAGAAGGGTTAGCGGCGCTTTTTGCGTTTTGGTTTTTTGGGCGATTGGGAGGAGTGGTTGCTTAGTTCGCGGCGTTTTTTGGAGGCCCACTTGGGTTTGGTGGATTGGCGGCCGCGGGCGATTCCTAATGCGTCAGCTGGGACGTTTTCGGTGATTACGGAGCCGGCGGCTATGTAGGCGCCATCGCCTAATTTGACTGGGGCGACAAGAACGGAGTCGCTGCCAACGAAGACGCGGCTGCCGATTGTTGTGGGGTGTTTGGCGAAGCCGTCGTAGTTGCAGGTGATGGTGCCGGCGCCGATGTTGGATTTGCTGCCGACTTTAGTATCGCCGATGTAGGACAGATGCGGAGCTTT
>Ga0210403_10005289_pt1 | contig 10988 bp, 9 predicted proteins | sample IncBWC19MmetaG_FD_150863 | JGI IMG/M metagenome (GOLD analysis project Ga0210403, IMG submission 150863) | Forest soil microbial communities from Barre Woods Harvard Forest LTER site, Petersham, Massachusetts, United States - Inc-BW-C-19-M | ecosystem: Environmental > Terrestrial > Soil >... | reverse complement strand
TGCCAGTCTTTTTTTCAAAGATCGTCCCCAGGACATTAAAATCCCAATTGTTGTAATACCAGAACGTGCCCGGCGCGTGACTCCCGCGGGGTGGCCGGCTCTTCTGCATGGACTCAGTTTCAAAATCTACCTGGTGGTACACGCCCGACCGTGCGCGCAGCAGATCCACAACGCGGGCCTGCTTCTCTTCTTTCGTGAGCGGGTCAGGCGAGTCGTCAATACCCAACTGCTCGAGTGTCTGGTAGATGTCGATAGCGCCTTCGGCGGAGTAGATTCCATATAAGGCGCTGAGCAGACTCTTGCGAATGGAATAACAGTCAATCTTCTGGTTAATGTCTCCCCACTGATCGACAACTTCACCGCCCTGGACGACCATCACCGCGGAAGTGTGAATCGAGTCCGCATTGGCATAGGCATGCGCCGCGGCAAGTTTCTCCTTGGACCATCCGTATTTTTCGGGCGAAGAAAGGGTCCGCCACGTGTTACCTGGAAAGCTGTCTTGAGATTCAGTTCGAGCGGGCGCCGATGGAGCGACTGCTTGCGCAAACGAAAAAACCTGAACGCAAAACAGAATGCAACCCAAAAGAACGATCAAAACTCGAACTGGCGAACGCTGCCGTCCTGCAGCGGGAAAGATCTGGCGGATTTTCACTGAAAACATGGAATTTCCTCATCGTCGTTCGCACATTCCTGGGTTCGATCTAGGGATGCGGCGCCGAAATACCCAGTTCCTGCTGCCAACAGCAGCAAGCGGCAACCAATCTGGTCGAATCTCGACCCTTTGTCAAAAGGCCAGTCGGGGATTTTCATCTGTACAGCCAATACAGTGCCAGGTAATGACTTACATTATTTTGTGGACTAGCACATGATAGGATGGTCGCGCTTAAAAGGCATGACGGGATGGGTCATGGGACCGACTGCACAGCGCCGGATCGCTCGCTTTGGTGTCTTCGAGGCCGACTTCGAGAGCCGCCGACTGACCAAGAACGGATTTCGTATCCGGTTGCAAGAGAAGCCTTTCCAATTGCTGATGCTGTTGTTGGAACGGCAGGGTGTGGTCCTCACCCGGGAAGAGCTAAAAGAGAAGCTCTGGCCCAGCGACACGTTTGTAGAATTCGATGTTGGGTTAAACACCGCCGTCAAGAAGCTGCGCAGTGCATTGAATGACTCCGCGGACAACCCTCGCTTCGTAGAAACCGTGCCGCGCCTCGGGTACAGATTCGTAGCCCCGGTATCGGTCGCGAGACTCGAAAGTGCCTCAGTTGTTGACCAAGAGGTCGTGGTTCCAGCAGGCGAAGAATCTTCCGAATCGATAGTGTCGGCTGTGGCTTCGTCAGACGCAACACCGCAACCGAGACTCCCCTCCCAGGACGTTGCGCCTACTTCTAACCGCCGCCTTAGTCTTCTCGTATGGGTGGCTCTAGTGGTGGTTGTTCTATCAACCGGTTTCGCACTCAGACTGCGATTCAAGTCGGCCTCCGCCACGCAATCTAGCTCCATTCAGTCAATCGCCGTACTGCCCTTGCAGAACATGTCGGCCGATCCATCTCAGGAATACCTGGCTGAGGGCATGACGGATGAAATCATCACCGATTTGGCGCGACTGGCGGGCTCAAAGGTCATCTCGCGCACGTCAGCGATGCATTACAAAGGGACACGCAAGACGATCCCTGAGATTGCCCGCGAACTGCACGTCGGTGCGGTACTGGAAGGCTCGGTGGAGTGCTCCGGCGGCCGAATGCGAGTGCGCGTGCAATTGATCGATGCAACGACCGATCAGCATCTGTGGGCCGAAGCTTATGATCGGCAGCTGAGCGAAGTACTCCATCTGGAGGGAGAGCTATCGCAGGACATAGCGCGGCAAATCCAGATTCGGTTGACACCGAACCAGCAGGATTTCTCTCACAGCCGCAGCCTGAATCCGCAAGCATTTGAGGACTATCTACAAGGCCGTCACTATTGGGCGCTACGTACCAGCCAGAGTCTGACTACAGCGATAGACTACTTTAGCCGAGCCATCCAGCAAGATCCAAATGATGCCCGCGGCTACGCCGGGCTGGCGCAATGCTACATCGTGCTGCCCATGCTGGCTAAGACTTCACAAACCGAGGCGTACCAGAAAGCGCGGGACGCAGCCGTCAAGGCTTTGGCGCTGGACGACTCGCTGGCGGAGGCTCATCTCGCGATCGCCGAAGTCAAACTATACGGGGATTGGGATTTTGCTGGAGCGGAGAACGAGTTTAAGAAAACACTTAACCTCAATCCTAACTACTCGACGGGACATCAGTGGTATGGCGAGTTTCTTTCGCTCATGGCGCGACATCCGGAGGCGATTCGCGAACTGCAGATAGCAGTGGCGCTGGACCCGCTATCGCCCGTTGTCCACCTCCAATTCGGCAATACGTTGCAACAGGCACGGCAGTATGACCAGGCTCTCGATCAGTACCAGAAAGCCCTGAAGATTGATCCGAAATTTTCGCTGCCGTTTCATGCAATGCACTGGGCATATCGTCGCCAAGGAAAGTTTGCGGAGTCCATCGAGCCTCTGCGCGCAGCGTTACAGTCGTGGGATGCGAAGAATGATTGGATCGCGCTAGTCGATCAACTTCCGGCTGCGTACTCAAACGGTGGGAGAACGGGCTACCTGCGCCAGTGTATCAAGATCCATGAGCGTTCTGAGCGGCCTTGGTTTTATCTTGCGCGAGACTATGCGGACTTGGGAAACCGCGATGCCGCGTTAGTGGCGCTAAACAAGTCGTACGAGAACCGGCACCTCGAAGTGCTGTGGCTGCTCGTTGACCCTGAACTCGACCCGCTAAGATCCGATCCGCGATTCCAGGAGTTACTAGGGAAGATAGGCTTCCCGCGGATGTTTGAAAGCGTCGATCCCCGAAAGGAACTTACATCGAGCATACTTGTGGTCCTTCGGACTGATTGGGCGCTAAAGGAGCGAGGCCTCGGAGGATTGGCGGCGCAGCTTGGCGGCTGCCAAGCGCGTATCGCGCGCCTTGTCACGCTGGAGTTCGTGGAGCTGTTCACGGAGCCGAGTCCGGGCCTTGTGTAACTGCGACTTCGAATCACCTACCGAGCGTCCCAATATCTCTGCAATCTCGTTGTGTTCGTACCCTTGAATATCGTGCAAAACAAATATTGTGCGGTAGCCCACCGGCAACTGTGCGATGCAGCGTGCGAGATTTATTCGGTCAATCGATCCCTCCAGCAGCAAGTCAGGCTCCCCAATATCGATGCTGGGTGAAACCGTTTCATCGCTGGGATCGGGAGTCGCTTCGATCGACACCATTGCTGGAGACTTCTTGCGGAGACGCATCAGCACGAGGTTAACCGCCAGCCTGTGCAGCCAGGTGGAGAACGCCGATTCGCCACGGAAGGTGTGAATTTTGCGGAGCAAGAGTAAAAAGGCTTCTTGAGTCAGATCTTCTGCTTCGGTCGTGTTTCCTACCATGCGCAGGCATAGCGCATACACGCGTCGGCTGTGCATCCGGTAGAGAGATTCAAACATTGCCGGATCGCCGTCCTGGGCCCGCCGAATGATCCCCGCTTCGGTCAGATTATCGCCGGCGAGAGAAAAGGCTGGCGGCGCAGCCTTCTTCGAGATGCGCTCCGTGCTGGAACGCGCTTCCCAATTTAGGCTACGCCGCTTCTGCACACTGGGCCTGGCCAGGGATTCGACCTCTAGCTTTCTGCACCTGGCGTTTGCAGTGGCTTGCATGACTTTTTTCCTTAGCGAGCCGCAACCTGGACGGCGATAGACGATGTTTTGTTTTCGCTTACCTGAGTTCCAGGTGCGGTCTGTGGCATCGTCTTTTGGTGGGCTTCGTTGTGTCCCATGTGCTTTTGTGACGGTGTCGAGTAACTAAAGATCATCCCGAGCTCCGGCGCCTCGAAGGTCTGGACGTTCTGCACATCTGCGATGTTTACAAGGTTCAGTTGCGCATGGCCCGAAACCACTCTTTGGTCGGCGCTAGCGGCCATAATGATCGCGGTGCCTCCCTTTCCCTGGATGTAAAGTGTGTAAGGAAAGCCCGTGGTTGGCAGAGCAAAACTGTATTCGCCTGCCGGCAGTGCGGCGGTTCCCCAATGAGTCTCAAATGGCAGGGTGAACTTGCCTGTGAGTGCGTCCTGCGCGTTTCCGCTAGTCGCTAAAGCGACCAACGCAAGAGCAGCAATCCCCATTTTCGTTACCAGTTTCAAATGCCGAGCCCAGATCATTTCAAATCTCCTTGTTCGTTGCGATTTTGAATTGCGAGACATTTCATTGTCTTCAGTGTGTAAGACCACGCATGCTCTTGGATAATTCCCCGCTCCAGGGATGTTTAAGTGGCGGGAATAAAATTGTGAATCTTTTGGTCTCCAATTTATGACCGCTTGTTTCAACCGACCTGCGTAGGAAAAACAACTGGTACAGTCATTACGCTTCATCGAGCTCTCCGGCCGCAATCATTCAGACCGATTCGTAGATCAGCTCAAGGTTTGGTCCGTGCCGCAGCGATAATGACTACAGAGTGAGCAAGCTTCCGCTTCGCAGATTCCTGGACTTCGCGCACCTGGTCACTCAGTGGCCCATCCGGCTCGAGCCTGAGAAAAGCATCCAGTTCGGCCACCACTTCCGAATAATCACTTCGACAGTTATAGATATTTGCTAACAACAGGTGAGCCAGAGCGAACTTGGGATCTCGTATCGACGCCTCATGAGTAGTTTTTTCCGCTTTGTCCAGGCGGTTCAGCCCAAACAACGTCCAAGCCAGTATGAAATGCCCCGGGCTTCGGCCCGGGGCAAGTTTTCAATGCCTTTCGGATGATGGGCTCAGCCTCAGTAAATTTTTGCTGATTGCACAGAAGCGCGCTCAAGCCGAAATGCGGTTCCGCGTAATGGCCGCCACTCGCGTCGATGGATTTCTGAAACGCCTGTTGAGCCTCTTCATCATGACCCAAGCTCATTTGAGCTATACCCATGGCATGATAAGCCTCATAAAAGTTTGGAAACTCGGAAGCGGCGCGTTGGAGATGAACGAGGCTGCCTGCCGGGTCATTTTTTGAGAGACGATCTATCCCTTTCTGGAACGCCTTGGCTGCGCGTTCCGGAATACTCAACTCCCGCTGGGAAACCGAGTCACTTGTTCCCCGTGCGGCTTCAGGCGGCTCCTCCGTCTTGAACGATGGTCCGCTGAGGATCATTTTTTGCGCGATCGTTGAGCCTGTATCTTGACCCCGAGCCGTGAGCGACAACGGCAAAAGTGCCCCGAATAGTAAACAAGTTGATAAACGCCCGTTCATAACCCTACTCCTGTCTCTGAATCCGCCATGCAATGGCCCCAAGTTGGAATCCCCAAATGGCTGATGGTCCAGCAACACGCACTTACGCGGTCACAACTGCTATTTGCTGTGGATTTGGCACCGTTTCTCCGTTCATGAGACCTGTCAGAATCTGACGAAGCCGGACCCGCGCACGCGATAAGCTGGACATCACAGTGCCTGCTGGCATGCCGGTGATGTCTGCGATTTCTCGATACGACATCCCCTCAAGTTCGCGCAGAATGAGTACTTCCCGAAAATTCGGTGGGAGCTTCTCCATCGCTTTTCGCACCAGAGTATTGCTGTCGTTCTGGAGCACGGCTTCTTCAGGGTTGAGGGCGCAAGTTTCGGGAGGGAGAAGGTTCTCGTCAAATTCCATGGCCTCTTGCAGTGGACGGTTTGTATGCAACCAGGTGTAGCAAGTATTCCGGACAATTTTCATGAGCCAGGCACGCGCATCGCCGCCGCGGAAGCCAGGAAAGAACCGGAAAGCGCGCAAGTATGCTTCCTGGGCGACGTCCTGGGCGTCTTGCTCATTGCGCATCAGCCAGCGCGCGAGGTTATAGGCGGCATCAAGATGCGGCAGGACAGCCTGCTCGAAGTTTGGAAGCTGATTGTGCTCGAACATGGAAACCTCCCAGCGACGGTACGGCGTCCTAGCCCTTGGCTTGACGGGCTCACTATGGTTCGGCGTTGAGATCGATTCAATGGACGGGCGATTCCTTGCCCCTGGAATGAGGGTCCCCTGGTAACTTTCACTCTATAAAAGACTTACCGGAAGATGTCCCTTTGCTCGGTTTCCTTGAGCTCTGTCAGGTGGTACACTCGCTCGCGCTGGGCATTCACGTCTTCATGCAAGAAGACCTTCACCTCCACGTGCGGCTCCGCTTTGGGGTATTCGAGCTGGATCTTCGTGCCGGTGAATTGCGCAAGCACGGCCTTCAAGTTCACCTACAGGAACAGCCCTTCCAAATCTTGGCGATGCTGCTGGAGCACCCCGGCGAGGTCGTAACTCGCGAGGAACTTCAGAAAAAACTCTGGCCTGCAGACACCTTTGTGGATTTCGACCACGGGCTCAACAAGGCGATCAGCAAAATCCGTGAGGCCCTCAGCGACTCCGCCGAAAGTCCCCGATTTGTGGAAACCGTTGCTCGGCGCGGCTACCGCTTCCTTGCGGAGGTTAAAGTAGCCGATGCCGCGACTGTTGGCAGCCCGGAACTCGCCGGACTTCGTCGCCCCGTGTCCAAAGCTAGTGATCGCCCGGAACTCGTCGGCAAACCAGCAATGCCCAAATACCTTCTGTCGTCACCTACATGGAAGATATCGGCCTTCGTGCTGCTCCTGCTGTTGGTATCTCTCGCCGCCTGGAAGCTTCATTCCTGGAACCGCCCGTCCCTTGCCATTCGCTCCTTGGCCGTCCTTCCGCTCGAAAGCCTCTCGAGCGACGCGTCTCAGGATTACTTTGCTGATGGCATGACCGACGAGCTGATTTCGGATCTCGGGCAAATCAGCGCGTTGCGTGTGATCTCGCGTACCTCAGTGATGGCTTATAAAGGCACACGCAAGCCTTTGCCGCAGATCGCTCGCGAGTTGAACGTGGACGCCGTGGTGGAAGGCACCGTGCTTCGTTCCGGAGAGCAGGTCCGAATCACGGCGCAGTTGATCGAAGCCTCTGCGGACAAGCACCTATGGTCCCAGAGTTATCAGGGTGAATTGCGGGATACTTTGGCGCTGCAGAATCAGGTGGCTCGCGCCATTGCAGACCAAATTCGAATCAACGTGAATCCCCAGGAGCAGGCCGCGCTGAAAAACGTGAAGGTCGTTAATCCCGAAGCATACGAGTCCTTTCTCAAAGGGCGTTACTTCTGGAATAAGCGAACGGCGGATGGTTTAAAGGTTGCTCTAGCTTATTTCAATCAGGCCATCGACGAGGATCCGAAATATGCCCCAGCTTATTCTGGTTTAGCCGACACGACTGCTCTGTTGGGAGACTGGCAGTATGCGGTGATGACTCCGACGGAGGCACTGCCAAAAGCTAAGGCCGCGGCGATCAAAGCACTGGAATTGGATGGCGCTCTCGGCGAGGCCCACAATTCGCTCGCGTTCTGCTTAGATGGCTTCGACTGGGATTTTGACGCTGCCGGAAAAGAATTCCGGCGAGCCATTGAACTGAACCCAAGCTATGCAACCGCTCACCATTGGTATGCATGGCACTTGAGCCTGTTGGGCCGGCATGGTGAAGCGATCGCGGAAATGAGAAAAGCGGAAAACCTGGATCCGCTATCTCTCATCATCAACGCCGATTTGGCGGAGCTTCTTGTCCTTGCGCATTCTTATGACGAAGCGATACAACAAAGCCGCAAAACGATTGAAATGGACCCTAATTTTGCTCTCGCACATAATCAACTCGCGCAGGCCTACCTCCAGAAGCGCATGAATGACGAAGCGGTTGCAGAATTGCAAAAAGCGGCGGAGCTTTCCGGTGGAAGCCCGACGGTCCTGGCCAATCTTGCTCGCGCATACTCGGCATCCGGCAAGCGGGGGGAAGCGATAAAGCTGTTGAATGAGTTGAAGAAGCGATCAAACTCTATTTATTCGCATGGTTCGGAGATTGCCGTGATCTATGCAGCTCTCGGGGATACGGATCAAGCCATGAGCTGGCTCGAAAAAGGATACGAAGAGCGTTTTAACCCCGGAGTCCTCTTACGGCCGGGCTTCGACCCTCTCCGCTCAGATCCGCGCTTTGAAGACCTTGTGCACCGTATCGGCCTCCCACATTGAGCCAGGGAATTTGATGACGAGCGAGGAAGCCTGCCGCTGGCAACGCTCAAGATTCTCTTGCGGTCTGTGTTAGTCCGCCAGACGTTAATAGTTCAGTTTAGGAATCTTGAGCTCGGAGACATCCGGCTAGACGCTGATGCTTGTCCGCAAGCCCCGTAGTCCTTGATCAGGCCTTGTATTTGTTTGATAAGAAGCTGTGAGGTCCGGTTGAATTTCTATGATTCCTCTTTGGAACCTGCACGTGCAATAGCCCATCCACGCCATTCACATTAGTCTTAGTTGTGTCAATTTCTTCTGGAAAGAGGTGGACAGATGCTACATCTGGCCCTCCAGCGATCTCTCCGGCGTGTCGAGCATGACTGCGAAAAACAACCATGCTATGAGTTGTCATGCTAAGAATTGTGGTCACCTTCGGATCTCGCGGAGACTCGATGAACAAATCAAATTGGGAGGTGTTCCCATTAAAATCGTTCTGCAGAAGTTCCTTTTCTGCAGTGATCCAGTCCTCCAAATCAAAGCCATGCGCGTACCCACGCCGTTCGAAAAGCTGGTAGGCACGCTTGGCGATTGTTGCCAGAATGATTTCTTGGTGTTGGTCGCTTCTGCTTTCGACCGTAATCACCCAGTTGTTGCTGCGCTTTCTGGCCTGCTTCTCCATTCTCGTACCTCCTTCTGCATTCATCTCTGACACCCTATTTCCCCGAACGTTCTGTTGTACAGTTCGCTCATCGTGGGAGCCCTGACATCGGCTTAGGTAAACCAGACAAACCCTACCGGTGTGTTGGCTGGCTCTGTTGATGCCTCGATACTGTCGGCTGACTGGTTCGCACGGTAGAGACGGTTCCTTCTAGGGCTTTGATAAGCGATGGAGTCTGTGTTTTTCAATGATGCGAGTCACGAAGGCGGCTCCATTTAGAGCCAGTAGGAGTAGCACGAGCCATATTACAATTGATGTCCTCAACATTTTTGATCCCTTTCGCGTGTCAATTGCCTTCATTTCTAGATACCACTGTTAACAATGTTCTATTCCCTACTGTGAGGAGGGCATCGCTGAAAGATGAAGGACAAACTGAATGCGTGACTTCTTGAATTTGTTTTTGCAGTTCGTACGATAGTGCTCGAATTCGACTTGGAAAAGGAGTTGCCCGGCAATATTGCTACGCGGAAGAATTGATTAGCTGGTGGAGATGCTCAAGGTCCACACGGTCTATATCAGAAACGGCGCAGAATTCCATTTTGCCCTTTCGCCAATCAACCCATTGAAAGCTCTGCCGGGAACCTGCGCGCGGTGGACTGTCCCGTTCCCGTGTGGGCCAGATGAATACATTGATTGGACGCCCGCTACGCTCGTAGACGAGCACTGCGACAGCGCGGCCTTCAATTACATCAACGCGCCCACCCTTCAGCGCGAAACCGTCGTCCGCGAAATCGCGGACAGGAACTGCGAACGTACCTTTCTCGTCCAGCCATCCCTTCACGACGCGCGCATCGTGGGAGGCGATGCCGCTCAGGTGACTTGGCTGCAGCGAGCGCACGTGCGCATCGACAATTTCGCCGGCAAGTTCGTCTTGATAGTCGTCACCGTCAAGCCTGAGACCCACTCTCCCCAGTAAGAGCGCGACGAAAAGCACTGCGGCCGCAGCCGCCATCCAGTGCCATAGGAGGGGCTGCGACACAGCAGTCGTGGGCGCGGTAGCGTAGAGAGCCGCGTTAATTCTCCGCCGCAGGGAGGCAGTGGCCGGTTCATACATTTGAGCCAGTTGCAGTCGATCGCGCAACAATTCCAGGTCTACGAGCTCAGTGCCGCAGTGGTCACAATGTCGCAAGTGACGCTCGAATTCGGCAGTCCGACGGCCGCTCAGCTCACCGTCGAAATAGCCCTGAAGCAGAGAGTCGGCAAAGTCACATCTCACGGACAGGCTCCTTGAGAAGAATTCGTCAGCGCGGAATACAACTGGCGGCGGGCACGGGAGAGCGAAGACATGACGGTGCCAACGGGAATCGACGTAATTGCAGCGATCTCCTTGTACGAACAGCCTTCTAGCTCTCGAAGCACAAGAATTTCGCGGAAACGCGGCGGCAGCGTCTCCAGGGCCAGCATGAGACGCCTGCGATCATCGCCGGCAATGGCCAGGGTTTCAGGCGTGGCGCACGCCTGCAGGTGCAACTCTTCGTCAAATTCCGTGCTCAATTCCAAGGGACGATTCTTCTCCAGCCAGGAGTAGCAAGTATTGCGCACGATCTGCAGCAGCCAGGCGCGCGCATCGCCACCATGAAAACCGTTGAAGAAACGGCATGCACGGAGCAGGGCTTCTTGAGCGACATCCTCGGCATCCGTGCGCCTGCGCAACAGCCAACGCGCGAGGTTGAAAGCGGCATCGACATGGGGCAGCACAAGTTGCTCAAAGCGCGCCCGGTCTTCGGCATCCAAATCGTTCAAAGACTTCCCCCGATCAGTGATGCTTCATACGGGAGAACCGGATGAACGACGATTTTATTCTGGACGGTCGCTCTCCCGTCACGAACAAGTGAAGAGACACGTGAACACGGATGAATTTGGAATAAGACAGGCGCTGCCCCGGTCTGGATGAATGCAAGCACGTTCAAGGGCGGCGCGGGCAACCCCCCAAACCATCCCGCGCCGCCACTCCCAACGGCACGTGCAGGGCTTAGAAACGAGATACCAATCACAGTAGATATGGAGGGTTAGGATGTCCGAGAAGAAAAAAGATGAACTCGTGCACGACCACAACCAGGACGGAGTGGACCGGCGTGGATTTCTGAAGTGCATGGCCTGGGCAGGAACCGGCGCGTTTTGCGTGATACAGGGTGGCGTTTTGAAGTCGTACAGCCTGAGCCGTCTCTCGGAACTGGGCGCCAAGGAAGCCATGGGC
>Ga0210403_10005287_pt1 | contig 10989 bp, 13 predicted proteins | sample IncBWC19MmetaG_FD_150863 | JGI IMG/M metagenome (GOLD analysis project Ga0210403, IMG submission 150863) | Forest soil microbial communities from Barre Woods Harvard Forest LTER site, Petersham, Massachusetts, United States - Inc-BW-C-19-M | ecosystem: Environmental > Terrestrial > Soil >... | reverse complement strand
GTTGCGGTTTCAATTGTAGGCTGAAAGTTTCTAAAACGCTGGGGGAAGTTCAAGAGGGCAGCGATTCTGAGTGTAATCGCTTTTTGAACAGCAAGCCCGAGCATAGGCACAGAGAGTTGGCGAATGTCATACCGAGTGCGCCAGAACGTTTGCACAATACAGCAGGTGTCGCGCAATATCCTGAACACGGAGGAAACTCAATGCAATCCATCCACGCTCGATTCCTCGGTGTTGAACTGTACTTTGATGATCTGGAGAGGGCAAAGAAGTTTTATCAGGAAACGCTCGGTCTTGCAGTTTCTGATGAGCAACTCGGGCACTATGCGAAATTCGACAGCGGTGGAAATTTTGTTTGCCTTGAGAGAAAGGGGGCTGAGTCGTACCCCTCTAAAGACAAGGCGGCGCTCTTCTTTGAGGTCCCCAATCTGAAATCGGCGATTGCAGCGATCGGGCGGGACAAGTTCGTTCAGTCCGAATCCACGTGGTCCGTTCTACATGATCCCGAGGGCCACAATGTGCTGCTCCTGGAAAGGGCGGACACGCAAAGGAAATTGCAGGTCAGTTGTCGTAACAAACCTGGTTTCGTCAAGTGACGGCATCAGCAACAGGACTGGGAACAAACAACAGGACACGGGTGTCCAACCAAGTCATGACCAGAAAACCTCTCCCAACAAAGCTCTTGTTCTTTCTGGGCGTAACTGCCTTTCTTCTCCACCCCGCATTGCATGTTGCTCAGCAGGTTGAAGGTAGCGCCGCACTAAAGTCGTTCGTCGGCACATGGAAGGGAACTTGTGCCGATGGAGCGGAGTTCCTTGTCCTGAAGCTTATTCAAAGCGGAAACGAGATGGCGGGTACCGTGAGCATCGCGAACATGAATGGTGCCAACGGCAGATGCTCGGCGGTCATCGACCCGCCAACCGAGGAGCACGCCATGAAGATTCACGATGCCCAACTGCGAGAGAAAGCCCTCGCGTTCAAAGGAGCTGGGCAGACTGCGTTTGAAATGTCTGTTGTCGGCGAGGACGAAGCGACGCTCAAGTTTCTGGGGACTCCAGTTGAGAACAACCCCTGGAAGCTGAAGCGGACTAGATAGGCCCGCTCCACAGTTGGAACGCTGTCAGCGCGAATCCCGCGCGCGTCAAGGATGAGGACCGTATAGTTGGCGAAATATCTGGTTTCACTCATCTTCCGACCAGTTTCAAACGCCACAGATGTGAACTGATCGAAAGAAGTCGAGATTTGAGCGCAAAGGCCTAGTTACAACACTTAGACAAGTCAACTTCGGCACCGATCTCGTAGGGGCCAGCAGACAATTACGGTTTCCTAGCCGGTGAATTGCTGTTGGCCTTCGGCGATCGTTGCGGAGTACATCCCACGGGAAACCGCTACCTCACGGTGAACGGGGCCGACGCCGTCACATTCTCCCATTCGATGAGCAGTTTTCCATTGGCGCCGCCGGCGCCCGACAGTGTGATCTTGAGGGTTTCGACCAGAGATGACGGCTTGCCCATGGTGAGCGAAGCGCGGCCCAGTTCGGTGGCCGGATCATTGGTGGTGGCGCCTTCGCGAATGCCATCCGGTGATACGCCCACGCCCCAGATGTGACGGGCGCCCGCCATCAGGGTTTTGTTGACGATCAGCTTCCACTGGCCTTTGTCGAGGTCGGCGTACAGAGTGTAGTCGCCCTTCGGAATGGCGAGGCCATTCAGGTCGAGGTCGGAGTCGGTGTGCAGAACAGTGGCGTAATCGGCTCCCAGACGCCATACCTTGCCATACGGCTCGAGCGCGCCGGCGTCGCCGAAAATTTGGCGACCCCTGACGGAGGGGGCGTGGTAGTAGATCCAAATATTCTTGCCGTTGACGGTGACGCTGGTTTCGGCGCCCGGACTCTTGGTGTTTTTAGTGGCCAGGTCTTCCTTCTTTACCTGGGCGACGGCCAGCATCATGCCGCTTAACAAAAGAGCACTTAATAGGATTCGTCTCATTCTTACACCTCCGACTCACCGGCAAGTGCGATTGTCCGCCATCAATCGAAGTCACGAAAGCCATTCAACGAACGCACTATTTCTGTTTCTGTGGTGGGGCTGGCGGCGGCGATGTCTGCTCGCTCGTGGGAGGCACAATGTTTTTGATCCGCATGTAGGTCACAAGATTGCCGTAGTGTTCCATGTTGTGTATATTGCTGAAATTCAGCACGCCCAGTTTTGGCGTATCGGTTCCGAATAACTTTACGATTTGACTCCCGGACGCGTCTGTCATTCCATCGTAAGCTTTGTCGCAATAGGCGAAGGCGGTTTTGAGAGCGGCGATCAGATCCGCCTTGGAAGTCTTGGTCTGCTCGATCTTCGGCTCAGGATTCTTTTCGTCGAGCGCTTTGGAACAAAACAGGTATTGGGCGTCGGCCAAGTGGCCAAGGATCTGACCGTAGCTGCGGATCGACTCGGTGGGCTTGAAGTTGTAATTTTCTTCGGGCATTTTTTCGGCAGAGTGGATCAAAATGTCCTTCTGGAATCCGTAGACGCGCTTAGTGAACGCGCTGAGCGGGTTCTCCTGCGACCAGGCGGCGACGGGCACAAGAAGGCAGATGCAGATTACGAGCTTTCGCATGAGGTGTCCTCCGCGACAAAGATACACGAGTCGAACAGAATGGTTCTCCTCCGAGACCGGCATGACAACCGGAATTCCGATCCTGAAATGCGCCAAGAAATTGAAAAAAGCTTCTTTACACGAGCCATGGCCAGCGACGCAACTACAAGGACACTACCTTTTTCCGCCTAATCGAGTAAGAATTGCTGACGGCTCCTCGCTAAGGAGGGCGGAGATCCTGCGTACCATCCGCAATCGACATCCAGGTTTGACCTTCGGGGTTAAAGCGATTGGAGAAGAGAAGCGACCAGCAAACCCGCGCCGAATCCAAAACGCGGCTCATTGAGCAGATCAATAGCTGTCTGCATTCGGGCGATTACGCTCGCGCCCTGGATTTGTTGCGAGGCCCTGCCGCCGATTTCCCCAACGACGCGCAGCTCTCCGAACTGGAGAAGCTCGCCCACGATGGCGTCAAGCGCAAGGCCGACGCGGACCGCCTGATCACCGAAAGCCAGGGACTGTTCGCGCAGCAAAAGTCCGCCGAAGCGATTCAGTTATTGCGCCAGGCTTACGAGATCGATAAAAACAATTCTCTTGCCCGCGCCATTCTTGCCAATGCCCTGGTCGAGCACGCCCAAGCCCTGGTCGAAAGCGATTGGCTGAAAGCGGAGACGCTGACCAATCAGGCGCTCGCCTTGAACCCCGCGCATCCGACGGCCAAAACGATCCTCAGCCTGATCGTCCGCAAGAAAGAAACAAGCTCTGTGGAGGACTGGGTTTCGCAAGCACGCAAACTGCATTCCTCGGGTGATCTGTTCGCAGCCTTGGCTTGGGTTGCTGAGGGGATGGCCGTTCATCCGCACGATCCCAAGTTGCTTCAGATACAGGATGCAATCCAGCGCGACCAGGACGCCCGCCGGCGCCAGGCCCGCCGCGGCGATTTGGACGACCTGCGGCGCATGCAGCGCGAAATCGAAGGGGCCGCGGACATTGCCGCAAAACAAGCGATCGCCGAGCGCATTCAAGCCGTGGCCGCCAAGCATTGGACGGACGGCGAAATATTGTCCATCGCCAACGCCTTGCTCCTCCGCTTGGGATTGGTCCCCCAGGACAATTCCAGCGCCTCGCCGCGCAGCAAAGGTGCGACCGTAATTCTTCACGTCCCGCGCCCCAGCGCTCCAAAGCCTGCACTCGCCAAAGCGAGCGCGGTTTTGCCAAGCCCGGTTTCGCCACTTGAGGTTCCACCAAGTCCAGATCTGCCTAGTCAGGTTCTGGCGAGTGAGGGTTCGCCAATTCCGCCTCCGCCGAGTCTAGCGTTGCCAAGCCAGGTTCCAGCAGGAGGCGTTCCTGCCGCCATTGTGCGAACGACAGAAGTTCCGCCGAGCAAAGTTCCGCCGAGCAAAGTTCCGCTCAGGACTGCACCCCGGGGCAAGGTCCGGAGAACTCCGCCAGAGCCGCAGCTCACCCCGTTGCAAGCTGCGCTCCTTCCTGCCGCCGAGCCCTCCGGTACGGCGGTCAAAGCCGTATCCCCATCGTTCAGGCCAAAACCTACTAGGTCGAACTCCACAACGCTGATCCTCGTCGCCGCCGCCGCCGCGATCATCCTGTTCGCAGCGATTTTATTCTTTGCGCGAAGACATCAGGCTCCACCAGTGGCGAAGGCCCCCGCCGCCATTTCCGCCGTCCCAGCGCCAACAATCTCTACGCCACCTGTCTCTGGCCCAGGCGTCTCCACTCCCGAACAAACGCCTCCTGAACCATCTCTTCCTGCTCCGAGCCTTTCTTCGGACTCAGGCGCCGGAAACGTTACGCCTGACGATCAGCCACCCGCAGAGTCCGGTCACAACCTGGGCACGCTCATGGTTGTTGCGGGTCAAGACGACGCCAGAGTTTTTCTCAACGGAAAAGTTCAGCGGCAACTCACTCATGCCGGACAGTTGCGCTTACCGAATCTCGAGCTCAAGGACTACGTTGTACAAGTTTCCAAGAACGGTTTTCAGGATCCTCCCCAACAAAAGGTCCGCGTTCGCAAGGGCGAAGAGGCCAAGCTCATCTTCAACCTCCAGCCGCAGCCTCGACTGGCCTCGTTGAGCATCCAGGGCGGCGCTCCTGGAACCACGGTTCTCGTCGATCAGACTCCCGTCGGTACCATTCAGCCCGATGGGACGCTCTCGGTTTCCAACGTCAATCCCGGAGACCATACCGTCGAACTGCGTAAAGAGCGATTCAAGCCCCGGCAGCTCAAGAAACACTTCGTTGCCGGCGGAGCCGTATCTCTCGCTCCTGCGGATGCCGCGCTCGAAGCCGCTGCCGCCGAATTGAAAATTACCTTCGCCCCCGCCGACGCCAAGGTTGCAATCGTGAAAGGCGACCTTCTGACCATTGTGAATAGTGGTGTCCCGCTCAATCTTGCTCCCGGTACCTACACTCTCACGGCGCGAACCGCGGACAGGTTCACGCGTTCTTCCACGCTCGACGTCGTCGCCGGTCAATCCAAGACTTTGGATTTGTCCCTCGCCCCGAACGGCATGTCGAAGTGGGATGATCCAGGGGCCTGGAAGCATGAGGGAGATTCTTTCACTCGCAAAGGCGGGGACTTTGCTCTTTACGGAGTCGCTCCTACCTCGGGCACCTTTATTCTTTCCGCGATGCTTACCAAGGGTCACCTGTTGCAGTGGGTGTTCAACTACACCGACTCCAAAAACTACGTGCTGTTCCAAATGGATGACAATAACTTCTATCGCAGCGTCATTCACAAAGGGAACAAGACGGACGAGATCATCGTTCCCCATAAAGGCGAGAAGAAAAGTTTCCGCACGCTCCACATCCGCGTGACCCCCACAGAGGTCGTCCACCAGATCAAGCAGGGCAACAGTTGGGCCGTCGTGGATCGCTGGACGCAGCCCGGCGTGAATCTCAGCCTGGGCAAATTTGGCTTCTACATACCCGGCAACGATCAGGTAGCGCTCTCCAGCTTCGCCCACTACGCTGACCTGAACGTTCGCTAGCCGCTGCTTTGGTCACCGGAAAACAGCTCCTCTTATAATTTCAGACGTGATCCGGCATTCCCGGTCTGTGACTACAGTGCCTGTTATGAGTTTCGGCGTCCTTCTTCGTCGCTGGCGTTATTCGCCACCTCAGCCAACTGGATCTGGCACTCGATGCAGAGATCTCAACGTGTCATCTCAGTTGTGTCGAGACGGGCCGAGCACAACCGAGCCGCGAGATGCACATAGCTTCAGTTTGGTAGGAAATAAGAAGCAGTAATGCAGGCGATTGCCTCCTCCATGGTTGCGCCGGCCTCTCGTAGAGGCTCAACCCAAAGCCGATGGAAAGCCGTAGGCTCCATCTGCAGATGGACGAGCAGACGGTCCAAAGCTTCCAGTCGCCACGAGGATTCGAGTTCCTCGTGGGCAATGCTGTCGTGCAATTTCTCACGGAGTCTTTTGATCTGTTCGGCGCTCGGCCACTGGGGCTCTTGGCTTTCCTCGGTCGCTTTCATTGTTTCTTCAAATCCTTTATTGCGAGTTGAGTTGGGGAGATTGGAACGGCAACATGGGTCCCCGAATATGAAAAGGGTAGCCCCTTTGGGTTTGAATGTCGTTGCGCCGAGGCAACAAGCCGGCATTGAACTTCTGGGCGGGCTCCATCGATTCGTTGGTCCGCACGCATACTGTAAGCCCCTCAGAGAATCTTGATGTCTTTAACAAAGACTTACATGGAGGTCGGCAAACCGAAAGTTATCCGAGTTGCTGCCGCTAGGGGCGAACAGGCGGCGCAAACTTGTGTTATCGCCTTGTCTGTACAACTGACTTTCTGGTCATGCAGCGGTTTGGCGCATGGTGGCGATCATGTGGTGTCCCAGCATGTTATGGCAGTCTGGCAGAACTGCCAGTGTGGCTGAGATCCCATCGGGAAGCAAAATGGCAGTTGCAAATTGACTTTCTGCAATCTGAATCGAAGCTACTGTTTAGCGGAGGTATTATGTGGTCAGCGATTGAAGACATAATCGAAATTGCGGCGGCTGTGTTAGTGGTCGTTGCTGCTGTGTGGGCTGTGACCGCGAAAGTTTGGCGAGTACCCCAAGTAATAAACAGGATTGTAGAATCGAATGTCCTTGAGAGATTGGAAGCGATGCTTTCGAAAAACGAACTTGCTGTGAAAGAGGGCGATAGACCGCCAATCCGCAAGCGAGTGGGCTAAATCGGCGAAGGTGTTTCCTTAAACACACCTCAGCATGACGGTCCTGATGACCAGTTGAGGTAGCTTTTCCAGTGCACTCTTTGACCGCCGGACGGGGTTTTGAGTGGCAATTGCCTGATTCGCCAGTCCACACACTGTTTTCAATGAGCGAATGCCAAGCGCAGGCCAGACGTGAACACGAGTTCGTTCTGTTTTTTTCCAGCGGGAGGATTGGTGACGTAGGTATCGCTAAAATTGTTTTGCCATCCTAACCATTTTGCAATCTTCGTGACCGTGCCCAGACTAAAGTTGGTTCGATAGTTGCCCCCGCTGTCTGTCAGATCTGGGAAATAGGCGAGATTCTGCAGTAAAGCTGTGCTCTTCCCCAATTTGAGAGTAAGTTCTTCACCCACCTGTCCAGCTGCCAGGTTGCGCTGAATCTCTACGTAGTTCTCGCGCGTGAAATTTACTCCCCCGAGAAGCTTGAGGGTGGCGTTCTCGCGATGGATGACGTGATAGCCGATGCCGCCGCCCACGACGGAGCGCAAGTTCAGGTCTTGCAGACCATCAGTCATGAAGTCAGTATTGGCAAACACGAACGCGCGCGAGGTAAAGTTGTGCTCGAAACGTGCCCCACCTCTGTTCACATTTGCCGTTACATGCGGCGATGCACCCGCAACATCGTCGATGGAGTAAATTGACTCGGCGTAAAGACTCAGCTCGTTGCGCGAAACCTTGCGCAGTGCGCCGAACGCGAATCGGAAATTTCTGGTTTTGCTATTACCGCGAGTCAGTTGAAATCCGGCGTCCAGATTACCGTCCCATCGGTGCAGAAGGCTCCGATGTTGGGATTTCTCGTAAGCTAACTGCTCCGCATCATTACGCAGAGCCACGACGCGCTCCTTTGAAACTTCAACCGGGTTGCCGGCGCCGGTAGCAATTTCCAATTTCCCCTCGCGCGTTGCCAAACTGCCGACGAGTTCCTTCCCATCGGCCAGAACCACATGCAGCGGAACGTCTGAATGGAGTTCCTGAATTTCCAGCCACGACACGGTCACCTCCCCAGCGATTGCTGTAGCTATCTGCAGGCTGTTGGCGTCGGACTTCATGATGGCGCCGGTCAACCGGTCTCCATTCTTGAAAGCCACCTGATCGGCGAAAACCGAGGGACCTGCGAAGGCTAGTAGTAGAGGGAGTGCAATCTGTAGGCTGCGCAAAAGTTCCTCCGTGCACGAACAGCATGCTCACAGAATAGGCAGCGAGTATCATGACTGGTCGATACTGCTGGAGGAGTGGACGCGCGCCGACATGGAAATGTCTAGAGGGCTATTTTAGAGATCATTCGTTGATTCCAGGAACTGCAAAACCCGACAGTATAGCGAAGACCGGAAGTAGACCCACTGGGGTAACATCTCGATTGTGCGCAAGCTTTTGATCAGGCACAGGTCGAGGGAACGGCTTTCAGGTTTGCCTCGAACGCCATCTTCCATTTCGGTAGACACATGATTAATTACCGACACGACGTTTTCGCCGCGATGAGATACAGTGTTTCCTGTAGGCGTCTACGGAAAACACCTAATGTAGTTTCCGCCCGCGGAGAGGTAATCCTTTAAAATCCATTGTGAGGAATGACAGTGTCGTAATTAAGAGCCGACCCGGCTCTTTCGAGTTCGTGGGCCCCAGTGAAGTGTGAAGCACTAAGAACGGCTCGATCAGCAATGCAAAGTGGATCAGAGTTAAAAGATGAAAACCATGTTTCCCAGGAGAATGACATGCGTGATGTTTACGAAGTTCTGCGAGCCAAAGAAATTCTCATCGAGCAACTACGTCGAGAGATTGAGGCTCTGCGGCTGGTAGCTCCGTTGCTCAACGACGATCACGACGACAGAGATCGTGGGTCGTTTGCGGACGCACCAGGGAGTGGAACGGAGTCGGGTGCCCGGAACGTTCCTTCGATAGAGCGTCTTGGCGGTGCGCGCCTGTCCAATCAGTCAGATCCCGAAAGCACAGAGGTTCCAGACGAGGAGACAGTGGGCACCGCTCAGAGAATCTCCGGTCGCCTGAGACGACTGGCGAGACCAGTGCTCGATGCAGTGAATTCTATGGCCGGATAACCGAAAGTCCAGTTGCGTGCCCAGAGCCACCTTTTTTGAGGGCGGCGTAAAGAACCCGCCCTTCTGCCCTATTCCTTTCCGGGGATAGCTATAGAGACCGGGAAAATTCCGACACCCTGGGGCTCCCACCACTGACTACATGATGTGAACAAGTCGTGATCTACTCTCAGTAATCTTCAACAACTTCGTTTTCTTTTACCTGTCGCACGACAGGGGCGTTCGCCGGGCATACCTCATCCTTTCGATGGGCGCGAATCATACGGATCTGTCCGCTCTCGTCGACGCGATAAGAACCCTGCGTTGTAAACAAGGAGTATGGCCAAGGAGGGAAATGTGAATTAGGCAAAAGAAAAACCGTGAAGTGAGACCTGTCGGGAGAAAACTCGATGTGCACGTTCTTATCTTTCTCCAGCACTTCACCCCAGTACCCGGCTTGGCCACCTCCGATTGCGCAAAATCGAGTCTGGCCGGTTTGCTGCTTTTGGGCATGCCCATAGGCAAGCTCATCAACCAGGAACCGCCGTAGGTTCAACACTTGATAGTGCTCGTGAATGCCCGGCCAGTATCCAATAAACGCGAAGGCGCTCCCGCACAGGAAGAGTGCGGTCATACCCATGATTACGCCGAATGTGACGAGCCGCAAACCCCCGACCAAAGCCATGGACGGAGCACTCGCAGTAGCGCCGGAATCCGTCTCCGCACCGGGCTGCGCTGCGCTATGTCGCCGCGCGGAGGGGGCCACTCCCCAAATAATCATTTGCCCGGCACGCTTCAGGGCAATGACGCCGAGAAATAGCGTCACGAGCAGCCCACCGCCTTCATGGGCGGCTCCAAAGAAGACGAGGAAAGCAATTCCCATCCAGCCTACAATGCGAGAGGCTATGGACGAAGATGATTTCGGACGACTGCGAAGAATGGCGTAGCCCGCCGCCCAGCGCGGTTAAGAGCGCCATCATCGGCATCAACAAGATTGCCGGCAGCGAGACACCGCGGCCGGGTGGCTGGTTCGCGAAGGCCGGGACTGAGGTGGCGAGCGTCAGCAACACGATGCCAGCGAAATACCGTAAGGCGAACCTGCGCGAGCGCATTCTCTCCGCGACCGCATTCTGCAAAGTGAAATCCTTCTTCATCTCCGATCCGTCCGCCACGAAAAGCTCCAGTCTTGCGAGGGCATGAACTCAGTGCGGCGAAAGATAGCCATACCGTTCTGCGCCGGGGTAAGGGGATAGCTGGAGCGCAGCTCGGTAACGCCATCGGCGACCAGCCGGTACTCGCCCTCTCGGAGAGGGCGCAACCATGGCTGAGTTGTGGTCAGAATGTACCGGGCATCGCCGCCTGGCGCACGCTGAAAGTAATGCACCCGGAGGCAGAGGGTCTCATGCGCCCGTATCGGAAGGTCGAATCTCGGACGCCCCATCATCGTACGGAATGGGATCTCCCTCGAATCCGGCGAAACCTCCTCCACTTGCACCTCGATCGGAGCGGGATGGCGCTCATCCGTAGGAAATGGTATCGACATGCCCTGCGCGATTCGGAATGGGTACGGGTTGCGGTAATAGTACAGACCATCCACAATCACATGTTCGGTGAAGACGTGGATGGTGATCTGCTCGCTGTCGAAGCGCGCGAGCGGAATAAGGCCGGCGACACCGGCCAGCGGGATAAGCAGCGCCGCGAATGGGACTGATCTTACGAATCCGTAGCGCGTCATTGATGGCTCAAATTGTATTGGAACGCGGTCGCCTTTTGTAAGAACTTGAGAGTCGTCGATCGTTCCTTCCCACGCTCGCATGCACAAGCGCACGAGCCAGCGAGGGCGAACCCCGGTCCGAGCCAAAGTCAGAAGCCTGTTCCGTGGTGGGAACCCCCGGGTGTAGGAATTTTCCCGGTTTCTATAGCTATCCCCCTTATTCCTTTCCAGAATCCCGGCGCACCCTTTCGGAATCCAATAAATCGTGCATCGTCGAAAGACTTTCATAACCTTCATCACAGTCGTTCAGCTCGTTTTATTCCTCACCCACTACTTTCTCTACCAGACATGGACCTTCCGCCACGTGCCAAGTCATCCAGGCGCGCTGGAAGCAACCCTTGGCCTGCTGTCGATCAG
>Ga0210403_10005283_pt1 | contig 10991 bp, 16 predicted proteins | sample IncBWC19MmetaG_FD_150863 | JGI IMG/M metagenome (GOLD analysis project Ga0210403, IMG submission 150863) | Forest soil microbial communities from Barre Woods Harvard Forest LTER site, Petersham, Massachusetts, United States - Inc-BW-C-19-M | ecosystem: Environmental > Terrestrial > Soil >... | reverse complement strand
CCCCGCACCGTTTCAACATACAGGAAGCACACACATACGTATGCACAAACCGCTAGCACATACTTGTGGCTTGTGTCTACCGATCGGATCGGAGTATGATCGACATCGAGGCGACCGTTCACACACAAAACGAACGGCGCCGCAAGACTTGGCGAAACGAAAGAAGCAAAATCCTGCACGCTCTACAGCGCACACGCGCAAAGGAAGATCACGTGGAAAATCCGCTACCGCACGCAAGCCCATCGCGAGGAATGGACGACAAAAGTCCCAACATAAACCGCATAAGAAGCCTCATGCAAAAGCAGGTGTTGCTACATCAGCATCTAAAAGACAGCATAGAGCAAAACAATCAAGCTCTCGCGGTCGCGCAAAAGCTCCCATACGAACGCATACAAAACATTCTGTATCGCGAGAACGTAGGCCTGCAAAACGCAATGCGAGACCTACAAAATCAAATCGAGATGACGCGGCGAAGCTTAAAGCACGAATACGAGCTAAGCCTAGAAAACAAAAACGCAATGCTAGTCAACGCGAAATTGCCTCTCTAAAGGAACAGAATCGCAACTTATTGCGTCAAGTAGATCAGACTCGACGCAATAGGCCGCGAGACTTAGGCGAGATACCGGAGGATTTTGAACGACCACGCGACACTAACAGACGCGAGGCGGGCGAGGACGACGAAGGCGAAGAGGTACCGCTTGATTACTATGAGGGCGACGAGTTCGATGACGTCGATTGGGGCGACGCATGGGATGACGCCTACGATGAAGTAGACGACGAAGAAGAAGACGATTACGAGAACACCGATTAATGAAATTGCGCGATAAACTTGACCGCATTCGTAAGCTCTATCCGAAAGGACCGACATCTAATGGGCAATTGTACAGCGGTTCTCTACGCGAAGCCGAGTCAGGCCGCTGGAAAAAAGTTACGCTCTACACTCTGTTTATCTCAGACGAAAATACGCATCTGCTTAGACCGCACGTATTCGACTCTCAACGCGCTAGATCAGCTTCGCAGTGGTCCGCGTGGTTTGCAAAAAATCTGCGAGATATCCACGTCAAGGCAGTGCTTCCTGGTATTGGCGTGCGCACTAATAAATCATGGGCCGTAAAGCAAATTCTAGGCTGGGCACCGCTCCATGCTAAGCACAAGTCTAATCATTCCCGAGTGGCTAAACAAAGGAATAAAACCAAATCACAAAGGAAGCAGAATGGACAAGTACGTATACGGCGGCGACACGGAAACCGTAAAGGGAAAGCCAAATAGTCTCCAGTTCTACAGCGAGGACGTGGCCTGTGATGACATTTTTTTCGTTGATGAAAAGAGCGCTAGCAAGACGTTCCTTCGTTGGTGTATGGCTAGACGGCGAAACGCTTTGCACGTTGTATACGTTCATAATCTCGCGTTCGATCTTGTGGAGTTCCTGTGGGGCTCTCACAAACGCCTCGTATCAGATGGGAGCGAGTTTAATTTTCACGTATCGGGCGCGCATATCCATGGTGTTTATGGGACACCGACTTTCGCCAGCATCTCTGTTGGTAAAGATAGGCGAGTTCTACTTATTGATTCATTTTCCTTCTATAGGAGCAGCTTAGAAAATGCCGCGCAAATATTTTGTCCAGGCTTGCCGAAACTGTCGCGCCCGAAAGACCTGGGGGGTATTAGGCGAACTGCGCGCGATAAATCCTTTGTTAAATATGCAATGCGAGATGCTGTTATTGCGTATCACTTGGGACGTGCTATTGAAGCCATGCACCAGGAATATGACTTGCAACAATGCGTGTCCGTGGCGGATATGGCTTCTAGAATTTTTAGACACGCATTCCTCACATATACAATTCCCCAGCCAACTAGAGACGTCATCGAATGTGCCTTACTTGCCTACCACGGCGGCAAGAATAACCTCGCAGCTAAACCAGGATGGCATACAGGAGTAAAGTCCCTTGATATCAAATCAGCTTACCCGCACGCTATGCGTGAAATGCCCGCATTTAGCAACGAGAAATTATATCGCCGTTACCGTGCAAAACGAGTTCGGCAGGTACCTGATTACGGGGTGTTTTACGTCACAGGGAGAGTTGATCCTTGTAAATGGCCTTCGGTGTTCTCCCACGGATTTAAATCGATTAATGGGGACGTTGAAGGAATTGCTATGCACGGCTTCGAACTTAACGAGTCAATGCGCGCAGGAGAAATGCACGTTAGCAAAATCAGAGGCTGGGTATACGATCATGAAAGAGACCACCAAGCGCCAGCCCTTCGAGCTTTTGTAGACGATTTTTTTCTGAAAAAGGAAACCACGAAAGACAAGGGAATGCGGCAATGGTTCAAATTCACGCTGAATGCTATCAGCGGAAAATTCATTCAAACACGCAAAAGAGGTACTTGTGCATACACTGACATTGATGCTGATAAGACAGTCAACGCAAGCGAGCTTATCGCAGGTGGAATGTTTCACCCGTTTATTGCAGCAGGAATCACAGCGCATACGCGCGCACGAATCCATAGATTGGAACATCAATACAAAGCTCTGCACACTGCGACTGACGGTATATTCACGCAATCGCGAGTCAATCTCAAGAATAGCTCTGCACTTGGCGCGCTATCTCTGGAGGCAGAGGGCGACCTTCTGCTTATTAGAAATAAATGCTATGTCCTGTATACAGACAAAGCTACGCCGGACAGTTACCCCTCAAAGGCTTTCGAGGGAAAGCATATCGCTAAGGCAGCAAAGCACGGGTTTCAAGGGAGCGTCCACGATCTGGAGCGTCTTATCGCCACGGGACAGCGAAAGTACACGGTCAATCGCCCGCACAGGTTAAAAGAAGCCCTCAAGCGAGGGCTTACGCCTAATGAGTTTCAGCGTCGGGAGTATTCGCTGAAGGTTGGGCCAATTTCTGTGGTTCGCTGACCTTTCCCTCTAGCGCATCCAAGCGCGCCAGGAGAGCGGCCATCTCGGACGCTTTGACCTGTACAACGGGTTCGGGTACGAAGGGATGGTCTCTTTGCTCCACAAAAGCGTCATGCGTTTCGCTGTTGTAGTGCGTGGCCGACATCAAATGATCGGCTTCGGGGTCGCGCTCACGGCGACGATTCTGCATGACCTTGCGGTGGAGAATTGATCTACCCATCTTGTTTATCCTCGATGTGAAAAGGCAGCTTTATATGGTTGCATATTGCATTAACGGCCTGTCGAATTAGCGCGATGGACGTCCCGCGTACATTCGATTCTTTGCGTAGGCTTCTGACTTCGCGCTTCAAATCCAAATAGATACCTACTATCAGCGTCCCTATGATAGTAAACAAAAGTTCAACGGGTATGCCTGTCAGGGCGTTCACTTATTCACTTGTTGGTATACGTGCATACCGCCAAGTCCCAGCATTCCTAACGTGAGTTCTGCGAGCGTGGTTGTGTCCACCATTGGCACAGGATGCCCGAATGATGCAGCCCACGGCGCAAGAATAAAGTTATTAAAGTATGCGAGAACGCATACCCAACCCATACCACCGCGCCAATGCTCCAGGGGGTCGCTACTAGCCGCCTCCTGTTTGTTGATATCAGTCTGTGACTGTAGCAGCGCTACCGTTGCAGACAGCTTGGATATTTCCTCCTGAGTCTTGTCAGGAAAAAACATTCCTAGAATATTTTTGGCAGCTGTAGCAGCTTCGCCTATGCCTGCGATATCCATTAGCCCCAACCTACGTCTGTCCCGCTGCCACCGTCGCCGGTTCCGCCCGAAGGATTCGCCATGGGAGTTCCCCATATTTCATCCCAAGCGTTAGGCGCATTGCTGCTGGGCGCACCTTGGTTCGGTGCCGATCCGGCAGAGTTCCCACCACCCGTGAGTAATCCCTCAAGGAAGGGCACTCCCGAGAACGGCGCAAACGTCGCAGGCGGTGGCTGGCCTTGCGGATTGAAATTGTTGTTTAGCGCATATGCACGCGCAGGCAGAGAGTTGATGGGATTCGCACCTGTGGCGCTTATGGCAGCGGCTGTACTCTTTCGTGAGAGCATGTAGATTGCGAGCGCCGCAACCACTACGCCACCGATCAATATAGCTTTGTTCATACCCCTCTCCTAAAATTCATCGGCGCCCACGACGTGGGGCGATAGTTGGAAACATTCGTGGCTTTCACAGCGCTAGACGCTGCCGCCTGCGATTCAGGATTGCCGAACGGTATGCGCCAGTTTGTCGCAGCGCTGCCGTTCGATAGATTCGAGGGGATAAGCTGCGCCGCGCGATTCGTCACGCTGCCTATCCATTTCAACGGATCGCCTATTGCGACCGCTGCGACGCGCCCAAGTGAGACAGGGGTCGAGACAATGGAACCCTTCGTGGTATCCGTCACGCCTCGCGCAGTGGCGGGCGAATTGCCTGTTTGCAGACTTCGATACAGCCAATAGGCGGCAGCCCCACCTACCAGGACAAGCACTACAGTAGTTGCAGACTTCGGTATCATATTTAGTTCCAGGTAGTCGGATCGACGGCGCCAAAATTGGAACCGCCCAAGTCTGCGTTACTGCCGCCGCTGCCGCTGCCGTATACAGTGCTGAGCGCTGTGGCGATTTTGTTTCCATATCCATCGTCGCCCAGCGTATAGGTCTGACCGCCGTAAGTGAATCGGCTGTTTGCGTCCACAGTTGCATTGCCGATAGCATGCACGCTGCCATCAGGGAAGGTCGTGCGGTAATACGTAGTGCTGCCGGTAGGAGCGCTGCCAAAAATACTAAATAAACCGCTGCCGATGCTTTCACCTAGCGATGCTGGCGCACCACCTAACGCGGTATTTGTCGCGCCTCCCAGCACTCCAGGCAATCCGAAACCGCCATAATTAACGGGCGCTCCAGACAGGTCATGTGATTGTGTAGCCGCATTCGCTGCGCTCTTTGCAATCGAGGGCAGCGCGTATTTGATGAGCAGGTAAGCGATACCCGCAGCAACTAAACCCATGACTCCCCAAGTAGCAACGTATGCTTGATCGCCTGCAATTTTCATGCGAGTCCTGGCACATCAGCGCTGATATCGCTGACGTATTTCTGAGTTTCAGGGAATGGCGGAATGCCGCCGTATTTGTGCACGTTTCCTTCGCCCGCATTGTATGCGGCAAGGGTTAGCGACCACGAAGAGAAACGACTGTATAGCCGCGCAACGTCGGACGCCGCTTCGTCAATTTGTGCACGAACATCGTCATCCGTAAATGGTATCGGCGCCTGCACTGACGAAAAGTATGCTGGTTCTAGCTGTAGAATTCCGAGCGCTCCAGCAGAAGAGACTTTCGTACCGCGAATGATTTCCTCGCGAAAGTGCGACTCTTCGTACGCCATACGCGCCAATAGATTCGCGGGAATTCCCTGCGACGCTTCGGCGGCGTTGATATACGGAATCCAATCAGCAGCACTGCCGACGCTTTCCCAGCCTGCGAGCGCGGCAGTCACATCAGCCTCAATGTTGCCAGCGGTGGTATCGGTGTCTGCAGCGGTGGTTCCTGCGGCTCCATCGGTCGGGGTAAAACTAAGGGACGCTTGCGCTTTCGCGTAATGGTAATACCACAGGAGGGAAACGCCTGCGGCAATACCCAAGGCTGCACCAACAATGTAGAATTCTTTGGACACATCTAAAAGCCTACGCAAATCACGAACGCGGAAATGTTTGCAGCAACGCCAGCTTGGCTATTACTCATATTCGCCGCCGATACAGTAGTAGAAGCGAAGCTTACAGTAGTCGCCGTGGTTCCGACATTTTGAGGGGTCGCAACGCACGTAGGAGCGGTGGTATAGGAGGTTGTAAAGTTAACTGCGGGAATGCCCGTAGCCGCAGCAGTACAGCTTGTGACGTTATTCGATTGTCCTACCGTGGTGATATTGCACGTTGTGGCAGCGGTTTGCGTGACGCCAGCATAGGAAATTTTTGGGACGCGTATGCTGCTTACTTCTAGCCCTGGATTGCCTGTGAAATTCGCCGTGGCATCGGCATATCGCGCAAACGGCGAAGTTCCGGTCAGCCCGGTAGCGGTTAGATTGTGTGACGTATCTATAATAAGACGGTCAACGCCATTATTTGCAACAAGCTGTAGGGCCGCGTCAGACTCATAACTAATAGCGCCAGTGGTCGCTTTGCCAGCATACCCATAACGGGTACCAACTTGATCGAGAAACCGCACAATTCCAAGCGACGTATCGCCACTGCCATTAGTCAGGACATCAACAAAGTCGCCGCCCGCGACAGTGCCGGAGAGTTGTAAAATGTTGTTGCGTGTAACCGATCCGCCACTAGGTGTGATTAGAAAATTGAAATATGCACCGTGATTGGTGCTGCTCCAGTTTTCATTGGCTAAGAATTGTTCGCCAATGGCGGATGCCGATAGGCTTCCGCTGCCATCCCATGCGCGACCGCCTATAGCACCAAAAAAATCACCTGATAAAATCGCCGTGGGTGCTGAAAAAGTGCCGTCATATCGATTAAAGTGTATATCGTTTGAGAACAAACCGCCCGAGTTTGGACCATAAGCATTGAATGACAAGGATGGTTGATCTGCTGTCGTATTAAGTTCGGTGATCTGCACTAGATGCGTGGTGTTTTCGGCGGCGATAGTATCGCGCGATGCCGGATTTGTAGCACCCACGTGGGCAGTACCAAATAAGGGATTGAACGGAAACCCGCCCGAAGTAATGCCCATGACCGCGACGAGCGCGAGAGGTCCGAATGCCCACGCAATACGTTTAAGCATTAGGTTTCCTCCGCGATGTATACAGTAGTGTTCGCGGCGCCGGGATTGTGTACGTCAACGCCATAAAAGGCGTTGAATTGGTAAACCATTCCCGGTTCCATCAGCAACAAATCGTTTGCGCCTCCAGCCTTGCGGGCAAATACAACGTTGCCCGCAGTATCGATACTCAGCGAGAATCGACGGCGCGCAAAATTATTGCCTATGACATTCGTAGTTGCGCCAGCATTCACAACCACAGGAGGCGTATCAGTGAGCGCGCCCGCAGGTTGATCGGCCACAGCAGACACGCCCGCAAGCACGGCGACTTGCTGGCGAATGTCAGTTTCGTCCTCGATGACGACAGTAGACCCGACAAAGTACGTAACGAGCGTACCGATGGGGCCATCGATGCGTAGATTCGTCCACGGTTTGACGCGACGAACGTAGATGCCGCCATTCACGTTCGCGAACACTTCGCGCGTACCGTCGCCCATCAATGTGATGGTGACGTTGTTCAGGCTCGACTGAAATAGCAGGAAGTTTCCTGTGCTGCGCTCAATGGGCAATTGAATCGCGCCATTGGCAGTCGCGGGAATTTGTTCTACGTAGCGTTCAATGCTCATGGTTACTTACTCGCGTAGATGACCGCGACGGCAATAGCAATTGCGCCCAGCCCGTAGAGAACATACTTAACGATTTCAGTGCTGGCATACGTCGATGAGCTTGACGCGGCAGCGACCGATAGCGCGGAATTTTCTGCACCAGTTGCGGCGCTAAGCGCATTGTCATTCGCTTTGCTGATTGCTGACGTCGCGCCAGAGTATGCGTCTGACACTCCAGACAACGCCTTTTCAATCAGCGAGAACGCGCTTTGGTTAGTGTTGTTCGCTAACCCAAACGCACTAGTCTGCGCATTGCTCGCAAAGTCCAGCGTCGTGCTTAAGTTCTTGGACGTTGCGCCCGCGACGTCTTGATTCGTGGCGCTTGAGAAATCAATGACGCCCTGTGAAATAGACTTTACAAGGTCGAATGAATTTTGATTAAGCGTAGTCGCAGCGTCCACTGTGTACTTACTCAGGTCAGCATTACTTTTCAGGCTGTCACCAGCAAAACCAAGCGCCGCAGCGACAGTGCCGGAATCGGTTGTATTATTCACGATGCTGACAGGCCCGCCAGACACTACAGCCGATCCGCCACCCGAAGGTTGCAGATTGTTATTGACGCTCTGTGTAGTCGTTGATTGATTCGCCTGTGATGACGAATTGCTGGAACTGCGACCGAAGCCAGACATTAGCGCAACTTCCTTGCGGCCTTGAGCGTGGATGACGGCCCATGCAACGCTTGATGTTGATGCAACGATGTTTGCGCAGCATTCGCGCGACGCTCTGCTGTTGCTGATACGCGCGACGTCACGCCACCCGCTGGAGTATGCGAAGCATTACCGCTGATTGCCGTAGGACGGCGAATCTTGACAGCACCACCACTTAGAACGGCCATACTGTGTACTCGTGTAATTGTGGATTGGTAAGACGCGGCTGGAGAAATCCGTACATTCGCAAGCTCGCAGGATTGCGCGTGCGTAGCGTGCACTCTTTGTAGTCGAATGCGTGCAAATGATTGTTGATTGCGTGCGCAGCGTCATTGAAATTTTTGCCGGCGACAAGCCACACATGCAAACGCGGCCATTTGTCTTCTGTGATGATGTAGCAGCCACTGCACTCCCAAAGAGCGAGCGCACCATTCACAACATCTGCGCGGAAATCGTCAAGACTTGCGCCGTCGAGCGCTGGCCGGAAAGCGTTGCCAATTGCGACAGTCCACACCACAGCACGTAAGCGCAAATGGCCCTTCGCTGCTGAGCGTGTAAGTTCGGTCATCGTTTGAACAGCAACAATGCGCCAGCAACAACAACAGCGGCAATGATTGCCATCGCTACGTAGCTGTGGATATCAGCGCCACTACTTGCGGATGAACTGCCAGAGCTTCCATTGCCAGTTGTGGTAATGCCGCCGAATGTGTAGCGGCCTTGCGTGTCGAGCGCACCACCACCCGAACTCGCATAAGGGTTCTGAGTGTTTGGCGCGTTTACATCTACGCCAGCCATGTTACTTGCTCAGCACTACAATGACGGCAATCACGGCGATGACCGCAACGCCTAAGACCACTGGATTCGCCAGCAGCGAAGCGGGTGATTGCACAAGCGGTGCAACACCATAGCCAGTAGTCCAACCTGGAGCGCCGCGTGGAACCAATTGACCGCCCGGTTCGAATGCGCCCGCGCCCTCAGATGAATACGGTTCGTTGAATGCGGTCAGCGGGTATTTCGTAGACAGAAAACCGTCTACAGCGCGTGAAATACCGTTGACCGCAATTGCCTGCAAGGCTGGGCTGATGCTGCCTGCACCACCGAGTGCATCGGTTTGTGCTACAGGGCCGCTACCTGATTGATCGCCCATGCTTGACTCCTAGTACAGAACGTAAGTGAGAGTCCAACCAGCAGGCAACCCTTTTGCCGCTGATGCTGTCATAGCTCCTGCACACGCGCCCGTGTTGCTGAACGTAATGACTGCTGGTAACGCTACGCTGACCTGTGCGCATCCTGCGGCAAACGCTGCGTTGTCCTGTACACTGGTAAGTTGCTGCTGTGAAGCCACCATCGCAGCATTCGGCGACAAGTTGTATGGAATCCCTGTCATAGTCATGGTCGCCGCGTTACTGGTGCCCGTGATTGCCGCAGTAGTCCACAGAATTACCTGACATGCTGACGTGACACGGAATTGAATCGTCCCTGTAGGCGGCGATGCATATCCGGTAAGTGTGCCCGTGAAGCTGCTGCGAATTGCTGCACAGCTACCGGCGAACGCTTGCGCATCCGCCTTTTCCGTGGGCACACCACACAGCACGGCAGACACTGCCAATGCGACAAACAATGCAATTTTCTTGAACATTTCTCTAGCTCCTTGTGACTTGTGGCGCGTCGCGCTTACAGGCCGTTGATGTTGGCGAACGTGTCAGCAACCACGTCGAGCGTACCGCCCGCGTTCGTGGTTACCAGATGCTGCACAGGGATCAATGACAATCCGCCTGCATCCGCACGCACCTGTGCGAGAGCTTTGGATTCGTTATCATCCATGATTGCATCGAACGTGTAGATGTTCGCAAGCGGGTTCTGGCCCCACTCGTCAAGCACGCCAGCCTGTGCATCGAACGGTGTATCCTCATGGAACGCCACACCGTCGCGACGCATCTCATACGAGGTCACAATGTTGGAGTTCGGCACTTGGGCAACCGTGTAGTTCGGTGAGAAGAAATGCAACCGACGCAATAGCGCGCCACCTTGCGCAGCCGTGGCGATGTTTTGCGGGAAGCGTGCGAGCGCGCCAGTAAACGTGATAGGCGTGCGTAGCAGAGCGCGAAACAATTGATTCTCCGGTGCGCCCTTGCCGAACAGTTTCGGCGGCGACACTTCAGCCCACGCAAGCACAGTCGGTGCAGTGCCAGCAGGCGGCGTAACGGTGATTTCAACCGTCATTTCGCGAATGCCTACTTCGCCAAAATCAAGCGCGCCGATCATTTGCGATTCAACCGTGCGCGCACGGATGTTCGAGAACGGCAGCGTCAAGATGTTCGGCGTATCGCTGCGTCCCTCGTAACGATTGAGTGCATTCAATTCATCACCGGTCAGATCCCATACCGGTTTTGTGCTGGAGCCCAGCTTGCACACAATGCGAGAAATCAGGTTTTTGGTGATGGGCAAATTCAACGTGGGGTCGCTGAACTTGATAATGATAGCCTCCAGCGTATTCGGATAAATGCGCGTGGTTGTCATGTACATGACGCCATTCACGCCCGCTGGTGGTACGTTGCGCCACGGTTCCAGAATGATTCTTGACATTTAAATCCCTCCTACTGTACGTCGAACGGTTGAGACATTGTTGATGAGGTATTGCGCAATGAGCGCGCCAAGAACCACCGCAGACAGAGCGACTACGAAGTTAGGGACGTGGCGCGACATTGCTACATCAACCCGACTTTCTTTGCGACGTACACGCCCGCAACAACAGCGGCTACGCTAACGGCGAAGGTCAATACGTGTGACATGGGCAAACTCCTCTGTGATGGAAAAAAGAAACGGCCACTAGAGTTTACGCGCCCTAGTGGCCGAGTCCATCCAAAACAGGGTAAATTCTGCTTCGGTCGCCGCGACTTTTCCCTTAAGATTCCGCTACTTGCCCTCTTCGTCTGTCGGCTTCGGGGCTGGTTTCGGTGGCGCCGTCACC
>Ga0210403_10005278_pt1 | contig 10995 bp, 10 predicted proteins | sample IncBWC19MmetaG_FD_150863 | JGI IMG/M metagenome (GOLD analysis project Ga0210403, IMG submission 150863) | Forest soil microbial communities from Barre Woods Harvard Forest LTER site, Petersham, Massachusetts, United States - Inc-BW-C-19-M | ecosystem: Environmental > Terrestrial > Soil >... | reverse complement strand
GCCTCCCAGTCAAGGGTGTTCCCTCCGTAGCCGTATTTCTGAGCGTTGGTGCCGCGAACACCAGCATTGGCCAGGAACGCGAACTTCTTTCCGAAGGTAAACAACTCCGTTGCCACGCCATAGACATCCCCATTGGTCGCGTTCGTATGTTGAACATACTGCACCACGAATGGATCATTCGTTCGCAAGACCCCGCCGACCGAAACTGCGGGCACGTATTTGAGCTTGCGCGCGCCTGCAGGAATCAGTTTTGCCTTGACGTTGAAGATGTTCATGCCGGCGAAATTGAAGAGAGGACTGATGGTGGGATCTCCTCCATCAGTGTGATTGCTTCGCGTAAAGCCAAACTCCAGCCAGTTGCCGAAGCCTTCTTCTACCCCAACGTTCAAATAGTCCCCTGCAACCGGACTGGCATCCACAATATGAAAGCTCATAGTGGGTGCACCGAACCGATGCGTGGGGGCCGGTACGACATCAGCCCACGGTTGGAAGAAGATACCTGACTGGCCGTCCATATTGAGGGCCTGGCCAAACACGGTTTTTGGAATGCGCGGCGCCAGGATTACCAGTGCGAAAAGTACACTCCTCCCGGCGCCATTTGTGAGCATCGTTTTGAACATTGCTTGTACCTCTGGCGAGTTGTAGCTAGTCCACATCGGGTACTAGCGGTCGGAGTTGGTGCGCGACGCGAATAGCAATCACGGTAGGCCCGTCCGCGGCGAGAGCTGCTTTGAAAGCCTCCTTGATTTCTTCCGTAGTGTTGGCGGCCACTCCGACACAACCAAAAGCCTTGGCGGTTGCGACTATATCGAGTCCGGGCAGATCAAGGGCGGGCACATTTGGGGTTTTTTCAAGTACCGCAAACTCTTTGAGAATCGCGTACTCGTCGTTGCAGGGGACGATGTAGATGAGCTTTAGTTTCTGTTGAGCCGCTGTATAGAGGCTCTGTACGGAATACTGGAGAGCTCCATCCCCGATGGCAGCGATGACCGGGCGCCCGGTCCCCAGCTTCTTCTGGGCAATCGCAACGCCGACCGCTGCCGGTTCTCCCCATCCGAGTCCGCCACTCGCGAAGGTGTAGTACGAACCGGGCTCATTGATTGGCCAGTACTGGGCGAGATCCCCGAAATTAGAAGCTGTCTCGTTCACCAGAATGGCATTCGCGGGTCGCAACTCGCTCAATGCGGCGAATGCCTCAAGGGCTGTTAAAGGACTATTCGGGGGCGTTGGAAGTTTTCGCTCGATGTGTGGTGCCGCAGGAGCGGGCCGCGACTTCACTTCCGGGATTGCATCATTCAATGCCTCCAGGGCCAGCTTTGCGTCTGCCAACAGGCTGTCTCCGACGATAGCGGCGGCGGCATCGTAGGGGTCATTCGTGATCTGCAAGAGTTCAGCACCTTCGGGAAGGTAGTCCCCTCCAACGTAGGGGTAATAACGAAAGATTTGCGCTCCGACCACGATGATGAGGTCGTGGCCGCGAAGCTTTTTGCTAAGCGGTCCAATCGCAAACGGCGCCATACCTCGAAACTGCGGGTGGGTTTGAGGGAAGGACGCTTTGTCAGATAGTGGCGAAATATACACCGGGGCTCTCAAGCGCTCGGCAAACTTGATGCCGGCATCCCAACCGCCTGCGCGCTCGATCTCAGGTCCATAAAGCAACACTGGATTCTTACTCTTCCGAATCCTTTCGGCGAAATGAGCAAGCCGCTCAGGGTCTGGCGAGTACCGTGAGCTCGCTGTTCGAACGACCGCCTCTCCCAGCGCAGGCTGGTCCCAGTCGTCCAACGGAATTGATACGAACACCGGGCCTGCAGGTGGCTGCAGAGCGACCGTATAGGCCCTCATGATTGCTCCGGGGACGTCTTGTGCCCTTACAGGTTGATATGCCCACTTAACCCAGGGCCGCGGCAGGGTCGTCTCATCGCGGTTGGTGAGATATGGATCGCAAAGGATCATCTCACGTGTCTGTTGACCTGCGGTAATGATGAGAGGCGTTTTATTCTGGAAAGCCGCCATGATGTTGCCCATGCCATTCCCGATTCCGGCTGCCGTATGCAGATTCAACAGCGCCGGCTTTCCTGTAGCTTGCGCAAAGCCGTCTGCCATAGCCACGGCAGTCGCCTCCTGCAGGCCGAGTACATATTCGAAGTCCGGCGGGAAGTTCTTGAGAAACGGCTGCTCTGTCGAGCCGGGGTTTCCGAAGATGGTGGTCAATCCAAGCTTCCTCAACAGGTTGTAGGTTGCGTCGTAGACGGTCAGCGTTTTCTTCTGGTCACTCATGAGTCTCTCCTAGATTGGGAAGGTTTGAACGTACTGGCACGAATGGCTTGCTGACGATCGGAATCATCGTACTCCTACTGCTCGCCTGGATCGGTCGAGTAATCGTGATGCTGCTGTTCGCTGCCGCTATCGTCGCCGTCCCGGTGGCGGCGATCGTCGACTGGATCAGCGCGAAATTGAAGATCCGGCGGGAGATAGCAATCGTTCTCTTTCTGCTTGCAACTATTATCCTCATCCTTCTTACCCTCTGGATCAGAGGACCGCGTATGCGAAGCGTGCGTCTGCTTCGACGTTCGATTCCAGTTACTAAGAGAACGGTTCCACTCAAGGCTCGGGTGGCGGCTCGACGCTGACCGACCCTCCAGCAAGAAGTTCCGCCTGGTCCAGTTCACGCCTCCCGGTTCTGGCAGTTCAGTCCAACTCGGCGTGAACCTCACGCGACCGCGCCCGGCTCGGCACAGGGCCCGCTCCTGATCGTCTCCTACATTGAAGCTGCGCGTCGGCAACTCGTCGCGCACGGCGTCGCCGCGAGCAAGGTATTTCACTGTGCAACCAGGACTGGTTGCAGGTTTCCAGGCGTCGACGTCCGCGTCAGCGGGCCACACCCCGAGCATCTCAGTTACGGGTCGTTTGTTTCGTTCAAAGATCCGGACAGCAACGGCTGGTTGCTGCAGGAAGTCACGAAGCGGCTTCCCCGGCGCGTTGCAGGCGACACGACGTATTCGTCGATGCGCGACCTTGCCAAAGCGATGGTTCACGCCGCGATGGCGCACGGGAAGTATGAAGCGCGGACTGGGAAAGCCGACCCGAACTGGCCCGAATGGTACGCCGGGCACATGGTGCGCGAGCAGACTGGCGAATTGCTGCCGCAATACGACTATGAGCGATCGTGCGTTGGCGAAGATGTTTCTGACAGTATCAAGGGCGCACGCCCAGCATCTGTTGAATGCTGTTTTCTGCCAGATACAGGCCCAGTTGCGCCTCAAGAAGCGAGGCGTTTGCGGCGGAAACGACCGCCTGACTCTTTGCTACTCCTGACGGAAGCTCGGCGTTTTGCTGTTGTCTCTGCACGCTGATGCGAGCAGCCTCCATTCTTGCCTTCAAGGCTTCGGATGCCACTGCGACCAACTGGTGAAGTTCGTCCACCTGGTCATACGCGGCAGAGATCTCGATTGCAATATCTGCCACAGTCTGGTCCAACTGGGTGCGCGCCATTTCCAACTGGATTTTGGCCTGCTTCAATCTGAACTCTCGCGCTCCGCCATCGAACAGGTCATAGGAGAGATTCCCGCCAAACGTCCCGAAACTATGCACGAGAAACGGAACGCCGCTTTGATAGCTGTACCGGGCCAACCCGGAGATATCGGGGATGTACGCAGCGCGCGCAGCCGCGAGCCCGGCCTTCGCTTTCTCAACGGATTGCTGGGCCTCAAGCACCTTTGGATTGCGGTCGCGCGCCATTGCAATCGCCTCAGAACGCGACGGCAGAGTCGGAGAGTCTGCGTCGATATTCGGATCGAGTATCAACTTCGTGCCGAGCGGCAGTCCCAGTGCATCGTCGAGTTGCAAGGTCAGATCGTCGAGTGAGAGTTGCACCTTGAGAACGGATTGTTGCTGATCGAGGAGGGTGGCATGGTCCTCCAGGGTATCAACTTCCAGCGAACGCCCATCCGCCACGGCCCGGATGCTTTCTTGTTCCACGATGGAAGCGGCGGCGACCGACTGCTTTGCTGCACTGAGTCGCGCCCCCGCCGTCAGCATGGCGAAGTACAGCTTATGCACCAGGAGAGAGATTGAGTTTTCCGAATCCTTCTCGGCGATCTCCGCCGTTTTTACGTCGGCCTCCGCAGCCTTGCTGCCCGCATGAATCTTGAAGATTTGCGTAATCGGCTGTACCAGCCCCGTGCCGCTGGTAAAGGCATCCTGCGCACCCTGCCCGATACGGAGTGTCTGATTCGGAATCAGGCCGGTGCTCGCCGAATATCCGAACGCACCGGCGGGGAAGACTACTCCCTCAAGATCCGTAAGATACAGTGCATTCGATTCATTGGCGATGTGAGGATAGTACGGCGACTGGGCGATCGCGCGTTTCTCGCGACTCTCGTCGGCCGCAAGCCGCGCGAGCGTAAGGTGCCGATTGTGCTGCATGCCCATCTCGACAGCCCTGGACAAGGTCAGATGGACAGCCGGCCGTGCGCCCACGCTCTCCCCAGCCGGGGCTTGCGCGTTTGCTGGTAGCAGGCAAGCGGCGAACGCAATCAGTACAAGGGAAGCCCATGCCCCGTTCGACCATTTGCGGCTGTATTCACCATGTGTGGCAACCCCGTCATTGTTTCTCATTTGGAATCAGGTGCTCCGGCGCCTGGCTGCGGCGATCACATGCTTGTATTGGATATCGAGCGATCGGATGCAGGCTACTACAAACAGGCATAACAGGGCGGAGAATGCGATCACCCAGAAACAATCAGTAATTGCCAGCGTGTAAGCTTGTTTGCGAACGGTGAGCCCCAGCAGTTCTGCTGCCCGCCCGAATGCAAAATCGGACGTAGAAGCCTGCGAAAACATTGCGGCCGCCGTCGTGATCCAGGTTGCGGCATCGTAATCGAGGTGCAATGCGCCGCGTAGATCGCTAACGCCCACCGTAGGCAGTCTCCCGAAGAAGGTGGCGATCATCGCGCCGAGCAGGACGGCCAGCAGCCCCAGCGGAGGAAAGACCGAACGTGCCGCAGGCTGTTGAGGATTCCCCGCCATGTTCTACCTAGCCGAGGAGCCACTCGCTCCCGAGGCATGGATCGCAACCTCCGCCGAGAATCCAGGCCGAAGCAGTTCGGTCTGCCGATCCTCGTCGAACGCGATCCTGACAGGGACACGTTGCACCACCTTGGTGTAGTTCCCCGTAGCGTTGTCTGGCGGAAGAAGGGAAAATTGCGAACCGCTGGCTGGGGCTATCTCCTCCACGTGGCCGTGGAAGGCGTGCGATAGGGCATCGATATGGATATCGACCGGATCACCTACGCGCACCCGCGCTAGTTGGGTTTCCCGATAGTCTGCTTCGATCCACACACGGCTTTCGACCAGGGGCGCAATCTGCATGCCTGCCGAGACCAACTGGCCTGGATGCACCCGGAACTCGCCGACGTAACCATCCGAAGGCGCCGACACCCTGGTATAGGCGAGATTCACTTCGCTTGCAGTAATGGCTGCTTTGCGCGCTGCAATCTGTGCAAGCAGGGCGGCATCCTTTGATTCCAGCGCGGCCCGTTGCTGCCGCGCGCCAGCCAAGGTAGCTTCCGCGGCGGCTGTGGCGGCTTCAGCGCGGGCGAGGTCAGCGTTGCGACCCGCAAGTCCGGCAACCGCGCTGTCTCGCGTCGCCTGCACCTGCTCGAATTGCTCCCGCGTGGCCGCTTTGCCCGCAAGCAACGACTGTTGACGACGGAATTCGCTTTCCGCCTGGGTTGTACTCGCCTGTGTCGCCGAAATACCAGCCTGAGCAGCAGCGACCGCAGCCACGGCCTGTTTCACGCCTGCCTCTGCCGCAGCAATGCTCGCGCCCGCTGCACGCTTCGCATCCTGATTGGCGGCATACTCCGCCCTTGCCCCATCCAGGGCCGCCTTGGCTCCATCCACGGCAGCCGCATAATCCGTATCGTCGATCTCGACGAGAATCTGCCCCGCCTTGACGGACTGGTAATCGCCAACCGCGACCCGGCGGACTGTGCCCGTAATGCGGGTGCTCAGAGATACCTCGTCCGCCTTGACGTAGGCGTCGTCTGTCTTCTGAATTTCCGCACCACTCTCAGCGGCTGTCCAGCGGTACCGGATAACCAGAAAAAGAGTGACTGCAATAGCCAGCACGACGACGGGAACGATGACGGAACGCTTCAACAAGGTTAGAGTTCTCCATCGAAATGGATCCCTATCTTTTGCAACCGAACTGTCAATCTACCAATCTTTGGTGCGTGTTGCCATGAGACGGATCGTCCAGATGTATTCCTACAAAGCTCTAACTCGAATTGAGGGGCGATCACACTGCCGCATGAGTTAAGCCCACACGCCCGTAATGTGGACTAACACGTCAAAATATCGTTTCCTGTACGGTCGTGTCAAGCTTCTACAACGCAGGCAAACAGGAGATGCTTCGCATCAGCAAACGTGGGACCCTTACCTGCGTAACGCTGTTTGTCCAGGGCGCACGCGCAGTTTGCAGTTTAGCGAAATCCAGCCTTCGGTCTGAGGAGATGGCTGGCGCAACTCATGATTTCCCGCCAGGTCTGCTGGCAAACAACGCGATGGCACAACGGTAGAACCCTGCGCCCTCACTAACGTTACCCGGAGAGCTGGATTCCTTCACACAGGCTCTCATGCCTCCACAGGGAGTCGCAGAGGCACAAGAAAGTTGCTGGCGAGAAGATAGGCGAATAGATGTCCGAGAGGTGGCGCTCGACGCAGTTGGCTTGCCGAAACGCATCCATTCGTCTAACTCCACTCCCAACCGTTAGCGGAAGCACTGTTCAGCCATTCCCGCAGATCCGCGACGGTCATCGGATAAACGTAGATGCGAACATTCTGGGCGAAGAGACGCGCGAGGGCCTCCAGAAGTCTCCCTTCGAGATTGCCGTAAACGTCTTCAAACGTTCGAATCACCAAGGAAAGACCTGCGACGAAGCGTACAGGCGCTTGCGTATGCCGATTTACGAGAGCTGTCATGTGGTAGAGCTCGGGTTTACGAAAAAGCAGCACGTCGCCGCCAGCGGCGAGAAGCGCATCGATGCGACGAAGCAAGTCGGGAATTTCCGGGGCTGGTTCGTCCGGCGTGAACGGAGCAACGGTTAGGCAACAAAACCAGCGGGCGCCGATTTTGTTTCGCCAAGATCCCCCGGAAGCTCTTGAATTGCCGAAGCCAATAATCGCAAATGAACGTGCGAGTGAACTAGATCGGAGTGGCCGAAGTATCCCGGTGCAAGCACGACGGCTTGCTTGTGGAGAACCTCGGTAGGGGGAACAGTGGAGCCCTTGGTGGGGAAAAATACCACCTCTGCGAGTCCTGCACGAACCAAGTGGACTAGCAGGGCACGACGATCCCAACTCTTGAATGCTGACCCGCGAAGATCCACGTAGTCGATCTCGATTCGCTCCGCGACGACGTCTTGTGCCAGGCCTCCCAGAAATGTTTCCTTGATTTGCACTTCATAGAACGCGGCATAGATGAGATTGACGCCCAGAATGCCGATGGCTTGCTGCTGGAGGACATTCGAAGGATCGCGCACATTGATGTGCAGCATGACATCGTTGGGAGTACCACCGGGCTGCAATTGGAACCGGAGACCGATCCAGCCGTGTGAGTCGTTGGTACCGGCGAAGTTACGGGCGGAGACGGTATCAACAAAGCAGAAAAACCGAGTCTGCGGCCCACGGGTTTTGCCTAATTGCGTGGGAAGTTGGGCCCATTCGTTGTCCAGCATCGCTCGAGTCGCTGTCTGGATACGTAGCGCGACCCGGAGCCGTAGAGATTATCGCTAACTTCCTTGTCGTAAGCGGAAATGGTTTTGGCCACCGTGCCGGAAGCCCCTCCCACGACAAGGAACCAACGCGCGACTTCCTGTCCGGCGCCGATTTCGGCGAAAGAACCGAAGGTGGATGTATCAAGATTCAGTGTGAGCGCTTTGTGGTGAGTGTCGAGTTTTTGAGCGGAAGGCATAGCCAAGGTCCAGTTGGGAAAACCTCTGGGAGGTGTGAAGCGTCCTTGATACCGAATGCAACTAGCCGCGCGGAGAGATTCTACTCTCTGCCACCGACGCGTGAACAGCGGCATAGCCGACTGCCCTCCCCACGCCATTGCTCCGCACACATTTTCAGGCCGACGCAAGCATGGGACAGCAAAGCGCGATCTCCAGGCCTGATCTGCGCAACGCGATTGAGCGTGACGAGTTTGTTATTCGCCCACTGAGCAATTGATGTTGTTGCCATCGGAAGGTACAGCCTTGCGTGTGTCTTGATCGCCGATCAACAAAATTGTGGAATACCAATCATCGGCCTGAGCGCGTCGAACCGGTTTTTGAGGCGAGTCTGGACAGACTAGGGCTCAACTATCTGGATCTCTATTTCATTCACACTCCATTTGCGTTTCAACCGGGGGACAAGCAGGATCCGCGAGATCAAAACGGCAATGTCCTGTACGACCGCGGCGTGACTTTGCTCGACACGTGGAGGGCGATGGAAAGTCTGGTAGACCATGGCAGATGCCGTGCCATCGGATTGTCGGCTTTTCTAACCTCAGTTGGTGATAAATCGCCGAGTTACGCATCATGAGAGGACGCCGGCTTTCGGAGCGGAGGCAAGCTAGGACGCAGGGGCTTTGCCCCCGCACCCCCAGGATTTAGCGCTTTGCTGCCTCTCCCGATCGGGGCCTCTACTCGCAAGTAAAAGGGGATGCCGAAGCATCCCCCTTTTCGATCGGTCGAGGCCACTGAGTCGGCGCTCGGGTTGCTTCTCGGCATGGCCCTATCCTCCACTCAGCTCGGGCTGATTATAGCTGCAGCGGGCAGGGAGACGCTTCTTCGCAATTGGTTCTGGAGTATGGCATTTTTGCCTTGGGGGAAAGATCACGTTGGCACGCATCCCCTTCCCCCCAGGAGGCTACCCATGAGTAGCAATATGAAGAAGTATATCGGACCCGACGTTCACAAGGATGCAACGTCGATTGCTGTTTTGAATGGCGTGGGCAAGCTGGTGATGGAATCCATCATCGAGACCAAGGCGGCCACTCTGCTGGAGTTCCTGTACGGTTTGCGGGCGAGCTGCATGTGACGTTGGAAGAAGGGACCTGGGCAGCCTGGCTGTACGACGTGCTCAAGTCACACGTCGAGGAGATCGTGGTCTGCAATCCGCGCCGCAACGCCTTATTGAAAGAAGGCAGCAAGAGTGACAAGGTGGACGCGCGGAAGCTGGCCGAGCTGTTGCGCGCCGGACTGCTGCGCGCGGTCTACCACGGAGAAAACGGACTGCGGACGCTGCGGGAGTTGGCACGTAGTTATCTGACCATCAGCAAAGATCAGGCACGGGTGATGAGTCGGCTCAAGGCGCTGTATCGAAGCTGGGGCACTCCCTGCTCGGGTACGCAGGTCTATACCCCGCGCCATCGCGAGCAATGGCTGAGCAAAATTAGCAACCCGGTGTGCGCCGCCGAGCAGAGCTGTTCTATCAGCAGATGGATGGACTGTCGGTTGTGCGGCACACGGTGCGAGGAGAACTTTTAGCCGAGAGCCGGAAACATCAGGCCGTGAAAATATTGCCCCAGATACCGTTGATCGGCCCGCTGCGGGCTGCCCTGTTGCTGGCCCTGATGCAGACGCGGAAGCGGAACTGGTACTGGACACGCGCGACATCCCCTATACCTACAAGGGCGAGAGTACGGTCATTCATGAGGTAACGGGCGAGTTCTGCCCGGCCTGTGGCGAGGCCATCCTCGGGGCGGCGGAGTCGGCCCGTACCAGCGCGTTGATGCTGAAGTTCAATAAGCAGGTCAACGCATCCATAGTCGCTCCTGAGTTCATCAGCAGCGTGCGCAAGAAACTTGCGCTCGATCAGCGGGAGGCCGCCGAAATATTCGGCGGTGGAGTCAACGCGTTTTCCCGCTACGAGAATGGAAAAACCAAGCCGCCGCTGGCTTTGGTGAAGCTGCTCAAGGTTCTGGAGCGCCATCCTGACCTGCTCGCTGAGGTCAAATCGGCATAGGTTTGATTACGACGCATCCGACCTGGTCGGATGAACCTCAGAGGTTCCCAACGGGATGGCGAAGACCGTTCAAAAGACGCTGCACTGCCCATGCGGACGGCTGAAGGTAGTCGCGTTGGGTCTGTGCGCGAGTTGCTACAACCTCAAGCGCCAGGATGAGGAATACTTCGGGGGCCTACGCGCGAACAGGTCCTCGAGCGGGACGAGCATCGCTGCCGAGCCTGCGGCGCCTCGGGCCGGGATAAGGGCTCGATCGTCGTCCATCATCGGATTCCCGGAAAGTCGCTGCTGCACCTGATGATCTCGCTCTGCCCCGCATGCCATGCCAAGGTCCACCGCACCAAAGCGGTGCTGTCCCGCATGTCGCCTCTGTGCTCGAGCTGTGGCGAGAGCAGCATCCGAACGGTCACGAGCAAACCATGCTGGATTTCAAGGCGCGAGGAGCCGCCGCTAGTCAAAATGGAGTGGTGCGCCGTGGAAAGGCGCTGGTCAACAGCGGGTGCAAATCCCGCCCGGGAACTGGATCGCTCCACCCGGTAGCAATCGAAGCAGCGGTGGAGGTAACGAAGCCGCTGGAGCCTTCGATGTAAAGGGTCGTATTAGCGACTCTGCGAGCGCACAGGCTGCAACGTGAGTAAACGCTGAGCAGGCCTCGAAACTGACAACGCAAGAGCCGACCCGCCCACTCTTCGGGGAAGGCCGACGTCGATGGAAGAGGAAGGAGCGAGGGAATTCCATCGGTCTTGCCGGGGTATTGGCGGCAGCATGTACGCAAGAGGGGACCAGGCGCAACACGGGAAACCCCATTCGGAGATCCTGGAGGTTCAGGATCAACTGGCAACTCGCGAGAGTCAGGCCGGGTCGTTTGGGGTGGCGGAGAGGCCCGTAGTACCGATGAAGCCGGGTAATGCCGGTGGAGGGAAGGGGCCTCAGTTGGAAGTAAACGCAACAAGCGACGAAGGAAGAGAGATTGGCGATGAG
>Ga0210403_10005276_pt1 | contig 10996 bp, 7 predicted proteins | sample IncBWC19MmetaG_FD_150863 | JGI IMG/M metagenome (GOLD analysis project Ga0210403, IMG submission 150863) | Forest soil microbial communities from Barre Woods Harvard Forest LTER site, Petersham, Massachusetts, United States - Inc-BW-C-19-M | ecosystem: Environmental > Terrestrial > Soil >... | reverse complement strand
GCAATGAAGTCCACCTGCCAGCAGCACTGTTTCTCAACCCTGAACCATAACCTGGCCTACTGCTACAACGACTCCCGGGTGATCAAGTGGCTTTGGACCAACGCAAAAAACAAATTCCAGGGCGGTGTGCGCAGTTTTGAGGACTAAAGGGAGTGGCCACGTGCGAGGAAGAAGCCCAACAACGCCGAACACGAAGATCAGACTGTTTTTTGTTGACGCCGCATTTCTTGCGATGACAACGTTCGCCATAACTGCGAACGCGCAAGTGAATCAACAAGGCCAAACCGAACTTACTGCTCCGCTCGAACCTTTACGGCCTGGCGTCACGGCAATCCAGATCTTCGATGAGTTGCTCGCTCACAATGCCCTTCGGGCCGCGACGCTCGTGAACTATACCGTCTTCAGGACCTATCAGGTGGTGGATCTGAAGGGGAAGGTGCATGCCGAGGAGATGGGGCAGATGGAGTACCGGTCGCCGGACCAGAAGACGTTTGTGGTCACGTCCGAAAAGGGGTCGGCCCTGGTTCGTCGCTTGGCCCTTAATGCGTTAATCGCCAGTGAAATCGAGACGACCGCAGGCAAGCAACATCACGATAGCGCCATCTCTCCGGCCAACTACGCTCTGGACCTGCTCGGAGAGCAACAAGTGGGACCCTACCACTGCTTCGTCGCGCAGGCGATTCCCAAACGGAGCGACAAGTATCTATTCGAAGGCAAGGTATGGATTGACGCGGAAGATTACGCGGTTGTCCGGATTGAGGGCCATCCGGCGAAAAAGCTTTCTTTCTGGATCCAAAGGGCGGACTTTGTGCGCCAATACCAGAAAATCGACAACTTCTGGCTTCCGCAAAGAGATATGACATTCGTTGACGTTCGGCTTTATGGCAAGAAGGTTTTGACGATTGATCACCACGACTACAGCGTGAATTTGTCGGTCGCTATCGATGGGTCCATCGAGAAAACGCAGAGTTTGAGGTTTTGATCTTGTCCTGAACACACATTTGTCCCGCCGCAAACTGAACCGCAGCTTGAATCTCTAAAGCGCCGGAGGATCTTTATGGCTACGAATTTCGTCCAGATTGAAAATGATTCGGAAATCAAGCAGCGATTGGAAGCGGAGCGCATGCGCTTGCGGAAGATCGCCGGACTTGACCAGCCGACCCACTTCCACCGCCCGATCGAACGAGCGTTTACGGCAGAAGAACGCAGCCGTGTCACGATCTTGTTCGGTGGCTTTACCTGGAAGCACGAAGATTTGATTCGCGCAGTCTTCCAAGGCTGCGGATATCGTTGCGAAAAGTTGCCTGTGCCCGACGTGCCTGCTTTCCAGATCGGCAAGGAGTACGGCAACAATGGACAGTGCAATCCCACCTACTTCACCGTGGGAAACCTCGTGCAGTATCTGCAGTTTCTGGAAAAGGAAGGCGTTCCGCGCCAGGACATTCTGGACAACTATGTTTTCTTCACGGCGGGTTCATGCGGTCCGTGCCGGTTCGGGATGTATGAGGCCGAGTATCGTTTTGCTCTGAAGAACGCTGGCTTCGACGGCTTCCGGGTGCTGTTGTTCAAGGACAGCGATGGGATTAAGGCCGCCTCGGGCGAGCCTGGATTGAAATTCACGGTCGACTTTGGATTTGGCATGTTGAACGCCATGCACCTGGGCGATGTGTTCAACGATCTGATCTACCAGATTCGGCCATTCGAAGTGGATAAGGGCGAGACCGACGAAGTATTCCGGGAAGCGGTGAATGGACTCTGTCGTGATCTGAAAAACCGTCACTCGTTCGAGATTGAACAAAGCGCGCCCAACTGGGCAAAAACCAAATTCAAAAGCAACAAGATTCTCCGCAACACCGTTAACGTGTTCGGAAAGATGCACGAACACCTCTGGGGCAAGGACTACCTCAACGCGCTGGCGGCTGCCCGCAAGAAGCTCAATTCGATCGAAGTGGATCGGACGAAGGTGAAACCGGTGGTGAAAATCACGGGCGAGTTCTGGGCGCAGATCACCGAGGGTGATGGCAACTTCCACATGTTCGACTTCCTCGAGCGGGAAGGCGCACAGGTGCTGGTCGAGCCGATCGCAACCTGGGTGGCTTACCTGATGTACCAGGCCAAGGCGCATGCCAAGGCCAAGTGGCCGGCGAATCGTCCGCATAGAAATCCAAAATGGTGGGAACTGAAAAAGCATTTGGCCAATGATCTGGGATTAAGGAAACAGTTGATTGGCCTCGGCGTTGGCGAGTGGATGTGGAATGGCTTGTATCACCGCACGATCAAGCATCTCGGCGGCATTACGCATCACCTTGTGCCGCAGACGGAGTTGGCCGAAATGGCCCATCCCTTCTACAGCCAATTTGCGCGCGGTGGAGAAGGACATCTTGAGGTCGGAAAAAACGTCTACTACACCGTCCACCGGATGTGCCATATGGTCTTGGCGCTCAAGCCGTTCGGCTGCATGCCATCGTCGCAGTCCGATGGAGTTCAATCGGCAGTGATCAACAAATTCAAGGACATGATCTTCCTTCCGATCGAAACCTCGGGCGAGGGCGAGGTTAATGCCCACAGCCGGGTGCAGATGGCTCTTGGCGAGGCGAAGGTGAAAGCCAAGCTCGAGTTCGAGGAGTGTTTGAGTTCTACCGGGAAGACGATGGATCAAATTCGGGAATACATTGCCGAACATCCGGAATTGAAGCGGCCCTTTTACCAGATACCCCATCGCAAAGGGATCGCGGGTACGGCGGCGCAGTTCATCCTGCATGTGAGCGATCGCATGGACAAGAGCCGCCGGTTCTGGCGCCGGACCCGCGTGCCGGGCATTGCTCTCCCCAAGGCTGCTTAGCCGATCTGGCCAGCAGCGCGTGATTGTCTGCTGGCCCTTGTTTTACCGCTGGAAGCTGATCGGAGAATTGAATGCACGACCATCTTGCAGGACAAGAACAGAAAGCGCCTCAGCTAATCCAGATTGCCGCGGCCCCGTATCAAAAGCCACGCGACCATCACACCCAGTTCCTGGTCGGCCTCGACGTTGGCTCGACCACCGTGAAGGCTACGGTGGTCGACGTGGCTGCGGATCAGATTCTCTGGCAGGACTACCGGCGTCATGAGACCAAGCAGCCCGAGAAGACGCTGGAATTCTTGCGGCGGATGGAAGCCGAGGTCGGGATCAACCGTCACAACACGCGCATGTTCATGACTGGTTCCGGCGGTGGTGGCATTGCCGAGCAGATTGGCGCGAAGTTTGTGCAGGAGGTCACAGCCGTCTCACTGGCGGTCGAGAAGCTTCATCCCGAAGTGTATTCCGTGATCGAGTTGGGCGGACAGGATGCGAAGATCATCGTCTTCAAAGACGACGACGAGACCGGCCGGAAGAAGAAGATTCCGTCGATGAACGATAAGTGCGCCGGCGGCACCGGGGCTGTCATCGACAAGATCAATGCGAAGTTGAAAATTCCGGTATCCGAGCTAGCCCTGCAGGGCTATCACGGGATCAAGCTGCATAAAGTCGCTGGCAAGTGCGGCGTGTTCGCCGAGACCGACATCAACGGCTTGCAAAAAGTTGGGACACCGCCGGATGAGCTGATGGCTTCCCTTTTTGAAGCGATCGTGCTGCAGAATCTGAGTGTTCTGACCCGTGGCCACACGCTTCGGCCGCACGTGTTGCTGCTGGGTGGCCCGAACAGCTTCATCAAGGGCATGCGCGAAGCGTGGCAAGCGAACATTCCGCGCATGTGGCAGGAACGCAAAGTTGCGATTCCCGATGGAGCCAAGCCGGAAGATCTGATCAAGGTTCCAAACAACGCGCAATACTTCGCGGCACTGGGCGCGATTGAATTCGGCAAGAGCGAAGACGATTGTGTCGGCTGCTATCAGGGCTACGAAAAGCTGATGTACTACATCGAGTTCGGCCGGCAGGAGGAAAAAGCGAAATCCGGCGCAAGGGGCTTGATCGCGAAAGAAGGAGAACTCGACGGATTTAAGGAAGCCTACCGGCGGAAGAAGTTTACGCCAGCGACGTTCGAGAAAGGCCAGACCGTCGGAGGCTTTATCGGCATTGACGGAGGGTCAACTTCCACCAAGGCTGTGTTGCTCGACGATCGCGGCGATATCCTCTGCAAAGCCTACCAACTCTCAAATGGCAATCCGATTCAGGACACGATCGAGATGTTCGAGAATCTGCGCGGACAGGTCGAAGCGCAGAATGCCAAGCTCGAGGTCCTGGGAGTCGCCACAACGGGCTACGCCAAGGACATTTTGAAAGACGTGCTTCATGCAGATGTGGCACTGGTAGAGACCGTAGCTCACACCGAGTCGGCGCTCAAGTTTTATGAGGATCCGCACGTGATCGTCGATGTGGGCGGCCAGGACATCAAGATCATCATTCTGCACAATGGCCGAGTGAAAGATTTCAAGCTGAACACGCAGTGCTCTGCGGGTAACGGCTACTTTCTGCAATCAACCGCCGAGGGATTCGGATTGGGTGTTGAGCAATATGCCGATCTCGCTTTTTCAGCCCAATCGATGCCGGTGTTCGGCTACGGTTGCGCGGTGTTCATGCAGTCGGACATTGTGAACTTCCAGCGCCAGGGCTGGCGAGCGGAGGAAATTCTCGCCGGCCTGGCAGCAGTGCTTCCCAAGAATGTGTTCCTTTACGTGGCCAGCATCCCCAATCTGGCGGCTCTGGGCACGCGTTTTGTGCTGCAAGGCGGTACGCAGAACAACATGGCGGTAGTGAAGGCGGAAGTCGATTTTATCCATAACAGCTTTCGCGCGGCGGGCAAGAAACCTGAGATTATCGTGCACGAGTTCTGCGGCGAGTCGGGCGCGATCGGAGCCGCGACTGAGTCGCTGCGACTGTGGCGTAACGGCCAGCAGACGACATTTATCGGTTTGGATGCCGTGCGAAAAATCAAATACCGCACGACCCGAAACGAGGAGACGCGCTGCCATTTCTGCAAGAACGATTGTTTGCGCACCTTTATCGATATAAGAACCGCGCCTACGGACGACATGAGCTTTATCCCCATAAAGAAAGTCACCAAGGTTCCGCTGATGCATGGCGAGCAACGGTTGATTATCGCCACTTGCGAAAAGGGTCTGGTCGAGGATGTCAACGATATGAAGGACATCAAGGCCGGCCTAGACGAGATCAAGGGGAAATATCCTAACTTCGTGGACTTCGCTGCCCGCGAGGTCTTTCGTCCGGTGAATGCGAAGAACGTAGCTGACCTGATTCCGTCTCCGAAATTCTGGAACAAGGCCGCCAAGGAACGCATCCCGCTCATGGAAAATCGCAAGAAGCTTCGCGTGGGCATTCCGCGCGTGCTCAACATCTACACCTATGCGCCGCTCTTCAACGGATATCTGGAAAGCCTGGGTGTGCAACCGGAGAACATCGTCTACTCCGACTACACCAGTTCAGATCTGTATCGGGCGGGCGCAAACCGGGGTGCTATCGATCCTTGCTTCCCTGCCAAGATCGGTATCTCTCATGTGTACAACCTGATCCAGGAGAAACATCGCAAGAAGCCTCTGGACGTCATCTTTTTCCCGATGTACGACGTGCTGACTTCGCCCCTCGTCAAAATCGTTGGCGCGAATGCGTGCCCGACGGTGACTGCAACGCCAGAGACGGTGAAGGCCGCATTCACCAAAGAGAATGATGTCTTTGCCGAGCACAATGTCAAATATGTGGATCCAGTACTGAACTTTGCCGATCGGAAGCTGTTCGCTCATCAAATGCTACAGGTGTGGCAGCCGATTCTCGGGCTCTCGCAGGAAGAGAACGACCGCGCGGTCGAGGTGGGGTACAAGGCGTTGGCTGACTATGAACGCAGCATCCGCAGGAGAGCTCGCGAGGTGATGGACCAGTTGGAACGCGAAGATCGCATCGGCATCGTCATGCTGGGCCGGCCCTACCATCATGACCCGGGTCTGAATCACGAAATCATGGAAGAGTTCCAGAAGCTGGGCTATCCCATCTTCTCGCAGAACACGTTGCCGCTCGATGAGGATTTGCTGGAGCGACTGTTCGGCGACGAAGTTCGTTCTGGCGTGATCAGCCATCCGCTCGATATCACCGATGCCTGGAAGAACTCTTATTCCTGTAGCACGAACCACAAAGTGTGGGCGGCAAAGTTCACGGCGCGTCATCCCAACCTGGTGGCGCTCGAGGTTTCGAGCTTCAAATGTGGACACGACGCACCCATCTACGGAGTGATCGAGGGAATCATTGAGCAGTCCGGGACACCATACTTCTGCTTTAAGGATCTCGACGAGAACAAACCGTCAGGCTCGATCAAGATTCGCGTCGAGACGATCGATTATTTCTTGCGGCGTTACCGCGAAGAAGTCATCCGCAAGCGCAAAGCTGCACAAGACATCGATGCTCAACTAGCGGCGTTGGAGGCGGAGCTGCGCGGCTCGATGACACCCGGGCCAACTCAGCCAGCGCAGGAGGTGCAGGAGATGGCGGCCGACTAATTGATTGTCGCCTACGCGTACACTAATGACGACGGCCCCGAGAATCGAGCATAACTGTGCTACCTATGCACAGTCTTTTGCTGATGCGATGAAAAAAGGCGGCCGAGTTTCGAAATAACGCTCGACACTTCTCTGAGAAAGGAGCCTGCCATTTTGGACGGGCAAGTGCAGTCTAGAGAACGGAAATACCGGCGCGAAATTGTCTCCTTCGGCAGGATGTTGCATCAGCGCGGCTATGTGGCCGCAACGGATGGCAATCTCTCCGTGCGCCTTGATGAGCAGCGCATTCTGGCGACCCCCACGGCGATGAGCAAGGGCGCGCTTCGCCCTGCAGACATGGTCATTGTCGATCCCGCGGGCCGGCAGCTCGCTGGCCGCCGTCACGTTTCCAGCGAAATCTCCATGCACTTGCTGATCTACAAGTTGCGTCCCGATGTGCGGGGGATCGTGCATGCCCATCCCTGCACGGCAACTGGCTTTGCTGCCGCAGGCATGGCACTGAATCAGCCCTTGGTTTGCGAAGTGGTGATCGGTCTCGGTTCGATTCCACTGGCCAAGTACGGGACACCGGGAACATCAGAGCTATGTGAATCTCTGGAGCCTTTGATTCCGCAGTATGACGCTATTCTTATGTCGAACCATGGCGTCGTGACCTACGCAGACACGCTGCATCACGCCTACATGAAGATGGAGACGGTCGAGCACTTTGCCCGAATCGCGCTGGTGACGCACTGTCTCGGCCGGCAGCAGCCGCTAGGCCAACAAGACTTGGAAAAGCTCCTAATTGCGCGGAGCAAGTATGAAGGCCATCACTCCGGCGCAGCGATGCCACTGGCACCCAGTTCCCGGTTCCCCGCGGGAAACCATGGGAGGAAGGCGAAAGGCCCCGCCCGAGCCAGTACGGCAAGAGTCGAAAACGGAGACTTAGGGTTGAAAGAACAAGCGGGCGGAGGTTAACTCATGCAGTCGAAATACCGTCCAGGATTAACTCTGGGTGAGCTGTTTGCCGCCTGGGGCAGCATCCTGAGCGGCCGGGCTCCCATGCTGTCCATCGAGGTCACGCGCGAATGTCCCCTGCGTTGCCCGGGTTGTTATGCGTATGGTGATTCCCATTTGGGAGGCGGAACTACATTGCGCGAGCTCTCCGACTTGCGCGGAGAGAAGTTGGTCGAGGGCGTGCTTGCACTGGTCAGAAAACATAAGCCTTTGCACGTTTCGCTGGTCGGGGGCGAGCCCTTGGTCCGGCATCGTGAACTCAGCACCATTCTGCCGGAACTGAGCCGCCAGGGAGTATTCACGCTGGTAGTGACCAGCGGAGTGATTCCGATTCCAGCAGAGTGGATGCAACTGCGGCGTTGCCGGGTCGCTGTCTCCATAGACGGGCTGCCCGAGCACCACGATGAACGTCGCAAGCCAGCGACTTATGCGCGCATCCTCGAGAACATCCGCGATCGCCAAGTCAACGTTCACTGGACAATCACCGCCCCGATGCTAAAGCGCCAGGGCTATCTGGAAGAATACGTCGCATTCTGGCATACGCGTCCGGAAGTGAACCGCATTTGGGTCAGCCTTTATAGTCCGCAAGTGGGTGAGCACAGCGCGGAGATGCTGAATCCCGAAGAACGCCGGTGCGTCGGCAGCGAACTTCCCGGTTTGCAGCGAGCCTATCCCAAGCTGTTGATGAGTCCGGGAATCGCAGAGGCGTTTGTGACACCTCCCCGAAGTCCCGAAGAGTGTCTGTTCTCGAAAATGTCGACGAACTACTCAGCTGACTTAACCACTCGGGTGGAACCTTGCATTTTCGGCGGCACGCCCGACTGCAACCAGTGTGGTTGCGTGATTTCAAGTGGATTGCACCGGGCACAAAAAGTGCGGGTAGCGGGACCGTTAAAAGTCGGACACCTGGTTCGCGGTTCGATGGCCATTGGTTCACTGCGCAACCGGCTGCGCTCGAAGTCGGCAGATCCATCACGCTGGAACCGCCATCCCACGCAACAGACGAGCTCCGGCCTAGTACAGATTGGCGGGGGTGACCACAGCGTCGATTGATGTCTCAGAGCAACCGTCGCCTTGAGCTCATAAACTTCAACAGTGGGGTGCGGGCCACTTTCCCGACGAACATATGGATCTGGCGACTGTTCGGAGGAATACTCCATCAAGCCCGAAGTAACAAAGCTGACTGTCCCTGGGCCGATTGTGGATGATCCATGTGTGCCGGAGCCACCTTCGGGTGCAGGTATAGCATCGCCATCGAAAAAGGGCCCGCTATCGAAGAGCTCAACAACCCAGACGTTCGAGGATGCGGTAGGGTAGCCAAAAGCGATAGACTCATTACAGGAAAATCCATGACAGACGATCAGAGAAACCAACCGACCAACGACGCGCATCCCGAAGACATCACGCGGCGCGACTTTGCAGCCCTCTTGGTGGGTGCGGGCCTGGCTGCGACGGTACAGTCGGCAGCGGCCGCGGGCCTTGAAGTGGCCGAAACTGACGTCGAGATCAAAACTCCGGATGGAACGTGCGACGCCGCTTTCATTCGTCCGAAAACGGGTTCCCATCCGGGAGTATTGATCTGGCCCGACGCATTCGGCTTGCGGCCCTCTATGCGCGCCATTGCGAGGCGTATCGCCTCTGAGGGTGACGGATACTCCGTTCTCGTGCCCAATCCCTTTTACCGTGTGTCCAAAGCTCCTTTCACGGATGCCTCCACCTTCAACTTTCAGAATGCCGATGATATGGCGAAGCTCCGGCCGCTGATGGCGTCGGTGAACGCGGCCGGCAATGCCGAAAGAGATGCCACCGCCTACGTTGCCTTCCTCGATGCGCAAAAAGAAGTGAACAAGGCAAAGAAGATCGGAACCCAGGGTTACTGCATGGGCGGGGCGCTGGTGGTGAGGACCGCCGCGTCCTTGCCCGATCGCATTGGCGCGGGCGCATCATTCCACGGCGGAGGCCTGGTGACCGATAAGCCCGATAGCCCGCATCTGCTGGCGCCGAAGATCAAGGCACGAATGTATTTCGGGATCGCGTCGAACGACGACGAGCGTCAGCCGGATGCCAAAGACAAGCTGAAGGAGGCCTTTGCAGCCGCGAAGGTTTCCACCGAGATCGAAGTGTATTCAGCCTTGCATGGCTGGTGCGTGTCGGATATGCCCACCCGCGACGGCGTGCCCATCTATAACAAGGCCGAAGCCGAACGTGCCTGGGCGAAACTCGTCGCCTTATATAAAGTGGCTCTGGCATAGCCGATACCCGATTCAGCTAGGGGCGACTAAGGCATCAAGCGCCCGATCAATCCTGCAACTGGCTGTACTGCTCATAGCCCCGTCGCAAAGCATAGAGCGCGATCAAGAAACCGGTCCAGCAGACGCAGCAACTCCATCTCGCCGTAAACTTCAACCGGCCCGCGTTTGAAGCCCAGGCGCCCCAGAAATTCCCAGAGATGTTTCTTAATCACAGCAATTGGCCAGCAGAAGTCGGATACGCACCAAAATTCCGCGAGATAGTATTTGCCGTCTCGCAGAACGAACATGATTTTGGCGTCTTCCTTCCTTACCATATGCCGAGCCAGAAGGGTTGCGGTTGTACCGCCCATCGCCATATCGAGAATTCCCGGCGGGAATCATCATGAAGGTAGACGGGTAGACGCGACTCGCGCCGGACGTGTATCGCCTTTGTGGGCTGCTGCTAGAGTTCAGCAAGTGCTCGGTGCACAAGATGAATAGCGATTGCACCTTCGCCGACGGCCGAAGCGATTCGCTTTACGTTCCCCGACCGAACATCGCCCACGGCGAATACCCCCGGAAGACTCGTTTCCAGCATCTGCGCACTGCGGGCCAGCGGCCAGGCGGGTTGGTCAGTGGAACCGTCGAGATCGCGTCCCGTGAGAATGAATCCTTTGGTGTCGAGCGCGACACAACCCTTCAGCCATTCGGTTCGCGGCGATGCGCCGGCCATAATGAAAACGTGTCGAATGGGGACGGTGGCGATTTCGCCGGTTTGGTTATTGCGCCATGTGACGTGCTCGAGGTGCGAATCGCCTTCGAGCGAGACGATTTCGGTGCGGTAATGAATTTCGATGTTGGGATTCTGCTCAATGCGCTGGATGAGATAGCGGGACATCGTGTCTGAAAGCTGGCCGGAACGCACGAGTATGTGGACCTTGCGCTGAGCCTGCGACATGTAAACGGCGGCCTGGCCGGCGGAATTGCCTCCGCCGACGACGATAATGTCGTCGTCGCCGCAGAGCTGGGCTTCCATGAAGGTGGCGCCGTAATACACGCCCTGTCCTTCGAAAAGGGCGAGATTAGCGATGCGCGGTTTGTTGTACTGCGCGCCGGTGGCGATGACGACCGAGCGCGCGGCCAGTTCGACGCCGTTATCGAGCACGACTTTGTAGGGGCGGCGGGCGCATTCGAGGCGCACCACGTTGCGGGCAATCATCATCTTGGCGCCGAATTTTTCGGCTTGGGTGATGGCTCGATTGGCGAGTTCCTGGCCGGAAAGGCCG
>Ga0210403_10005274_pt1 | contig 10998 bp, 15 predicted proteins | sample IncBWC19MmetaG_FD_150863 | JGI IMG/M metagenome (GOLD analysis project Ga0210403, IMG submission 150863) | Forest soil microbial communities from Barre Woods Harvard Forest LTER site, Petersham, Massachusetts, United States - Inc-BW-C-19-M | ecosystem: Environmental > Terrestrial > Soil >... | reverse complement strand
TCTTTATCAAGCGCCGCTTTTTTCGTGGGAAGAAGATTTCGTCGAAGCGTTTCTTGAGGAAATGATTTCAAGTTGCCTAACCCTTGTCTCCTGCCCCATTTCAACAGTTCAGCTGGGATTGGATCAACATCGTCTCTTATCATTTCAGGAGTCAGTGGGTATTCCTCCAACCAGGTAGTTAAATTATAGTGAAGGATTTCCGGGACAATTATTTTCAATACATCATATACATTTAGAGTTGCTTCCTTCCGGCTATCCTTTCCAATGCGTGTTCCATAGTCCTTAGTCACTAATCCCTTGTCTATCAATGAAGCCATTTTCTCCTGAAGACTTTTTATCGCTCGCTCAACAATTGCTTTCAAATCAGCGCGCCAGCTGGGTGTGTTGCTAATATCAATTTTTAGGGTGTCAACTATTGAATTTGACATTTTACTCAAGAGTTCAGCGTTGTCGGCTAAAAGCCTACCGGGTAGAAAAGGACACAACCATTCTTCTGGTTTATATGGAATCTCTAATTTTTCACAAAGGGCTCTTTTATCCTCCGTGCAATTCATTAAAACAGAACAGGCAGTCAGGTAACTCGGGTTTTCCGGCGAAACATAAAATCCCATTATATACCCGGAGAAAATATCTACTAAAAGGTAGACGGTAAGTCTCCCTCCATAATTTCCCGGCGTTTTAATTGACAATACCTGGACATTATCCAATGTACTATCGATTGCTGCTTCACTACCGGGGCCATATATGAAAATATCCCTGGCCCCGCCGGTAAGTGGGTCTATATCCTTTTCAAAAACAATCGGACCTTCTCTGAATTTTCGAACTCGTTCATGGTCAGCTAACTGATCGGTCCAGTACTTGAATTGCCCTGGCGAGGGGATTTTTTTCAGATTATCATATTCCGTCGCTAAAGTCATGTTATAGGCATCAAACAAATCACTCGCCTTATTTTTAACATAGTGTTTTTCAAAGCCAGCCATAATTTTATCGATATGAAACTGGGTTATGTTTGTTTCTTTGGAAGATGCTGTTTTTCTCGCCCGTCCTCTCTTCGACTTACTGGCTGGTTTCCTTTGTCCTTTTCCTCCTGAATTGAAGTACTTTGGTATGAGCCCATTCTTACCGTGAACCCAATGAAGTTTTAGCAATTCAAAAATTTGCGTCCTACCGCGAGTTGACTCGTCCCTTTTTTTTACGCCCTTTTCGGTAAGTGTCTTTGTTTCAGTCTTTAGGTTATTTTCTAATTCTTGTTTCTTTTTCCTCTCATTAAGCGCCTCTTCGATCATTTGACTTCTTCTCCGCGGATAATAGATATCAGGCACCTTCTGGACTAATTTCTTTATCCAATTGAATCTAAAATCACGGAAAGATCTTGTGGCTTCGGGAATTTCCGACTCCGGAACGTCGATTAAAAAAGGATCAATTTCTTCGCGTTTGAATTTTTTACTTTTAAAAAAATTCAATTCATATAATTCGGGCATGTGCAAAACCTTCGCCTCTTGTGAAAGTTTTATGGCAACGCATTTACCCGGTTCTATGTTTAAGGCTAGTATCTTTAAGTAATACCCCTCCTCTCTGTGTTTGTAAACAGCGTCTTCAAGTGATCCACCAAAATCGGTCTGCGTCATTTACTAAATTGAAATTGATCAAATGCCATTGTCCAAGAAAACGTCTTGTAATAATCGAACGAGTATACTTTATGAGAAAGCAAATGCATAAAAATGCTTTTACCGACTCCACTCGTAATTTTCAATTCTTTTGAAATGCTACGAACCACCTCCGCAATGGAAGATTTCGGGCTCTCATTTTTATTAAGTGCCTCGATAAAAGGCTCTTTTTTTAAGTACTCTCCGTCAAAGTATTCTCTCAGAAGAGAAATATTATGCAACAGAATTGAATTGATCTGCTCCTCCGACCATACAGTCCATTTAATTGGCCCGCCCCTTCGTTGCTCCCAAAAGGATTTTTCCAATTGCATTTTGGCAATATTCCTGTCACTGAATTCCCATGATGGTTTATACGATATCGCAATTTTTTCCTTCCTGTTTTGCTCATTAATGATTGTAATTAGGAAGTCCGTTGTCATTACTACATTTTCTTTTTTGAATTTGGGATGGGGAATATTTAGTGATTCAGCAATTGATATTGTTTTTGAAATGGGTAAGAGCGGCATTTGTTCCTGAATTTGCACTACGTTCATTCCAAACTCAGCTACAAACACCACGTTCCTTTCATTATCAGATAAAACTGAGTAATGTCTATCAACAGTCTTTCCGCTAATCCGATGCTTCCTTCCCCGAGATGGGACATCTCTTACTGTCAACCAAGGTTTGTAATTAGCACCTTCGCCTTTTCCCCGTCCTTCTTTATGTTTTCTTATTGTACTTGTCTTTCTCATAATTGCGTGAATAATTGTGAATGTGTGCATCGAACCGTCGATACGTATCTTTTCAAAGCGATAAAAATTTGTTCAGATAATTTATATTATTCTCCAGTGGAGAAATTAGCACGTTAGGTCGATACCAGCGGGCGACCACGCTGTAGAAACTTTCACTTGGGCTAGTAGTCGGGCGTTCTGCCTTGCTATGCTCCACAATTTTGGTTTGGCTATTCTGGGTAGTACGTTTAATTTTTGCTTTCATAACTTTAAGATTTAGGGTTTAGTGATTTCTATATTTTCAGTTGAATCAAATTCTTTATTCTGCATTTGAAGATGAATTTGAATCATGCGCTTGTTGTGTATCCAAAACAAGATCCGAGGATCCTTCGGGTGCGGATAGATCGTAACGGTAGCATGAATTTTTCCCTCGATTAGTTTCCGCAACAAGAAAACGTCGCGGTCTTCGACTGGAAGATATTGTTTGCCCTCGAAGTAAATACCCCTTCTACTAGCGGTCACTTCTCTCGACTTTAAATTTACCCACCATAGATTTTTTCGATAGATCATTGAATGCAAGAACATCGACGAAACAGAATCACAAGCTCCCTTAAAAAAAATTTGTCCTTTGAACAAGTCTTCAGATGAAAATGAACCCGGGCTCAACTCCGTGTTAAGGCGCTCTGCTTCTTTCACCATGATATCAAAAAGCTCCGGAAAAGTTAACCTCAGTAATTCACCTAGCTTGGTGTCGACTCCAAACTGTCTCTCGATTTTAGCCTCGATCCGTTTTGCTAAAAGCTTAGCAGTAGAGTTTAAATTATTATTGATTGGATTAGGTATTTTCTCCTTGGTGAATTTCGTCTCACAATGTTGATCGATCAAAACAGAATTTGTTTTTCGGTTCAAATTTTGGCTCCGATATTTTAGGAATTCAATATCGCCCTCATCCTCTCCAGAAGATAGTTCATAGGGAATAAGATCGTTTTGATAAAAAATATTGGTGGTGCCGACTATTCTGCCGCAATTTATTGAAGCATAAACCACTGGCTTGCCAATCACTTTTCTTTTATCAACAGAAGTGACTTCGACATTATTAATGACGGAATATTCGATCTTGAATTCATTCGCGTCAACACACTCCATACATCGAGGTTGGGGTTCAAATCTGCGCACCGCTTTTCTGCTATTCATAGATTCGGTTTTAATTCATCAGTGATTTTTATTCTTATTTTATTTCGAAAATGTTTCTCTATTTTTATAGTCAATTCCAAAATCAACAACTCGTGGTGCCCACAAATTCTTGCCGTTCATTCCATTTTCAAATTGAATTCTGTCGAAGCATTAATCACTTTTTACTTTGCACCCCCAAATGTCATTATAATTACATTAATGTCATTATAATTACACATATAAATATGTTTTCCGTGTTTTTAGTCGATTTTGGCCATTTTTTCTTCGTTAAAAACGTATAATTATGCCAAAAAAGAAAGATATTACTGAAATGACTCTAGGGAAAAGACTTGAATTACTTCGCAAATCAAAGAACTTAACATTGGTCGACTTGGGAAAAATCGCTGGTGTGTCGCATGGCCAAATCCTGAATTATGAAAGTGATAAACAGGTTCCCAACGCCGTTGCGATCTATGAAATATCTAAGGCATTAGAAACGACTGTGGAATACCTGTTAACTGGAGAAACTTCAAAGCTCGAATTACTTGGCTCACGACTGAAAGCCATACCATCAATTGATCGGGATGCCATATTGCAGGTAGTAGAAAAGGCAATATGGGCTAGCGAGGTTCAAAACAAGAAGTAGATACCGCCGGTGATATTTTAGCGGTGTGTGGAGAACTGATAAGGTTCAGAGAAATCTTCTATCATAAGATTGATTGGAACAAATATTCTATGACTGCCTCAAGCGACAAAGAATTTAATAAGAAAGAATGGTGGAAGAATCTTGACCTAACATGGAAGAGAATCTTTAAACTTTCCATTGACATTAACCATAATCCAACTGACGAAGAGTTAGACCAAATTTTGAAACTTGAATCAATAGAGTGTAGCAATTCATATATCTTAAGCTTAGAGCCTCTCGAAAACCTCAGAGACCTAAGAAAATTAAATTGCTCCAAGACAAAAATTAGGGCGTTAGACAAAATCAAAGACTTGACTTTGATTGACGAATTAGATTGCAGCAATACTGATGTAACATCTTTAGAACCCATACGCGCTTTTAAAAACCTATGGTCCTTGGACTGCTCAAAAACAAATATTAAATCTTTAAAGGGAGCAGAAACCCTCCATCAATTAGCTTATTTAAATTGTTCAGAAACTGCCATCAACGATCTAGAACTGCTAAATGATTTGGAACAGTTAAAATCTGTGAATTGTGACTATACGCGGGTGAGCAATCTTGATTTAATAAAAACTCTAAAAGGTAGGATCGAGATAACTTACAATAACACCCCGGCTCAAGATGAAGAGAGCTCAATTGACGTAATAGAGCTAAATGATCGAGATACCTTATTTGAAGAAGCAGCAAGGCTTATTGTGACCCATCAGACAGGCAGTACATCGTTGATTCAACGAACACTAAAATTAGGCTATAATCGTGCTGGTCGACTAATTGATCAGCTTGAAGCGGCTGGGGTTATCGGTCCTTTTGAAGGTAGCAAGGCACGTGACGTTCTTATTAAGAATGAATTGGAACTTGAAGAATTGCTTAATAATTTAAAGGGCAAGCATAATAGTAACGCCCCCCTGGATAAGGAGCAACAAAACTCTGCAGAATTTTCAAATTTGAAATTTCCAAAAATTACTAACACAGAGTCTCAAGGGCTTGAACGCAATGAATCAGGATCAGGCCGAAAGCAAAGTCTGGTAAGAACTTTTATAAAATCAATATTTAACATTTAGTTTAAGGCACTAACCTCAGTACATTGAAGTTAATGATTAAACGAGGAGAAATTCGAAAACCAAAGAGGAATGCTAAAATAATTAAAGTATTAGCTCCACCTAGCGTGAATTTCGACTTCGATGAAACTCAGGGTGAATTTCAGGTCTTCATTCCGATCAAAGAGGTGGACTTTCATATTATGTCGTGATCGATTCTAGGTACTCAAATCTTCAAGCCTTAGACTTAATACACTATTCGGTCAGGCTCCTCACACATTCAACAAATTTTGACTACTTCAAAATTAAGCCTGAATGGATAATTGAAAATGATGACAAGCTCATTACGGATGAGAGTCATTTATCGACTGACACATTTATAATAGGATTTGAGGATATTGATCTGAGTAGGGTCTATGGACACATCGACCTTGACCTAGTTCAATAAACAAACATCTCTGGAACAAACATTATCTTTTGTTGTAAGGGCAGCGTTGGTATACATTGAACACTTGGAAGCGATCGTTATATTTGTTGGTCTCCCAGAGACCAGTGCAGAAAGAATTGCACTGAATTAAGCTCTGGAGTAACTGCTATTTTAGCTCTTAACTATTGCAACGGTCCCAACGACTAGGATCGTCCAAAAAAAAATTTGGCCAACAATTCTACTAACATCCTCGCTCTTTCGGACGCGTATAAAAGCCACATTGACGAATGTCTGGCAGTTATAGTTTAGTACATCGTATCGTTCACCTCTGGCAACTTCTTTAAGGCCATTTTCAATTACTGCAGCTACTTCCATTTCGGGAATTTTAAATAAAAATAATTCACGGTTTTTAGAAAATTCCTGTTGGAGTACAATTGCAAGACGACCTGTTTGGTGATGATTGTGCATGAAATAACTATTCCCACGAACGTCTGTGCCAATAAAAATTCCAGTATGCTTCACCTTAGAAAGAGATCCGATTTTATAGCGAAAGTACGCCTTGCCGGAGTTTTCATTAAAAAAGATGCGAAGGATCGCTCCATCGGTTCGAACGATATCTACACAATTTTGATACACATAGAAGTTTTTCATTTTTTACAACTTTAGTTCGTCACCTTATTTACCTCTTTTAGTCTTATTGTTCTTAAAAGCGGCCATTCTAATTTTTGAAAATTCTTTTTCGTTAGACTTTTTCTTGAACAAGAAATCCGGCTCTTTCAAATGGTCCGGCAAAGAAATATCCAAATCATTCTTAGGGTCATTTGAAGGTGTTAGCAGTCCATGGAACCTTAATGAGTCACCAATTAAGTTCTCCACGTTTGTCTTTTTTTCTTTCAGTTTTTTCATGTCTTCGTTGGGTAAAAAATTGAGGAGGGATTGTCAAATAATCATAGGTTTAATTTCTTCTGTATTTTCTTTATAGCTCGTAGTTTAATTTTCCTAATACTTTCCTTTTGCATTCCATACTTTTGACTCAGTCTTTCCAGATTCTCGACATGTGTCGGATTTCCCGGCTCATTTCTGTCGTATGTTCGGTGCCATTCAATCAATATCTCTCGCTCGACTGGTGAGAGCAAATCAAGGACCTCGACCAGTAGGCTTCGCCCAATCATCTGATCAGGCTCCGCGGTTTCTTCCGATTCACCAAGAATGTCAGCAAACATAGAGTCATCATCATCCAAGGGCTCGTTGCCTTCACCCTTTGTCAAAAGGTAGCCAATCTCATTGTGAGCCTTATCTCTTTTTAATTTTAATCTATAGTCTTCCAGAAAAAGGTTATCGGCAATTCCCTTCACCCAGGCTCCAAACGTATTTTTAGCATTGATGTCATACTTTTTAATTTTTTCAATTGCCTGCTCCCACGCTTTTTGAAATAAATCTTCAGCGTCACGGACGCCTTCCAGGTCGTTACCACATAAACTTACTGTCATCTTGTAAACATCTTTTGCATGCCTTCGGTATAGTTCACTGATTTCGTTTTTGCAATTATCCCTTGATCCTTCATTTTGTTGTATTATAGAAATCAGAGATGCGTCATCCAATGTGGACACCCCTGGATTAGGTTCGCCTAGTGCTCGTATCATTTGTAGAGTTGTTACGATAAAGTTATTGATTCTGTGCCTTTTATACCATTAGAAGGGGCGGGACAAAGAAATCCGAAAATCCATACCTCTTTTGTCCCGCTCTTGCTAATGACTGCAAAAAGCACAGAATATGGAGACATCAAACCAAGAATTGGAAATCTTCGACATCGAAGACTACGCGAGAGAAGGCAAAACTGTTCCCAAGGGAAGAAAGTACCGAATTAAAGTGGACAACCAGAAATTCGTTGTCCCCGAAAAATTGACGGGAGCGGAGATTTTGCAGATTGCTGGAAAGACGCCAGTGCAAAAGTATCAGTTGAATCAGCGGATGAAAGGCGGAGTCGTGACAAAAGTCGACTACAATCAGACAGTTGATTTCACGGTTCCGGGAATCGAAAAATTCATGACTATTCCATTAGATCAAACGGAAGGATGAGAAGAGATTTTTTAATGACCGCATCCGAAACGGATTTCCTCAATTCTTTGGGCCTGCCTTGGCAGGCCTTAAAGGAGGGAAGCTATAATTGGCTAATAGTTAATAATTATCCTGTCCCTGAGGGATATAACGTATCATGTGTGGATGTTGCATTGATGATCCCGCCTGGCTATCCTGTGACACAAATCGACATGGCCTATTTTTTTCCACACTTAGCAAGACGTGATAACAAGCAAATCGGAGCGCTGGCTCATCAAATTATCAGTGGCGTTCAATATCAACGGTGGTCCAGGCATCGAACGGCATCTAACCCGTGGCGGCCAGGAATTGATGATGTATCTACACATCTGCAATTAGTCAATCATTGGTTCGAACGTGAAATAATAAAGCGATGAGAAAAATAAGTATAACCCTTACCGAATCGATACACACTCAGTTGTACCATCATTTATTTCCGGGCGATGGCAAGGAAGCTGTTGCATTGTGTCTTTGTGGAAAAGCTGAAACAGACGACCACCTCCGTTTAATCATGAATAAAATTCTTCTGATTCCCCATGAGCATTGCGTAAGGACCTCGTCCATGATTAAATGGTCAACCGAACTCCTCACTACTTTTTTAACTGAAGCAGAAAAAAAGAATTTGTCAATTTGCAAGATCCACTCTCATCCATCGAATTACATTTCCTTCTCCAGCATTGATGATCATGCAGACAATGAAATGTTTGACATCAAAACCGCTTGGCTGTCCGAAGCAAGTTATTTTGCCAGTTTGGTCATGCTGCCGGATAAATCCATGTTTGGAAGAATTGTTGAAGACAGGGGCAATTTCACCGCAGTCGACCACTTCCGCTTTGTTGGCGATAACATCACTTTTGATTTTAAAGCCGATAATGATTCGAAAGGTATCAGTGGTTGGGACAAAAAAAATGCGCAAACGCTTGGGGCGGTTACAGTCAAGCTGTTCAAGAAGCTTAAAGTTGGCGTAGTAGGATGTTCCGGCACAGGGAGCCCCGTGATCGAGCAACTAATCCGGTTAGGTATTGGAAAAATTGTTTTAGTGGATCCGGATGTTGTGGAGCACAAAAACTTGAATAGAATTCTCAATACCACAAAAGATGATGCCGATTCCCAGACCTTCAAGGTAGATGTCTTTAAAAGGCTCAGCGATGAACTTGGCCTTGTCGATCTGGTTATCCCCATAAATAAAAATCTGTACGATAGCGAAAACGGATTGAAAGAACTGTCAACATGCGACGTGCTTTTCGGATGCGTTGACTCCATCGATGGCAGACACCTACTTAATCTTTTGGCGACGTATTACTGCATTCCTTTTTTTGACCTGGGTGTAAAACTGATCGCTGATGGAAACGGTGGAATTGAAAAAATATGTGGCACGGTAAACTATATCAAGCCTGGGGGATCGTCATTGCTTTCAAGGGGAGTGTACACGATCGATGATATTGCTGCGGCCTCTTTGTTAAGATCAAATCCGCCAGAATACAAAAAACTGGCATCAGAGAAATACATCAAAAATGTAAGTGTCGAAAGTCCGGCCGTAATCAGTGTAAATATGAACGTGGCCAGTGTTGCCATTAACGAATTCCTTTGCAGGGTTCACAAAATCAGAAATGAGTCAATGGCTGACTTTGCGACAACTAGGTTATGCATTTCCGACGGCTATGTGCAGTATGAATCGGAAGGAAAACCCGATCCATATTTTACCAAACAGCTGGGAATGGGTGACCAAACGCCATTATTGAATCTTCCTGAACTCAGTTTTATCCAAAATGAAACTGTTCAATTTTTTGAGTAAGCATCAAACTCCAAAATTCACTTTGCTGAAGGCCGAGGATGTTCCTGAAAAAATCAATGACTTTAGCGTCCATTTAATTGGATCGAAAGGGAGGGAATGGCTTTTGATGATGAAATGCCCCTGCGGTTGCGGTGATTTAATTCAGCTAAATATGTTACCTGATTGCGAACCGCGATGGACACTGAAGAGTTTTCGAAGCAAATACCCGACCATCTACCCTTCGATCGATCGATTCGTCGGATGCCGCAGTCACTTCAATATGAGAAAAGGAAAAGTCCTGTGGTTTAATGCGTCCCGGACATTCGACGAAGAATAGCTAAGTCTTTTTCCGTACCTGCCTTTGAAAGTTGAGGTCGAACCTGACAAAAATACTTACGGTTGGTGGAAAAGTATTCAACTCCGTCATCAATTTTAAATAACCGAGCTTGCAGGATACGTGCACCGGTCAAAACTTTCACCGGCACGCTTCCAGTGTTTATAAGTTCAACGGAAACACAGCCACAATAGCCCGGCTGAACAATTGTTGACAAATTAAAACCAAGTCTGCTGTAGGAACTCCGGGGTGATAGCGTCAGGAAGACGTCGTTGGGTAATTTAATGTACTCCAAAGTAGAACAAAGGACATTTTGGTGAGGGTAAAATGTGAACGATTGCCCTATAAGACGCCTGGTCTCGCCAAACAAACTATAGAAGGGGCGCGACTCTTCATCACCAGTAACACTAATTGATGATTCTCTTCCAAAATTGGATACCAAGAAATCTGTACCAAGGCGCAAATCAATTGTCATCTCGCCCAACTGATCTTTCTCAGACAACAAAGGACGAATAACTATCCGTTTGGCTTTGTCAGTGGAGCTTATTCGCTCAGCTATGTCCTTCTTCGTCAGATACATTTGCCTTTTTCCATTTTTCTTTTACTATAAAATTACTAATTGATTTCTCAATTAAATTATTTATTACTTTATATCGATTCATTGCAGTAGGAAATATGTTCCTTATGTTTCCACTCTTCTTGTACCAGGTATCCCACCCCTGAATAAGCAGATAATGTAACTGCTCCCTTTCGGTTACTTCATTTGGAAGTAGATCCTCAAAGTCGTTCGAAGCTATTTCCTTATATCGGCAGCGGACTAAGTCACGTTTTGTGATTTTCTTGGTGTAATTTTTAATCATCTTTATAGTTATGTCCTTATCACTTTCATCTGTAAGGAATGAATTGACGATATCAATTCTAGCCTCCGTTGAAGGGTGGGTATCGCATTCGACTTCATCATGCGCGATGTAAATCGTCAGCATAATGTGGACTAAAATAAGCTAAATTTAAGAGAGTGTTTCCATGTTCAACTTAAACTCAAACAATTATGGAAACGAACGAAAAGAAGCAGTCCACAGAGAATTTCATCAAAG
>Ga0210403_10005273_pt1 | contig 10999 bp, 12 predicted proteins | sample IncBWC19MmetaG_FD_150863 | JGI IMG/M metagenome (GOLD analysis project Ga0210403, IMG submission 150863) | Forest soil microbial communities from Barre Woods Harvard Forest LTER site, Petersham, Massachusetts, United States - Inc-BW-C-19-M | ecosystem: Environmental > Terrestrial > Soil >... | reverse complement strand
CTTGCCCGGAGGCATACCTTCAACCGACTCGGCGAAATCCGCGATCGCTCCTTCGAGAATCAAAGACATCGGGCCAGCGGTTTGAATCTGGTGGTAGCTGCGATTACGCTTTGGAACACTGTCTACCTCGAACGCGCCACAGAGCAGATGACAAGATCACGGCAGTTCGATCCTGCCTTGCTCCAGCATGTCTCTCCGCTCGGCTGGGAGCACATCAACCTGACTGGCGACTACACATGGCACACCAACAAACGGGTAGCCAAGGGGCGCTTCAGACCGCTCCGAAGCCCCAGAAACCCCTCCGGGGCTCCTTAGCGTACATAAAATTCCCTTTCTTGAGGTGTCCCCGCTTAAGCCCAAGATGCATGTCTTCGGACACGTCCACGGAGGCTATGGCCAGGAGGAGGGACCAAACGGAACCCGCATGGTCAACTGTGCGGTGGTGGATGAAGAGTACGTTCTCACCAACGCGCCGATCGTCGTCTCCGTTTGAAGGCGCCAGGGACACAGGGGCAATGGCGTGAGTAATCAATGGTGTTCCAAAGGCAAGGGGAGGTCGTGGTGCCTTACCTCTGGTTGCTGGAAGTATTGTAGGACCTTCGTTATTCCGCTACTCCGTCGTTCACCTGGACGCAATCCATCCGTAGCGTCCCGTTGTCGTTAAACACCAACCCATTGAAGCGCAAAATGCTCCCCACCGCGATCGGGTTGTTATTGAGTAGTTGCGTGTTGCCGTTCACATAGACAACCACAATGCCTGGATTTGTGAGCAGGCGGGTCTGGCCAGATTGCACGGCCAGAGCCGGAAACAGGTTGTACGCGGCAAGCGTAACGGTATAGGTCGTAAAGCCGCCGCTGGCCGATACCGAGGTGACCGTGCCGTTGATGGTCTGCGGCAGCAGGGTGATGGTGGTTGCAGGTATATACGTGGGACCATTCGAGAGGCCAAGCGCATGGGTACTGATGTAGATATTCTGCCCGGCGACCATGTTTGCCGCATTGAAGCTGGCTGAAAATGGGAGATTCTGCAAATTAGTGAGCTGACCGGAGGTCTGGAATGCAGCGTTACCAAAACTAAATATGTCAGCGCCTCCCAACTGTAACGGACCCTGTTCTTCGGCCCCGAAGGTATAGAGAGACGGCTCCAGTGCGTCCACCAACAGCAGCGGCCCGTTCCACCCGCTTAGATTGGGCGGGTTCGTATCGTATACCGCAACCCGCGTGGCCAGCAGCGAGCCGTCCGGTTGAATTGCTGCGTCCATGTTCACGGGCATGCCGGCGACGAGCTGGGAAATCTCGGCGATGCCCTGATATACCGTCCTACCGTTTGAAGTGACCGTCCAACTGGGACCATTCGCGGCGGCCGGCACACAACTAGCCACGGCGTTTGCCACACAACTGGGACCGTCCGCGGCGGTAACAGTGATCGTGTTTCCGGATACATCAACAGAAGAAATCAGTCCCCTAAGACCAGCCTCTTTCCCGTCCTTACTGTTGGTGGGATTAGACGAGAGCGCCAGTGCGGCGAGGTTAAAGGTCGGAGTGATGGAATAGGGCTCGATGCCGGATGGATCGCAGGTGGTAAAACTCGCCGATTGTGACACGAGTAGATCGAGTGAAAGCCCCATACTCGTGCCTGTGACGGTAATAGGCCCAGATAAGTGCACAGCTACATTCGAGTCCGGCGTAGACGCGGCGGCAAAGTTGCTGACCTCAAGCGCACCGGACGAATTGAGATTCACGCAGGCAAATCGTGAGACTCCGACCGTTGCGGAGGCTGCGGTATAGACCCCCTGGGGAACGCTCACCGTTAGCAGGGGTTCTGTGGTTCCGTTGACATGCATAAATTCGACATGCATCGGCGTGGCAAGCAAACTGACCGTGCTCCCCGACTGGCTGGTCAGTGTGATGCTGTTGAAGACCATATCGAACTCGGATAGCTTATCGTTCGCAGTACTCGATGCCAGAATAGTGATTGCTGTGTTGCTAGAATTTGTTCCCACGGCATTGCCGCAGCCCGTGGTGAAGGCTGCACCGAGAGCAATGAAAAAGGCTAATAGAATGTGATAAATTGCGGGAGCAGACTGGCGTGACGATGCGGGACTCATCAATCAACCTTTCAAAGTAGAAACTTGAAACGCCCATAGATAATCGGTATGGCATCGTATTCTGGCCAAATGTTCGATACCTAAAGCACATGGCGGCTTATCGAGCCGGAAGGTAATATTTTGTGGTGCCTTTCGGATCTGCCTACTTCTCTAACAAGAAATAGGCAGATCCTCTTTGCTTCCGGTTTAGTAGTAGTGAATAGGGGCGAACATGAACGTACCGTACAGGTTGTCCTGGTAGACGTCAAACTGCAATGGCTGGTACCCCGACGCATTGTACTCAGGGACGCAGGTCAAGCTTGGAGGCGTATTGCCGCAAGGTGGCCCCTGGACCGAAAGTGAATTTGCTAAGGTTGTCCCGTTGGTAATTGATTGCTGAGCGCTTGTCGTCCATGTAAGCGTATTAGAATTCTGCAATAAGAGATTGAATTGGGCGAGAAATTGTGCACTTAGTCCTATATCGGTGGAGAACGTCTGTGATGTCGTATTAGTTATGCTATTCGCGAGAGTCGTTAGACTTGTGTATGTGAGATTGCACGTGTAAATCGATGCGTTTACTGATGGTGATCCCTGGCTGTATGGAAAACTTGACCCTGATGTGCATGTAGACATCGTGAAGCGTCCGTTCGACGTCGTTGACGGAGGAACATAACCGATGTAGTCAGGGCCGTACGTGCTCACAGAGAACGGATCGTAAGCAGCAATGTTTGCCAGGTCAGTACTGGTAAGTCCTGCACTCTGACCAGCTGGAAAACTTTCGGTGTTCACAGCCCAAGCACGTTCAAGCAATGTGTAGTTGTCCCAACTGGAAATTGGCCCAAAATCGCCATTCAGATAACCGAGCGGGATGCCGACGATATCCATCCCATTCTGGTCAGCCGTGTTGTAGCCGTAGCCATTCCAGGTCACGGTGTTGCTCGTGACAGTAAAAACAGTCACTGGGTTTAGCCAGACCCAAATGATATCGTAGTCGTTATTTACCGGAGAAAAGTAGTTTCCGGTTCCGTACGTTGTCTCTCCGCTTTGGACATTGATACTTGTTGTGACTGATTGAGAGTTCGTGCTTTCCTGGCTATTGGAGGTTGAATAACTGGTGCTGATATTGCCGCCAGCCCAACCAAATATACTAAAGCCACGTTGGATCGATATGCTCTTCGTAAAAGTGCTTTGGAACGAATTGGTTAAGGACATTGTATTGCCAACGTAAGTGCTGTTTGAATACTGAACCCAGGTATTCCCTGATGGCCCAGGAGGCGCATAGGTGACCCCCACGACCAAATACTTGAGGTCTACGTAGCCTTGTACGCCTAATGGGGTAAATGTGCATCCTGAGGCGGTGGCTGAGCCTGTTCCAGCAGTCGACTCTGACGTGAACGCAATGTAGCAGTTGCTGCCGAAGGCTGAAAGACTGATCTGAATAGGACCAGGTTCCGAGCCATCGCATCCTGCGTAACTGGCGGGCGATACAGGTCCATAGTATGCTGTTTGGCCGCTTAATGGATAGTTCGTGCCTCCATAAGTGAAATTGAACGAGTTGTATATATACAGTGGGAAGCTGGCAACAGCGCCGCAGTTTCCAGTCCTCTCGGTGACTGTCCAACTCAGAGTGCCCCCGTCAAGTCCGAGGTTTTGCGTTTGTGCCCGCGCCACCGTAAGGCCAAAAGCGAGCATGATGAAGGTGATTAGGCAAGAAAGTTTGCGAAGATTAGCTGCGTTCTGAATCATCTACAAAAACTCCTTTTGGTGCGCAATGGTGGGACAGATTAAAGGCCCGAGTTGCCGGGTGTCCGGGGGAAGAAGCGCGCAATCTGCATGGAGAATCTGAGAGAATGAAGCACTTCGCGCCCTGCAGCGAAGGACGCGGCGCAGGCCGCAATTTGCAGCGTATGACTCTTTAAAAAGTGGTCATGATATTTATGTCGGTGTAATCCCTATCTGTCAATAGCTTAGAGAAAAATATTCACAAGGACGTCAGAAGAGTAGAGTGGAGCAACCCTGTTTCAGGTACGTACGTCCCTTGTGGACACTAGCCTTGCTGCGGGGCAGCAGGACGCGTATTCCACGCATGATAATGAACCCGTTACATGCGTAATGGCAGCACAAGCTACACAAAACAAAACACTTGTCCGGGAGAGAATCCAGGATTACCTACGACAAGGGACATTGTCGTGGGTAATATTTGGAATCCAAGAAGCTGAAGCGGAGCGCTTTGTTAGTAGCGAGCAACCTTGGGTTCGGCCGCATGATGCCGACCCACCACAATCTGGACCGCTACCTCGAGGAGTACATTCGGGCTGCCGGCATCGCCGAGGATCGGAAGGTCCCCTCTTCCGCACGGCGCGCGGCCGGTCGGGCGAGTTGACCGGAAATTCCCTGCTCCAGTCCGATGTCTGGAGGATGATTCGCCGGCGGACGCGCGCGGCTGGGATCAAGACCGAGATCGGCTGTCCCACCTTCCGCGCGACTGGTATCACCGCCTACCTCAAGAACGGTGGCCGGCTCGAGGTCGCCCAGCAGATGGCTGCGCACGAGTCAGCTAGGACGACCGGCCTCTATGACCGGCGCAGCGATAAGGTTTCGCTCGATGAGGTCGAGCGGATTGGGATCTGATGTAGCAACCCTGTTTGTGACGTACTTGGCGAAATTAGAAATGGGTCAGGACGCCGCGAGAGCGGTGTTCTGTGGCCTACTTTTACTCCGCCGCTCATAAGGCTAAAGCCGGGGAGAAATCCTCGGTGCTGGCGCGAAAGTTTGGAAGCTCGCGCACGATGCTGCACCGCTGTTGAACGAAGGCGGTCAGCGTGGAGGGCTTTCGAAATGACCCAGGCCGGTCGATTCACGTGACCGGCCTGGAAAAACAACAAGCCATCATGCATGGTTTGAGAGGTTCGCCAGAACGACCCCGAACACGATAGCGTTCAGAACGATAAACAGGATCAAGGCTGCTCGCATCCATACCGGGAGCGGGCGAAACTCTTCCCCTCTGGCCTGTGCCTGGCGTGCCTTCATCCCTCGCCGGGAGAGCATGATCGCCATCAAAGCCAGAAGCATTCCGCACGGAACAGCGAAGTGCTGAGCATTTGCATTGAGCCAAGTCATAGACCTCCTTTTGAGTATGAGAACTAGGTTGGGTTCTGGATCAGAAGCCACATCCTGCGATAGCGTGTCCGGCTCCCCAGGCAGTCGTGGCCGTTCCTCCCCAGAAAGCGATCGCGCCCCAGGCCGCCCCGGCGAGAACATCAACGCTACCGGCGGTCATGATGCTAAGGGTTGCAAAGGCCAATCCAGCGGCAAAGATCAAGGCACCGTCAGTCGAGCAATTGTAACCGGAGTCCGGAGGTAGGGGTAGCATTGCCCTTTCCCCGGCGGCGTTTTGTCGTAAAGCCATCGAGCTTGAACTCGGGGGTGTTTGGTAGTTGTACAGGGCCGTCATGATGTTGGTGAGGGGGTCGATAGATCCACTGATGTAGACGCTGACGCCATATTGCGCACACTCCCCAATGATCGCTTGCTTCTGGCTGACGGGAGCAAGATCGATATAGCTGAGAAGCTGGTTCACGTCATCCATTGTCATGGAGGGTTGATACATCTGAGATTGGGAAAGGATGGCAGCCTTGTTGAGGTTATTACTGGTGATTGTGGAAGGATCGAGCTGGCTCCAATAGGGCGCCAGAATGGCATCATGCCCATTCTGGGTCCAATCAGACAGGATGGATTGCGTGCTCGCAATCAAATCGCCGTAGTAGGGGCGCTGCACGAGTTGTAGAGTGTATTTGCCGAGGTAGAACCAGCTGTGCCTGATGCCCCCGAATAAAGGTTCGGATCCGATCCACTGCTCGATTGAGCACGTAGAGGTGAGGTCATGGCCTCTGGAATGGCTAAGGAAGCTGTAGCGATACCAGCACGCGATAGGAACGAGCGACGATTCATATGCACCATCCTGTGAAGAACTAGATCTGAGCTTGCCCGCGTAAAACGTATCCCTTAGCGAGCTGTTTTAATAGCAAAGGGAAAGCGAAGAAGATGACGAAGGCAACGCGGAAGAAGTACACGTTGGAGTTCAAGCAGGAGGCCGTCCGGCTCGTGGAGTCCGGTCAGAGTTTGGCGTCGGCAGCACGGACTTTGGGCTTGGTCGAGCAGACCTTGTCGAACTGGGTGAAGGCGCATCGGGCCGGGACGTTAGTGGGCGCCAGCGGTAAGGCTCAAGTCAGCGCCGAGCAGATGGAGCTCAGCCGTCTGCGCGCGGAGTTGACGCGCGTGACGATGGAGCGCGACATCCTGGGAAAAGCTATGGCGTACTTCGCAAAGGGCCAGAAGTGAAGTATGCCATTATTCGACGCCACCGGCGGGTCTGGCCGATCCGTGTGCAGTGCCGGGTGCTCGGCGTGAGCGTCTCCGGTTACCACCAACATCTAGCGCGGCTCCGGGAGATCGCGCAACGCCGACACTTGAGCGACGAAGCATTGCTGGTACACATTCGCGCGGCCTATGCAGAGAACCGCGGAGCCTATGGTTGGCCGCGCATTTGGCGCCAACTACGGGGACAAGGCATTCGCGTGGGCAAGCAGCGGGTGCAGCGTCTGATGCAGGTGCATGGCATTCAGGCACGTGGCAAGCGTCGCTTTCGCGTCATGACCACCGACAGTCGGCATGACCTGCCGATTGCGCCGAACCTGTTGGATCGCAACTTTACCGTGGTCGCGCCCAACACGGCGTGGTCGGGCGACATCACGTACAGTACGCCCAGCCAACGAGGCCCGCCTGCATGGGGGTGACGTTGCTTGAGCATGTTTGGAATGCAGTGCTCGATGCTGTTGGCAACACAGAGCCTGCCTTTTCTCTGTTGCGAGGGGAAATGAGCCGAAGCGGCGGTGACTTGCCGACACTGGCAAGGTGACGAAGTCCGTGGGAAACGGGGCTTGCGGCGAAGCGATTACGCCAAGATGAGCCTCCAGGCTGAGCATGGGACGGTCGAGGAACACGAATCTGTTGAAACGCATCTGAGGGTTGAAATGTCACCCCTGCCTACATCGCTTAATAGGCAGGACGCGAACTGTCGCCGAACATAGCTCTTAGTACGACGACTCGAATGCCGACGGGATATGTACGCCGGTTGGCACGGAACCACAGGGAGTGCGCAACTAGACTGTGGTGTTCGCGACGACTTGCTGCACGCAAGGAGAAAGACTGCGACAGGCGACCTCGCCCATGCGTTGAGTCCAGCATGTGAACTGGGGAAGGTTTGCACAGATGTTAAGGGAGTGTGTCCCCGATGATGTGCAGGCTGGCGGAGCCTCCGTAGTAGTCCGAGGCAGGGAAATCCTGCTACATGGCGAAGGGAGGCAGTTGAAGTGGTTTGCTTGGTGAACTATCTGACTACAGTGAGGTGAAGACCTTTGATAATCAGCGAAATGCAAAGCAAACTGGCGACATGGTCGACGGAGAACAAAGAGCGCAAGTTTGATCGCCTCCTGAGACTGATTGCCAACAGAAACTGGCTGAGTGAAGCGGCACGCATCACGCTGGCATCCAGCGGAGCGCGCACACCGGGTGTGGACGGAGTCGACAAGCGCATGATGGAAAGGAACCTCCAGCATGAACTGGCGACCGTACGCGAGGAACTGTTAGCGGGATCGTATCATCCGCTACCCGCGCGTCGCGTGTATATACCGAAAGCAAACGGGAAGCTCAGGCCACTCGGTATCCCGAGTCTTCGGGATCGAATTGTGCAACGTGCCATGCTGATGGCGATGGAACCGATCTGGGAGAGCGATTTCCACTCGGCCTCCTATGGCTTTCGGCCTGCACGTAGCGTGCACCACGCGATTCGCACGGTGAAACTACAACTACAGGACGGAGATGAACGCAGTACTGCCGGACGCTGGATCATCGAGGGAGACCTTGCCAGCTACTTCGACACGGTTCATCATCGCCTGTTGATAAAGGGAATCCGCAAGCGGGTTGCCGATCAACGTTTCCTTGCCTTGCTCTGGAAGTTCATCAAGGCGGGATGTGCTGATCGTGGTTTATTTCGCGCCGCGAGCGAAGGTGTTCCTCAAGGTGGTGTGATTTCACCGCTGCTATCCAACATCATGTTGCATGAATTCGATGCGTGGATGGAAAAGAACTACCTGAGCGATAAGGTGCGCAAGGATCGGTGGGCGTGGAACTTCGGGATTCTCAAGCAGCGTCCGATTGCTGTGCGAGAAGACCGGCAATGGAAACCAGCAGTTTCATATTGTCGGTACGCGGATGATTTTGTGATCGTTGTCAAAGGAACTCGGGGACACGCCGAAGCAGTACGCGAGGCGTGCCGAGAGTTCCTTGAAGGCAAGTTGAAGCTCACACTGAATATGGAGAAGACCCATATCACATATGTGAACGACGGCTTTGTATTCCTCGGTCACCGCGTTATCCGCAAACGCGGACCACGTGGCCGCATGCGGCCTGTGACGACAATCCCGTGGGAGAAGTATCGTGGCTTTGCCGAGCGGCTGGTCAAGCAACTGTCAGGCAATTACAGCGTGAACCGGATGGATTTGGTGGAGAGCCTCAACCGACAACTTGTCGGGTGGGCGGCTTTCTATCAGTACACCGACTACACAGCCACTATGTTCCGAAAGGTGGACCGGACTGTCTTCTGGAAACTTGGCTATTGGCTCGCGCGCAAGTATCGGCGTGGCTTTACGTCGCTTATGCGCGACCATGTCCGGGCTCCAGAACCAGGTCGTGCCAAGACATGGGTGCTGGCAGGTCAAAACAGTCGGGGGTGGTATGGAGAGGTGGCGCTTCGGCGTCTCATAACCAGCCGCAAAGGGCGTTTCACTTGGCATACACCATCAGAAAACCCTTACATCCTGCGCGAGGAAACACGCAAGACCATCGAATCGCGCTACGCTGATGTCACCCTTGCTATGAGCAACACTTGAACAGAGAGCCGGATGCGCTGAGAGGTGCATGTCCGGTTCGGGGAGGAGAGACAGGGAGATAGCTCGACTACGCCCTGTCTCTTACTCCACTCGCCACCGAGGAAGGATGGTTGTATCTGGCCGTGGTCATCGACCTGTTCAGCCGTCAGGTGGTGGGCTGGTCGATGCGTCCGGATATGCGATCCAACCTGGTTGTCGATGCGCTGGAGATGGCCTGGTATCAGCGTCGTCCTGACAGGAAGACGGGGCTGATCTTCCATAGTGATCGCGGCAGCCAGTACGCCAGCGGCGATTTCAGGCAGGTGCTCGAAGAGTACGGCATCACGCCCTCGATGAGCCGTAAGGGCAACTGCTGGGACAACGCCTGCTCGGAGACGCTATTCGGCTCACTGAAGGTGGAGCGGCTGCACGGGCAGCGCTTTGCAACGATCCGACAGGCTAAGGATGCAACCATCGCCTGGCTTCTTTGGTATAACCAAACACGACTGCACTCGACGTTGAACTACGTCAGTCCAATCCGGTTCGAGCAAGACTGGGAAGAAGCTAGGATGAAGGTGGCCGCGTGAGTGCTGGGAGCGAAGCTGAATAGGCGGTGGAAATGCCGGTCCGAGGAAAGCATGGGAAAACGGTAAAACTGTTTTCCCACCCTTCCCTCAGACCTTGGAAATCGCTCACGCGATTCCCACATTACCCCCGCCTCGACGACCACGGGGAGAGGAAGAATTCCCCCCTAAACCAGCCACCTATGGGATACGCATTCTAAGGGCAAGGTCAGTCCCGAACAATAATTCTGGTAACTATCGGTCGATGTTTTCGGGGATTTTGGGCCTGTCACTGTATAAGAATTGTGGAATTCCGGCCACTTCAGACGAGCTCCGATTGGTTGGGGCAAAAAAGTGGGCCATATATGTAAGCCACTATGCCGCATCTCCAGATGTTTCAATCGGTTGCTAGGTCAGCATCCGCTCCTGCTTGCCATCAGGAAGCAGGAGCCAAATAAACAAGTGGCGGGAGATTGATTCCTCGAAGGCCAGCCCTTCGGGACTCTTTTTTGCGAACTTGCTCAAAAGCTGACTTTAGGGGAACATGGACCTCGCAAGAGGATAGAACTTGCTGAACACTGGTGCTGAATGACACGAGATAATTGGGGATTAAGGAGCACGTATGTGGCGACTCCTCATGCTATGCCTGAGTTGTTCAACATGCTTGACGGGGAACGGGTTGCTAATGGCCGAGACCGGGCCGCCGTGGGTTTCCTGTTTTGCAAACCCTCCAAGCGGTGAATGGAAAGGACCGAAAACTGTGCGTACGCCGTTCGTGACCTCCGTGGACGGCCAACTGAGAGCCTATGCAGTGATTGAAGCCAAGGCCGGAGGTCCAGTAGGATGCCTCAACACAGTACGACTCTTCGTTTCGACTGACGAGTCAAAACGATTTCAGCAGGTGTACGTGGAAAAGGGATCGTTACTCGGTGGTACAGCCAATTCCCTTGGACCAATCAGTTGGTCCCCTAACGGACGGTGGCTACTTGTCGCATTCGCCAATGGGTATTATGCGTCGGATGCCGGCGGTCTAAGCATCCTTCTTTACGACAGAACAAAGCGCAGAGTCATTTTGCCGGATCTCAGCCGTCTGCTTACAACGGCTCTCCAGAAGGAATGTTCTATCCGAGTCGGCATGCCATTTAGTTTTGATGCGCTCTCCCGAGTTCATCTTCGACTTGCAGACTCCGTTGCTGAGGGAGATGAAGAGCCGACGACTCATTGCTTTCAAGGGCAGGAAGAGTGGGTATTTGATCCGGGAAGAGGCACTATGCACTCGACTTCAGTCCACTAGTCCATCCTTCGAAATCAACTTCACGTAAAACGGGATACGAAAGCCACACTTCGTCTCACAAACCTTTGTAAGACGGCCGCGAACTTGCTGAAAAGCCCGACTTTTCAGGCATTGCGCCTTTACTAC
>Ga0210403_10005272_pt1 | contig 11001 bp, 7 predicted proteins | sample IncBWC19MmetaG_FD_150863 | JGI IMG/M metagenome (GOLD analysis project Ga0210403, IMG submission 150863) | Forest soil microbial communities from Barre Woods Harvard Forest LTER site, Petersham, Massachusetts, United States - Inc-BW-C-19-M | ecosystem: Environmental > Terrestrial > Soil >... | reverse complement strand
ACTCAAAGGGCGCAGCTCACGGCCGTTCAAGTAGAGAACGCCGCGCGCGCACCGGTCCGCACCGAAGAGAATCCGCGCAAGTTCGGTGCGGCCGGCGCCGACGAGCCCCGCGAAACCGAGCACTTCGCCGGCGCGAACGTCGACCGAGACCTCGTGAAGCGGCGTCGCATGCCGGCCGGAAGGGTCGCGATCCGTGCAAATGCCCGTGACGGCCAGCACGCTGTCTCCCGCAGGGCTAAGTCGCGAACGCCTCACGAACTCGACGTCGCGCCCCACCATGAGACGCACGAGGTCCGCGACGTCCGTGTTGTGTAACGCGCCACGCGTCACCAGGCGCCCGTCTCGCAGCACGGTGAAGCTGTCGCAGATCTGCTTCACTTCCGGCAGCCGATGCGTGACGTAGAGCAAGCTGACGCCGCGTTCCTTCAAATTGCGTATCACCCCATGCAGGAGGTCTACTTCACGGCTGCTGAGCGCCGCGGTGGGCTCGTCCATGATGATCAGCTTCGCACTCTGAGTCATGGCGCGTGCAATCTCGACCAGCTGTTGCTGCGCAACGCTCAGCCAGCGAACTTCTTGCTGCGGATCGACATGCAGGCCCAACTCTGAGAGTACGGCAGAGGCCTCGGTGCGCATTCGTTTCCAGTCGATCAAGCCGCGGCGCGTGGGTTCGCGGCCGAGGTACAGATTCTCGGCAACCGACATGAACGGCAACAGATTGAACTCCTGGTAGATCGTCACGAGCCCCAGGCGCTGGCGCGTGAGCGGCGAATCGGCCGGATCGAGCGGCTTTCCATCGAGAAAGCACTCACCTTGATCGGCGGCCTGCGCCCCGGACAGGATCTTCAGCAGTGTCGATTTGCCGGCGCCGTTCTCGCCCAGCAATGCGTGCACTTCACCCCGCTCGACGTGCAACTGCACCGCGTCCAGCGCCTTGACGCCCGGGAATTGCTTGTGGATATCGCGAACCTCGAGAACCGGACCGTGCATGGGCTAGCGCGCTTCGCCGACGCGTTCGGCCTGGCCAATATTGGCCTGCGTGATCAGGATCGGGGTGATGGTGGCGCCGGGAATGGGCGTGTGCGTGCGAATTCTCGCGACCAGCTGTTGCAGGGCCGCCCGCGCCTGACGGGCCGGAGACTGCTCGACGGTGGCAGCCATCTGTCCGTCGCGCAATCGCGCCAGCGCCTCGGGTGTGGCATTGAATCCGAGCACCTTGACGCCCGATATGCCGCTCGTGCGCAACGCTTCCAGCGCACCCAAGGCCATGTCGTCGTCTTCGCACAAAATCACCTGCGGATTCTGCGTCCCTAGAGACGTGAGGATGTTCTGAGTGACCGTCAGTCCCTGCTCGCGCTGCCAGTTGGCGGATTGCTCTGCGATGATTGGGTATTGCGGGCCCGCGGAACGCAGCGCGTCTTCAATCCCTCGGGTGCGGTCGATCGCAGAGCTCGATCCCGGTTGACCCGTGATCAGCACGATGCGCGCCCCGCCCGGAAAATGCTCGATGACCCATTGGGCCATGCCGCGACCGCCGGCAACATTGTCGGCACCCACGTGAGGCACGTTGACGCTGGTGTTATCCACGCGGCGATCCACCGTCACGATGGGTATCCCGGCCTTGAGCACGCTCTCCACGGCGGGAGTGAGCGCGTTCACGTCGGTCGGCGCGAGAATGATGCCGTTTGCCCCGCTCGCGACGGCAGCTTCGACGTCGGCAGTCTGTTTGGCCGAATTGGATTGCCCATCCACGACTGACATTTCCACGCCGAGCTTCGTGGCCTCGCTCTCCAACTCCCGCCGCATGGCGACGAAGAACGGCTCGGACAGGTTATGCAGGCTTGCAACGACCAGGGGTCGGTCCTGAGTGCTCTTGGGGGAACAACCGATGCTACCGAGCGACAGCAGCGCCAGGAGCGCATAGATCAAACCCTCTCGCTTGATGAGGCTGTACATCCTCAAGCTTTGGGCTGCGGCTTGTGCAGCATCCACTCGTGCTCGGGGTCATTGTGAATGACCCAGGCGCGGCGCGCGCCGGCCATCACGTTCAGGTAGTACAGATCATAGCCGTGGGCGGCGCCCACCGGATGATAGCCGCGCGGCACCAACACCAGCTCGCCATCGTGTATGCACATGGTCTCGTCGAGATCGCGATCTTCGGTATACACGCGCTGAAACGCGAAGCCCTGCGAGGGGTTGATTCGATGGTAGTAGGTTTCCTCCAGAGCGGTCTCACCCCCCGGCGTCGCAGTGTCGTGTTTGTGCGGCGGATAACTCGACCAGTGACCGCCCGGCGTGATCACTTCGACCACGATGAGGCTGTCGGCGCTGCGCTCTTCAGGAAGAATATTGCGGACATAGCGCGTGTTGGTCCCGGTGCCCCGCACCTGCTGGGGCATGTCGGTCGGGTCGATCGCGCGCGGCGCACGGCCCGGCTCCCCGGGTGCGGAGCAGACGGCCAGCTCGACCGCGTTCCGGGCAGTCACTTTGAACTGCATGCCGGCGGGTACATACACCGCGCCGGGCGATGCATCATCGAACACGGTCAAGCGCCCGCCGATACTCTCGAAAATATGCGTCCCGACGCTGATGTCGGCAATGCCCGTCAGGACGACGATGCAGGCTTCGCGCCCCATCTCGCCGCCGCCGGCAACTTGTCCGGCGGACAGCCGATGTACCCGGAAGCCGACGCGCTGCCAGCCTGCACTCTGCGGTGTGATGTCGAGCACACACCCTTCGGTGTCCGGTGCATGGGGTCGCAATAGAAGATTGGGCATGGTTACTCCGCCGTTTTCAATCCCGTCGCAGCCACTTCCCGCAATCCGGCCGCGACCGCCTTGCGCCGCAGGGTTGTCAGCCCGAGTTCTCCGTAGCGTCGCGGATCCGCGATGGCCGGATCCTGTTCTGCCTCGACGATGATCCATCCGGAGTAGCCGACCTCCCCAAGCGCCTGCATCACTTTTCCGAAATCCAAATCGCCGTCCCCGGGCACCGTGAACATGCCATCCAATACGCCGCGCAGAAAGCTTGCGTCCTCGGCCTTGGTCTTGCGAAAAACCTTGTTGCGAATGTCCTTGCAGTGCACGTGTGCCACACGCTGCGGGTGCGCTCGAATCAGCGCTACCGCATCCACGCCGCCCAGTGCGGCGTGCCCGGTGTCGATGGTCATTTCCACCGAAGGTCCGGTGGAACCCAGAAACCGTTCGACATCCTCGCCCGACTCGACGACCGTACCAAGATGGTGGTGATACGCGAAGCGCAGACCCGCTGCGGCCACGTGGTCGGCAACCTGCGTCAGTTTTGCGCCGAAGTCCGCCCAGTCCGCACGATCCAGGCGCGGGGTCGCCGACAGCGCACGCTCGCGATCACCGTGAATCGCATTGCTGGTCTCGGCGCAGATGAACACGCTGCATCCTAGCGCCGTGAGCAACCCGAGGTGTGCCTGCAGGGCGGTGATCTCTTCACGAGCCGTGCGGGTCAGCAGGCTTGCGCTGTACCAGCCGCCTACCAGCACCAGTTGAAACCGGGCGAGCAGCGTGCTCAGCGTCTGCGGATCGCGGGGAAATCTTCCGCCGAGTTCGATGCCGGCAAAGCCGATGTCGCGGGCCTCGGCGAGCACGCGCTCGAGCGGCGTGTCGCCGCCCAGTTCGGGCATGTCGTCGTTGATCCACGCGATCGGGCTGACGCCGAAGCGAATACTCACGCTCAGTCTCCCCGGGTCCGTGCTTTGAGTTTATCGACATACGCTGCCCTTGCCATGCGTACCTCGGGACTCGCAGAGACTTCGGGTATTGCGACATCCCACCAGGCGCCTCCGGCCTCGGTCGTCGTCATGGGGTCGGTCTGGATGACGATGACGTGGGTCCGAGCGGAAGTCTTCGCGCGGCCCAATGCCTGCTCGAGTTCGTCGAGGGTGGAGACGTTTTCAGCGATGGCGCCGAGACTGGCGGCATGAGCCGCAAAGTCGATCTGCGGCAGGGTTGCGCGGCGCGAGTCCGCCCACATGGTATTGAACGGGGCGCCGCCCACCGCGCGCTGCAGGCGATTGATGCAGGCGAAACCACGATTGTCGAGCACGGTAACGATCAGCTTCTGCGCCAACATGATCGAGGTTGCGAGTTCCGAATTGAGCATCAAGTAGCTGCCGTCTCCGAGCATCACATGTACCTCACGCTGCGGCTCCGCCATCTTGACTCCCAGGCCGCCTGCAATCTCGTATCCCATGCAGGAGTAGCCGTATTCGACGTGATAGTCGCCCGCACGGCGGCAACGCCACAACTTGTGAAGCTCACCGGGCAGGCCGCCGGCGGCGCATACCACTACGGAATCCTTACCTGTACTTCGCCACACTGCCCCGATGACTTGGGCGTCTGACGGCAAGGATAGCGCAGCAGGAGCCGTTGCCTTCTCGCAAGCAACATTCCACTCTGCGATGGCGGCGGCCATGGTTCGAGCGCCGCGCGGCGCGCGCCAGTCCGCGAGCTGCTCGTTCAAGCTTGCAAGCACGGCACCGGCATCCCCAACCACGGACCGTGCTCCATGTTTTGCGGCATCGTAAGCCGCGACATTGATTTGCACGAGCCGGCAATCCGGCGCACGAAACAGGGCTCGCGAGCCTGTGGTGAAATCCTGAAGCCGGGTGCCGATGCCCACCACCAGATCCGATGAGGCGGCCGCGGCGTTGGCCGCGCTGGATCCCGTCACGCCGATGCTGCCGAGATTGCAGGGGTGATTCCACGGCAATGCGCCCTTGCCGCCTTGGGTTTCGGCGACCGGTAGGTCGGTGCGCTCGGCGAAAGCCGCGAGCGCCGCCTCAGCCCCGCTGTACAGAACGCCGCCTCCGCAGATCAGCAAGGGGGACCGCGCGGCTTTCAACCAGCGGACCAGTTCGTTCACTTCACCGGGGTCGGCCGGCTGCGCCCGAACCGTCCATACGTGCCTGCGGAAAAAAGTCTCCGGGAAATCGAACGCTTCCGCCTGCACGTCCTGACAGAAGGCCAGGGTCACCGGCCCACAGGAGGCAGGATCGAGCAGTGTTGCCATGGCGCGGGGCAGGGTATCGAGGATCTGTTCCGGCCGAACGATTCTGTCGAAATAGCGGGAAACCGGCCGGAAGCAATCGTTGGCGGTGACAGTGCCGTCCGCAAAGCTCTCGATCTGCTGCAGCACTGGATCGGGCGCGCGGGTTGCAAAAACATCTCCGGGCAAAAACAGCACGGGAAGGCGGTTCACGTGGGCGAGAGCCGCCGCGGTGACCATGTTGGTGGCACCCGGTCCGATGGAACTCGTACAGATCATGGCGCGGCGACGCCGCATCTGCTTCGCGAATGCGATGGCGGCGTGAGCCATGCCCTGTTCACTGTGCGCACGATAGGTGGGAAGCGCGTCGCGCTCGGCATGAAGGGCCTCGCCAAGGCCCGCGACGTTGCCGTGGCCGAAGATCGCCCACGCCCCTGCGAAATAACGGATCTCGCCGCCCGATTGCGCCACATACTGGTTCGCAAGATAGCGAACCGCGGCCTGCGCTGCCGTAGCCCTTATCGTGTTCATGCCGCCGCCTCCGCGCGCGCCTGCCGCCATGCGCTGACCAGCGCGGACAACCTCTCGGCCATACCGTGCACGGCCGCATCATCACGCAGCCTCCCGCAAAACCATTCACGCGCGACTTCGTTGAATATCGTGCGGCCCACGGCGAATCCTTTGACGATCTTGCACGGGGCCGCCGTGGCGAAATAGCCGACCAGTTGGTCGTGCGGCGCCGACAAACCCAGTATCACGACGCCCCGGCAGTAGGGATCGCCGCGCGCGATGGCGCCCTCGATGTTCTTCCAGGTCGCGGGATTCGCGCTCGGCTCCAGCTTCCACCAGTCCGGCCGCACACCGATCTCGTAGATGCGTGTGATCGCGCGAGCCGCTGTGTGCGTATCGAAGGGCATGCCGCCGGGAACGATGATTTCCACCAGCAACTCGTGGCGGGTGCTGCGGCAGGCGTCGAACAGGCGCAACAGCTGCCGCTCCTGTCTGGCGCGCAAGTCGAGCTCATCATCCGGATGATAGTAGACCAGACACTTCACGACGTGATTCAGAGGCCACGTCAGGATCTCGGAGGCCACGTCAGCGGAACTTTCGAACTCCAGCGGACGCGATCTCGGAACTTCGATGGGGCGACCGATCCAATACGAGTGGTTGGCCGCCTGGGCCAGCGCATCGAATCCATAACGCCCGTCGAGCAAAATGCCAAATCGAGTATCGCCCTTCGCCACAGCGTCTACCGCCCGCAACCCCAGCATCTTGAACCTCGGTATCAGTTCCGTGTCGGCGCCGACCTCTGCTGCAAGTTCCTCGAACTGAGTGCGGTGATCGATGGCAAGCACGGTCAAGTCCTCATAGGTCCGCACGCGCGTCGTCGCCCAATGTACATGCGCGAGCTGCGCATCGTCGCGCAAACGAAATTGGCGCTCGCGCGCCGCGAGAAAGTGCTGCAGTTCCGCCCACGTCGGCATCGCCGGCGCGCAGCCATGTCGTGAGACCACGATGGCCCCGCAGGCATTGGCGAGTCGACAGCATTGCTCGATCGGCTCGTCCCGCAGCCAGCCGCGCAGATAGCCGCCCATGAAGGCATCCCCGGCGCCAAGCACGTTGTACACCTCCACGCGAAAGCCTCGAGCGACGACACCTTCGTCGAGGTTATCCGGCACGCGGCCCGGAAACACCACGCAGCCATGCGCGCCGCGCTTCAAGACAATGGTGGCGGGTGTCCGCGTCCGTACGTTTTTAAGCGCGGCAACCATGTCCTCGGCACCGCCCAGGATACGGATTTCCTCTTCCGTTCCGACCACCAGATCGCAAAACGGCAAGACGTTTTGCAGCCGCTGCGTCACCGCTTCATGCGCCACGAAGCGGTTTTCGCCGAGATCTCTGGGCGTCAGCCCCCAGAGCACGGGCCGGTAGTCGACGTCGAACACCACCCTGCCGCCGGCGGCCTTGACGTGCCTGGCCGCGCCCACGCTGGCCGCCAAAACGCCGGGCGTGGAAAGGTGTGTGCCGTTGATGAGCACGGCGCGCGCTTTGCAGAGCCAGGTCGCATCCAGATCCTGTTCGCACAGCGCCATGTCGGCACAGTTCTCGCGGTAAAAAATCAGCGGAAACGTTTCTCGATCACGGATTCCGAGCACCACCAGGGCCGTCAGTCGTTGCGAATCGGAGAGAACCCCGTGAACATCGACGCCTTCCCGGACCAGTTGCTCGCGGATGAAGCGTCCCATGTGATCGGCGCCAACGCGCGTCAGCAGGCCGCTCTTCAGTCCGAGTCGAGCGGCGGCCACGGCCGTGTTCGCCGGGCTGCCGCCGAGATATTTCGCGAACGAGCCCATGTCTTCCAATCGTCCGCCGAGCTGCTCGCCATAAAGATCGACGCTCGATCGTCCGACCGCGATCAAATCCAGCGTTGAGTCTGTTCCGGCCACGATTGCACTCACGGTCGCGAAGATGGATTGGACTATAATCTTTATTCGAGCGTCGTACTCGATCTCAATCGGAGCGTTCCCCATGTTCAACGTCGCACTGTTCGGTGCCGGCCGCATCGGCCAGATTCATGCCCGAAACGCGGCAGCAAGTTCCGATCTGCATTTGAAATATATCGTGGATCCCAATGCCAAGGCGGCAGACTCGCTGGCCCGCCGGACCGGCGCCGTGGTGGTGGACGCCGACGCCGCTTTGGGCGATGCGGCCATCTCGGGAGTGATCATTGCGAGCGCGACGAATGTCCATCTCGATCAGGCGCTGCGCGCGGTTGCCGCGGGCAAATCGATTTTCTGCGAGAAGCCGCTCGATCTGGACCTCGAGCGCGCCCGCAGCGCGCAGGCGCAGCTCCAGAGCGCCGCGCTGCTGATGGGCTTCAACCGTCGCTTCGACCCGCACTTCCAGGCGCTAAAATCGCGCCTCGATGCCGGAGCGATCGGGCGGCTGGAGAGCCTCAGCATCATCAGCCATGACCCAGCACCGCCGCCCATCGAGTACATTCGGATCTCGGGCGGACTGTTCAAGGACATGGCCATTCATGACTTCGACATGGCGCGTTGGCTCATGGGCGAGGAGACCGACGAGGTGTTCAGCAGCGCGAGTTGCCTGATCGATCCCGACATTGCAGGCGCCGGCGATGTGGATACCGCGAAGACCATATTGCGCACGGCGAGCGGCAGACTGTGCGTCATCAGCAACAGCCGCCGCTCAGCCTATGGCTATGATCAGCGGATCGAAGCCTATGGTGCTGCCGGCTCGCTACGCGCCGACAACGTCATGGAAAGCACGGTCTCGTCGTGGGGGGAACGCGGCAGTGCCAGCGATGCACTTCAGAATTTCTTTCTTGACCGCTACGCAGAGGCCTATCGGCGGGAGATGGCCCATTTTGCCGCGATCCTGCGCCGGGAAACCGCACCTGCGGTGGGTTACCGGGATGCCGTGGAGGCGCTGGTGCTCGCGGAGGCTGCGGGTCGCTCTGCAAAACTGAACAAACCCATACCTGTCCGCTCGTTCTAGTGCGAGGCGCAAATTAGGTGAATCTTGAGGGAGCGCGCATGAAATCACTGATTCTCGTTTTGCCCTGGTTCGCGCTGGCAGCCGGTCCCGTTTGCGCCGCCTCCGATTCGAGCTTTACCCTCACCGCCACGGCCGCGGACTTCGACCATTATTTCCCGAGCTATCTCGCCAATGGTTATTTCTCCACCATGACGGCGCCGCGCGGCACCGAGGGCAACCTCGCCTACATGGTGGGGTTCATGGACTACGCCAAGGACGATATCGCGCGTCCCGCTGCCATCCCAGGCTGGAGCGAGATCGATTACTCGACGGGCGATTCCGCCGCAGGCCATTTCTGGATGAACCAGGTTGCGCTGAATCCGGCAGTGTTCAAGGACTATAGCCAGATCTTGAACATGCGTGAGGCGACGCTGACCACCAGCTATCGCTATATCGACCACCAAAGATCCACACAGATCAAAATCATCACCTTCGTCAGCGAGGCATCGACACATCTGGCCGCGACGCAGATTTCGCTGACGCCGGACTTCGACGGCACGGTGCAGCTGTCGTTTGCGCTCAATCTCTGGGCGCCGCATCAGCCGCGTCTGCCGCTCGCTACGCTCACGGGCGAGGAAATGCAGGAAGCGGTCGCCGCCCACGATATGGCGCTGGTCGCGATTCCGCCGGCGACGCCCGATCGCGCCCCTATCTGGTATCACGGTGATACCCACGTGCTGGCGGCCGATGGCGATACCAAGGAGTTGACCTTGTGGCTGGATGGCCGTGCCGAACAAGGCTTGGGTATGGCCGAAGCGGCTGCGCTCAGCCTGCCTGCCGGCGTTGAGGCGAGCGCTGTCGCGCTGTACAAGAGTCAGTATCGCCTGGCCTTGAATTTGAACGTCAAGGTGCAGAAAAACAAAACTTATACATTCACGAAGTTCATTGCTGCTTCGCGCGCGGACTGGGGCGCCGATGCGAAGGCCGATATCACGCTGGCGACGGACGCGCGCAAGGCCGGCTTCGACGCTGCTCTCGAGCAGCATCGCGCCGCCTGGCGCGATCTATGGCGATCCGACATCGCGATCGACGGCGATGCCAGGGCACAGACTGCCGTGCATTCGGACCTGTACTATCTGCTCGCCACCTCGACTGCCGACACGCATTGGCCCATGGGTGCCTGCGGTCTGAGCACCGGTTATACGGGGCATGCGTTCTGGGACAGCGATACGTGGGTATTCCCAGCCTTGCTGTTGCTGCATCCCGAACGCGCGAAATCGCTGGTGATGTTCCGGTCATTCACGCTTGCCGCAGCACAGGGGCGCGCACAGGCGCGCGGACTCAAAGGCGCGATGTACCCTTGGGAAGCCGACGCGGAAAACGGCAGCGAGCAGACGCCGCATTTTGCCCATGTGCTCGGCGAGCGCGAGATCCATGTCAACGCCGACATCGCCATCGCGCAATGGCAGTACTGGCTGGCGACGCACGATCGCGACTGGCTGAAAAAATACGGCTGGCCGGTGATGCGCAATGTGGCGGACTTCTGGGCAAGCCGCGCGTCCTGGAACTCGGACAAGCATCGCTACGAGATCGTGCACGTCACCTCGGTTGCCGAAAGCTACAACGACGTGCCGAACGATACCTTCACCAATGTCTCGGCACAAAAAGCATTGAACATTGCCGCCGCGGCCGCGGCGCTCGTCGGCGAACGCGCTGACCCGCATTGGGCCGAGGTTGCCGCGAAGCTGTATATCCCGTTCTCGGAAACCGAACAGCGTCATTTGGATTTCGATGCCGGTGTGCCGCGCGAGCCTTTGGAAGGCAGCACGTTGGGCTTGCTGATGTATCCGTCGCTCGACTTGCCGATGACGGCGAAAATCCGCCGCAATGACTTCGACTACACGATGATCTCGGTGAGGGAAGGGCACCGCGAACCGCATGGCATGGGCATGGCGCCGGCGTCGATTGCCGCTGCCGCGGTGGGCGATGCGCCCTTGGCGGTGGCCTGGCTGCAAAGCAACTTCACCAGCAATCTGATCAGGCCGCCGTTCAATGTGCGCTTGGAAACGGCGAACAACAACACCGGTTATTTCATCACCGCTTCGGGTGGTTTTCTGCAGAATCTCATCTATGGCTTCAGCGGGCTGCGCATCGCGGAGAAGGGTCTGGTCGGGGCCTATGCACCCGTGCTTCCGCCGGACTGGAAGTCGATGACGCTCAAAGACATTGTGTTCCGCGGGCAACGCTATGACATCACCATCGATCGCGACGCGAGCGGGCGGGTAATACTGACGCGCAAGTCTTTGTGACCGCAACCAAGGGAGGTTAGATATTATGAAGATGCTCATGCTCCATGTGTGCAGCCTGACGCTATTGGCCGTAGGTGTGGCTCATTCGGACGACAACGCCGCAGCCGCCAAACCCGAGGACACGGAACAGTGGCAGCCCGTTCCGCCGATAGTCTCCCCGAGCGAAAATGCCGGC
>Ga0210403_10005271_pt1 | contig 11001 bp, 25 predicted proteins | sample IncBWC19MmetaG_FD_150863 | JGI IMG/M metagenome (GOLD analysis project Ga0210403, IMG submission 150863) | Forest soil microbial communities from Barre Woods Harvard Forest LTER site, Petersham, Massachusetts, United States - Inc-BW-C-19-M | ecosystem: Environmental > Terrestrial > Soil >... | reverse complement strand
CACGTAAATGATCGCCTTGATGAGGAAGTGTCTTTTAACTCGTCCGTGGATTTCCTCCAAGACGAGCGCGGTAGACCCATAGACCAGAAACATCCATATATATGTATGACTTGATGCAAGTAGATCACCGCCGGCTATTGATTTGATTCCGGTGAACCATATCTCTATGAGCAATCCAAGCATGCCATAGATGACCAATTTACTGAATAGGAATCGTATAGACCCCCATCTATTGCTTATTTGTTGACTTCGTGCATCTTCGCCAGGAACTCGTCTAGGGTCATCCCCGCGAATCCGCCTGAAGATTTGAACACAGAAATTGATTGCACTACCCATGAAGGAGCCCACATCTCATGGTATGTCGGTACCAATTTGTGAGGAACCCCTGCTTTCGCCACTGCTGCCATGATAGAAGAATCTTCTTCATCGATTTCTTCCCACTTGACTTCGACCATTTCGTTCTTTGCAGTGAGTGATCCACAAGCGATACCAGAATTATGTTGATTACAGTCGTCCTCGTATAATAGTAATTCGTTACACTTAGGACATGTTGGAGCGTCCATTATCTTAGAATGGACAATGGTCCAGGTAGTCGGTGGGACTGGTGGCGGCGACTTTTGTGATGGAGATTGGGCGGCCGAGAATATAGCATTGACCGCACGTGCCGATTTTGATGAATGTGGCGAGTTCTCTGAATCGTCAATAGTATAGAAGTATGTATTTGCCTCTAATTCAAGTCCAGCAGTAATTTTATTCATTATCTGACTACAATCTAGGTCAATTCGTTCTAACTCGGCGATTGATAACTCTATCTCCGATACAGTCAGTGAATTGGTGTAGATCTCTACTACACGATGATACTCGGTACGTTTGATTATATTTCTAAGATCCGGAACTATTACGGTACCATCTGGATCATTCCTGAGTGCAACCAGGCCCAGGTCACATTTATGCTTCATGGACTGCAAGAAATTCTTGGAGGCAGTTAATACAGTATTGATCTCGGCAGCTGTCTTCTTCTCGAAGTTATCGAGGTCGAGTTCAACACCATATCTTTTTTCTTTGTCCATGGAGCGCCGCCCACTACTGTCCTTTTGGTGATACCTCGGTTGTCTCGGTGGTCTCGGTACTAACTTTGACTGGTAGTTGCGTGCCATCTGGACTCATTTTAGCGAGGTAATCAGACATATTCAACCCAGCAAATTGGGGGTTGGTCTGATAGCTCTCGATCTCCTTGATAACCCAAGGTGGGACCCACATAGAAAACCCCGATGGGACAATTGCATACTGCGTACCTGCTTGTCTAATAGCGGCGATCTGCGCCCCATCAACTACCTCAACCCATTTGTTATGCTTTACGTCTTTGGTCGCGGTAGCGACTGCGCACACAAAGCTATTAAGGTGCACCTTCATGCCACCCCTGGTCAGGATTGCTCCACATTTCACGCATTCTAGCCCGTCAATAACTCTGACCTTTCTCAGAAAATTGTCGTTTAGTGACACAAACCAGTGGCCGATAGATAATCCATTAGTACCGGCTTCGTCGATGAACTTTTTCTGGAAGTTCCTAAGTGAAGTTAGGGATTGATGTGCCTTGTCTACTTCTTCTAAGTAAAGCTCTCTGGCCCTAGACGGGCTTGTCTTCTTGTTATATCTCCTATAATTATTGGTTACGTGACCCCACTCAGCATAGTTGAGAATTGTGTGGCCATGTTCACGCACATCATTCATGATCCTAGTATTGAGGTATACGATCTGGCTCTTCGTAATTTTGTCTCCGGCCACGAGTGCAGCAGCATTTATTTCAATAGCCTTATCGAGCTCAATAAGAGCTACTTTTGCCGACTCAATTATTGATTCGATCGAAACTTTGGCCTTGGCGTGCTCTGGATGTGTGCTAACGAAGTATTCCATTAGTCTTCTCCGTCGTCGAAGTCTTGATTTGATTCTATACTCTCATCTACATAATCCACATTGTTCTGTCTCTTACTGCGTCGGTCCTTCATCGGCCCACCTCGTTTTTGTCTCGAGGGCACCACATATGGATTACGTGGTTTAATCTTCTCCACTTTGATTGTCATTTTCCGGCTCATGGGTATCCTCCACTACAAAACCACGTTCCTTGAGTAGGTTATAAATGACCGTTACATCACTGAAACCAAATTCGCCGGCTTCTACCGACCTATGGTGACGAATGATGGCTTCATTAATTGTCTTTTTGACCTTACCCCAGGTTTGTGGATTTTCCATTATTAATCCTTATTAATGAACATTGAGTGATGTTCTGGACATCGCTTGGCCTCTAGGTATCTACGCAACAACCATGCAGTTGTCCAGCCGAGTATGAATGCCTGCAGGCCGAGTATGAATATTAATGACATCGGCATAGTTATGGCTTCCACCCATCTTTATTCGACACAGACAGAAGGGCCTCAATTCTCAAATTCCAGTCATTTTCACAAATATGTAGTGATTCTGGAATGCTGTCATTATATGAGATGTGCTCTCCGTTGAGATAGTATCCGGTTAATATGGTGATCACTTTTGCATTCTTCTTGAATTCTTCATTACAGAATGAACATTTCATTTGGCGTACACAATTTTGCAGTCATCACTAATCATGTAGTACATGACCGCTTTTTGACGGTAGTGTTTAATGGTAAATTCGACTAATTTCTCGACTGTCTTTTCGTCACAGAAAACTCTGACGGGAATCACCTTCTCTAGATAATCTTTCCCCTCGTGGACCCAGACACCTTTGCCCGGAGTCATAATTGTAAGTCCACCAGTTTGCTTCTTGATCCATTTGTCCCAATTCTTATGATGTTTAGTTCGAATTGGTTTTTCTGTGTCCCCATATCTAGTTGGGACCAGGATTTCATATAACTTCATCGTTCACCTCGTGGATGTATTGACATGAGACGAACCATTCATTCCCGTCGTTGGACATAAATACAACCGATGTATGCGAATCTACAAAATGATAGTATCTATATGCGATTAACTTTTGACCGTTTAGTCTTGGGTAGTCGTCGTTTATATAGACGTAGATCTCGCCAATTTTGATGTCCTCAAGTTTCATGGAGATCCTCTGGTCTCACATATTCTTCTGTGCCATCGCCCCATGTAACTAGAACATTTACCGGTCCAACTGTCGGCCCATATCGTGGGACGATCTTTTTGATAATCGCTTTTTCATTATGATGTTCAATGGGAGTTCCCCACCTATTACCTGCGCAGTTGTACCTATAGATATAGACATCGCCAACCCTAAGATCTCTGATGTCGCGATATTTCATTCTATGCGCACCGTTAACTTCTTGGTTGAACGATCGTACACGTGTTTCTTAATCTGATATAGGTCTTTCCGTCTAACTACGCTTTCTGTGGCATCACCCCACACCACAAGTGCAAGTGAGGCACGAAGTTCTTTGACGATGACTTTCTGACCATTAAGGGCTTTAAGATTCCCTTGTGGGGTACAGTACTTAAGTACGTCACCAACCTTGATGTCAATTGGATATCTCATAGTCGGGGTAGCAGGATTTGAACCTGCATCCTCTCGCTTCCAATGCGAGCGCTCCACCAGGTTGAGCTACACCCCGTTATCGGAGGATCCGCCAACAATCTTCTGCGAGTTTATTATAGGTAAATTCAGTGCCAGCTGTACCATCAAACATCTTGGTAAAACTTTCGTAGAGAATCTTCCTCATCGCACCGATACTATTTGCTTTGAGCAAATAGGATCGGCTGCGTAAAACGCGTCTAGAAGTTGCGTTCGGAAATTATTCACTTGGGTCAAGAAGGGTAGATGTACCCTTAAAGGGCTGGTAGCTTACCTTAACACCAATGTCTCTTAATATATTAAGCATATTACGAGCACCCTCTGGATTCCACGAATGTATAATAACTTCTAACGGTCTATTACCTGGTGATAATGTTTTTGCTATGTACCTAGCAACATCCTCTCCGGTAAGCTCTTGTCGGCCATACATAGAGGCGCCAGGACTGTAATCATTAAGGTCATGGTCTAGGTATGCTACATCGAATGTAGTAGCCTCCATGGCCAGCCGAGCTTCATCATATGTATATACATGGGTGACTGCTTCACTAGCAAAATACTTAGCGAATGCTGCGTGTCTCACTGGCATGTCATCTAAGACTAGTATTTTCATATGGACTTGACAGGATTCGAACCTGCGACGTTCGCGCTGCAAACGCGACATTCTCCCTCTGAATTACAAGCCCACACAGAGTAATGCACAATTCATGCCACTAGTTACTGTATAACTATATCTTAACACTATTAATTCGTTAAGGTATTTCCAATCTAGGGGTATTAAAGTGATCGTTACAGTTCAAAACTTGACAGGCAGTGTTTTTTCTTCAGACGTGGGACCTATCCCTGCATTTGGAACTCTTAGTCAGGTGATGAGTCCAGCAACTATGTGGTTAGCTGCCTCTGGTCTATTGACCGCTGAGAATCTTGGATATGTAAAGGTATCTGTCCTTGAAGAGAATGCGACCAACTTAGCTGCTACCACTCTTCCATCTGGGTCTACACTCGCAAATAGCCTAAGTAATCCAGCACGTGATTCGAAACTTAATACTTCGGCCACGTTTGGCGCAACTGGGTACGTGTCCCCAGCTGTTGTGTTTAGCGGCACATCTGGTACAGCCGTAGTGGGTCAGATTGCAATTTTTAATACAAATGATACTGGGGCTCGAACATTGACTATCCCAAGTGGTGCGGCATGTGGTCTTGGATACGAATTACTTATTACAGACAGCAGTGGCTCGGTTACAGCTGGCCATACCCTTACTGTGTCTCCATCAAGCGGCACAATTCACGGGGCAGCCAACAACGTAATTACCCCTGGTACCAATAAGGCGATGTCTCTAGTATCAGACGGAACTAACTGGTTTATCACCGGTAAGCAGTAAGTTTAAACCCGACAGGTTTCCCGTTAGCTTTTTGGCAGGTTTTAATATGGGTTCGCATAAGCGATTCCTTATGCTTGCCAGGATTACTCTTTGGACTTTTGTACCACATTTCGTACACGTCCACCACGCAGATTTCATAATTGAATTTTTTGAGGAGATTTCGGTTTCTTTTCCTGTTCCGCTGGAATTTCAACCGGTAATTCGATTCTAGGGCGCTCAGCATCACGTCGCTCTTGCTCTTTTCTCCGCTTAATCTCGTCTATTACCCAGCTTGGCAGCATTGACATTTGAGCGCCCTAGGAATGATTTTAGGTCTTCAGGTGGGTAGTAATGAGGTGCTCCTCTAAGCCGTTCTTGGCCCGCCAGAGCAGAGTATTCCTGTACACACGAATATCGTCTTCTGACACATTGGCGGTGGCAGCATAGACGGATACAGCCAAATCTAGGGCAGCTTTATTGACCAGCTTTTGTGATTTTTTGGTCGTAGCCATTAAACCCCTCCGCATCGATGTCAGCCATTTCCTTCTTGATACCGTCCATGTACCCCTTATGACATTGATCTTCCCAACCATTTATCCAGGCTACAAGTAGATCCATTACATTGCTTGGATATTCTTTATCCTGGTTCCTGAAGATCCTATTAGATAAGTGTTTAATCCTATCGACGATCCGTTTACGCTCCGCGTCGGCAACGTCTTCGTGTGTTATGTCGACCTCAACTGGGATCGTTACTGTCTTATAAATTTTACTCATTTTGACCAGGTGGTTGTGTATTTACTGAGGTTTTTAACTATTTGTCTCACTGCAGCATCTGCTAGTAGCTTAACTCCGGCGAGTTTGTATTTCTCGGTTGGCCAGCTATATTTAGCCAGGCGTGGGCATAGATCTATACGGTTTAATACCATGTCTGCTACCCAAGCACAGAGTTTGTTGTCTTTGTAGATATAGACATCTACACTAAAGAATGTGTACGACCACTTGTCTTCAAGTCTGGCTTCCAGCTTTGACATTACAGTCGCTTGTACTCCACGAAGAATAGATGTACTTCTTCGCCATCATTTAGAAACACTGACACCTCACCACTATCCCAGTCGAAGTCACTTAAAGTGACACCTTTCATCCCGAGATACTTTTCTGATGGTAGATGGTTCCCATCTTCATCAGTTATGTCGACAAGCCATTGCGGTATGGTTACGATGATCGGCGTTCCTTTTTTGGTGCGATAATTTTGTACGAATCTTAACGCGAACAATAGGATCATTCGCACTATATTATGATAGCCGTGTACCTCCTTCGAGGTGTCCCGGAGATCACCAAGAATCTCTTTGGTGTCATATATGAAATTTCGGAGGCGGTCCATTTTGGATAGTTGGTGGGGGTAGACATGCGTAGCATGTCGGGATGGCGTAACACCGCCTACGACTTTCGACCTCTCGACTACAGGACTTACATTTTATCGGAAATAAAAGTAATTTTCCCATACACATAGGGGCGGGGTGTTTAGCCCCGCCCCTAAGGTAGACTACGCCTGCGCCGACTTCGCCTGCTCAACCTTCTGCTCGAGTCTGGCCTTGGTCGCGAGAGCGTCCTCCGGAGACTGCTCCAGAGTATTCAACTCGGACTCCAACGCCTCGCCCTCACTGGGAGCGGCAACGGTGGCGCCCTTCTTGCTGGCCTTCCGTGCCTTCTTCTTCGACTTCTCAGGGGACTTCCCGCACTGATGCCAGTCCGAGACTTCTCGGACGTGATCCGGTCCGCCCTCGGTACAGGTCATCCGGGCCTGCACCTTGCCACGAGCCGAGAGCTCGGGGAGAATCTCTCCGGTTGAGCCAGTCTGCGACACGAAGAAACGGGTACCGGGGACGAGATTCTTCTTCGCCTCCTCAAGAGACACAACACCAGCGGGAACCTGCCCATTAACGTTCAACTTGCTGCTCATAGTAAATACTCCTTCACTACATACGGTAGGATCCGCTACCGGCGGTTTGGCAAAATGCCAAGATACTGCTACACGGGCTTACGGCGCCCGGCGCGGGTAAAAGATGCACACCCCGTGCCAGGGCAGACTATCTAGGCGTGAACAGGTGGACGGTGGTGATTGCAACACACACATCTACCATCTCCACCGAAGAAGCATCCAGACTCAGCACACTGCATCTCAGCTGATAACTGACCAACTTCTTTACATTCTTCAGGAGTCATTGCATACCAGAACTCATCCATAGCATCACGTATATTGTCGGCTTCTGGTGAGTTGCGGCCTACCTTATACAACTTTTTAAGAAGTTCAATGTATTTCTGTTTATGCATAAGGGTGGGAGTGAGAGGATGTTTCCTCGTCTCTTGTCAGATTGATCTCCACTCCCTGGGTTCCCATGGTCTCCAGGTCGCTTCCTTCGTTCCGCCTCCGGTCCCGCCGAAGCGCATTCCGGACTCCCATAAACTGGTGCAGGGTGTTGGACGGGACCCCAACATTAGGTACTAGTAGCCTTGCTTCCTTTCAGCACAACCCTGCAAAAATGCACGAGGAGGGATTCGAACCCCCGACCTCCCAGAGATCGGGCTCACTGTGAGGTGAGCCCTCGTCGGATACTCTAGCCGCTGAGTTACTCGTGCTTGGCGCGCCCAGGAGTTCGTGACTCTCCATTCTTCCAGTATCACCCGGCTGCTTTAACTAATAAGCTATGGGCGCATAAGCTATTTAATTTTGGTAGGGGATGATGGATTTATACCACCAACCTCCGGCCCTCACGGCCGGCGCTCTGTCGTTTGCGCTAATCCCCCTTAAGTTCGAAATCTGTCTCCAGGTTGATCCACATGTTATTGTAGTCAGAACTGAATTGTGGATTACGTTTCTGCATATCACGTGCCGACCGGACCTTACCAGTTATGTACTGGCGCAGGTACACGATAAATTTGGCCTGGTCTTCCAAAGACGTGAAATCATAGCGGCCACTAGCCGCGTCACGAACCCAGTAGTATGGTGTGTTTGTTGGAGGTGGCCCACCAGCATAGTTCCCGAATTCGTATATCTTTACGTCCAGATTGTGCTGGTGATACTTATTCCAAGTAGTCATGTGAATGTGTCCGCGCATTTGGCTCCGCATGCAGTAGAGCCATGTACGGTAGACTGGCGGCGTCGTAAAACGTGATTCTTTTATAGCTGTCCGGAGCTTTTGTACGTCAATCTGATTATCTCTGACATACGTGATCATCTTTTTCTGGTGGACAATCTCAATCATGTAAGCTCCTTCAGCAGCGGAAAATTTGATACATATTTACGCAAGGTACATCTATCGCAGGGCGGAAAGCCAATGGCCATCAACTGGTTATTCCACGGCTCGTCTGGCTCTCTAATTGCTGTGTGTTGTACACCATTCTGGATTAACTTACTCTCAAGTAAGAGTAATTCTTCTTCTGAACGGGCAGCAAGAACAACTGCGTATGTACCTGAACCTAAATTCCCTGGGCTGGATTCTCCAGCAGCATGAGTTACCTGGGCTGCGAGTACACCAAGCGGGAGGTCTGATCGGACGACTATGTAATGAGTAAGATTAAGCGCAAGCCATTGGGATTGCTCCAGAAAAAATTATAGTTATTGATAATCATGGCAGAAACTGATTATGTAGTCTCGCCCCAAGATCCTATTTCGGATGAACCTGCGAGGTCGTCGTCGTCCTGTGGTACACAACACCCATACACATGTACAGAAATCTTTTCAAGGTCTTTGTCGGACACACCACATAAGCATAATCCTGGATGGTCCCCATCGACTAACTTACAGTTGGAAACTGTATATCCACCTAGATTCGCTACATGGGTGGTCCATTTGTCCAGTTTAGCATCGGTAATACCGCACTGAGGGCAGACAGAGACCTGTGTTTGATCCACATTATCTAGATCCACACATGCAGTTGTTGCCAAATACACCTAGTGTCGCACATATCTACATCGCGCGGGGCACAGCTTGACTTACATGTTACAGCACACCAGTGAGCGTCATCCCGCTCACTAAAATATGCACCAACCCCACAAATACAAAGCACGATAACGATGAAGACTAGCCACCATTTCATGAATTCCACTATTTCTTCTCCCTGAACTCGCGCCACATGTCGCGGATATCTGCCGCTACTTCGATTAGCATGCCAGCAATGGCTGGGGCAAAGACCCAAATAATAGCGGCCATGAAAAATAGCCCAAAGACAATCCCTAGGAAGCCGTCCATATTATTCCTTTAGTTTCGAGAGCTCGATGGCATTGCGAGCTATATTAATTGCGAGTCTAAGTGATTTCTTATTGAGGAATCCTGGTTTGAACAGCGCAATTCTACTCAGTGCTTCGTGATACGCGATCATTTTTGTGTAGTCTACCTGCTCCGGTGTCAATGGTGGAGGTGGCGGAGGTGGTGGTTTTACCTCTGGTGGAAATTGTTGATTATGTCCATTTGGGCATTTAAACGTCTCATGTGTTCTTTTTTGATTACTTTCAAATGCTGTCGTAACTAAATACTGTATAGAACAGTTGCCACACGTAAGTCGTACATATGCTTCTATTGGAGCAGTATGGGGAGCGTCCTGCAGCGGGTTAGTGCCATACTGGAGGAGATGTGAATTAGGACAGTAAAACACTACCTTTGTGTATTTACGTGATTTAGCGAAATCGTTTGTTACGCAGAAAACTAGGGCACATGTCGTACATGTTATCTTCGTATAGTCTGTTATTGGCGGATCGTATGCCATGTCAGTATAGTTCTAGATGCCCAGTTATCTTGTCAATCTCTTCAGATTTTGCTGGACCGATTGCGAGGCAAGTCTTTGTTGGAACACCATCAAATTCAGTTTTACCAGAATCTGTGATAAGATGAACCTGGAGTCCGGCTTCCCGGGCCGCTGAATAAATCTCGACAAGTTCTTTCTCCGAGTTAACCTGCAATGTTATCTTCGTAAAGCCACTCTCGAGCCATACGTACTCATCATGAGACATGCTGGGCTCATAGTAGACGTGGGTTTGATCCAATCTCTCCTTGTATTCCAGGCGTCTTGTCAGGAATGAAATGGACGCGTGGGCACCTTGAGCAATCTCTTTGCCCCGTCGCATCTTTAAATCCTTGCGAATAACTATTACTTGTTTGACCATGGTCCCGCGCTCCTTCCATCCGGCTAGCTTCTTCTTCCGCTCTTCGTCGAATTCATCTACCATGCATTGCTCAGAATGATAAGGAGTACCCACAATGGCCAGGTAAGGCCAAGTAGAGTTGCAATTACTACATCAAGTGCATCGTGCCCCCTACCTATAGCAAACCAAGCACCACCAAGGTAGAGTCCAACCAATACGTATATAACACCTAGAACAACTAAAATCGCTGTCATTTATTTTTCTCTATGAGCATAAAGCTACCGTACTTAGCTCCCTCAATAAACCCGTCTTTCCATGCGTCACGGCGACGTTTAGCGTATTCAAATCCGAGCGCTTCGTGGGTGTGATGGGCCACCGACTCTGCTTTCTTCTCGAGATCATCTGTGGATACGTGTTCAGTTGCCACACAGACTGGTTTGTCTGTTTCCAGGAAATACTTGCCATCGTTCCAGTCGAAGCCCGCCCAGGCTCCAGTGACGATCGTTGTCGCCTTGCCGCCCATACTGGGGTTACGCAGGCCCACAACTACGTCTGGGTCGTCGTTCTCGTGGATTTGCTTCCACTTCTCCATTTTAGCCATTAATTCATATAGTTTCATGTGTCCTCGCCTTCGATTGGGCTACCGTTCGCATCGTAACCGACAGTCCATGGGTCGTTCGGCTTCTCATCTGGCAGCATTTCACGGAGCTTATCTGAAATAGACAGTGACTGTGAGGTACGCAGCCGCTCCATCGTGGCGATCAGCCACCAAATCTCATCAGTGGTTAATGTATTCGGCTTTGTTTTTGATCTAGACATTGAATAGTTCCTCTGCGAGGCCATGTAAGAAAGATTCCTTCATGGTGCCCCCGAACAGGTTCAAACAGGTCTGCACGTATGACGTTTGATTAGAGATTGGCCAATCAGATCCAAAGAGAA
>Ga0210403_10005270_pt1 | contig 11001 bp, 13 predicted proteins | sample IncBWC19MmetaG_FD_150863 | JGI IMG/M metagenome (GOLD analysis project Ga0210403, IMG submission 150863) | Forest soil microbial communities from Barre Woods Harvard Forest LTER site, Petersham, Massachusetts, United States - Inc-BW-C-19-M | ecosystem: Environmental > Terrestrial > Soil >... | reverse complement strand
AAATAGAAATGCCTAAAGACCCTAATGAATACAAATTAGCTAGAGAAAGAATGCTTGACCGGCTCAAAGAAAAGGATAAGATCGAAGAAGTTTTCTACGAACTTTCTGAGGTGAATTTAGAAAATGTATATCAAAACTGGAAGCATGTCGGAGAAACTCTTTCCTTAGAAGAAGCTAAAAAATGGGAGGAAGAAGGGGGTAAAAGAGAAGAGAAGCTTGAAGGATCTGAGGAGGTCTTTCATCTTCCTAATCGAATGTATCGGTCAAGAACGAGGATGGTTCTTAAGCATGTCCCAGACCTAAGTGACGATAAATATTATGGAAATGAGCAGGCTTGGGAAGAACCTAAGCAAGAGTCTTCGGTGGCTTCTTCAACGACTTCGGCTGGACAGGATTTGCATCAGGAGGATAAACCGAACGAATCTTCCCCGTCTTCGCAGGAATCGCCCGACCATAAAAATCCCCCATCCCAAACTTAGCATTGGATGAATGAGCTTCTCTATGTTTACTGCGCTTGGTCTTCATTAGGCTCTATTTTCTTAATAGTTATTTTCTTATAGCAATGAGGACAGGTTTTAATTAAAGGATAGTCTCCCTCTTTAAATCGGAAAGCCTCATCACATTCTGGACATATCGTCACCAATGTGTTTTGAAAGATGCTGACTATCATCGCACTTCATCAACGGTCATAGTATTAACACGACCCATAGGAAGCACAGGAGATTTCTCTTTAGGGTTTCCCTCATGACCGACAGGTTGTTTATGTCCTACTCCATAATGAGTTCCAGCATTTACAAAATTGCTAGATCTTTGATCATATTGAGGACATCTAAAATCCCAAGGGGATTTCTTTCCATCTTTAGGTTGATCTTTGGGTTCCTGATTCTTAATACGATCTGGATCAGCAAAATGAGATTCAGAGCTGATGCGCTTTTCTTTCATAATTATACCTATTTATACAGGGTTATACATAAGAGCGATAAAATCGCCCCTATGATTAATTTCTGTAACCAGATTTCAGAGGATGCGCTTTTGCTTTAGAAACGCCCATCTCTTGCTGTTTCTTGATAGCTTCTGTCGTATCTTCGTACTCATTCTCTGCACCTGCGCCTTCAGCTGAAGTGTAGTGCTTTGTATGAGTTTTTGACTTCATAGCCATGTCACTAGTATGTGGCATTCCACCGAAGTCGTTTATTTTTTGTCCGCCTGCCATAATTACCTCCAGGTAAATTATTGTTATTTCTTTTGAATATCATCATATTCATATTCGTTCAACATAGATTACATGCCTTGAGCTAGTTCTTGACCCTGATCTTGTTGGCTATGCATTCCGGCCAGCATCTGTGCTACAAAATCATTAGACATCGAGGTGCGTTTGGCATCTTCTTTAGCCATGTCTTCTTTAGATTGCTCTTGCATATCCAAAGATCCGATATCATTCATCTTGAGATGTGCTTCGAGTTCACCATATCTATGAGTAACTTCAACTAGTTTCTCAAGAGCTTCCATTTTGGCTTTGGTTGACATTGCATTGTTGCGACCTATCATGCTTAATCTTTCTTCAAATAGACCTATGTTACTTTCAGACCTTCCATGCCTTTCTCTTGCATTTGCCACTGCCAAAGCAGTCTTAGCATAGAGTTCTTTGAGTTTAGCTTCTTCGACGGCGTGCTCTAAATGCATGCTGTGTTCAGCAGCAGCAGCTTGCTGTTGTTTTTGTTGCTCAAGAATCTTTATGATCTCTGCTTTCCCAGTTATGTTCAGTTTTGGGATGATCTGGTCTGGTGTGAATATTTCCCTCGCGAATCTCTCGTTTATGTCTAACATCTGCTGCGCCTGAAGATTGGTTTGAGTCGGCGTCAAATCACTCTCTTCTACGATTACATTGTATTTAGCAAATACCTTTGAGTAGAAATACGGGCTAGGCTCTTCGTTGATAATCTGAGCAACTTTCTCTGCACTCCAGTTATTGAGTACAATCTGTAGAAGCCTATCTCCTAGTGTCTTTAACGATAGATCCCATTGATCGAAATACTTCTGGAATACCATCAAGTTTGCAGCTTGCTTGAGTAGAACTGTAAGGCTTGATGTTTGCTTATCATCCTGTCCTGACCAATTCTCTAGATTGATACCAGATGTTTTATACATCAAGTCTTCCATCTGTTGAGCCAGTGCAAGGTCTGATTCAGGTACGGCAGAAGGAATGATCTTTTCACAGTCAGTCATCTCATAGCCATCATTGATGATTACGTCCCATCCTTGGCCAGACTTCTTAAGATTATCTTCGTTGGCTACCGCACCGACTTTACGCTTCCATCCTGCGTTAATAGTAGCAGCAGCAATATCGTTGTTCTGGATCACTTTGTGATTGAATAGAAATTGTGGTGATCGCATTGTTCGGATAAGTCCGCGTACTCGTAGATCGTAGTAATTAATATGAGGTTCGTAGTTCCATACAACAGGAATGAATGGGCATCCATCAAATCCTAATGGATTTTCACCTTCGAACATCAATTGATCGTTCAATACGACAGCTAGTTTCCATGTAGGAACTTCAACAGTGACTTCTTCTAGATCTGGTATTGCGTGTACTAGCATATCCATATTTCCGTCGCCACCCGCGAAGTCAAAGAACTGGTTTCTTGTTTGAGAATAGAGTCTTTTTTTCTTTCGCTTTGATTTGTACCAGACATATGAAAGCACGAGGAGATTGTTACGAGCCATGTTATAGTTTTCAGGTAAGAAGTAAAACTCTCCGAATTGCTGAGGATTGCTCATGCTAGGTCGTATATCTTTTGCCTTATCAGGGAAACGAGATTCAGCTTCTTCTTTTGATATATATTCCTGACACCAAATGAATTGACTGTCTTCAAATGTTAAGGATCTGGCATACGGATCACACAAAAAGCTATTGTATTCCCAGAGTTTAACTTTTAGCTCTCCCTGGGCTTGGTCTTCTCCGGTATAGTCTAAATATGGTTGGAGTAATACCATGCCAGTAATTGCAGCTTGTTCGCATGCGCGAGAGAATTGTTCATGGATTCCCTGCTTATTAGCTTCAGTGGTGATAATCTTTGTATATTGATCTGTCGTTAGTGGATCAGAGCCTTCTGTTGCCGTGTAGCCAAAGTTCTTACGATGCTGGCGTTGATAGCCAGTCACCATATTTACTGGCTGCTGGCAAATGTTGAAATAGTAGTTGCTATTGTTGGATGTATTGTTATTCCCTCCGCCGAAGTACCGATTCACAAAAGACTGCTCTCCGGCATAAAAAAGCGAGTCGATATTTCCCATATTCCATCGACTTTGCTCGAGTGGCATTACCTTACTTTTAAGGTTGTTGAGCCACATGCGTATATTGCCTTGATTAGGCTCTAGACCGTTCTGCCAGGGTGGGAAATAAAAAGACACGCAGCCCCCTTTAATTAGGTAAAGGTTTAAAATTTCACCTTACATTAAGGGCTTTAAAGGGTCAAGAATAGCTGTGTTCCTTTTAATTTTCTTGGTTTAAGACATTTCCCAGAACAGTATTTACTACAAAAACGAGTTTTGGCATATCTGTTTACTAGGAATATTTTGTCGCATCTTTCACAACGTCTTCCTTCATCATCAAAACCCTGATTCCTTCTCCATGCACTTTTACAACTATTACTACAAAATGAAGTGCGGGATTTTTTTCTGCTTTCATATTCAGAATTGCAGTGCTTACACGTATATTTTGACAGATCCCATTTACCAAAAGAATGATTTTTAGCATGTATCTTATGCCATTCTCTACCCTCTTTACTTGCATGCCATTCCTTTGTCATAGGCCTTATTGAGTCTGCCCAAACTCGCAATTTTTCTTTTTTTTCTTCAGTAATATGCAAACTTAGATGTTCGGAACCTAAAAGCAATTGAAGGTTTGAAATTTCATTATTAGATTTATTTTCATCAATATGGTGTATATGGTGGCCTTCAGGAATCTCACCATAATGATTCATCCATACCCATCTATGTGCACGAATTCGAGGGTAATCAGTTGAAATCCAATAGCCAAAATCTTTATCTAAATAGAATTTTCGTCCGAAATGAATTTGATGCTCTGCCATGAGAGGAAATCATAAATGATAAGTGAATTTCCTGTGAAGAGAAAAAGTTAATTTAAAAGTTGCTTCGAAATCTGTCATTAATGTATTTATTGGGGTTGTGTAGATATGGCTGGTATTTAGCAGGCTTGTGACTAATTATACTATAACGTAATGCGTCTAAACAATGATCGTTCTGCTTCAGTGGAGCATCTTCCCCTTTATCAGCTTTCTTCTTATCCCAGACATATTGTTCAATTTCTTCTATTAGGCTAGTACACTCTTGGCATACAAATAAATTTCCTTGTGCCATTTCAGATGTCATGTGTGTAATACCACTAAGTACATCGTTATCAGCATCAATAGTCGCAATTCCTTTCTTCCTTAATTCGACCTTAAAAGAAGCCGCACTAGGATCGATATACACACCGCGTATTGAATAAGGAGCCAGAAATTCTTCAATATCTTTCGCATATTCAGCATTTGTCTTTTGCCTCCCTTCTTTGCCTGAATCCCAAACATACTCCTTTTCTACCCAACGTATCACGCCTTGTTGTGTTGTATGACCTGTATTCACACCTATTAGTACACAAGCAAAGTTATTAGTAACGCCATAGTCAATGCCAGCAACCCAGTATTCAGCACAACGAGGAGGCTTCTTTACGACGTGTAACTTTCTATCGAAGAAGTCGAATATAGCACCTTCAGCTAGACACCACATCCCGAGATAATTTCGCTTGTAGAACAGGCCTGATAAGCTTTCTCGTACCATTCTTTTGTATTCTTCATCGACATAAGGGTTATCATCTAATACGAACTTAAGCTCGTAATATAAGGGGTCGCCTGCTATTGCTTTATCAATCCATTGCTTGATTTTATGAGTGGGGTGAGATGGGTTGCATGAGCAGAATAGTTTAGAATGAGGGTTAGAAAGACGAGTATGGATCATGTCGATAATAGATTCAGGATAGAGAGTAATTTCATCGCAATAGGCTAATGAAAATGTCTTACCTTGAATGGCTCCAATAGCTCCTTCATCTTTAGCTCCTACAGTAGAAATAGTCTTATTTCTGAACTTCAATTCCGCTTTACCTGGATGCCAAGTAAGAAATGGTTGGAAGATACTTAAGGGGTTATTGGGAGTATTGGCTTCCATGAGTAGACGTACTGCGTTATGGTAGATAGTACTAGACGAATGTCCTATCATCCATATCTGACTATCTGGACAATTTTCTACCGCTTGCATGAATCTGAATAAAGTTGCTACAGTCTTACCAGATCGTACAGAACCATGCGCGATGTTGATCTTTTTTGTCGAATCTAGGATAAACTCCATTTGACGTGGAGCAAGTAATTTAACCATATTCAGGGAGATATATGAAAAAGGAACCTAAAGATAAAGCTCTTTTTTGGATTGGTATCGTTATAGGCCTCGTCGGTCTAGCAGTTTTGTTTGATTTTGATTTTAAAGTTATGGTTGGTGTGTTTTTACTGATCTGGGGAAACAATATTATAGGAAGATCGTTCGATGAAAAACCGCGCTAAATGTAAACTATGTAATTCGAGTATCGAAAGTTTCCATGTATATGATTACGTCACATGCAAGTGTGGCGAAATAAGTATTTCCGGTGGAAATGATAAGCTAGAATGTTCCGCTAAAAATTGGAATAATTTCCTACGGGTTGACGATCAAGGGAATGAGATTGTTGTAAAAGTCAAAGATAGTGTAGAAGCTACTACCTCAAAGGATGAGGAGTCTACAACTATGACGAAAGAAGACAAGATCGATATGCTAGAAGCTATGGTAAAGAACATCGAAAACCTTCCCAAACAGGCCATGATGAATCCTGTCAATCATTACGATATGTACAACTTTATGGTAGTAGTACTATCAATTTGGAAGGATGAAAAAAAGTCTTGAATTATTCTCTTTAAAAAAATCCTTGGTAAACGTAGATATGGGCTTAAATACAGGAGTATTTTATGTCCATGCCCAACGCAGCCAATGTATACACACAAGGATTCGGATCTAAGCCAGAACTCGGCGTAATAGTCGCCCAAGTCGCACCTACAACTATCTGGTCACCAAGCTGGCGCATTGGACTAATCTGGGTCGATACTCTAACTAACGCAGCTTACATGCTCACTTCCCTTGTAACGTCCAATGGAGTCACGACTCCTACTTGGACATTACTAACTTAAGGGGGCGTATATGTCAGTTCAAGGCGCTCAATCTTCAGTAATCTATCCTGTAGGTTTAATAGGAACATCGGCTGCTACTATCACGACTACTTACATCCCAGCATATATCCCTCTTCCATATTCAGTCCGTATCGTGAAATTTACAAACGCTACTACAGTCAATTGTATCGTTTCATGGGATGGAGTAGATGATCATGATTTCATACCAGCTGGTGGTTTTCTACTAATAGACGTATCAAGCAACAGAGAAGTAAGCAACATTTTCGAAATCCAAACGGGCACGACCTTCTATGTAAGGGGCGTTTCTGGTGGTACAGGCAATTTTTATATAAGCGCCTACTACGGCAAGTAAAGAGGATCAAACATGAGTCAGGCAGGTGCCAATAGTTCTAGTGGTGGTGGCGGTGGATCAGGCATTTTAACTATTAATAGTATAACCCCCACTGGTGGCGGTAATTTTACATTAGAATCGACTGACGGTTCAATTACATTCACAGACATCACTAATGGATTAAACCTATCGGCTACTGGTGGCGACCTCTACATCACACCTTATATAGTAGATAATGTTCTACCAGCTCCATATACAACCATTCAAAGCGCCATCAATGCCGCGGCAGCAGCCGGAGGTGGTACGGTAGCAATTAGGTATGGAACGTATGTAGAAAACCCCATAATGGCAGCTGGTGTCAATCTAGTTGGATTTAGCGGGCTCAATATAAACCCCAATACAATTATCAATGGAAATGTCACCGCTTCATATACAGGAGCTGCGACAATCACTAATATCTCGATCTTAGAAAATGTTGGTTCCCCTCTCATTACTACTGGCACTAACTCAACATTCCTATTCTTAAATAACGTTGCCATTACATCAACAAACTCCCAGTGCGTGGCTTCGAGCAATGCTAATTCAGTAATCGTTTCTGAGAGCAGCCTTTTCATTCAAAACGGAGCGAATCCTTATTTCGCTATAGTTGGTGGAACATTCATCAACAACAATGGTATCTATAGCGATGGTGGAAGCTCCACGGCAAACACTGTCGTAGGAGGAGAGTTCCAGCAATATGGTGGTTTTGGAAGTACCAGCTTTGTTGTAAGTGGTGGAGGCGATCTAAACGCCGAGAACTTCACTTTTAACACTCAAAATGGCTCTTGCATTACGATAGACGATACTTCTAGCTGTAAGACAATATTTTGCGACCTTCATGCACAAGACGGCGCATCTTCAGCGGTTGTGATAGCAACCTCTAATGGGTCATATAACACAAGTTTCTGCACCATTAATTCGGGTGCTACCTATGCAATTTCGGGGCTCGGATCACTACAATACGATCATTTAAGTTTACCTAATACTGTTGCTTTAGATCCTGGTCTAAGCCTCAGCATAGATACTACCCTCCCAATTTCCCAGGCCGTTTCTTCTCCTGGAACTGCCGCAGCGGGCCATTGCTACTTCAATAGCGCACAGTTTTCTGTAGATCCTTCTGGTTACGTTTCTTCAATTGGAAGCTCAGGAATTACCATTAACGGTGATACAGGAAGCATTACAGGTCCTATATTGACCATTTTTGCCGATCAAGTGTCGGCCAATTGCGGAAGCACTGTTTTATTCTCTAATTCAGGGACGACATCGACTCTGAATGTGACTGATGGAAATGGTAATACAATCGTAGGTTTGGACTCTGGAAGCGGGCCATTTTCAGGAGGGCAATCGGTCGCTTTTGGATCAGGAAACCTAACTGCTGGCGCCAGTACATCTTCTGGACTATGTGTCCTTGGTAATAACTCCCTAACGAACTCCACAAATGGTCACAATCATCTTGCTTTAGGAAATGATGTCCTACAATCCCTTGCAGCTGGAGCCAGTGTTATAGCTATTGGCCAAGGTTCAGGAGCAGCCTATACCACTACGGAATCTAGTAATATCGTAATCAATCATAGTGGTGTAATCGGTGATGCAAATACAATACGCATTGGTGAACAAGGATCTGGAACAGGACAACAAAATACATGCTTCGTAGCAGGTATAATTGGAGTCTCTCCATCAAACCCAGTTCCCGTTGTTATTGACAGTTCTACTGGACAACTAGGGGTAGGTTCATCCACTCCATTGGCAGCCAATTATACGGCCGTGAATTTCTCTATGTCACCTTATACAGTATTATCAACTGACTATTATATTTCCGTCGATTCTTCAGGGGGTGCGGTTACATTGCTCATGCCAGCAACTCCTACATTCAAACAGGTCTGGATCATCAAAGACCGCACAGGTAATGCTTCCACAAATAATATCACAATCAATGGAAACGGAAACTTGATAGACGATTCTTCAAGTTACACTATCGTTTCAAATTTCGGATCTATCCAAACACTAGCTAATTCAAATCCATCCTATGAGGTGTTCTAATGGCTTATAGAAATTATTCGACGGCCGCTGGTCACATTGTAGATGCTACCGGAAATGGAGACTTCACGACGCTGAGTTCTGCCTTGACGGCTGCAACAGCTGGTCAGACTATATTTTTAAGACCTGGAACTTATGGAAGCGCAACATTAAAGCCGGGCGTAAATATTTCATCTTTTGGAGCAGAAGGAGCAGGCGGGTCACCCACAAATGTTATCATAGATGGGAACCTCACTTTAAATACAGCTGGCCATGTCAATATCTACGGAGTCACTTTTACTAGTACATCTAATGTCATCACAAATAGTGGGTCAGCAGCTTCGATTATCAATGTTGGAAATTGCTACTTCAACATGAGTACCTCTACTCCGATTAGTTTCACCAATACCAACGCATCTTCTCAGATTGTTTTAAGAAACTGTTCTGGAGATACTAGTTCTACTTCTGTCGCTTTATTTGCCATTTCTGGGGCAGGAACTCTAAAAATTTACGACACAGATATTTTGAACTCTGGCCTTTCCACAGCGGCTAATGGCTGTTCTAGCGGTTCTGTGATAATGGAACGTGGAAATATGAATATCCAGTTCAATTTCACGGCAAGTGGAGCAGGATTTATAACCAATTCCACTATTGATACTAGCGCAGTAAACCTCACACCAGTTTTAGCTGATAGCTCGGATGTCACATTATTCAATTGTATATTGAATGCGGGAACTGCTGAAGCTGCAACGGTCAGCGGTGGTCTAGTAATGTCCCAATGCTTTGTTGATAGTGGAAATGCCAACGCAATTTCTGGTACTGGAACACTCTTTTATTCTGACCTGACTTTCGGATCATCCAACGTGATATCAGTCACAAATCCAGTGCCACAAAACTGGCAACCCTATGGAACTGCGGGAACCTCTGGCACGGCAATAATGGGGACTTCTGGGTTTGATTCTACTTACTTCACGGTAACGAACGGATTCGTATCTAAAGTAACCCCAGTAGCATCTGCGATTGCGACCTCAAATTTTGGAAGTACTCTTACACTGGGTACTGCGATACAAAATACTTTGGGTTATGACATTTTAGTCAATGTAAACATACAAAGCTCGGTCGCAACTGGGGCAACCATCATAATGGGAGTAGGTCCCACATCGTCACCTGCAACGAATGCTGTTACGGGAACTTTCTCAGGAGTGGATATTATCTCATTCTCTGCGATAGTACCCAACAACTATTATCTACTAGTAAATAGTACTGGAACTTTTACAGCTTCGTCAATTGTTCTTCAGGTGTGCGCACTATGACATTTAATAATCCTACAACGCCAGTAAGTTTAGATGCGCTCGCTGTAGGACGTTCATCGACTGCTCAGTTTATTACAGTCTTTCAAAACACGAACCCTACAACTGGTGATGTAAACTATCCAATCCAACAACGCTGGTTTAACACAGCATTGAATGAAGAGTGGATATTAATAGGATACAATATATCAGGGGAAATAAAAACTGCGATTTGGAGACCAATAGCCGCCTCATCTATGACTATTGTGGAAACACTTACAGGAAATACTGGCGGAGCGGTTGGGCCTGACGTTGCTAATAATATTAATGTTATCGGCGATGGAACGACGATCGACATTGTCGGAAATCCTGTCACACATACTTTGACTGTTAGTACGACTGGAGCCGTTGCCACAATCTATACTGAGAATACTGGTACTGCAATCCCATCTGGAGGAAATCTCAATGTTCTTGGAGCTGGAAGTATAACAACAGATGGTTCAGGAGATACGATTACTGCGGAATTAACGGGTCTGACAAATCATGCGGTTTTAGTAGGAGCTGGAACAGCCACAATCACGAAGGTGGGGCCTGGAGCAACTGGAACTATATTAGCAGGAAATACGGGAGCTGATCCATCTTTTCAAACAATCGCTTCATTAGGCCTAATCACATCCGTGAATAACCAAGTTTTCACAACATCTGGGACTTACACGCCTACGACAAACATGGTTTATTGCTCCATTCAGGCTTACGGAGGAGGAGGCGCGGGAGGAGGAGCCCCTACAACGTCCCCATCGCCAAGTGTATCTGCTGGAGCCGGAGGGGGGGCTGGAGAAACTGCTGTAGGTATTTTCAGCGCAGCTACAATTGGTGCATCACAAACCATAACTATTGGAGCCGGTGGAATAGGAGTCAGCGGAACTACCGGAGGAAGCGGTGGAAATACTTCAGTCGGAATCTTGATAAGCGCTTTCGGCGGGATAGGAGGGACTAGCTTAGCTGCCACAACCATCCCTATGTTCGCCGCGGGAGGTAATGGCAGCTAAGCTAGTCC
>Ga0210403_10005269_pt1 | contig 11002 bp, 11 predicted proteins | sample IncBWC19MmetaG_FD_150863 | JGI IMG/M metagenome (GOLD analysis project Ga0210403, IMG submission 150863) | Forest soil microbial communities from Barre Woods Harvard Forest LTER site, Petersham, Massachusetts, United States - Inc-BW-C-19-M | ecosystem: Environmental > Terrestrial > Soil >... | reverse complement strand
CAAAACTGCGCCCGATGACAGGCATGCCTGCAAAGTATCGTTGGGCAGCGGATCTTTGCTGCTTCTCAGCGCCGCGCCACCAACATCTTTGCGTATGGGCTTAAATTCATGATCAAAAGCTGTGGCGACAGCCTCTAGGACGCGAACCGCCTGATCAGTTACTTCTGGCCCAATACCGTCTCCGGGCAGGACCGCTACCGTGATGAGCATGTGGAACCCAAATCCCCGACACGTGAATCTTTGTGGGTCGCTCGGCCAGATGGAAGCCGTCGTTGCGAGATTCTACCGCAAGTTGAGGATTATATATTTTCTTCGGAAATTAATTGGAGCTGATGGCTAGACGCCCCAAAGATAGTCTTCCTGGTCAGGGAGATGCTCGGTGATGGTGTTGCGAGGGAGAGTGGCGGCGCTATAGTCGCCCGGAAATCCTGCGGGGAAGGGGCGCATCTTTTTTGCTTGCGCCGCGTTCGCTTGGGCAGCCGGCGACGCCGATAGCGCATGTGGTGTCGAACTAGCTTGGATGCCGCGAGTCTTCCGGACCAACTCAAGCAAATGATGATCGTGAACGTGCTTGATTTCGTCGGCGAGTACTACAAATTGCCGGTAGATTTCGTCCAGTTCGCGGCGGTCAAAAGTGTACCCGAGCTGTTCACATCGAAGACCCAATGCATGCCGTCCCGAATGTTTGCCCAATACCAGCGTCGAGTCCGGGACCCCTACGGATTGCGGCGTCATAATCTCGTAGGTCAATCGGTTCTTGAGCATTCCGTCCTGATGAATCCCAGCTTCGTGGGCGAATGCATTGCGGCCGATAATTGCCTTGTTGGGCTGTACCGGCACTTCAGTGATTTCGCTCAGCAGCTTGCTCGCGGGAAAAAGTTGCTCGCTCACCACGCCCGTATCATACGGATACCTGTCAGACCGTACGCGCAGCGCCATGACAAACTCTTCCAAAGAGGCGTTGCCGGCGCGTTCACCAATCCCGTTAATTGCACACTCCACCTGCCGTGCTCCGGCAGCGACTGCGGCAAGAGAATTCGCCACAGCGAGACCCAGGTCATTGTGGCAGTGAGCAGAGATCGTTACTTTTTCGATTCCGCGCACGTGTTTGCGAATTCCAGCGATCAATTCCCCGAATTCCGATGGCACGCTGTATCCCACTGTGTCGGGGATATTCAACGTCGTTGCCCCAGCTTCGATAACCGCTTCAAGAATCTTGTAGAGAAACTCAGGCGCTGTCCTGGTCGCATCTTCCGGGGAAAACTCCACATCGGGGCAAAGCGATTTCGCCAGTCGCACGGAGTCCCGAGCCTGTTCCAGGCACTGTTGCTGGGTGATCCTCAGTTTGTGTTGCAAGTGAATCTCTGAAGTGGCCAGGAATACATGAATTCGCGGGCAGACTGCGCCAGCCAAGGCTTGCCCCGCTCTCTCGATATCCTTGGTACACGCACGAGCCAACGCAGCGATGATTGGGCGCGGCACGGCAGCCGCGATTGCTTGGACAGAGGTAAAGTCGCCGTCGGATGCAATGGGGAAGCCCGCCTCGATGACATCCACTCCAAGACGGTCGAGCTGATGAGCCAGGCGCAGCTTTTCTTGCACGTTCATGCTGCAGCCGGGCGATTGCTCGCCATCCCTTAATGTGGTGTCAAAAATCGTGATTCGTGCGCGTTCCATTGCCGACCTCCGGGGAGTCTCCCGCTCTTGTTATGGTAGGGAAAAGATGGCGTGAAGAGAAGCTAATAATATTGCAACAAGTATTAGCAACAGTTATTATATTAGAGATGCTTATTAACCGCTAATTAACCATTACGGAATATGAAGAAGAGGCCGGGAGGGCATGGCTTCAGCCATGGCGCAATTCTACCTAACCGACTGGAAGTCGGGCACTCCCAAGCGAAGCCCAAAGGACAGCGCTTATGGATCTCTCTCAGCTCGAAGTCTTTCTGACCGTCGCGCGTGAAGGACGCTTCTCCCGCGCCGCCGAGAAACTTCACCGCACCCAATCCGCGATCAGTCAGTCGGTTCGCAAGCTTGAGCAGGACGTGGGAGAACCACTGCTCGACCGTTCCTCCCGTGGCGGCTTGTTGACCGACGCCGGCCGTGTACTCCTGGATTACGCGGAAAGATTACTCAACCTACGGGAAAGCGCACAGGAAGCGCTGGTGGAATTGCGCGAGCTTCAAAAAGGGAAGCTTGCCATTGCAGCCAACGAGTTCACCGCGCTCTATCTACTTCCGGTTCTGGGTGAGTTTCTGCGGCTTCATCCCATGATTAAAGTCATGGTTCAGCGCTCGCTGGGCAGCCACATCCCCGACGACGTTCTCGGACTCAACTCCGAACTTGGAGTCCTTACCTACGATCCCCAAGACCCGCAACTGCGCTCCACAGTTGTCTACCTCGACGAATTGGTATTCGTTGTTCCTCCCCGGCATTCGCTGGCGAAAGAAACGCAAGTCAGCATCCGGCAATTGGGGACGGAATCATTCGTCGCCCATATTGTTGCATCTCCTTATCGCGACAAAGTGATTCAGGCATTCAAGCAACACAAAACGCCGCTGCACATGGATATCGAGCTGCCGACTTTGCAGGCCATCAAGACGTTCGTGGCCATGGGAAACGGAGTCGCGCTGCTGCCCGAAATCAGCGTGGAAAACGAGATCGCACGAGGTGAGCTGATCAGAATCCCTGTAAAAGAGTTACGCTTGCATCGCAAACTTCGCATTATCTACCGCAAGTCCGCCAGCCTCTCCCACGCTGCCCGGGCCTTCCTGAATGTCGCAGAATCCATCGCAAAGGAGCGCCGCGGCAACTACCGCTTCGAGCGGGAATCGTGAGAATGTAGCTAGAGGGTTAGCCGGAAGGGCAGGACTTGGGCCGCGCCCTCCCCATTTCCGGAGTACCCCATTGAAATAACATTTGAGCCGCTTTTGCCCCCGACGCATCACTCTATAACTGTGACTATCGGAGGCAAAGATGTCCATTCGACCCGTTCGACGTCTTATCAAATCGAAACCAACTCTCGAAGGCGCGGGTGTTCACTTGCGCCGCGCGTTTGGCTTCGGAAACACCAAGGACTTCGACCCATTTCTGTTACTCGACGACTTCCGCAATGATGTCCCCGAAGATTATCTGGCGGGATTTCCCTGGCATCCTCATCGCGGGATCGAGACCATCACGTATGTGCTTGCGGGAACGGTCGAGCATGGCGACAGCATGGGAAACCAGGGCGCAATCGCCGCCGGGGATGTGCAATGGATGACTGCCGGCAGCGGCATTATCCATCAGGAGATGCCAAAAGGCGATCAGTCCGGCCGCATGCATGGATTTCAGTTGTGGGCGAATCTTCCCGCATCGCTCAAAATGACTGCTCCCCGCTACCAGGAAGTCACATCGTTAGATATCCCTGAGATTAAGGACGACGATGGCACCCACGTGAGAGTCGTCTGCGGAACCTTCTGGGGAAAGAAAGGGCCCGTGGATGGCATTGCGGCCGACCCGATCTATCTGGATGTCTCGCTCTCTCCAGGCAAAAGAAAGACTCTGCCGGTCGAGACGACTCGGCACGCGTTCGCATATGTCTTCGCCGGGGCTGGGAAGTTCTGCAACGCATCCGGTCCGCTCGCCGTGCCAACCGAAGCAGTGAAGTGGTTGGATACCACGCCTCCCGTGGAAGCAGACAATCGCTCGCTCATCCTCTTTGATCGCGGCGACGAGGTCACCGTGCAAGCCGGAGACGATGGGATCCGGTTCCTCCTAGTCTCGGGAAAACCTCTCGAAGAACCGGTGGCTTGGTACGGCCCGATCGTAATGAACACCCAGGAGCAACTGCAGCGAGCATTCGCGGAACTACAGGAGGGAACTTTCCTGAAGGAAGGAAAGCGAAAGTAGTTCGAGAATCCCAACTTCAGTCGGTTCGCGAGCCTAAGCCTTAAAAAAATGAAGGCTGGCTTACAATGCTATAGCTCCGCTCCATACGTGGAGCGGACGCTTCAAGACTTCATTCGAAAATGCACACTCTCGTCATCATTCTCGGGCTGATGATTATTTTCGGCGTCCTACTGGATGCCTTCGAAACCATCGTTCTTCCGCGCCGCGTCCAACGTCAATTTCGTTTGACCGCATGGTTCTACCGTCGGACTTGGCGTCCGTGGAGATTGCTTGCCAGTCGCATCAAGTCTGTCAGACGGCGAGAAAACTTTCTCGGTTACTTTGGACCGTTGTCTCTGATTTTTCTACTCGCGCTGTGGGCCTTTTCACTCATTTTGGCATTCGCCCTCCTGCAATACGGATTCGGCGAGCATGTGCAACTGGCCAACGAGCACATTAGTTTTTGGGCTTTGCTTTACTTGAGCGGTGAGACTTTTTTTACTCTCGGTTTGGGAGACATTGTGCCGACCTGGCCCGCGGCCCGGGTATTGACGGTTTTGGAGGGCGGCATGGGCTTCGCCTTTCTGGGCGTGGTCATCGGATACCTTCCCACAATTTATTCGTCATTTTCGCGTCGCGAAATCGAGATATCGCTCCTCGACGCGCGCGCCGGCTCGCCCCCGACGGCTGCGGAACTACTGGCACGGCTGGGTAACTGTCCCGAACAAACCGTGCTTGACCAGATTTTCAAAGACTGGGAACGCTGGGCGGCCGAAGTTCTGGAGAGTCATCTTTCTTATCCAGCGTTAAGTTTTTTTCGTTCACAACACAGTAATCAATCCTGGCTTGGAGCGTTGACCATTATGCTGGACTCGACCGCGCTTGTCATTTCCGGCGTCGACGGAATACGCAACGAACAGGCAAAAATCACCTTCGCTATAGCCCGCCACGCCGTGGTCGACTTAGCCCAAGTGGTGAACGCCAGATATGATCCGCGCGACTCCGACCGGTTGCCCCCAGAGGAATTGACTCGACTGCGGGAGGCACTCGCGAAACGTGGGATTCGATTGAGCGACATGCCGGAAAGCGTAACAAAACTGAGACATTTGCGCTCACTGTACGAGGCGTACGCCCTCGGTATTGCGCGCAATCTGCTAATTACGTTGCCTCCGTGGATACAATCCGAGAGGAAGAAAGACAACTGGCAGTCCGGTCCCTGGGATAAAGCGATTCAAGCCACAGACCCGGACACTCACCCACTAAGCGAGAGCGTGCAGCTGAGCGTGCATGTAGAAGATCATTTCTGACCCTCGAATCAGAATGATTTTAATGCGGGCTGCGTGACCGCATATTTTCCGGTCACGGAGTTCCAGCGGATCCTCACCATCTCCCACACCATTCGCAAACCGTCGCGCAGTGGATTGATCGCACCGCCTTCCCGATGAGCCCACTCAACCGGAACCTCTTCGACTTTGAAACCGTATGCTTTTGCGAGAAAAAGAATTTCAGGGTCGAATCCCCACCGCTCAATCTTCTGTAATGGAAAAAGCACATCTGCCGCATGCCGGTTGAAGGCTTTGAAACCGCATTGAGTGTCCGTAAACTGCAGGCCAAGAATTATGCGCAGAGCCAGATTGAAAATGCGTCCAAAAATCTGCCGGCGCAACGGCTGCCTGGTCGTTTGAAGCTCGGGCTTGAGCCACCGCGATCCAATGGCAATATCAGCTCCGTGTTCAATTGCCGCAAAAAGCTTTGGAGCTTCTTCGATTGGGGACGACAAATCCGCATCGCTGAATAACAATATTTGCCCTTGTGCGTGCAGCATCCCATTCCGAACGCTGTATCCCTTGCCACGATTGCCAGGATTGTTCACCAACCGCAGTATCGGATTGCGAATCGCTTGCTCCTGCACCAGTTCCACCGTGTTGTCCCTGGAGCCGTCGTTGACCACGATGACTTCAGCATTCCAGCCATTCTGCGCCACGAACGCAAGAATGCTATCCAAAGTTGCGCCGATGCGCGCTCCTTCGTTGTATGCAGGCAACACGATGCTGTAAGTAGGCTCCAAAATCTTAGCCTGGTGACAGGAATGTGCAGGGCCAGCCGCCTTCGGCTGTCCCTACGTTAGCGAAACGCAAGATACGACGTACAGAGTGTCCTATAGGAGCGTGAATAGAGCAATCAAGAAAATCGCAGGAACGAGCGTCAGATGCTTCGCTACTGGACCATTTTGCTTAGGCAACTTGCAGTATGCGCGCCCCGCCAATATTGTGTTACGGTCGCGGTCCAAAGGGGACTCATAATGGAACAGCGCCTTAGCATAATCACTCTTGGCGTGGAGGATCTAAAGCGAAGCAGAGAATTTTATGAACGTCTCGGCTGGCGCCGGTCAATGAACAATGCAGCAGGCATCGTGTTCTTTCAGGCGGGTGGGATTGCCCTTGCCTTGTACCCGCGACAAGACCTTGCAAAAGATGCGAATGTTCCTCCCGACGGCAACGGCTTCGGAGGAGTATCACTTGCCTACAACACTCGCAGCCGTGCTGAAGTTGACTCGGTGCTGGAAGATGCGACAGCCGCAGGCGCTACAATTATCAAGCCTGCCAAGGAGGCCTTCTGGGGCGGCTATTCGGGGTACTTCTCTGATCCGGACGCGTTTCTATGGGAGGTTGCCTGGAATCCATCCTTCCCGATAGCGGAGGATGGAAGTATTCGAATTCCGGAGTAGCCAGACCGTGCCGCCTTACGCAACCAATCGCTGCTTCTCCAACATAGCGAAGAATTCTGCCACAATCTCGTCGTCCCACAACCCGGCGCCAGCCTCGGTGTGCATCGTTGCCGCCGCTTGCTCGTGCGTCCGCGCCGGCTTATAAGGACGCGCCGTGCGAAGCGCATCATAGACATCCACGACTTGGAGCACCCGCGCGAGCAGCGGTATGTCATCTCCACGCAGAGCGTCGGGATAGCCGCTGCCATCCGAGTGCTCGTGATGGCTCCGAATGATTGGAAGTACCAGCCGCAACGATCTGAGCGGACGGCAAATCTTCTCTCCCGTGGCCGGATGCTGCTTCATGATCTCCCATTCGGCCGGAGTGAGATCGGTTCCTTTCTTCAGAATTTCGTCAGGAACCGCGATCTTCCCTAAATCATGCAAGTATCCGCCTCTTCTCAACGCGACAATAGAGTCTTCTTCCAAGCCGAGATGTCGTCCCAAGTTGGCGGCATCCCGCGCCAATCGCTCACAATGGCCTTCGGTATACGGATCGCGGCTCTCTACACTCAGTCCGAGCGTACACAGCACTGACTCCGCAGTCTCCAGTTCGTCGGTGAATTCCTTAAGCTTGAGCAGCGACTTGACGCGCGCGAAAAGCTCTTCGGAAGAAACTGGCTTGCTAATCAAGTCGTCGGCGCCCGACTCAATTGCCCGCAGCTTGTCTCCTCGATCACCCAGACCCGTCATCAAGACGAAGGGAATCAAGCGGGTCGATGGATCTTCTTTCAGCCGGCGGCAGAGATCGAATCCGGACAAGCCGGGCATGATTACATCCGAAAGAATGAGGTCAGGGAGCTGATTTTTAATTTCTGTTAACGCCGCGCCCGCATCGGAAACTGTAATCACGTCATAACCAGCGCTGGACAATAGCTCTCGCATCACCAGAGTGATGTCGGGACTGTCATCGACAACCAACAAGCGGGCAGCCCGCCGTTGCGCAATTAAATGAGAATCGGCAAGGACAAAAGATGTAGGCTGATGCCTCTTTTGCGAATCCATTACAAATCCAAGCCTCTATTGTAAAAGATATTGCGCCTCATTGGGGCCGCCCACAATTCCCAACTTGGGTACGGAGGAGTGCAATGTGGCATCCGCCCTTGTTTCCTGTCTGAAAATGCGCCTAGGCTTGGGGCCATGAGCAATCTGATCAACTTGCTTGTCTTATTCCTATTTGCCGGTCTGGCGTTCGCAGCCTCCAAACCTCACGTCATCAGCTTCGGAAAACCGATATCGGCAAAGTGGTTCGTCGGCGCCGATGAGAGTTACCCATTGGACATCAAGGTAAGAGCACTCTACGTCGACTCCCGGCTGAAGGAATTCACGTTAGGAAGTCCGCACGATGTAACTGATCATTTCTTCGTGGTCAGGCGCGCCTTTCACGTGAATGACGCTTTGCCGGAGGAGGGGACCGCAATCCCGCGCTGGAAGTGGCAGCGCGGAGGGTGGTTGCTGGTGGATCGCGTCTCCGGCCACATTTCGCAACTCATTCTTGCGGAGTTTGATACGTATTACTCGGCGCCCAGTTGGTACCGCGATTACGTTGCCTATTGCGGCGTGTCTGACGATGGGAAAAAACTCTACGTCGTGGTGGCTCAGCTGGGGCGCAAAAAACCAATCCTGAAAAAATCTCTCGGAGAAGCAACCGTGCTTGACCCCGATGTGTTCGCTTCTAATCGGCAAAGTCCGGACAAGCCCTCTGAGGACCTGCCTGACTCGGAATGCCCAGCCCCCACATGGCAGCGGCAGCCCGCTCGCGTAACTTTCACATCCCGGGGTCAGACGTTCACGTACTCAGTTCGAGGACATGACGCTGAAGTACTGGAAGTAGCCGGCGACGAAGAAGGAACAGAATAGGGCGGTGCCGGAATAGGGAGATGGAAAACAGCTCCGAAGGAGCGACCTATCTTAGCCACGGACGGAAGTCCGGGGTAAAAACGGCGCCAGACCACGCGCCCGCAGGGCGCAGTCGCGGCTCCCCATCCAAAGGTTGCGTGGAAGGAATAGACCACGAAGTATCGCCGGGCGGCAACTGTGGCAGGTTCCCCTTGCCATGCCTTATGAAATTAAACGCTCCAAAAAGAATCACAGCCGTCACCACAAAAACGCCCGCATTCCATCGGCTGCGAATTTCGGAAGGATCGGTAAGATGCCTGGCCAAGACCGCTCCCAGCGCGAGCCCGGTAATTAGCCCGCCAATGTGTGCTGAGTTGTCGATTCCCGCGCCCACTGCCCCGAAAAACAGGTTGTAACCTGCAAAAATTAGAAGGCTCCTCATGGTGCTGCGCAGAGCTTCCTTCGGAATTGGAAGACGTCCGAGGTACAACGCAGAGATGAGCGCTCCGGCCAAACCGAAAATCGCGCCAGACGCGCCCGCTCCCACCACCATCGGATGCCACCACAGGCTCGCCAAACTGCCGCCGATGCCGCATGCGGTATAAGTCAGAAAGTAGGTCCAGCGATCAAAAATGCGCTCAGCAAGCTGGCCAAGACTCCAAAGGCACCACATATTCAAGGCGATATGGATGATTCCGATGTGAAGATAATTTGAGGTCAAAATGCGCCACGGCTGCGGCCCCAGCGACAAGGGACCCCAATTCGCTCCCCATTTCAACAACTGCGCCAGCGAGGGGCTTTCAAGAGGCACACCGGACAGAAGCATCATCACGAAAACCGCAGCGTTAGCTCCCACCAGCGCAGTCGTTACTGGAGGCCTCGCGCTCGCAACAATACGGCGAGGTGCGGGGGCCGCTACCGGGCCGGGCGCCGGAACGTCGATTGCATTCGAGCGGCATTCGGGGCATACATTTCCCCGCCCTCCGAACAGGGATGTTCGCAATTCACGCCCGCAGCTAATGCAATTCGCCATTCAGGAATATTCAGTAATCCGCAGAACTACGCCCAAGCCTATCATCAGAGTACGAAAAACTATCGGAATGAAAGCGATTAGTCGCCCACGGTCTCGAGCTCCGGCATCGCTGGCTTCCGCGAACTGACCTTGGCGCTGGTAACTGCCACCACCGAAGCGATAATGATGGCGCTTCCTGCAAGGATGTATTTATCGACTCTTTCGTGCAGCACGAGCCATCCCAGAAATACCGCGACAATGGGATTCACATATGCGTACGTTGAAACTTTGGATGTGGGCGCGTGTCCCAGAAGCCAGATGTATGCGGTGTATCCGACCCACGATCCGAAAATTATTAGGTACACCACGGCGCCCGTCCCACGCGGAGTCCACACGGCGCGCGAGAAATCTCGCAAGGCGGCAGCGATTATCAGATTCGCGACTCCGGCAAAAGTCATCTGCCACGCAGTCGCTGAAAAGGGATCGACATCAGCCGATTTCCACTTCTTAGCCAGCACCGAACCCAGCGCCCAGCTGAACGCTCCGCCCAAAAGCTCCAGCGAAGCCCACAGCTGCGAGCGCCCAAACGAAGTGGTCGCGGTCAAGTCCGGCCACAATAGAACCGCCATTCCAACCAGACCCAAAATCAATCCAGCGATTCCCTGGGCGGAGATCTTGTGGTCGCCAATTAGCAGCGAATCCAGCACCAGGAACCACAATGGAATGATGGCCACAATCAGCGCAGCCAGGCCCGAGGACAAACGCGTCTCCGAGTACGCCAGGGTCAGATTGCCTCCGACGAGCAGCAATATTCCGACTACCGCCATCTGTCCCAGTTGTGATGAGGGGTAAGCGATTTTTCGTCCGCTGAGCCCGCAAAACGCAAGCATGAACACGCCCGCAATCAGGAACCGTATGCCACACATTACCGGCGGAGGAATGCGTTCGACCGCGATGTCGATACCCAGATACGTTGATCCCCAAAAAAAATACACCAGCCCAAAGGCAAGGATGACGCTCCAGCTGAATGTAGTTTTTCCTGAACTCATTGGGGAACCGTAAGATATAAGACGAGCCAATCGATGCGGGGGATTCAGGCGGCCTCAACTAGACGTCATCTAATAATGCGATCGAATAAATCGTCAGCTAGATTTTCTTTCGAAGCTGTTCAAAGACCAGATAGCCAACGAAACCGGAAACGATGGCAATCAAAAAATTTTCCATCGTAAAAATATCTTCCACGGCAAAAAGCAGCGTCTTCCCGCGCTCATTTGTACGGGTAAATTCCCCCATCAAAAGGTTGGAATAAAAAAGAACAATAATGAAACCAACCTCGATGATAGCTCTCCAAACTGGAGCCAACTTGCGAGAATTTCTTCCATCGTCCATTGCGGTCAACTATAGCAAGGAATATAGGCTGCACTGTAAGCTGCTGCGAACTAGTCCTGCAATGACGCCTGTGCAGCTATAATCCGTCTGCCGTCTTCCACCCCACCAAGGCGACCCCATGCCTG
>Ga0210403_10005268_pt1 | contig 11004 bp, 20 predicted proteins | sample IncBWC19MmetaG_FD_150863 | JGI IMG/M metagenome (GOLD analysis project Ga0210403, IMG submission 150863) | Forest soil microbial communities from Barre Woods Harvard Forest LTER site, Petersham, Massachusetts, United States - Inc-BW-C-19-M | ecosystem: Environmental > Terrestrial > Soil >... | reverse complement strand
GCTGTGTGGGGTTGCGATTCAGCGGCTGGTCTATCGTTCTCCTTGGTTGCGGATGGCGCCAAGGTGCTCGTTGATGCGGAATACGATGAGGATGAATTCCGCAACGATGCGCGAGAATATGGTGCCGACGATGACGCTCGCGATCGAGTAGAGCAGCACCAGGAATCCGCCGAACGGGTTGATCGCCATGGCGGCCAATCCTGAGAAGACGCCGGAAAGGCCGAGCAGGCAAATCAGCGCGATGACAAGCCAGTAGAACGTCTTGATGATCGTCGGAGTTATGAATCTATCCCATTGGAAAAGGTCTTTAAAAGCAAACATCTCAGTTCCCCCTGAGTATCAGGACGCAGCCCTCCAACGGCCCAATAAAATCAGGTCGTTTTGCTGTATCGGTACAGTCTGACTTGATGAAACTGTCCCACTGGAACAGATCCTGAAATTGAAACATCGTTTTTCCCCCCAGCGAATCAAGCACGAGTTTCGCCCAAAACCGGCTCGCGACACAGGCCCCGGCCGATACCGGCCCGCCGTCGCCAGCATGAGCCATGCGGGCGTACGGGTTGAGATTGCCGCAAAGTGCGGCCACAATCTGACCTCTCTTGCGGTAATCCCTTGGCAATGACCCTCACCTTCGAAGATTTCCCCGTCGGCCGATCCGGCACCTTCGGACCGCGTCATGTCACGCGCGAGGAGATCCTGGCGTTTGCGGCCGAGTTCGATCCGCAACCGATGCATCTCGACGAGGAGGCCGCGAAGAGGACGATGCTCGGGGGCCTGTCGGGGTCGGGCTGGCATCTCTGCTCGCTGATGATGCGGATGATGTTCGACGGCTTCATCGGCCGCGCGGCCTCGCTCGGCTCGCCGGGGGTCAACGAGCTGCGCTGGCTCGCACCCTTGCGGCCGGGGGACGATCTGACCCTGGAGGTCGAGGTGGCGGAGGCGCGGGTGTCGAAGAGCCGCCCCGAGACCGGGATTGTGACCTTCAAGGGCGTGGCCTTTAACGCGAAGGGCGAGGCGCTGTGCGAAATGGTGTCGCCGATCATCATCAGCCGACGCGAAGGAGTGCGAGGCTGATGCACTTCTTCGAAGACATCGAGGTCGGCCAGCGGCGCGAGGCCGGCTCGTTCACCTTCACCGCCGAGGACATCAAACGCTTCGCGCGGCAATTCGATCCGCAGCGCTTTCATCTTTCCGAAGAGGAAGGCCGCAACTCGCTGTTCGGCGGGCTTGCGGCCTCGGGCTGGCATGTCGCCTCCGTCTGTATGAAGATGATGGTCGCCGACGGCCAGCGCGAGGCGCGCGAAGCGGCTGCGCGCGGCGAGAGGGTCGCGGTGTGGGGACCGTCGCCGGGCTTTCGCGAGCTGCGCTGGCTCCAGCCGGTGCTCGTCGGCGATACGCTCAGCTTCGCGGGCATCGTGGAAGCCAAGCGCACCTCGGCCTCGCGCCCCGAATGGGGCATCGTGCAGATCCGCAACAGCGGCACCAACCAGCGCGGCGAGCTCGCGTTCTCGTTTCTTGCGACCGCCTTCGTGCCGCGGCGAGACGCCGGCGCTTAACCGGAAAACAAGGTTACCGCTCTGTTGCAGGGCTGCATCGTGAGCGAAGAATTCGCGGAACAATTTTTTTGCTAACGCATTTTGAACGGGTGGTGGCGATAGTGGCCCCGCAACTTCGGCGGGGAATGACAATGGCGGATCGCAGCGGCTTGAGACTGGTGGGCTTCATCTTTGCAACGGTGACCGTTGCGGTGATGCTGACGGCGGCGATGGTGGTGAAGGGTTATGCCGACGGCTCCTACACGCTGGAACCGACGGTCGTCGCGAGCGAGTGATCAGGTTTCGCTAACCATACCAGGCGGTGGCCGCGAAAAACTCAGCGGCTGTAGACCAGCGCCAGCAAGGTGACGGCCAAGAGCAGCAAGCCGACGAAACGCAACATCAGCGTCCTCAGAGAGGTCGACGAGCGCATCTGGACCGGGTTGGGATTTTCCGGCTGGATCGTTTCCATCGACATCGTTTCCCCCTAAGCACTGCTTGTTGAGAAGGCCGCTCAATTCCGCGCGCACCTTCTACCTGAATCGAAACCGCCGCGCCCCCGAAATCGGAAAACGCGGCGGCGATTTGGTCGCGACTGTTGCAAATTAGCCGTTGCGCAGCGCTTCGGTGGCACGCTTCCACTGCTGCACATTGTCGGAAACCATGCGGGTGGATTTCATCGCGGCCTGGCTCAGATGGGCGTAACCGGAAATCTCGCGCTGGACGCGCTGACCTTCGGCATGCAGCAGGTCGCGCAGCGCCTCCAGCTCCGAAATCAGGCTCTCGATTTCCGACAGCGAAGTTCCGGCGACGCGCTGGATCAGCGAGTTGACATTGTTCACGGTAGCCTCTGCACTCGGCTCGAGCGGAGCCTCGGGGACGTTCACCGACATCGGACGGCGCAGATAGGCGACATCATTGCGGACGAAATCGCGGATCCCAGCCTCGACTTCGGAGACCGCTGAGAGGTCGGTATCCTGGACTTCAGTTTCATTCGACTCGATCCTTGGCAAGACGTTCATCGGCCATTCCCCTGTTTCGCGTTGTTGCGAGCGCGAGTGTCCCCCGCACGACGAAAGTTCACGGGCCTATGAGGGCGGCCGAATTTGACCGCATCGCGACCAAGTTGCGGCGGAGATCGATCATTAACCGGCATTGCCATGGCGGCTAAAAGGGCGAAAAAGCGGCAATTGCCAGCTCTTTTTGATGCCGGCGCTGATGCTCTTGTTGAGGGTGCCCTGGGGCGTCTCGCCCACCGATCCGGAGACCGAGACATCGCCGAACAGCTTCTGTTCGGCGCCGATCTTGCGCAGCCGTTTGTCGTCGGAGGTCGACAGCGTCTGGCCGGCGGAAAAACTTGTCCCAGTTTCGGACAGTTCGACCTTGGCCGACTGCTCGGTCTGGTAGGTGCGCTCCTGGCGGGTGGCGATGCCGGGCACCGGCACGACGGTGCCTTGCTGGATGACGTTGTAGCCGTTCGAGAGCGTGAGCGAGGTCGCATCGCCAAGCGGCACCTGCTTGGAGATGGAGGTGCCGAGCTTGCTCTGATCCGTGCTCGGATCGACGCGGGCCTCGACCGCGGTCTTGTCCCAGACCGGCCCCGCGCCGGGCGCGGTAATCGCGGCCCAGGCGCTGCCGCCGGATTGCGGCAAAGAGCCGCCATTTGCAGTCTTTTCCGCAAGCAATTCGGACATGGTGGTGGGCTCGCGGGTAACGGTCATGTCGGCGCCGACCCTTGTATCCCAGAACGGCGACACCGACTGCTTCACCGATACTGCCGAAGCGCCGTTCGCCTGATTCCTGTTCGACCAGTTCATGCCGCCATCGGCCGCGGTCCGTGCCGCGCGCGCTTTCGCGGCCGGTCCGTCCGCCAGCGTCGAGGCGTCGACATTGAGCTGACTCCAGTCGAGCTGGTTGACGTCGATGTCCTTCAGCACGTCCTCATCGTTGACGCTGGGGGCGGTTTCCTCCGCGGTCTGCTGATCTTCTTCGGCCTGCGGCGCCTGGGCGTGGGCCGCAAGCATCGGCGCAAGCAAAAGGCCGCCGGCCAGCACAAAAACCTTCGCCCGATCTCGAAGTGTCGTGGAAATCATGACCCCGCCCGCGTCCGGCGCTGCCTGAAACGGGGCGCCTGATTTGCCTAGGATGGGGTGATTTTGGCGCAAAATTGTGACGAAGGGAATGTCAAGCGAGTCACGAGCGCGTCAGCGCTAGAGCGCGATGGTGATCAACATATCCCATCGCGCCCTAGGCGAAACGATCCGGCGGGGCTGGTTGCCGGATCGCCTCAAGGCTTCGCCGCGCTCAGGCGACAGAGGTCATTTTCGGCAAATGGATGTGTCGGCCGAGCGCCTGCTCGACCAGGTCGAACGAATCGAGGAGGACGCGGATGTTGCGCAGGCGCCCGTTCCGGAACTGGGCGAAATGCGCCACGCGAATCGAGATCGGCTTGTTGGATTCGAGCGAGGTCAGCGAATAGCGCAGCATCGAGGAGGCCTGATCGACGCCGAGCATCACGGTCTCGCGGTCGAAGCGGTAGACCCGGACGTTCTCCGCGATCTGGCGGACGACCTCCATCACCGCTTCCTTGCCGCGGCGGGCGCCGAGAAATGGAAACATGTCGATCGGGCCGTAGATCGCCCAGTCCACGTCGTCGTCGAGGAGGGCGTCGAGGTCTTCAAACTGGCGATCGTTGATTGCACGATGCAACGCACGTGAAAAACGCCAGAGACTATGCTCTGTCATGGTGGCTTGGTTCCCGAATGGCTGTGACCGACAGCAACCGTCCCGCAATGGACGACGTAAAAGGCCGGCGTCACGCTCGACGACCGGCCGGAGTTGCTGTCCCTATTATTTGAAGTCTCAAGTAGTCGAGTTTGGTTCAAACGCAATGTGCAATTTTGCATTGCACGGATGCGAAGCTCCCGCGAATCTACGGGGTGTTTATCGCCGGCTCTGCGGGTCTCGGCCCGCGACCGGCTCGCGTTCGATCGCGATTTCGTTATCGCGCCAGGCCAGCAGGCCGAACAGGAAGGCGCCGCCGAGCCCGCCGATGATGGCGCCGAGCGGCATGAAGGTGAAGAATACCAGCATGCCGCTGTAGCCTTCGAAATCCGTGGTCTTGAAGATTTCTATCCAGGCAAGCCCGGCGCCGATGCCGAGCGCCGCGCCGCCGAGCACACCCAGGATCAGCCCCAGCACCGCCAACAACACGATTTTCATGGGTAACGCTTGCCCGCAAATTCCCGTGATGGGTCGCGGCAGGAGGCGGGGAGGTTCAAGGGGAGCGTGAGGATTAGAGCATGATGAGTTTTGGTTGAGTCGATTTTCTCCGCGCGCTCTGTTCACCTCTCCCCGGCGGGGAGAGGTCGAATTGCGAAGCAACTCGGGTGAGGGGGCTCAGGTCCCACGAGAGATGGGAACCCCTCACCCGGATTGCATCTGGCGATGCAATCCGACCTCTCCCTAGGGAGAGGTGAACCGCCGATGCTGCTCCAACTCAAGCTGATCTCATCACGCTCTAGCTTTCCGGCGGCCGCTCGCCAGCAGCGCGACGAGGTCGCGGTCGAGCACCTGCTGGACCAGATCGAAGCTGTCGATGATCTCGCGGATATGGGTGATACGGCCCTCGCGCAGTGTATAGAGCACGGCGATGTCGAACTGCACGACGCGATCGGTGTCGCGCTTGTTCAAGAAGGCGCGGACGCATCGTGGACTCGATTGCGCGCCGCGGTGGAACCCGGACGACCGCTCGCGGTTAACGATGCAGATCCCGCTTCCGGAGGACACATCATGAAGACGCTGCTCGCTGCTTTCACCGTCGCCGCACTCGCTCTTGCCGCCAGCGCACCGGCCGATGCCAAGGGCTGCATCAAGGGCGCGGTCGTCGGCGGCGTCGCCGGCCATTATGCCGGCCATCACGGCGTGCTCGGCGCCGCCGCCGGCTGCCTCTACGGCCGTCACCGCGCCAATGAGCAGCAGAAGCCGCAGCAGACGCAAGGCCAGCCGCGCGACGCGCAGGGGAAGATGTGAGGGACAGGGCGAGAGTCGCCGTCAGTTTCTGATTCGAATTTCAAACAGCCGATACTCTGTCGTCCCGGCCAAGCGAAGCGCGAGCCGGGATCCATAACCACACAGGCATTCGTTGTTAGACACGATGCAGCTCCAGCGTGTTCACGACGACCCGCCTGTGGTTATGGGTCCCGGGTCGCGCTCGCTTTGCTCGCTTGCCCGGGACGACAAGGATAGGGATACGTCAAAGCATTCCCGCGGCACGAAATGCCCGAGTGATGCCTCAGCATCGTCCCTCGAAATCAAGAGGGCGCAGGGAATGCCGGTGCTGCGATCGCACCCGCAGCCTCGTGTGCAAAGGTAGAAAGCACACGAGTAGTCGCCACAGGTACGCCGAAACATCCGGCATTCCCTGCGCGATGGTTTTGCGGCTTATACGCGCTCTCCCCGGTGTCCGGGCTTGATAGCCACCGTCGCCTTGCGCGGCGTGTCGGGCCCGCCAGGGCCGACATCGCCATCCCGCAAAGCTTGATCCCAGCGTCGGGAGATCAGGACCACGCGATTTTGCCGTCCGCATCCGCGCCCTTCGTCGAGGTGGCGCACACGCGTCCATCGCATCCCGCACTCCACGTCTGGTGACGATTGGCCGAACGCCCCTCTTGGCGAGGCGGGATGGCGCGGACTGTGCAGGTGATTTGGGGTCGAAGTCAAGAGTGATTTCCGAAAATCGGAATATATTTTCTGTAAATCGGAATACAATATGGCGGCGCGGCATCACGCATCGGCCGTGACCATCCTGGCGCGGCGCCGCACGCCGATGGTCCGCATGGTGACGTATCCGACCAGGAACAGCGCGGCCTTGCTGACGATGCCGTAGAGGGACATGAAGGAGGCCCAGGTCACCACGCTGAAATTGAGCGCGACGATGATGTTCAACGCAGCGGAAAAGAACATCAATCCCGCCCACACGAAGCCGAAAATGAAGGCGACGTCCGGCACCAGCGCGATGGCGACGGGTGGCAGATAGCGATTGATCCAGCCCGGCCTCAGCATGACGATACCCACGATCGTGTAGATCAGGGTGGGCTTGAGCATCACGAAGCGTGGATCATGGGTGAGCAGGGTCGCCGTCCCCGAGCCCAGCACCAGAAACAGGCTCATCCATTGCATGGTGTCGATCGGCTTCTTGCGCGCGAACTGCCAGCCGATCTGGGCCGTGCCCAGCGCCATGCCGAGGGCGACCGACAGCGTGATGTTGCCGGTCAGCAGAAACACGGCGAGAAAAAACAGGGTCGACGCCATGTCGACCAGCAGCAATTTCCCCGCGAAGAGAAAATTTTTCATCGGAAATCCGAGCCATTCAGGAACGGGAATTCTTGGCAGTGCATCACGACCTTCAAACGGGGTCCGGCTGGTCGATGGCGCCGGGCGTGACCCGCATCACGTCCTGCCCGGCCGTGCCAGCCTAGCATGGAAGCATCGAACGATAATCCAGGAAAATGCCGCCATGAACGCTCTCGCCGCTGCAAAATCCCCGCGAGTGAACCGGCTCGAAGGTTTTGCGCTGACCGCGCTGTTCCAGGGTTTCCCGACCTACGCCACTGCCGCATTGACGCTGAAGCTGATGGGCGCGCACGAGATCGTCGGCGAGCGTTTTGGCGCGGCGATCTTCGTCGTGCTGGCGACGATCTTCCACGGACTGTTCACGCCCCGGCTTGCGCAGACCTTTCCAAAGTTCTTTGCGAACGCCTATGCGCCGTGCTTCTTCGATGAGACGATGTCGTTCGCCGAGAAGATCGCGCAATGGCGCACCCAGCCGATGGTCTCGGTGCAGCTCGTGGCCTCGCTCTTGCTGCTCTCGTTGCTGGCGGTGGGGGTGGCGAGCATTCGCTGAACTCTCCCAACTCGTCATTCCCTGGTGCGCGACAGCGCATCCGGGGCGCCGCGAAAGCAGCGGGCCCGGTGGCGGAGGAGGGGAAGGAGGTCTGCTCTGTCATTTCAAAGCTGAGCTTCGATGGCGGTCTTGTCTATCACCGACCATACCTGCACGATCTTTCCCCCTCGAAATTCATAGAATACGTTTTCGGTAAAGGACACTTTCTTCCCGTTCACATCGAGGCCGAGAAACTTTCCCTTTGGCGTACAGTCGAAGGCCAGCCGGCTCGCTATATAAGGCGCGTCGGCGATCAGCAGTTGGATGTTGAAATGGAGGTCCGGGATTTCACGGAAGTCCCGCTCCAGCATCTCGCGATAGCCTGACAAGCCGAGCTGCTGACCGTTACGGGACACGTTGTCGTCGACGAACTGTTCCAGCTTCGGCCAGTCCTGCTGGTTGAGGCAGGCGATGTAGGCGCGGTAGATCTCGGAGAGGTCGGCTTTGGTCACGGCAATTGCTCCCGAATTCCAAGCCGGCCGCCGATCCCGCTTCTCATGCGGGCTTCGGCGCTTGCTTGGCGTCGATAACGGAAATGCAACCTTCCATCTTTAGGATGCGATCAACAACACCAACGGCCATTGCCGGGGTAGCGCCAGGCGTCTTGTGAACGCGGCAGAAGTTGTGGAAAAAGAAATACAGCGCAAGGACATGGTGGTGGTTCTCAAACTTCTTTGAGAGCGCCTTCGTCGATTGCGCGAAGTGCTTCATGCCCGGTCTCATCGCCTTCATCATCAGGTTTTACCTCTCGGCACGACGCATCAACGTGCTGAGAATTTGGACTACCGATGATGACGTTCTTCGCTGTGCCAATGCACAGGGGTGTGGGCGATAGCGGCCGGCGGTGGCGCAATCCGTCGCAAAAATCTCGTTCAGCACCGCGAGCTATGGATCACCCGTCAACGGATAAGAACTCCAACGCCTTTTCGCGCGTCGGGAAACGCCCAAGCTCCCGGTAGTCTGGATCGTGCTCCGCGGTCTCCGGTGACCACAGCACCACGAACTCACCGCGCTCTTCTTCAATCAATGTGGTCAATTCTTCGCTGTCGTAGGGAGTCATGTCGCGCCTACCGCAATGCGGGCATTCATCGTCACACATGCAGGACCATTCATCGCTCCATCGGCGCCTGCAACGATCGCATTTGTAGAAGTTGAGAAACCAGGCCATGCGAATCTCCTAAGATCGCAACCGATAATTACCGCGGGAAACGAATTCGATAAACCCACGATCGCGCAAATATTGAAGCTGTTGGCGAATCTTGGGCCTTACATTCTGGTTGCCTGGATAAAGATCGCCCAGATGCCGATCGAAAGCATAGACCTCGTCAAGCGTGAAATCACGTTTGCCTAGCGATTCCACGCATTTCATGACGTCGAGCAGCCAGCCGCGATTTAGCAGCGATTCACTTCTGAGAAAAAGAGTCCTTTGCCATTCCTCGAGAACGGCTTCCTTCGGACGAACAATGCCGTTCTGAACAATGTGAATCTTGCCGATCTCCGGCACCTTGCCGAGCAAGATGTTCGACCCGATCCAGCCGGCACGCCGAGCTGTCACTGCCAGCGGTTTGCGCTCCTCGATGATGTCGCGGACGAAGAAGTGTTTTGGGACAATGAACAGGTTTACGACTGCAAGCGATTTCCGGTCGTAGTTCATTAGCAACAGATTGGGATTGTTGCTCGCGGCAAGACGCTCGCACTTTGTCTTGTAGGCACCGTCGATAACCTTGTCGCCGAATTTTCCTTTTTGGCTCTTGAGCTCGAATTCCTCGTTGCAAGATGCGCAGAGAAAATCGGCGACCGGCTTGTTGTTGGGAAATTGCGACATCTTCGCATTGCCGCAATGCGGACAGTAGGCCCATGCGCTGACCCAGGCTTCAGTCCACGCGCGAGCGCTTTGCGAGCCGCTGGTGTACGGCAGTTGCGATTCTTCGAAGCCGAGTTTCACCTCAAGGAGCCTTTGCAATCTCCGCCGCTAGCCTATCAATTGTCCAAATCTCAAACGGTACATTCAGGAGCGTCCGAACCTCAGCAACTAGAATTGGATGCGCGATCCCAGCGCGGCTCCAATCCACTTTCTTATCAAGCGATACCAACGCTACCCGTTGGTACTGATTACCACCTGCTTGTGCTTCAAGAAGTCCAGTCAACAGGTCGACCCAAATGAAGAAATCACCATCTCCATCATCCCTGAAGCCTGGAGGCGTCCTCGTTCTCTTGCGGAGTGCTCCGATTTCTTGAAAGGGCGCCCTGGGCGCATAGACAACTGATGCCCGCTTAGTGAGAGCTTCTAGGAGAGATAACGTCGTCCTGACTGTTCCCTCATCATAGATATGACCGTGTTCGGAACTGAATTGCTCCAAAAGGATATCGATCTGCTCAACATAACTTCCAAAATCTTTGGCGACTTTACCAAGAGCGGCTTTGAAAGCCTCAAAATGTTTGCGTAACGAAGCAGCAACTGTATCGACAACTTGAAGTTGGTTGTTCCAGAATTCTTGGATCGCCTGACCCGGAAGGATCAATGGCGCCGTATGCCGAGACACCAAGTAGTCGACGATATCAATATGCTTAGAGTGTCCTGCCAGCCGAAGGAATACGCTCGCGTCTAAGCCGATGGCGGTGTCTTCAAGTGAGGACGTGCTCACCTCCGGCTTCATCGCCGAAGCAAGTGCATTAAGAGAATCGCATATAACTTGACGATCAAGCACTCCGATTAGACGCTTTTGCAATTCCTCTTGATTCATCGGATCAACTCTAGGGGTACCAGATGTCGCCAGCCGCTTTAGCCAAGTCCTTGCCCATCTTTTCGACGGCTGCAGCATCCCAGGCCTTGAGTCGCGTGAAACGACCGTCCAACTCGTGCTCTGAGGCATGGGGCAGCATGTGCTCTTTGAATCCCTGCCAACTACTGGCGCCTTTTGGACGCCGATTTACATCGGCTAAGAAAGTGTTTCCGATCGTTGATCCCCAAAATGCCACATCCTCCTCGCTCACCTCGTCCCAGTAAGAGCCTTGCCGCGGCCATATGAAATGCAACACGCCAAACTGATCAGGTGCGATATTTTGAGTTAAGATCGACCGCCTTAGAAAACTAAGCGTTCCCTTGTTGAAAGAGCGCCTTCTTAGCTGACCAACAAAGTCCTCTTTGGAAGGATTAAGGTCTCTGAGATCGTTGCGAAGAACCTTCCAACTGCGTTCCGCGAAGACCTTGTTTGCAGCTTCGCCGAAACGTCGCTCCACGTTGCCCGTACCCAGGTTTCCGACGACTATCCGCCGAACAACCAAACGAAGTATGTATCTCATGCCCTCTAACTGATCTTTTGCCGACTGCCCTTGCGCGTATGCGATGGCGAGCAGGATTGGGCGCACTGCAATTACATCCAACGCGTTAAGGGCTGCGAAAATTCCAAGGGCTTCAGGTTCGGCAGGTCCGTCCAACGTCGGATCGACTGAACCGTCCCGGGTTTGCCGGAGGCCATTTGGTTTAAGTTATGCCGCCATGGCCGATTGTTCCAGCATGGCGTA